>Ga0190275_10001007_pt1 | contig 21885 bp, 18 predicted proteins | sample Popmic550T_FD_133745 | JGI IMG/M metagenome (GOLD analysis project Ga0190275, IMG submission 133745) | Populus adjacent soil microbial communities from riparian zone of Yellowstone River, Montana, USA - 550 T | ecosystem: Environmental > Terrestrial > Soil > Riparian zone > Trees stand | place...
CCGGCTCCGCGCAGCGGCGGAACATCAAGGCGCCGTAGGCGTATTGGTGCGTGCCCATGGCGCGAATCCGCGCGGGCAGGCCCTCGGTGTCTTTCGCATCGCCGCCCGCGATGTGCTCGACCGGAATCGCCTGCTGGTGCCCGAACACCACGTCGAACCGGCTCGCGGCCGCGCCGAGCCAGTCGCGCGCGCGTTGCTCGAACGGCTTCTCGGCGTCGCGCCCGGCGCACACGATCATGCAGGTGCCGTTCGCGCGCAGATGGGCGGGAAGTCCGTCGACGATGCGACGTACAATATCCTCGCCGGTCTCGCCCGCGTCACGAAACACCATCTTCGAGGTCTCGGCGGGAACGAAGGGCGGATGCGCGGCGATCAGGTCGAAGGTCTGGCCGCGCAGCGGCTCATAAAGATCGCCACATACGCTCGCGATGCTTGCGCCGTTCAAGCGGCTGTTGAAATCGGCGAAGAACGCGGAGCGTTCGGTCAGGTCCGCGGTGACGGTGTCGCGCGTGGTGCGCGAGAGATGCAGCGCGCCGATGCCGCATCCGCCGCACAGATCGAGCGCCGCGCCGCCGCGCGCGTCCGGCAGCAGCTTGAGGAAGCGCAAGGTGCCGGCGTCCATCGCGGGAAACACCGCGTCATCCGCCAACGCAACGGCGCGGCCGTGCGGATCGTCGTGCCGGTCGGAGATCACAAGGAAGCCGTCGACCGGATAAAGCCACACCGGGCTCACGATCAGCGCCGGATTTGCATCGGTGGCTAGCAGGCCCAGCGCGAGCAACGCGCCCCACGCCTCCTCCCCGCAGAGAGCGCGGAACTCCGCTTCCGGCACATGCCGCCCGCGGATGAAGACCTCGATCAAGGAGCGCAGCAGTGCAGGCGCCGGCGCGAGTGCCGGAGCGTCCCAGTGGATGCGGGCGAACTGGCCGAGATTTTCGACACCGAGCGTGCGGCAGACCGTGTCGTCGTCGAAGCCGGCTGCGCGCAGAAAGCCGCGCACACGCTCGAACTCCTCGGGCCGACCGATGCGGACCGGAAATCTCGCCGCAGCATCGGCAAGCGCGACCTCCGCCATATCAGCATCCTACTGGCCTGGCGCCGTCGATGCGGGCGCCCGGGCGCGATCACAAATCAGGACGGTGCCGAAAGCAATGACCCAGTCTGGGCGCCGGGCTGCGTCGCTCGGCGACTGCGCCGCGCGTTGAATCAAAAAACGCCGGCCCGGGAGACCCGGACCGGCGTGGTTGCCTCGCAACCGACTTCTCGTGTGCCTCGCGGTTGCCCCGAGGCGAATTGACTAGCGGAGCCGCAGGCTGGCCGGCGCCGTCAGCATCGAGCCATTCGCCTGGTACTCGTTATTGATCACGACCACCTTGGTGCCGACGTTCACGCGGCTGGCGAGATCGGTCACGTCCTCGTTGGTGAGGCGGATGCAGCCCGAGGAAACGCGCTGGCCGATCGTCGACGGAGCGTTGGTGCCGTGGATGCGATAGATCGTGTTGCCGAGGTACATGGCGCGCGCGCCGAGCGGGTTGGTCGGGCCACCGGCCATGAAGCGCGGCAGGTACGGCTGGCGGGCGATCATCTCTGCCGGCGGATGCCAATCCGGCCACTCGGCCTTCTTGGTGATGCTCTGCACGCCCGACCAGCGGAAGCCGTCGCGGCCGACGCCGATGCCGTAGCGGATCGCACGACCACCGGGCTGCACGAGATAAAGGAAGGTGTTCTGCGTATCGATGATGATCGTGCCTGGGGCATGGTTGCCGGAGTAGGCGACGACCTGGCGCTTGAACTGCGCCGGCGTCTCGAAGCCCTGCTCGGTCTGCTGCTGCACCGCACCCATCTGGTCGGCGCGCGAATAAGCATGGTGCGAGAGGCTGAGCGGGGCAGCGATCGCCCAGTCAGCAACGAGAAGCGCCGCTGCCGCGAGCGCGCCGGTGAGGATGTTCTTGATCATGGCCTACCCCTGTATCCGCCTTGTTACGCGCGACGCCCTCATGTTGTTCCCCGGGCGTCTTGCTTTGTTAGTCGTTCGGTAAGGTCTGGCGGTTCAGGGCAGGCCGGAGGTTGGAGTTAACCGCGGGATGGTTCGGCGGTTCCAAATCAGCACGAATTTTCAGGCGGTTAGGGGAGGGGGCCGGCGCGGGGGCCGGTTTGCAATACAGGCGATACACGAAAGTATAGGTGCCCGGGCTCGCCGCGAACGCGGGCCTGCTCCCCTCTCCACACGAGCGAAGCGAGTGGCGGGGACGGGTCGGGGGGCTTTGGTGGATGGAGCGCGAGCTCCCCCCGCCCCTAACCCCCTCCCCGCCGCTTCGCGGGGGGGAGGGGAATGCCGCGCCCGGTGAGAGGGCGCCGCGCCGCTGCGCCCTCAATTCAGCCGGATGCCCGCGGTGCGGATCACCTTGCCCCACTTGGCGGTCTCGTCCGCGATGTGCGCCCGGAATTCGGCCGGCGAAGCGGTCGCGAAGGTCGAATAGCCGGTCGCCTCAATGCGGGCCTTCACTGCGGAATCGGCGAGCGCGGCGTTGATCGCCCGGCTGAGCCTTTCGACCATTGGCGCAGGCGTGTCCTTCGGCGCGCCAAACCCCTGCCAGCTCGTCGCCTCGTAACCCGGGACGATTTCGCTCAGCGCGGGCGTATCGGGCAGGGCCTCGGCCCGTGTCGCCGAGGTGACGCCGAGCGCGCGCAGCCGGCCCGCCTTGATGTGCTCGATCGAGGTCGAGAGCGTGTCGAACATCGCCTGCACCTCGCCCGCGATGAGGCCGGTCAGCGACTGCGGCGAGCCGCGGTAAGGAACGTGCACCATCGCGACTCCGGTCAATTGCATGAATAGCTCGCCATAGAGGTGCTGCGGCGTTCCGGGTCCGGACGAGGTGAAGTTGATCTCGTCGGGGTTGGCTCGCGCATACGCGATGAACTCACCGATGGTCGTGACCGGCAGCGCCGGGTTCACCACCAGCACGCCGACGCCGCGGACGGTGCCGGCGATCGGCACGATGTCGCGCAGGAAATCGAACTTCAGATTGTCGTAGAGCGCGGCGCCGGTGGCGTTGGTCACGCCGACGGCGAGCAGCGTGTAGCCGTCGGGCGCGGAGCGCACCACCGCCTCGGTGCCGATGTTGCCGCTCGCGCCGGGACGGTTCTCGATCACGAACGGCTGGCCGAGCTGCTCCGAGAGCGATTGGGCGACGATCCGGACGAAGATGTCGACCGAGCCGCCGGCCGGAAAGCCGACGATGACCCGCACCGGCCGGTCCGGCCAGGTTTGTGCCGACGCGTTGCGCGCGCTCGCGAGCAGGGGGGTGCCCGCGAGCGCAAGAACCGCGCGACGCGAGAGCGTCATGCTGTCAGCTCTTCGGCGGAGGTGGCGGCTTGGAGGCCTGGAAGCTCGGCCGCGCGAAGTGGCGTTCCATGTAGGCCGAAAGGTTTTTCGCCGCACCGAACATGGCTTTGCCCTCCTCGAAGCGGTTCGCATAGAACAGCATCGGCAGGATGTTGATGTCGGCGAGTGTGAACGAGTCGCCGGCGAGATAGCCGGTCTTCGCGACGGCCTTGTCGAGAACGTCGACCTGGCCCTTCATCTTCTCGGCCGCCGCCTTGATCGCCGTCATGTCGGGTTTGCCGGCTTCTTTCGGAAACACGTAAGGGACCACGTACTGACGGATGATCAGCTTGTCGAACTCGACATTGCCGAGCGAGACCCATTGCTCGACCATCGCGGCGCGCGCCGGATCGTCAGGGATCACCTTCGGGCCGTCGAACACGCGGTCGATGTAGGTCGCGATCGCCTTCGACTCGCACAGCTCCACGTCACCATGGCGCATCACCGGGACCTTGCCGAAGGGATGGATCGCGTCAATGGCGGGCGAGTGTGGCCGCTCGGGCTTGTGCTCGTAGGGCACGCCCTTTTCCTCGCATACCATGCGCACCGCCCAGACATAGTTCGACTGCGGTATGCCGATGATTTCCAGTGTTGGCATCACGTTCTCCCGTTTCGGTTCTAATACTCGTCGCGGCGGCGCACCCACTCCATCGAAAAATCCAGGCCGTCCTCGTCGCGGCCCTTCGGCACCAGATCGAGGAGCTGATAAGTGCCGTTCACCATATCGATCCCGCGCGAGTAGGTCGAATAGGTGTGATAGATGGCACCGCCGTCCTTCGCGAACACGCTGATGCCCGGCATTTCCTCGCTCTCGGGCGCGATGGTGCCGAAGTTGTAGGTCTTCTTCGCGGCCTCATCTTTGGTGAACGACACCGCGAAGTCCTGGTTGAATGAATTGTTCAGCGAGGAGACCCATTCCATCGTCCAGCCCATGCGCTTGCGATAGGCGAGCAATTTCTCGATCGGTCCGCGTGAGACCAGCACCAGATTGGTGTCGCGGTGATGGAGATGGACGACGCTGCGCTCAAGATTGTCGGCCCAGAACGTGCAGCTCTTGCAGCCGGCTTCCCAGTCGGGGCCGAACATGAAGTGATAGACGATGAGCTGACTCTTGCCGCGGAACAGGTCCGCGAGACCGACGCTGCCGCGCTCGTCCTCGAACACGTAGGTCTTTTCGACCTTCTCCCACGGCAGCGCGCGCCGCGCGGCGGAGAGTTCGTCGCGCGCATGGGTGAAGGCTTTCTCCTTCTCGAGGAAGGCGATGCGAGCGGCGGTCCAGTCCTTGTGGACAACGGTCTTGTGCATGATCGACTCCACTTGTCATTGCCTCACGGCCCCGAAAATCCAGGTAGGGACACTCAGCACCGGAAGCTGGTGCTGACGTTCACGTCAGATTGGCCTTTCGCCACACGTTCCAGGCACACGAAGCTCGAACCCCAGCCATGCTCGTGGCGCCCGCGGCTGTCCGCGTCCGCGAAGCCCTGCTGCAGCAGCACCATGCGCGTGCCGCCGGTGGTCGGCTCGAACGTGACGGTGATTTCGGTCTCGTGGCCGCGCAGGCCGGCGTCGTCGTCCCAGCCCCAGGTGAAGACGAGGCGGCGCGGCGGATCGAGCGTGCGGTAGATGCCGCTCACGGTGTGATCCTTGCCGTCCGGCGAGCGCATCGTGGTGCGCCAGCGTCCGCCGGGACGCACGTCCATCGTGTGCTTCGGCGTGGTGTAGCCTTCCGGGCCCCACCATTTGATGAGCTCCTCCGGCTCGGTCCACAACGCGAACAGGCGCTCCGGGGTCGCAGCGATGATGCGCTCCATGCGCAGCGTGATCTTTTCCTTGGTCGCTGTACTCATGACTTTCTCCGTTTCGGTGTTTCGGCGGCGATGACCGCCTCGAGCCGGTCGAATGCATCGGACCAGTGGCGCTGCTGGCGCTCGTACCAGGACCCGAGCGGGCGCAGGGCCTCGGGGCGCGCATGCACCACACGGAACTGGCGTTCGACCCGCTTCTCGATCAGTCCGGCGTCTTCCAGCACCTGGATATGGCGCGTGATCGCGGGCGCCGAGATGCGGAAGGGCTTGGCGATCTCACCCACGGTCTTGTCGCCCTCGGCGAGCAGGCGCTCGACGATGGCGCGCCGGGTCGGGTCGGCGAGCGCGGAGAACACGTGATCGAGTTTGGGGCCGCGCGCGTGTGTCATGTGCTGTCTACGATTGATCGATGTGTTAATTAACAGATGGCTTAAATAAGTCAAGCCCCGGTGTTGCTGCCGCACCGGCGGCGGCAACAACGGAAGTGCTTGTTTTCAAGGAGAGTTCTTGCAACAGTTGCAAACATCTGCTCGGCGGTTTCGTGCCGGGGAGCCGGTGGAATCGGGGAGAAACATGAGCATCAGTGCACTTGCCAATGCGGCTGCGGCCCGCCGCCCGGATATCGGTACCAATACCGTGCCGGATGGCATGGCAGAGATCGCTGCTGCCTCGGCGACACCGCCGGATAAGGCCAACGGCCAAGCACCGGCAAGCGGCACGAATACAGCGCTGAACGTGCTGTTCGGCTACATCCCGATTGAGGTCGTGACGCTCTATGTCGCCGTGCAGGCTGCGCTGCAGCCGCCGACACCGACTGCGGGCATGACCATCACGCCCGAGGCGGCGGCCGCCGCGCTTCAAGCTTCGCAAAGCGCGCAATGGATCGCGTTCTGGTGCTTCTTCGTTGCGACCCCTCTGGTTGTCTGGGTGATCTTCGCCAGCAAGATCCGCGATGCCGGCAAACCCCTGCCGTCGACCTTTGACACGTGGCCAGTATGGGAGATGTTCGCAGCGACGTTCGCCTTCTGCGCATGGGCTTTTGCGCTGCCCAACACGCCGTTCCAGGCGTTCGCCTCCTGGTATTCGGCCGGGCTTGCGGGTATTTCCGTTCTGCTCGCTTCGACCGTGCTTGGCCTGCTGGCGCCCTTGTTCCAGCGCCCGCTCGGTACGGGTGCGGCTCCCGCACCGGCACCCGTCGTGCCAGCACCGGAACCGGGGCCAACGCCCCCGCCGGGCGGTTAGCAGCGGTCGACTCCGCCGCGAACTGCTTCAGTCACGGGATGAAGGACGCGCCGTTGACGTGTTCGTCAGCGCGCCGCCGCTCGCCCCACGACGCGCACTACTCCACGATTTTCCAGTACGAGTCCTTGCGGGTCACCTTGCCGTCGCGAAACGTATAGAAGTCACAACCCCAGACCTCCAATTTCTTCCCTTCGCGCGTGGTGCCGGTGAGGGTCCACTTCGACATGCCGGTATTGGCAGCCGCGTCCACGAAATGCTCGTCGCCGCCGTAATGGACATCGGGCAATCCTTCGAAGCGCCCTGCCAAGCCTGCTCGTACGTTCTGCCTGCCCTCGAAACGCGTGCCCCACGGCTTGTTTCCTCTGGGCATCTCCAGGACGCAATCGTCGGCGAAGAGCGCCATGATGCGATCGAGGTCGTGCGCATTGAAGGCCGCACACATCTCCGTCAGCGTCGATCGGATATCCATTCGTCTGCCTCCTCCTGTCGGATCATCGATACTTGACCGGGTCTGCTCCCCGGACTTTGCCACAGGCGCTCCCAAAACGCCGCATGCCGCACAACCTCCGCCACCTTGCCTTCGCGACGCGCGTGTCGTTCCATGGCGGTAACGGCGGCACGAGGCCGCCGCAGAGGGATCATCATGAAGCGAATTGTTGCGGCGTTGCTTGTCGCGGGCGCGTGCGTATCGGTCGCACAGGCGCAGGACACCATCCGCGTCGGCTGGACCATTCCGGCCGAGGAAGCCAAGTACTGGATGATGCGGCGGCCGGAGAAATTCCCGAATCTCGGCAAGGGCTACAAGATCGAGTGGTCGCAATTCCAGGGCACGACGCCGATGGCGCAGGCGCTGATCGCCGGCGCGCTCGATTGCGCGACGCAGGGCGTGCTGCCGATCGCCCAGACCATGGACAAGGGTACGCTGTCGACCTACGTGATTGCGCAGCACGTTGGCGAGAAACCGGGCTCGTTCTCGGTCTACTGGGCGGTGAAGGACGACAGCCCGATCAAGACGGTGGCGGATCTCAAGGGCAAGACCGTCGGCATCTCGATCATCGGCGGCGGCACGCAGGGGCCGTTCAACCTGATGCTCAAGCGCGCCGGCGTCGACCCCGAGAAGGACATCAAGCTGGTCGAGGTATCGTTCTCGCTCTCCGAGGACGCCCTGCGGCAAGGCCGCGTCGACGCGGTGAACATGAACCAGCCGTTCGCAGCGCGCGCCGAGGCAAAGGGTGGCACGCGCAAGCTGTTCGCGCTGTCCGAGGCGGTGCCGAACATCGTGCACATCGTCGAGGCCTGCCGGAAGGATTTCGTCGACAAGAATCCCGAGCTGGTGAAGCAGTACGTGAAGGACATCACGGCCGGGCTGAAGATGGCGCTCGCCGATCGCGACGAGACCATGAAGGTGGTGAGCGAGATCACCAAGGCGCCGGTCGCCGTGCTCGACACGTATCTCCTGAAGGGCAACGACTTCGCGCGCGAGCCCGGCGCCGCGCCGAATTTTTCCGGCATCCAGGAGATGTTCGACGTCTATACCAACGAGAAGATGATCGGGAAGAAGCTGGATGCGGGCGCGCTGAAGAAAGAGGGCATCGTCGCGCCGCTGGAGTAGTCCGGACCTTGTAGGGCGGGCAAAGCGAAGCGTGCCCGTCGATTGCTCCGTGAAGATGGCGGGCACGCGCTGCGCGCTTTGCCCGCCCTACGACTGTTCAGGCCACACCACACCGCCGGCGTGCGTCACCGCACCGGCGTCCGCCTGACCCACACACTGCGCGTATTTCGCCAGTAGCCCCGCCGTGTGCCGCGGCCGGGGCGCGACCCAGGCGGCGCGGCGGCGCGAAAGCTCGGCGTCGTCGAGCAACACATCGATGCGTTTCGCGTCCGCATCGATGCGCACAGTGTCGCCGTCTTTCAGCAGCGCGAGCGGCCCGCCCACCGCCGCCTCCGGCGCGATGTGGCCCACGCAAATGCCGCGCGTCGCGCCGGAGAAACGCCCGTCAGTCAACAACGCGACCTTCTCGCCCATCTGCTGGCCGTAGATCAGCGCGGTGACGCCGAGCATCTCGCGCATGCCGGGTCCGCCGCGCGGGCCCTCGTAACGGATCACCAGCACGTCGCCTTCCTTGTATTCGCGCTTGTGCACCGCGGCGGCGCAATCGTCCTCCGAGTCGAACACGCGTGCGGTGCCTTCGAAACGCCGCGCCTTGAGCCCTGCGACTTTCAGCAGCGCGCCGTCCGGCGCGAGATTGCCCTTCAGCACCACGAGCCCGCCGTCGGGCCGCAACACATTGCCCGCCGCGCGCACAACCTCGCCATCGGGCGCTGGTGCACCGCCATGCTCCTCGCGCAAGCTGCGGCCGGTCACGGTGAGGCAAGCGCCGTCGATATGCCCGCTCTCGATCAGCGCGCGAATGATCACCGACACGCCGCCGCGGTCGTGCACGTCCTTGGCGAGATACTTGCCGCCCGGCCGCAGATCGCCGATCAGCGGCGTGCGCGCGAACACCTCGGCCACGTCATCCACCGTGAAACGGATGCCGGCCTCGTTGGCGATCGCCGGGATGTGCAGCGCCGCGTTGGTCGAGCCGCCGGTCGCCGCCACGATGGCGCTCGCGTTTTCCAGCGCACGGCGCGTCACGAGATCTCGCGGCAGCGGCCCGCCGCGCTGCAAAATCTCCATCACGATCCCGCCAGCGCGCTTCGCAATCGCGAGGCGCTCCGCATAGACGCCCGGCACCATCGCGGAGTTCGGCACTGTGAGACCAAGCGCCTCCGCCACCATTGCCATCGTGTTGGCGGTGAACTGCCCCGCGCAAGCGCCGACGCTCGGCTTGCACGCGCGCTCCAGTTCATCGAGATCGGCCTCGCTCATCGCGCCGGTCTGCACCGCGCCGACCCCCTCGTAGGCATCGAGCACCGTTACGTCGCGGCCCTGGAAGCGGCCGGGCAAGGCGGCGCCGCCGTACACAAAGACTCCCGGGACGTTGCAGCGCACGAGCCCCATCATGGCGCCGGGCAGCGTCTTGTCGCAGCCGCCGAATGCCACGAGCCCGTCATAGGCATGGCCCTGCACCACGGCCTCTATCGAGTCGGCAATCAATTCGCGCGAGACGAGCGAGAACTTCATGCCCTCGTGGTTCATCCCGATGCCGTCGGAGACCGAGATGGTGGTGAACTCGCGCGGCGTGCCGCCGGCAGCCTCGACGCCTTCCTTCGCGGTGTCGACTTGGCGGCCGTGCGTCATGTTGCACGGCGTAGTCTCGCCCTTCTGACTCACCACGCCGATCATGGCTTTCCCGATCGCCGCGTCGTCGAGTCCCATCGCCCGCATGAAGGCGCGATGCGGCGTGCGGTCGAGGCCGTCGGTGGTGATGCGCGAACGCAGCGGCATTCAGCCAGTCTGCTTCGCGGCGGCGCTTGCGTCCAGAATGCGCCGCACCTTGCGGGCGAGCGCGTCGGCGGTGAACGGCTTGGTCAAGAGATCGATGTCGGGATCGAGCCGCCCGTGGTGGATGATGGCGTTGCGCGTATAGCCGGTCATGTAGAGGACTTTGATGCTCGGTCGCCGCTTGAGCACCTCGTCGGTCAACTGGCGGCCGTTCATGCCGCCGGGCAGCACCACGTCGGTCAACATGAGATCGATCGCCGGCGCACCATCGATCAACGTCAGCGCGGCGGCGCCATCCGGCGCGGACATCACCTGATAGCCGCGCTCCTGCAGTGCCTCGACGGCAAGCTTGTTGACCTGTGGGTCATCTTCGACAACGAGCAGCGTCTCGGTCCCGTCGATCGACGGCGCCATGGTGGGCGCCGCTCCGCGCGCGATCCACTCGGGCAAATCGGTCTTGCCGGTCAGCCGCGGGAAGTACATCTTGATCGTGGTACCGACTCCGGTCTCGCTGTAGATGCGGATGTGGCCGCCGGACTGCTTCACGAAGCCATAGACCTGGGAGAGGCCGAGGCCGGTGCCGACGCCCATCGGCTTGGTGGTGAAGAACGGCTCGAAGGCGCGGCTCATGACCTCGCGCGACATGCCGCTGCCGGTGTCGCTGACTGCCACCATCACGTATTGCCCCGGCAAGACCTCTTCGCCGGCAGTCTCAGTATAGGTTTCATCGAGATGGGCGTTGGCGGTCTCGATGGTGAGCCGTCCGCCGTCTGCCATCGCGTCGCGCGCATTGACGGCAAGGTTGACGATGGCGTTCTCGAGCTGGTTCGGATCGACCGCCGCGTTCCAGAGGCCGCCTGCCAGCACCGTTTCGATCGTGACTGTCTCGCCGATCGAGCGGCCGAGCAGTTCCGACATGTCCTGTACCAGCCGGTTGGTGTCGACCGATTTCACCTCGAGCGGGTGCTGGCGCGAGAAAGCGAGCAGGCGCTGCACCAATGTGGCGGCGCGCTCGGAAGCGTGGCGCGAATTGGCGAGCCAGCCGCGCACGCGGTCCGGCCCGTCGAGGCGGCGCAGCGCCAGATCGAGATTGCCGATGATGGCGGTGAGCAGATTGTTGAAGTCGTGCGCGATGCCGCCGGTGAGACGGCCGACGGCCTCCATCTTCTGCGCCTGGCGCAATTTCTCTTCGGTTTCTTCGCGGCGCGCGATCTCGGCGCGCAGCATCACGTTGGCGGCGGCCTCGCGCCGCGCGCGCGCCAGCGCCATGAGCACCAGCGCAATGAGCGCCGCCGTCGCGGGAAGGCCGAAGATCAGATGGCGCGCCATGCCGGCCAACCAGGCCTCGGTGATCTCGGCCGTGTCGAAGCCGGTCGCCACATAAAGGTCGGCGCGCGGCAGCTTGCGGAAGGCATAGAGGCGCTCCTTGCCGTCGATCGCCGAACGGCCGGTGATGGTGCCGGACTCCGGACGCCGCTCGAGCTGCACGGTGAAACCCGGCGTCAGCCGGGTGACATCCCGCGGCAACTCCGGATAGCGCGCCAGAACCACTCCATCGGCGCGGATCAGGGCGGCGACGAGGGGCTGCGTCAACGTCGCGTAGTACTCGCGGAAATAGTCAGGCGAGATCGAGATGACGGCGACCCCGCCGAAGCGGCCGTCCGTGCCGGCCCGCTTGCGGCTCAGCGCAAAGAAGCGCGGCTGACCGCGCTGGTTGGTCGCGCGCGACGTCACTACGTCGCCAATGAATAGACCCAGCGCTTCATTGTTCGCGTGTGCACGGAAATAGTCGCGGTCGGACAAGTTCAGCTCGCGCGGAATCGGGAACACCGTTCCGGACACCACCGGGCGGCCGTTGGCATCGACGATCCAGATGTCGGCGAACTGCGGCAAGATATCCGTGATCGATTTCAGGCGGCGGTGAAAGGCATCCTCATTGGCGCGGATGTCCGGGTCGGCCGCATCGTTGAGCATCTCGTCGAGGTAGCGTGACGCAAGCTCGACGGTCTCCAGCACTTTCAGGGCGTGCTCGTGCACGGTGCCGAGGTTGCGTTGCAGCCGATCCCGCGCGTCGGCTTGATTCTGGCGATAGGAGATGGTGCCGGCGGCGCCAAAGATGACAAGCGGAAGGACGATCGTGGCCGCGAGCAGCCAGTGCAGCGTCCATTCGGAGCGCCCGTACTCTCCCGCGGACGTCGGCGTCAGAATGTCTCGCAGGACACGCTTCATTTTCGCGGGATGCCACCAACCGTGCTGCCGCAAACTATGGGGAACCGGCGGCAAACTCAATCAGTGCAGCCATGCGCGAAAGTTCCTTTTACCGCTGCGGGCGAGGCGTTAGGGTGCGGCAATATCGCCCAAGGAAGAATTACGGAGGAAGATCGATGGCCCAGGCTCAACGCAAAGCAGAGACGCGCGACTGGCCGTTCCAGGTGACGCCGCTGCATCCCGCGCTCGGCGTCGAGATCACCGGCATCACGCTCGCGCAGGCGGTCGAGCCGAAGATGTTCGACAAGGTCTACGAGGCCTTCCTCGACCACGAGCTGATTTTGTTCCGCGACGTGGACCTGCCGCCGGCAACGCAGGTCGCCTTCGCGCGCTCGTTCGGCGAGATCCAGATCCACGTGATGAACCAGTACCAGAAATATCCGGAGCATCCCGAGATCTACATGCTCACCAACGCCGACAAGGACGGCAAGCCGACCGGCAAGCATCCCGACAAGGGCACGCTGCACTGGCACACCGACGGCTCGTGGCGCGAGCGCACCGGACAGGCCACGATGATGTATTCGGAAGTGTGTCCGCCGGTCGGCGGCGAGACCGAGTTCGCCGACATGTATGCGGCCTACGACAATCTGCCGGCCGACATGAAGAAGCGGATCGAGGGCAAGCGCGCGATCCACAATCTCGATTTCTCGCGCACGCGCCGCCACGGCGAAGACCCGATGACCGCCGAGCAGAAGGCGAAGGTGCCGCCGATCGCCCATCCGATCGTGCGCACCCACCCGGAGACCAGCCGCAAGGCGATCTTCCTCGGCGATCACGCGCAGGAGATCGAAGGCATGGACTACGACGAGGGCCGCGCGCTGATCGAGGAACTGAACGTGCTGATCACGCCGAAGGATCAGGTGTACATGCACGTGTGGAGCCCGAACCAGTGCATCGTTTGGGACAATCGTTGCACCCTGCACCGCGCCACCGGTTTCGACGAGGCGAACCATGTGCGCGTGATGCGGCGGTGTACGATTAACGGGGATAGGCCGTTTTAGTAATCCCCAAAATTCTGTAGGGCGGGCGACGGAGCTATTGCGACGTGCCCGCCGTCTCTCTCTGATCAAGATGGCGGGCACGCTTCGCTTTGCACGCCCTACGCAGGAAACCGCATGCTCCCCAAAATTCTCGTCTCATGCCCCTCCGCCGAGGTCGCAGCGATCGCGCGCGAAATGGCGCCGAAGGGCTTCGAGACCGTGGTGGTCCATAACGATGCCGAGGTGGTCCCGAACCTCTCCGGCATCGAATACATGATTACCTATCCGCACATTCCGATGCGCGACCCATTCTACCAGGCCACGCCGAAGCTCAAGCTGGTGCAGCTTCTTTCCGCCGGCTACGACAATGTCGATCTGGAAGCCGCGCGCCGCGCCAAGGTGCCGCTGTCGAACAACGGCGGCGCGAACGCGATCTCGGTCTCCGAGCACGCGATCATGCTGATGCTCACCGTGGCGCGGAAAGTGATCTGGCAGCACGGCAGCGTGTCGGGCGGGCGCTGGCGCGGCAACGGGCCGGCGCCGCGCATGTACGAGCTGCATGACAAGACGCTCGGCATCATCGGGTTCGGCACCATCGGCAAGAAGGTCGCCCGGCTCGCGCAGCCGTTCGGCATGCATGTGCAGTATTTCGACATCGCGCGCCTCTCCGAAGGAGAAGCGGACCGGCACAACGTGAAATTCCGCCTGCTGCGCGAACTGCTGAAATCCTCCGACGTCGTATCGCTGCACGTGCCGCTGAACGATTCGACGCGCCACATGATCGGCAAGGAAGAGCTCGAGCTGATGAAGCCGACCGCGATCATCATCAACACCTCGCGCGGGCCGGTGATCGACGAGAAGGCACTGACGGCGCATCTCGCGGCCGGCAAAATTTACGGCGCGGGGCTCGACGTGTTCGACCAGGAGCCGCCACCCTCCAACAATCCGCTGTTCAAGCTCGACAACGTCGTGCTCACCGCGCATTTCGCGGGGCCGACCTGGGACAACCACGTCGCCCGCTTTCGCAACGCGTTCGACAACGTGCAGCGTGTCGCGCGCGGCGAGCCGCCACTGTGGGTCGTGCCCGAGCTTGTCTAAATCGAGGCAATGCTGGGACGGAGATTGCCGGGTTCTGTGGCTTTTCGGTCCTATTGCGACCATTAACCATGCTTTAACTACGATGGTGCTGTCGTGTGTCAGGGGGTGTGCGCGTAGCTAGCCGGGGCCGGGTGCCATCATGAACGTTCAGCTGCGCGACCTTTCCTCGGTCAACCCGCATCCATTCGTCTCGCCGGGCTCCTACTGGATGCCGGACCTGATCAACGGCTCGGCCTGGCTCGAGCATGCGCCATTCGGCTTCTGGATTGTCGAGGCGCTGCGGCCGCGCACGATCGTCGAGCTTGGTGTGCACGGCGGCTTTTCCTATTCGGTGTTCTGCCAGGCGGTGCAGCGCCTGCATCTTGCCGCGCGCTGTTTTGCGATCGACACATGGCGCGGCGACGAGCAAGCAGGCTACTACGGCGACGACGTCCATGATGCGGTCTGCTCGCACAATCGCCGCTATGATTCGTTCTCGCGCCTGATCCGCTCGGACTTCGCGGATGCGTGCGGCGCCTTCGCCGACGGCTCGATCGACCTCTTGCACATCGACGGATGCCATCGCTACGAGGCGGTGCGGCGCGATTTCGAGACCTGGTTGCCGAAATTGTCGAAGCGTGCGGTGATCCTGTTTCACGATACCGCCGAGTATGCGGAAGGCTTCGGCGTCCACCGCCTTTGGGAAGAGCTCTCCGCGCGCTACCCGTCCTTCGATTTCAGGCACGGCCATGGCCTGGGCGTGCTCGGCGTCGGCGATAATCTCCCGGCCGCGCTGCGCGACCTCTTCGACGCTTCCGCCAGCCTCGCGTCGGCCCGGACGATCCGCACCATCTACGAGCGCCTTGGCGGAGCTGTCAGCGCCCTGCAGGAACTTGCCGAACGGCGTGAGCAGGTGCGCCACCTCGAAGCGGTGGTCGAGAGCTACGCGGCGAGCACCTCATGGCGCCTCACCGCGCCGTTGCGCAGGCTCGCGCGCCTGATGACATCCGCGAACTCCGTCGCAGGGGAGTTGTCGAACCGGCTCCCCGATGTTGCCGCGCCCGCGCCGAGGCGGTCTCGCGCCCCGATCGCCAGTTGACGGCGATACGCAGCCGTGCCGGAATCGGCGCGGATTGATCGGTCATCGGGCTGGGGGAGATGCCGATGCGCGTCACCGACGCTGCGCATCTGGGCCTCATGCTCACGGCACTGGGGCTCGCTTACCTCGTGCCATTCGAGCTGTTGCTGCTCGCCTACGTGGTGCTCGGCCCGGCGCACTACGCGACTGAAATTTCCTGGCTGCATGATCGCAAGTATTTCCTGCCCCAGCGCTCCGTTGCGCTGGCGCTGGCGGCGATCGCCGTCGTCGCCGCGCTGATCGAGAATGCATCGTGGTTCGGCTTCGTGATGTGGAGCGCGTTCCTGCTCTGCGCGCTGATGGTCGCCACAACGACGCCGATGCAGGCGGTCCTGTTCGTCATCGCCGCGATGGGGATGACAGCCGCGCTGGCAATGCACGGCGCCTCGCTCGCGGTGGTGGGCGTGCTGTTACCGACCCTGATCCACGTCTCGTTGTTTACGCTGGTGTTCATGACGCTCGGCGCCTGGCGGTCGGGTGCGCGGGTGCAGTGGGTGCTCGTCGCGCTCTACCTTGGGGCCATCGCCTTGATCCTGATCGCGCCGCCCTCGGCCGCGACCTTGATCCCGTCATTCGCGAAAGCCGGCGAGGCGTATTTCGCGAACGTCGCGCCGGCGCTCGGCCGGCTGTTGGGCGTTCCGGATCTGCGGTTCGACACGCGGCTCACCAGCCTGCTCGCTTTCGTCTACACCTATCACTACCTGAACTGGTTCATCAAAGCCGAGATCATTCATTGGAATAAGATGACCAAGCAGCGGCTCGCGCTGGTCGTTGCCGCGAGCGCCGCGTCGACTGCGCTTTATTTCTATGACTATGCGCTCGGCTTCACGGTGCTGCTCGCATTCAGCCTCGCGCACATCGTGCTCGAATTTCCGCTGAATGGCCTCGCGCTGCGCCAGCTTGGCGCCGCGATCGGCCAAAGCGTCGCCAAAGCCGTGCAGCGCGCCTGAATGCTGTTTCCGTCCATCACGTTCCTCTTCTACTTCCTGCCGTTGTTCTTGATCGTTTATTGCGCGGCGCCCGGTATCACGGCGAAGAACATCGTTCTCGTCGCGGCCTCGCTCCTGTTCTACGCGTGGGGTGAGCCGGTATTCGTCCTGCTGCTGGCCGGCGAGATCGTCTTCAACTACGCGGCGGCCCTGATGATCGGCGCCGCGCAGGGCAACCGGCGCCGCTTCGTCACGGCACTCGCGGTGGCGGCGAACCTCGCCGCTCTCGGCCTGTTCAAGTACGCGGACTTTGTCATCGGCACGGCAAACGCGATCGCCGGTCTAACGTTCACGCTGCCCGGCCTCGCGTTGCCGCTCGGCATCTCGTTCTTCACCTTTCACGCCATCTCGTATCTGGTCGACGTGCATCGCGGCGCAGCGCCCAACCGCAACCTGCTTCAGGTCGCGGTCTACATCGCGATGTTTCCGCAGCTCATCGCCGGCCCGATCATCCGCTATCACACGATTGCGCCCCGCCTCGGCACGCGGCGCATGAGGCTCGGGCGCGTCTCGGCGGGTATGCGCATTTTCATCATCGGCCTCGCGCAGAAGGTGCTGATCGCCGACGAGGTGGCGCGCCTCGCCGAAGCCGTGTTCGACAAGACCGCCATGCCCAGTCTCGCCGAGGCCTGGCTCGGGCTTTCGGCTTACACGATTCAGATCTATTTCGACTTCGCGGGCTACTCGAACATGGCGATCGGGCTTGGCCTTGCGCTCGGCTTTTCGTTCCCGCGCAACTTCAATCTGCCTTACCGGGCGCGCTCGATCACCGAGTTCTGGCGCCGCTGGCACATCAGCCTGTCGCAGTGGCTGCGCGACTACTTCTACATTCCGCTCGGCGGCAACCGGGGCACGCAAGCCGAAACCTACCGTAATCTCTGTCTCGTCTTCCTCGCCTGCGGGATTTGGCATGGCGCCAACTGGACCTTCGTGATCTGGGGTATCCATCATGGCGCGTTCCTGGTGATCGAGCGGGCAGGGCTCGGCGGCCTGCTCGCGCGCGCGCCGGTCGCGGTCGCGCGCATCTATGCGCTCGCCGCGATCATGAGCGGTTGGGTCTGGTTCCGCGCGCGCGATGCGGAGCACGCGCTCTCGTTTTTCGGAAGTCTCGCCGGCGTCCACGGCGTCTCCGGCCTCAGCATCACGACACACATCGCGCTGCATCCGGCAACCATTGCGGCGCTTGTCGTGGGCGCCGTGCTGGCCACGGTGGAATTCAACCTGTGGCGCGCGATGCGCCGCATCGCGGCGCGTGTTGCGCAGCCGGTCTATGCGCTCGGCGATACAGTCGCGGTCACGGCGATGCTTGCATTCTCGGTCCTGAACATTGCAGCCGGCTCCTACAGCCCGTTCCTTTACTTCCGGTTCTGACCATGGGGCTGCTCGCACGCTATCGCCGGTATGTCGGGCTGCTGTGGCTCGCATTGCTCTGCGTGCCGCTCGCCGTGCAGATGTTGCAGCCGGCGGCGACCGCCTCAGAGGAGGAGGCGCGTATCTTGAGCGCCCCGCCGGCCTGGCCGCAGACGGCGCGCGACTGGCTCGCGCTGCCGCGCCAGTTCGACCGGTTCTTCGGCGACCATTTCGGCCTGCGCGGCGAACTGGTGCGTGCGCACGCGCGCCTGCGCTATGCGGCCGATCTGCCGAGCGACCTCCGCGTCATCATCGGACGCGACAACTGGCTGTTCTTTGCCGGCGACGGCACCATCGAGCAGGCGACGGGCAAATTGCTGCGCGAGGCCCAGATCGCCAAGTTCGCCGACCGCGCCGCCGCGTTGCGCACCTCGCTTGCCGCAAAGGGCGCGCGCCTCATCGTCGCGATCCCGCCGAACGGGCCGACGATCAATCGGACGCGCCTGCCTGCCTGGGCGGCCGAGACGCCGGCCGTCACCGAATACGATCTGATGATGCGCGCGCTTGGCGTCCGCGGCATCGAGGCCGTGGACCTGCGGGTGCCGCTGCTTGCCGAAGGCTCGCCGGTCTATCGACGCACCGACACGCACTGGAACAAGTACGGCGCCCTGGTCGGCTACAACGCCGTGGTCGGCGCGCTGGGCAGGCGCGACTGGATCATCGACCCGGTGCGGGCGCTGCGCTCCTTCGTGCCGGCTGCGGGCGGCGACCTCGCGCGGCTGCTCGGGCTGTCCAGAGATCTCGCCGACGAAGAAGCCGAGATGGATCTTTCGCCGTTTGGCGCACGGCCTGCAGAGGTCAGCCCGTTCGAGACCCAATTCGAAAGCGGCGGCGATCTCATCGAAACCGGGCGCGAGGGGGCGTCCGTTCTTGTGATCGGCGATTCATTCACGCGCGGATTCTGGCAGGACTATTTTGCGCTGCATGTGAAGCGCTATGTGTGGATGCACCACGAGCAATGCGGCTTCAAAGAGAGTGCAATCGATGCCGCAAAGCCCGAGATCGTGATCCTGGCGCCGACCGAGCGGCAAATGTTCTGTTATTAGCCGCGGCCTGCTTCGGCCGCGTCCGCGAATGCCATGCCGACTTGCGCCGCGGAAGCAGGCCGGAGCCTTGGGCGCGGCGCGAGCAGGCGAGACACCAGTTCCGCAACATCAGGCGCGATCCCTGCGGCGGTGAGTGAGCGCCGGATCGCCCGCAGCTCCAGAAAGCCGGTGAAGGGAAGGGTCGAGCGCGGCGCCTCGGGCCGCGCGCCGGTCAGCATCTCATAGGCCATGACGCCGAGCGCATAGAGATCGGCGCGCGCATCGACGCCTTCGGCACGCGCCTGCTCCGGCGCCATGTAGGCCGGCGTGCCGGTGCCCGGCTGATGCCGCTCGCCCGCGAGCAGCGCGACCCCGAAATCGATCAGCACCGGCGCTTCGTTCCCGCGCAGGATCACGTTGTCGGGCTTGAGATCGCGATGGATCAGGCCTGCGGCGTGCACGGCGGCGAGCGCGAAGGCGATGCGCGAGAGGAGGGTGAGGCTGCGTGTGCGATCGAGGCCGGTCTCCATCGCCTGGCGGAGCGTTTGCCCCTCGACGAATTCCTCGATCACCAGCGTGTCTCCGCCCTGCACGGCGAGCACGCCGAAAACGCGCGCGATGCCCGGATGATCCAGCCGCGCCGCGGCAGTCATCTCGGTGCGCGCAGCCTGGAGCAGGTGATCGCGCAGTGCCGGATTGTAGTTTTCGCCGCGCGCTGCGCGCTTGATCGCGACCTCGATGCCGAGTTCCAGATCGTAGGCGCGCGACACCTTGCCGAACGCGCCGGACCCGAGCGGGCGCTGGCGCACGAAGCGCTGTGCGGGGTCGGTTTCGGTCAGCGCAGGCGTCTCGTCAATCCGGCCGGGGCCGCTGTGGTCCGCCATCAGCCGCGAGCGAACCTGATCGGCATATCCTGTCAGGGAACGCGCAAGCGCACGCCGCAGCGCGGCACCGAGCGTGCGGGCGGCTTCGTCGGCGCGGCCGAGCGCTTCCAGTGCACGCGCCTGCACGAGCCGCGCACGCACCTCGCGCGCCGCAAGATCGTCGTCGGCATAGCGCGCGATGATGGGCGTGAGCAGGGCGGCGGCGTTGGCCGCATCGCCGCGAGCGAGCGCGAATTCGGCTTGCACTTCGGCGATCTCGACACGCTCGAAGGCTTCCATGCTCTCGGGCGCGTGCAAGGCGGCACGTTCGAGTGCGTCCGTGGCAGCGGCAAAGTCACGGGCAGCGAGCGCGCAGCGCGCGGCTTCAAGCTCGGTCAGCAGCAACAGGCGCGGCGGTGCGCCGGCCAGAGTCTCGTTCATCGCGCCGAGCTGCGCGCGGGCCTGTTCGATGTGGCCGGCCGCGACGGAGGCCTGCAGCAGATTGACCCAGGCGCGCTGGAGTTCCCGCCGCGGCAGTTCGGCGCTCGCCGTAAGCGCGCGCGCGAACAGTGCCTGCGCATCGGCCGGCCGGCCGATTTCCATTTGCAGCCGCCCGCCCTCGATCAGCGCAAGCGCGATGGCGAGGCGGTCATCGCCCGCTTCGGCGATGACGCGCAAGAGTGCGAGCGCCGCCTCGCGGCTTTCGCCGCGCCAGGAAAACACCGTCGCAATCGCGCGGAAGATCTCTGCAAGCTCCTCGCGGTGGTCACCGCCTTCGAGCAGGCGGCGCGCCTCGTGGAGATCGCCCAGCGCTTCTCCGGCAAAGCCGAGCCGGTTGATGGCGATCGCACGCGCACGCAGGAAACGCGCACGCACAACGGCATCCTCGCGCAGCAGCGGCTCGAGCGCGCGCAGCCGGGCCAGCACCGCTTCGGCGGGCTTGTTGTCCGCGAGGTCGGCGAGGCAGTCCGCCAGCGCGGCGCGCGGATCTGCGCTGGCCACTGCGAGCGCCGTGCTACCGTTGGCTGCTCTGCTGCCCCGGCACCCATTGATAGACGCGGACGGTGTAGTTCAAGTCGGCATTCGCCAACGTGTCGGTGACCTGCCTGTTGTTATAGATCACAAGCTCAACGTCGCGCGGCGCGTTCGATGAATCCTGGATGCGCAGCGCGTCGGTGCGCGGATCGGCGGATGCGCATCCCGGGCGCGGCTTGGAAGGATCGCCCGTGTTTTGCTGCGCCGGCGTCAGCAGCCGGCAGGCGACGAACGAATAGGGCCCGGGCTTCGTGCTCGCGGCGAGCTTTCCGTCGACGAAGAGATCGATCTCGCCGGCCTTTCCCTCGGCTACCACGAGGAACAGGTAGTCGGCCTGCGGGGAGAGCTTCAGCGGAATTGACGAGTAGTTCAGGTAGATATCGTTCGCCTGCGGCCGGTCCTTCGGCGTGATGCGCTTGCCCGACTTTGCGTTCATCTTGCGCGGTAGATCGACGATCTTGCGCGGGGCAAAGTTTTCACCCGGACGCGCGCCGCGCACGATGTTCTCGGGGATGATGTCATTGGCGGACGCAAAGCTCTCCGCCACGGTGCGCCAGTAGTTTCGCGCTTCCGCAAGCTTCTGCTCGGCCGTGCCGTCGAGCATGTCGCGGACGAGATCGGCGCGCTGCGCGAAGTTGATGAGGGCCGCGTTGGGAACGCGGTCGCCGTTCACCACGAACAGGTTGCCGGCGTTGAGCAGCGCCACGACTTTTCCGCTGGCGCCCACGATCGGGCTACCGCTTGCTCCGCCCGTCGCCGGCAGGTCGTGCTGGACGAGCTGGCGGACCGCAACCGGCGCCGGCAGGTGGAACATGTCGGTCATCGACGTGACGACGCCGAGGTGTTGCTGCGGCGTGACGCCGAGATTCCCGGGTGAGCTGCGAGTCAGGTTCTCGCCGGGATAGCCCGAGGTCGCGAGCGGCGTGCCGGAAGCGAGCGCGTTGAGTTCGTCGGGTGTGGCGTTCTCGAGCCGGTCCGCCTCCGGCAGCGTGCCCGCAACGCGCAGCAGCGCGACGTCGTAGCCGTTGCCGCTCAGCGACTCGAGGCTGCCGCGGTAGGCGCTGATCAATCGGAGATCGGACTGGAGGAATGCGTTGAACGGCACATAGCCCGGATGCAGTTTGTGCTCGACCACCTCGTAGATCTGCCCGTTTTGGCCGGGCGCGTGCACGATCATGCGCTCGCGGGCTCGGATGCCCTCGCGCAGGATCGCGACATGCGCATTGGTGGCGAGCATGTTGGGGCCGACGACCCATGCGGTCCCGCCGCCGCGCACGCGC
>Ga0190275_10001008_pt1 | contig 21882 bp, 18 predicted proteins | sample Popmic550T_FD_133745 | JGI IMG/M metagenome (GOLD analysis project Ga0190275, IMG submission 133745) | Populus adjacent soil microbial communities from riparian zone of Yellowstone River, Montana, USA - 550 T | ecosystem: Environmental > Terrestrial > Soil > Riparian zone > Trees stand | place...
AACTGGCCAAAGTCTGCCCTGATAAGTCCGCCGCTGCGATTCTGAATCGGCTTGGGTATAAGACTGGTCAGGGCAAGTCATGGAACGCTTCCCGTGTGGCGAGGGTGCGCGGTTATCATGAGATTCCTGCGTTCCAGCAACAGCATGACTGGGTCACCAGGAATAAGCAGCCAGAGAACTGCGCGTAAGCAACACCGTCGTGAAGAGGCTGATTCATGAAGGGATTCTTCCGGCCAAACATGTTGTCGAATGTGCTCCCTGGATCATCGAACGCAAGGATTGACGCTGCCAGCCGTGCAGCAACAGGTGCAAAACGTACGACGTGGCCGTAAACTGCCGAAACATTGTGCTGCCCAGCAGCAATTTGCTTTGGATTGAATAACTTCTGAAAGGTGGTGTATTATGCCGAAGCGTTCCAGGCAGCTTCCGGCAACACCTCTCCAATGGCCGAGCGCAATCCCGAATGGTCATCACTGACGACGAACTCGACGCCGCTGAGGACACGCTCCGGACCGATACAGTTGGGATAGCGGCCATTTGTTGTGTATCGAAGTAGTGCAGATCCATGTACCCAACACACGCCGGAAATTACGGATGCCGTAATTGCGTTAACGAATGGATATGCGCTTTCCGCACTTGGTCAACACTCCATACAGCATCATGTTGCGGAAGTTCCCAACACCCTGCCGAGGTTCTGTCAATTTGAGCCGTTGAAGGCAAGACCTTGGTTCAGAGGGCGCTTCCGCTCGAAGGGGCTACCGTATACTGAGGCAGATGGAGTCTCCCACGTCACAGCCGAGCAAAAACGTTGCAGTTTTTGGGCTTGGTTATGTAGGATGCGTTACCGCCGCTTGTTTTGCCAGTCTGGGGCATCGCGTTATCGGTGTCGATAAAGATCCGTACAAGGTGGGAAAGGTTCTCGCGGGAGAGGCGCCCTTCTTCGAGCCCGGACTTGAGGAAGTGGTCCGGTCCAGTGTGGAGGCCGGCACTTTGACCGCTACCACGTCGACTGAGGAGGCAATCACGAATGCCGATGTTGCCCTGCTGTGCGTCGGTACGCCGTCGGAGCGGAACGGGAATCTGGGCCTGGACCAACTGCGACGAGTGGTGGAGGAGATCAAGCAGTATCTAGGGGTACGAGGGAACAAGCGGCTGGTCATCGCCGTCCGCAGCACCGTGTTTCCCGGAACTTGCGAGGAAGTGGTGGAGCTGCCGCTGCGTGAGTTCTCAAACGTGGATGTTGTCTCGAACCCGGAGTTCCTGCGGGAAGGAACTGCCATGCGCGACTTCACAGAACCGGCGCTGGTTGTTGTTGGTGGGTCCAATCCGACTGCAGTGCGGAGCGTGGCGGAATTGTACGCCCCTTTGCGGCAGGAGACTTGCATGGTATCGCTGCGGACCGCCGAGATGATCAAGTACGCGTGCAACGCGTTTCACGCGGTGAAGATCTGCTTCGCTAATGAAATTGGGGCGTTGAGCGAGAAGCTTGGAGTGGACGGCCACGAAGTAATGCGCACGTTTTGTCAGGACTCGCGCCTCAACATTTCACCCGCATACCTCAGGCCAGGATTCGCGTTCGGCGGTTCGTGCTTGCCGAAAGACCTACGGGCCTTGGTGTATCGGGCCTCACGGCTTGATGTGTCGCTGCCGATGCTGGAATCGGCGCTCCCGAGCAATGAAGAGCACCTGCGCCGCGCTACGGAAACGGTAATGGATTCCGGCTCGCGACGGATCGGCGTCATAGGTCTGACATTCAAAGAGAATACGGACGATCTGCGGGAAAGCCCAGTAATCACGATGCTCGAATACCTCATTGGCAAGGGTCGGGATGTTCGTATCTATGATCCGAACGTGAGTATGGATAGCATCTATGGGTCGAACCGAAACTTTCTGTTGAACGCGATCCCGCACATTGGAAGGCTGCTCGTTTCGACGCCTGACGAGGTGACGGAGTGGGCGGATGCGTTGGTAATCACGCAGAAACCTCCCGCTGCGGTGCTCGGAGCGATTGAAGCGAGCGGGTTGCCAACGATCGATGTAGCGGGTGTGCTTACGCGCGGCAAACCGGGAGCCACAAAAGAACAGGTATCGGTCTAAAGCCAGGACTATCGCGCGGATAGATGGTGAGAATAGATTTCGGCCATGCGCGAAGCCGCCTTGGTGATCGTCATCTCGGACCGGATGAAGGATGCGGACGCGTCTGCGAATCGGCGGCGTAAAGCTTCATCGTCGACAAGGCGGCGGATCTGAACTGCGAGCGCCTCGGCGTCGCCGGGTGGGAAGAGCAGGCCGGTTTCTCCCTCACGGACGAGTTCGGGACTGCCCCCGACCAATGACGCAATCGGAGCTACGCCGCATGCCATAGCTTCCATCAGCGCGTTAGACAAAGCTTCCGACAGCGAAGGTAAAACGAAAATATCTGAGGCATTCAGCCAGCCCTTGACGTCGTGCGTCGCTGGTTCAAAGTGCACGTCTGTGGCTACATTGAGCGAACGCGCGAGGTCCTCAAGATGCTGCCGGAGCGCTCCGCTACCGACGAGAACGAGACGGACGCCAGGGCGATCACGACATACGGACGCGAAGGCGCGGACAAGCGTGGGTAGACCTTTTTCAGGGCGAAGCTGCGCAACGCTGGTAATGACAGCCGTGGCGCCACTTAGAGCTGCGGGTCGCGGCCCGGGCGCGGGGAAGAACGTGTCTGTATCGATGCCGTTGTAGCAGAGATGTACGCGCGCGGCCGGAACACCTTCGTCGGCGATCATGTGTTTGCGAATGGCGTCGCAATTTACGACAACACCATCCACCATGCGATCGGTGAGCCGGAGGAGGCGCTGCTCGGAGCGTTTGAATAAAGCCCGATAGGACCGCTGACTGGAAAGAATGACGGGCCGGGCGGAAAGCCGCGCCGCGATTGTTCCGAACAGCGTCAGTGGAGTATCGAAGCTGTGAGTGAGAGTGATATCGTGCTGCCGAATGTAGTTGCGGAAGGCTGCCACGCCTCGGATGGAAGAACCAGATAAAAACGAATGCACCGGGAAACGAACTACAGGGATACCTGTAGCTCTTAGCTCGTCTGCCCGTATTCCATTGTCATGGAAACAACCCACGTGGACTACCCAGCCCATTGTGTGAAGGGCCTTGGCGGTTTCGGCTAGTTGCCGCTCGCTGCCCCCGGCATGGAGTTCACGGGCCAGCAGGAGGACGCGCTTGGGAAGGCTCACCTTGTCAGCATATCGGCACGTGTTTTCATGACACGATCTTCAACTAGGAAGGTGAAGGTATTAACCCTCAAGGAGGGATAGTGTAGTATTTGAGTACATTACAGGGAATGTGGGGGGTAGCCCCCACAATGACGGGCGAAACGCACCTTGGCTATGGCCCCGAGAAGGGTAGCGTGAGCGCGTGCGGTTATTTTTTGCCTGTTCATGTGCAACGTGTGACAAAGACGTGCTAAACTCGTTAACCATGAGTGGCTCTCTCCGCATTGCCGTGCTGATTCTATGCCTTTTTATTGGATTTGAAACCGAGGCAAAGGCCTATACGGATCCCGGTACGGGAGCGCTTATCTGGCAGATGGTTGCTGCCGGCTTTGTAGGCGCAATGTTTTACTTCCGCCGTCTCCGTGTATTCGTTTCCGGCTTTCTAAAGAAGAACGACGACAAAGAGTAAGGACGCTGTGCGCCACTTCCACCTCACGTGAGGTAAACTGGCCGAGAAGTCATTGTTGGGTCGCGGGGCCGACCGTACGGCATCGGCGCCCGATGCAAGTACTTGTCTGCAACTCTTCTCAATGAAATCGTAAAGCTGCGAGTACCGGGTACAGTCACGCTGAATGCCTTAACTTTCAAAGCGCGACCGGGGGAGTGTACCGATCATGGCTTCGAAGAGCCTAAACGTGATCACGTCCACGAGAGTCCTTTAAATCGTTGAAGCCCCTCCTTTCCAGTTACACGTCGCCACAAGAGACTGAAACAATCACTGCGGCGCCCAACACGCTCAGCATTGTGCTCAGGAGGACCCTCGCGAGGGGAACACTGAGTTCAATGGAAGCGAGGCCAAGAAAAAGGCTCAGAGACAAGGATCCCGCAAGACACACTTGATATTGCTGTATAGGTGTCACTCACACAGCATAGGAACTCAAGATCACATTCAGATGTATTACTCATGAGAGCTTCTTTACGAAACTCCAATTCACTGATGGATCGTACTGTCTTGATAGGGTGGATATCGCCTCCTGGGTACGCGCGCTCCCTGCAAAACGGCGCTCGACTGCCTCATATAACAGGCATGCGACTATAACCGCCGTGGTCAGGGCAAGCAGAAACCAAGCCGCTGTGGACAGCAGGGAAGGGGTTGTCTGGTTTGGAACACACAGTAACAAAACATTTAACACAAGGCTATGCGACAAAAAGAACGCGTAGGTTCGGTGACCTGCTTGTGTGAGACCCCGGCTGATTTCATCGGACCAAGGACCACGACGCCATTGCACTAGCGTCAGCAGGAGTGTCCCTAGCACAACCCAAATGAGCACAGTTTTAAGAGGCGCGAGTAAGGAGGCGATGATTAGCCAACAAACCATGCTCATGGCTCCTCTGAACGTAATGAAGGCACGCAACTTCCTGGCGCAACCTGTCTCTCCGCGCGGGTCTCGAAGGTTCTCGATCAACGCTCCCAGTAGCAGCAGACTGGCGGCGTGAAGACCTGCTGCTGCCAGCAGCAACATCAGGAATGCAAAAAAGACGCTACGCGCCGGGGGCGATACCGCGCCCATACGCAGCAATCTGTACATAGGAGGAAGGACGATAGCAGCCAACATGATGTAACTCAGAGTCCAACTCACGGTCATGATCGGCTGGATGGAGTAGAGACCTGGAAACATCAACACATTAGCGCCGATGTACACAACGGCTTGCCCAATCGATTCGGGGAGTCGAGAGCGGGACGGGCACATTATGTAGATGGCCACATAAATCGCGAGCATAGTGATATAGGCTGGCGCGAGACGCGTGTATCGTTTGCGGACAAAATGTAAGTATGAACACCGCTCGGCGGATCGCGCCGTAAGATACCCACTCAGAACGACTAAAATGCTGGACCCATGAGGACTCAGATAAGTGATCAGGGTAGAGAGACTTCGAACGTCAGCATCTGGGCTGCGTGCGAGAAACAGTCCGCCAAAATGGACTATGAACACCAGGAGCGATGCAATTATTCGCAAACCATCCAGAGTGTCGGACCGCACTGTCTTTGTTTTGTCATGCAACAGTTCCGCCAGCGAAGGTGTGGTTGTCATCTGCAAGTGTCCAGGCTGGTGTCAGTGCCCCGACAGTGCACAGTCTAGCCAGAACCGGTGACAGCGTGATGAGCACAATATTGCGGAGCGCTTACAACGGAAAATAGACTTGCTAACCGCGTGTCACGTCGCGTATGTCGCGAACCGCACTCGTTTCGGGTCGGTATAGGCGTTCGACAGACGCAGAATTGCATTCCGCCCTAGAAGGGTTAGGGAACCGACTATAATCACCAAGCACTAGAAGATCTCAGGATGGAAGGTCACTTTTTCCCGAGCCCGAGCCCGAGCCCGAGAATGATCCTGACTAGCCCGAAGCTTACGTGAGGGAAACAGGCCGAGAAGTCATTGGGGGGCGGGGCGTGGGTGGCGGCCACAACGCCGCCCACACGGGCATCGGTTGCCCGGCGCCTGATGCGAGTACTTCGTCTGCCACTCTCTTCAATGAAACCGTAAGGCCTGCGAGTACCGGAAGATAGAACCGGTAAGCATTGCTGCCGAAGAAGGTAGTCACACTAAATACTAAGAGGGACAGGAACAGGCATATTGCCATGTTTGCAATCTCTTTGTGTTGAGGATTGCGGTTGGTCTGGCGGTAAAGCCGCAGGTTCTGCCAGAAGCACCACACCATTAACGAGAAAAACATAAGAAAGCCGGGAATACCGGTCTCGCTCGATACTTGTGTATAAGTGTTGTGCGATGCGCGGAACCTGTGGTGCATCTGTCCTTCCGACTCCATTTTCTTGGCGAAGGCGACCTGGAAGTTTGCAGGTCCGAGACCGAAGACAGGGTGCAACAGCGTTTGACGGATACTCTCCTTCAGTAGAAGTCCTCGTCCTCGGGCCGACGCAACCGCTTCACCTTCCTCGACCTCATCATCCCAAAGAGTTCGGTAGCGATCCATGGCTGATTCCGGCGCTGTGGCGAACAGAACTATGAGAACGCCAGCGCCGCCGACTATCAGCTTCGCTTTGTTCGCAAATGAAGATAATAAGAAGATCGCCACCAGGTAAAAGCCCAGACCGAGCAGACCAGCTCGCGAGCCAGTTCGCATCACTACGACAAGCAAGTACGCGGCGGACCCAATCGCGGCAAGGGAAGTGAGGCTAAACATTTTTTTCTTCGTTTGCACGACGAGGACAAGCATTGGCAGAATTATTAGCAGATGCATTGCTAAATCGTTTGCATTCGCAAGACTTCCAAAAATACCAATACGACCCCTTATGTTCGTCGCAAATTTTATGAACATCAGTAGTACTACAATCACGCTGAACGCCGTAACTTTCAGAGCGCGGCGCATATCGGGGAGTGTACCGATCATGGATCCGAAGAGCATAAACGTGATCAGCGATAACATCCACGCGTCTTTTATTTCTTTAAACGCTCCTCCTTTCCAGCCGTAGAACGGAAATCCCACTATCATCCAGAGAGTAAAACCTATGAGCAGCTTGCCCGGCACTGTTTGCCAAGGAATCAACCAACGGCCGCTGAGGAGTGCAGCGGGCAAAACGAACGCGAGAGCGATGGTAAAGAGGTAGGCAGGAACGCCAAGCATTACAGTCATTGCTTCATGGAAGCGACTGAGCGTCAGGAAGGCAAAAGCCAGGAACGCCCACGAGCCGAAAGCGCCAACAGGCGGCGCTATCAGTCGGATACGCAGAGGTGTGCCACCCGGATACGGCGCGCCTCCGTTGCCTGCAGTACGCTGCGAAGCGGCGGCGGACACGTTCAGCTTTCCATTACTGGCGTTACGGTCCGGAGTCTCATAAGTGTTCACGAGCAACTTCCATTTCTGCTTATCGGCACTTCGCGGGGATTTCTTACAAATCCCGGTCGTAGGGGCTCTGCGCGAGTGACTTGTGTCGCGCCAGCCACTCGATGGCTTGCCGCGGCGTGGACACTTCGCTCTTCAGAATCGCAAGTAACAGTTCTTTTGTCAGCACCGTGTTGAAATCAGACGGGAACTCCACACCCGTTTTCTGTCCAGCCAGCTTGAGCAGGAAGGGGACACGCGGGTTAGTTTTCCCATCCAAATTGCGAGGCGCCGACCTGTGGGAGTGATCGGAACTGACAAGCACCGTCGTTCGGTCCCACATCCCGGCTGCTTCCAGGTCCCGACGGATCAACCCGAGCGTCAAGTCGGCAAGCACCAGACCATCGAGGTAGCCGTAGACCAACGAATTTCTGAGATCGTACGTCCCCGTACGGCGATTGTAAAAATAGGGCCAGTGTGGGATTGGCAAGTGGAGGAGAACAAGATTCAGCTTGGGATCAACTGTCATCTCGCGGGCAGCCGCAGTGAGCGCATCGTAAGTGCGAGAATGCTTTCGCGTTGTCAGCGACTGGCCGAACGGTGAAAGAAAGTTAGTCTCGGCCAAACTCCGGACCTCATTCTGCATGACGCTAGAAAGCGGTTCCGTACGGTCGAGCGTCATATCGTAGCTGTTGTGCTGCCGCGACATCTCAAACCACTCGCACGAACTAAGAACCTGCGGAAACACCCGACAATATGGCAAGTACCATCCAACTACTCCCGAATTCATTCCGATTGCTCGAGCTTCCGAAAAGACCGTAGACTCCAATCCCCATACTGACTTACGTTTGCTGAGATACCGGATTTCCAGCGTCTTTTCATCAAGAGGCTTTGCATCTCCGACAAGGTCGTCTTGCCTACCTTGCGTAAGGGACGGCATGGAAAAGATCGTGTACGCAGAGGGCGGGAAGGCATTTCGAGCATAGACAGCCTCTCGCCGCATGCGGTCGAACTCAGGTAGCTGGATTTGCTGCGGCCGATCCATGAATGTCAGCCGTTGATCCAGCCGGTCGAAAATGATCCATACAAGACGCGGACTGTCGGAAGCAATGGGCAGATACGGCGCGGGCGGTTTCTCAGCCAGCGAGCTCGGATCGTAACGGATTGATTTCCAGATGGCCTGCCCGAATGTTAAAGGTACAAACGGGAGCAGAATAATAGCGCCGTTAATTTTGCGTTTATGCAGGAGCACATACGCAATAAATACAAAGGCAGTGACCCCGATGATTAGACTGATTTTCTGACCAACAAACCGGAAGGGCAATTCCCGGAGCTTGGGATACCGGCCTGACAACGCGATCAGCAGAGACAGCGCAGGAAAAATAAAAACCAGAGCGATGGCGATGTCCACAGCGATCTGTGCAATCCGCGCGGTGCAGTATTTTCGGACCAGCGCCGTGGCGGCCGTCAATATAAAAGTAAGAACAATAACATTTAGCATCACCGCCACCAGTTCGGTCCTGGATGGCGGTGATTTCATAAAAAATAGGTCTGCTTTGGTGTAGGTCAACAACTCCCACCAGACGCGCAAAAACGTAAGGTTTGAGATCGCCAACGCGACGCCTAAGTCCCGTAAATTTAAAATGTTAGACTTTGCTGGCGTGGGTGGCTGTTCGACTTCCAGAGAGACCGCCATGTCGAAAGATTCAGTATAGCGTTGATGTTTCTCGTAGAAGTTTAGCTCCGTCGCCAAATCTAGACCTACCCCTTAGACGGTGGGTTTTCAGCACAATCTACGAGAAGCATCTTAGCCAAAACTACTCAGAGGTGCGGGCGCGTTTCACCTCGGTTTGAGTCCACAGTCTTTCGGGACAAGCTATCGCGGCAAATGGCGCGCAAAAGGCTGCCGCCATCAGCACCGTGAATGTACGGATGGGAGAGGACACGCGCTTCAGTAAAACACCGTCCGGAATCCAACGATCCAGCAGCGCTATCGCATAGAAGCCTGCTTGGCCAAGAACGGCGGCCGGCGCCAATACCCCTGGAAGCCAGAACGCCGACACGAACGTCACAATCAATGCAAACGGCATTAACATCCGTCCCATTTTGTGCGACATGAAGTGTATCCACATACGATTGTCGGACCCCAGCAGAGCAGGGTAGTGCCGAATAATCTGGTACATCCCCGTCTGCGTTCGAACTTTGCGTCGAAACTCGGAATCGAGGGAAGTTGGAAAATCGTATGCTTTGGCGGCATCGTCGAAGATCACACGGTAGCCGCGGAAGAACGCAGCCAACGGTTGATGTACATCGTCGAGCAGCGTTCCCGCAGGCAAGGGCACAGCGAGTTCGCGGCGGACAGCATAGATTGACCCCGTTGCGCCAAGGATTGAGTCTATCCCGGACAGGCCGCGCCGGATCCACTTCTCGTACGTCCAATACTGGCCGACGCTTGCTTCTTCGTGCGTGTCTCCTTCCAGAATGACGAGTTCTCCGCTCACGACACCAACTTCGGGATCGCTAAAGCATGCGACGAGATGATTCAAGCTGTCCGGAGCTAGGCGTTGGCGCACATCGGTGAAGAACAGGATTTCGCCGGTCGCGTGCTGCAGGGCTGCATTAAGGGCCACTGCCTTACCGCGGGGCGGGAGGCACAATATTTGGACACCTGAGCCGGCAAATTCCTCCGCAATAGCGGCTGTTGCGTCGGTCGATCCGTCGGAAACGACGATAATGTCTACCAGTTCGCTCGGGTAATCGAGAGCAAGGATCGATTCAAGTTTCTGTCGGATCCAGCGCTCTCCGTTGCGTACAGGGAGCAGGACGGAAACAGTCACCTGTTGTTGAAATTGCTTGCGGATCGGCCGGCGCCTTCGGGCGAGAATCGCGAGTAATACGGGGTAGCCGAACAACACGTATATGACAAAAGCAATAGAGGCCCAAAAGACAATAACCGCGATCATTATGTAGCCGCTACCGGAATCCCCATTGCTTGCTCAAAGCAACGGGTCACATGATCCCAGGAGAATTTCGTGGCCACGAGTTCGTATCCTGTGTCCGCCAGTCGGGTTCGCTCCGCGTCATCGTCTAGAAGGTGGAGGCAGGCGTTGGCGAACGTGTCCGGCGTGTCAGCTATATGTATGTCACGTGGGGATTCCACATGCAGGCCTTCGGCCCCGATCATCGTGGATACCACGGGCGTTCGAGCAGCCATTGCCTCATAGATTTTCAGCCGGGTACCACCGCCCACTCGCAGCGGGACGATGGATACAGCCGATCCCCAGAGGTAGGGACGTACATCCGGAACCGTGCCCGTAACCTGGACGAGCGGATCGCGTTCGGCGAGGGCCCGGATCTCCGGTCCTGGGGCCCGGCCGACAATGGCGAGCGAGCAATTCGGGCGTTTGCGGCGGATGAGCGGGAGGATCTGGTCGACAAAGTACAGGATGCCGTCAGAGTTCGGCATCCAGTCCATGGAACCGACAAACACGAGATCGGCAACTGTGCCCGCGGCATGCGCTTGTGGCGTGAAGTAAGGAACATCTACGCCAGTGGGCACAGCCGTCACACGGGTGGCTCCGAATATAGACCGCATTAGACCGGCGTCGGCATCGGACACGGCAACCACACCGGCCGCTGACCGGCAGATATGGCGCTCAAATGCAAACATGCGTTGGGCTTGAAGGTGAAAGTACGCCCTGCGCAACGGGTCCGAAGCGTTCTGGGTATGCCGCTGCCATAGGATGGTTTCCACGTTGTGCTGGAAGAGCACACACTGACTCGGGTCTTCGAAGTTGGCTGCCGGCGCGAGAAAGTCACAGACGATACTGTCAAAGCGTTCCGAACGCATTAACTCAGAGATCTTGCGGCGCATGGCGGGCGATTCGTACCGTCCGACAGCGAGCGGCAGCCGCGCAAACAAACCGGTAACCAACTGGCCGGCAAACGCAAGTGAACGTTTCGATGGAACCACGTGCGGCACTGCATACTGGCGCGACGAGTATTCCCCTGCGCGGCGTGCGCCTTCGGTATTTTGAGTATCCTCGAACGTCAGGTAATGCAATTCGTGCTTGGCATGGAGACGTTTCACCATTTCCAGCGTGCGAATTTGGCCTCCACGCGTCGTGGGGTGGAGGAAATCTGTTTTCACCCACAGAATCTTCATGCTTTCCCGCAGCCGGACAGGAGCGGTGTGGCTACGGCGTCGGCTTTCCGCGTGATAAAGGTCTCGCCCCAGATCTGGAGGTTCAGCAGGCGCCAGATGCGATCGGTTCCATCTTCCAGACCTCGTTGATGGCGGTCGATGAGTGTTTCCAAAGCGCGCGGATCTACAAACGACTGGATTAACCCGTCCTTGCAACGGAGCGTGTCAAACAGCGGTTTGGCTTTGGCATCCATCAGCCACTGTCGGACGGGCGTGGGGAATCCCATCTTCTTGCGATAAAGGATATCGTGGGGCAGCAGGTCCTCCACCGCCTTCTTCACGATGTATTTGCCTTCTGCGCCGCGCAGTTTCATGTGGTCCGGCACGCGTGAGGCGAACTCGACAAATGTGTGGTCAAGCAGGGGCACGCGGCTTTCGATGGAGGTTGCCATGCTCATCTGATCCTGCTTCATCAGCAGCTCGACCAGGTACGTCTTCTGATCGACGTACAGCATGCGCGCAAGCGGAGATGCGTTGGGGCGCTGGTTCCAATAGCGGAGATAGTTGCTATACGGCGATGCGCCACCGGTAACACCCATGCGTTGCTGTTCTGGACCGGAGAGCGCGGAATAAAAATTGTCCAGGTACAACGACTCAAGGTCTTCCCCGAGCCCGACAAATGTGTGTTGCAGCTTGCGGCGCAGGCTGCCGGACAACAGGTTCGAAGTTGCCACCGATTGACGGATCCAGTTTCGCAATGGCCCCGGAACCACCTTGTACTTTTGCAGCCAGGCGGTATTCCAAAGATAGAAGCGATATCGTCCATAGCCAGCGAACAACTCGTCGCTGCCTTCGCCGGTAAGCACCACTTTTACCTGCTCAGAAGCCAGCTTGGACACGAAATAAAGCGAAATGCTCGAAGGCCACGTAATGGGCTCGTCTTCATGCCATACGAGTTGGCGCAATGCATTGAAGAAGTCGTCCATCCCAACGACAACTTCGTGATGCTGTGTGCCGATGCGTTCGGAAACTTGCCGGGCATAGCTGAGTTCGCTGAATTCGGCTTCCGCATACCCGACGGAGAACGTCTTCACCGGGCCGCTGACCATGCGCTTCATCAGGGCGGCGATGGCGCTCGAATCGACGCCGCCGCTGAGAAACATACCGAGCGGCACATCGCTCATCAACCGCATTTCTACGGTTTCTTCCAGGCGTTGCCGGCACTCAGCGATCCATTCGGCATCGCTCCGTGTTTCAGGCTGCTCCGGGGCCTCCGGTACATCCCAGTACTGGCGGATCTGGAGCGTGGGCTGACTGCCCGCGAGGTCCAGAATCAAGTGATGACCGGGCATCAGGCGGCGGATGCCGGAGAAAAGCGTCCGTTCTTCGCTGACGTAACCGAAGGACAGATATTCAGGGATAAGCTCCGCCTCAAGGGCGGGGGAAATCGACGGATGTTCCAGCAGCGCCTTGATTTCCGAGGCGAAGGCGAACAACCGGCCATCCCAGTAGTAGTAAAACGGCTTGATACCCAGCCGGTCGCGCGCGCAGAATAGGCGGCGTTTTGACGCGTCCCACAGAGCGAAGGCAAACATACCGCGAAAATGCTTGAGACAGTCCGGGCCATATTCCTCATAGGAATGGATAATGGCTTCGGTATCGCAATGGGTTTTATAAACGTGCCCGGCGCGTTCCAGCTCTGCGCGGACGCCGGAATGATTGAAGATCTCTCCGTTGTAGACGATATGGACGGAACCGTCCTCGTTTGCCATCGGCTGATGTCCGGCGGCAACGTCGATAATGCTCAGCCGGCGGTGACCAAGAAAAACGCCTGAATCGTGAAAAAGACCGGTGTCATCAGGGCCGCGATGCTGGATGGCTCCCGTCATCCGCGAAAGTACGGAAAAACGACCTTCGGTGGGCGAATTTGAGCTTACATATCCAGCGATGCCACACATAAAAAGGCTTCGGACACCTATTGCGCCGATGATCCAGATTAACATTCGGCTCTTGCATGGTTCCGTTAACTCGGCTGAGGAGGGGTCTCTGGCAGAGAGGCGTCGTTGCCGCCGCTTATGTCTTTGCCCGAGAACAATATAGATGCCCTTCCGCCGCCACGCTCGAGTTGGCGGGGGAGATCTTGGAGCCGCTTTCAATGTGCAAAATAGTACTATACCCTGCATCTGTTAGGAAACGAACTAAATCAGCTACTTTACGTCGCTTTTCGTTCATCGTTTCCCCATGCATTTCGAGGAAGAGTTCAGGCGAAGCGGTTTCGAGTGTCATGCGGGCTCCTTTCAAAACTTCGAGTTCCCAGCCTTCAACATCCACTTTGATGAAGTCCGGCCCAGGCAACTGCTCCTGCTGCATATCGTCATCTAGGGTCGTGATCTGAATGTCTTCGGCCTTTGCGTCACCCGATTGCAGCACGTGTGCTCCGATGTTTCCGTCCAGCGTTGCGCCGCCGGTCATGAGAGGCGAGTACACCATTCTGGCTACTTGGGACTGTGCTCCGAGTCCGAACGGGCGTATTCGCACGTTCTGCACGGCATTGATTTTCAGGTTCTCCATGAGCCGGGCGCGATTCGTGCTATTCGGCTCATAACTAATTACTTGACGCGCGGTGCGGGAAAGGAACAACGTCACCATCCCCTGAAATGCGCCGATATCATAGACGGTTTTCCCGGACACATCCAGGCTTCGCCAGAACCGCTCTTCGGGAGTTTCCGCCGCTGCCGCTACCCATCGCGGAACCCACCCGAGGCCGCCCTTCCGCTTCATGCCGGTCAGCAATCCCTGCTGTGCTGTATAAACGACGTTATCAAATAGATTCTGGCTGATCCAGGCGACCATACGGTGTTTCCACGTATAGTGCCGGACCGGTTGATCGTCGTCCGGCTTCGGGTCTGCGTTCATCAGTGTCGATGATATCGTAGGCCGCTAGTTCGTTTTCAAATCACAGCGACGAGTATATTACTTAGTCAATTAGGGTCAATGCTGCAGCCGATTCGCGAAATGGCCGATTAGGTGAGTGGTGAATTTCGTTGCTCCAGCTTGTTCAGTGGAAGCGCCTGAGAAATTATCAGCAATGTGGAGTGTAGCGGTCCGGAGTGAACTACCCACTCTATTCAGCAGCCAAATCGCAGCCGCGTAGCTGAAGAATTTGTATAGATGCCCGGCACACATGAAAACAGCCGGGCAGGCAGGGCGCCTGTCCCGGCTGATTGCTCGCGATTGCTGCATCGTTATTTCCGCGTCGAAGCAACTTGAAGTGGAACAGTAACAACAGCCGTCCGCTCCAAGTCTGCAGATGTGGATTTGGGCTGATGGAAGCTCCATCGCAGCCCTCGCGGTGACCAGATTTGCGCGAGCGAGCAGTCGGCGCCACTGATGCAATTGAACACGAGTTTAGATTCACCCGACTTAACATTGGTATCGGTCGGCATCGGAATCATCAGGCGCGGAGAATTTGTAGTTGGATCCGTGATCTTCACGATTGGTGATCCACCGTTTAACGTATGTACCTCGATGTCGTACTCAGCGGCAGGATAAACTGTCGACCCTGCCCGGAAAGGGAAATCAATCTTCGCCTTAAATGTCTCGGCAAATGCAGAGGTGGAAGCAACCAACAACCCTGCCATAACTAACGTCTGTTTCAGAGCCGCTTTCATTTCTTTCTCCTTAGATTTCAGTTCAGCCTTCGCTGCGTGCCGCTCTGATACGCATTCGTGACTCCAACCACCAATTGCCGTGTAAGTGATTGAAAGTATACAACTCGAGTTCCTTTCTCAGTCAATTCATGAACACTTGTGTTCTCGGCCATGAACACAAGTGATTGCACCCGCAAATGAGAATATGACGTGCTCGTTGACTTATTTCGCCCTCTGAGGTAGCCTCTAGTGGCTTCATGTTACGAGCGCAATTTAATTGTTTGCGACAACGAACTGATGGAGGACATTGTGAATTTACAAAGAAGTCTTTCTATTCTTCTGGTGACCGCTACATGGGCAAGCGCGATCCCGCTTGTTACTACCGAAGGATTCGACAGCATCGGCGGTCTTGCGGGGAAAAGCTGGGTATTTCACAACGAAAGTGACCCCGTTGGGTCCACGGATTGGTTTCAGGGAAATGCGGGACTCTTTCCCGCCCATTCTGGCAACGACGACTCGTATATTGCTGCCAATTTTCTTAACGCCGGTCCCGGTGGGGACGTGCAGAATTGGCTGATCACACCTGTATTTCAGTACGTAAATGGGAGCCAGGTCTCTTTCTGGACCAGGACAACCTCAAACCCCGCGATCGCCCCTGATCGGCTGCGCTTGCGATTTAGCGACAACGGAGCCAGCACTGAGACCACTGATTTCGACACGGTTCTGTCTGTGAACGAAGCTTTGACGACCACGGGATATCCGGCAACCTGGACACAATTCACGTACACCTTCACAGGCTTACCCGGTATGGCGTGGGGAAGGTTTGCGTTTGAGTACTCCGTCCCCGACACGTCGTTGAATGGAGATTACATCGGCATTGACTCGGTTGTGTTCACCAGTGATGTTCCGGAACCCGCAACCGTGTTGATGCTGACGACAGGAATGGTCCTGCTGCTCCTGGCGCGAAAACGTCCCCGGTTTGCCCGGTTTACAATAAGCGCCCTTGCCGCTTTAATTACGCTTCCCGGCTCTATGTTGGTCTGGGCCGAGGAAGCGAAACGCCAGACTCCGAAGTGGCAGGCGATTCAAGTCGATGTAATCCAAAAGGAAATCACGCCTGACGATGGCGTGACCGCCAGCGCAGGGCGTATCTATGTACGCGAGGGAGCAGAGAATACGGAAGCCAACGCCAGAGTCACGACCGCAGTCCCCACAGGGAAGACCGGCGATTCTTCTAGCGTGAAGTTGTCCGGAAAAGGTAAGGCCGCAAAGCTTGGGCCGAGTTACATGAGCACTCTTGTGGTGACAAGGAACGCCGATTCCTCCATCAAGATCACTCACAAGCCATCGAACCAGGTTGAACGCGGAGTTGAACGTAGAGCCAGGGAGGTCAGCGGTGATCGCTAGAATGGCGCTTTTCGCCCTTCTGGGGGCTCCGCTGTTTGCAGCGGCGAATTTCACTCTGATCATCGCGGACGGCCAGGGAGTTGGGTTCAACGATCCGACGCCTGCCACGCCTATTGGAGGCAATCCTGGAACGACGCTTGGACAACAGCGCCGCAACGTTTTTATACGGGCAGTGCAGATCTGGGGCGCTGAACTGAATAGCTCCGTACCAATTCGTGTTCAGGCTTCCTGGCCCGAGTTGGCATGTAACCAGAACTCGGCTGTCTTAGGAGCTGCGGGACCAAGCTTCGTGGTTGCAGATACGCCGGGAGTTCTCCCTAATTACTGGTATCCCATTGCGCTGGCCGACAAGCTTGCCGCTCAGGAACTGATCCCTGGCGCTCCGGATATTGTGGCTTTCTTCAATCGCAACCTCGGTCTGCAGGGATGCGTCACGGGCTTGTTCTTCTATTTGGGATTGGACGCGGTAACGCCGCCCGGTACCATCCACCTGCTGGAAACCGTGCTGCATGAAGTTGCGCACGGCCTCGGGTTCACAAGTACGACAGATGAGACCAACGGTGTGTTTTGCTGTGGAAGTGATCTTCTCCCATCGATCTACGATCGATACCTGCTTGATAAGCAGACCGGCTTGCATTGGGACGTGATGACGAGCGGCCAACGAGCAATCTCGGCCGTCAATAACGCAGCCAAGCTGGTCTGGGATGGAGGGCTGGTGACGGCGAGTGTTCCTATTGTGCTCGCGCCGGCCCCCGAGCTGCGGGTACTCACTCCAGCGAGCGCAGCTCCAGATATAATTGGCGGTCCCGCCGCCTTCGGACCGCCGCTGATCAACCCGATAAATAGTGAATTAATGCCTGTGACTGCCGAAGGCGGACTCGCATGCAATGCGCTCTCAGCTCTCGATGCGGCGGCTGTAGCAGGCAAGATTGCGATCGTCAACCACGGGGGCTGTTCACTCACCGTCAAGGTAAAGAATGTCCAGAATGCTGGAGCTATCGCTGCCATCATCGTCAACAACAATCCAACTCTTCCACCACAGAACTTGGAGGGAGTCGATCCGACGATTACCATCCCATCGGCGTTGGTTGGGCAGGCCGATGGCGCCAAGCTTCAGAACCTGTTGCGGTTTCGCTCGCGAATTCATTCGGGCGTCAATGTTCGTTTTGGACCGAGTGCGGTTCGTCGCGCCGGAGCGGATGAGGCAAACCGCGTCTTTATCTTTGCGCCGTCTCCAGTCCAGCCCGGCTCATCGATTTCGCATTGGGATGTTTCCGCCTACCCGAACCTCTTGATGGAGCCCTTCGATACGGCCGATACAGACCTGAGTGTGAAGCCCCCAGGCGACCTAACATTGCCCGCGTTGCAACAGATGGGCTGGTAAAACGAATCGGCCGTATCTGGTCTAATGTCCTGATATGGCGGCAGAGCTTGTAGTCATCGCTGGTCCGTTACTTGGCTCCCGGTTTACTCTGGACGCGAACGAACTGCGTATCGGACGAGCAGGCGATTCCACTATCTGCATCCCGTCGCATGATGCGGCTTGGCATCACTGTTCTATACGAAGCATCCACGGCGAGTACCATCTCACCGATACTCAGAGCGGCTCGGGTACTTATATAAACGGAATGCTGGCGAAAAGACAGATTCTTGAACGCGGCGACCACATTAGTATTGGAGAAAGCACGTTCCTCTTTACGACGCAAGAGAGCACGTCTCTGTCGTATACAACCCCGGATACAACCGGCGAGACTTTATTACGCGCTTGCACGGTGATTCACCTGGTACGCGCGATTGCTGCGATTTCCGAGGGCTCGGAGAGATGCCTGCTCGAGAGACAGCTCATTGCTCTCCTATCAGATTTGATGGCAATTGAGACGGGAGCAATCCTGATCGGAAATGGTTCTGAGGAACTCGAACGAATCGCCGAAACCAACAAATACGATTTCGCCTTTCAGTCCGTCTTGAAAGAGATGATCCGGATGATCGTTCGGGAAGGCGCGTGCTTCGATCCGGAGGCCCGATGTCTGGGTGTTCCTTTGCATGTTGCGGGAAGACTGGAAGGCGCGATCATCGTTCGTTGCAATGCGAAAGGACTTAGTGACGTCGATGCGCAGCGAGATGCCCTCGGCGCAATCGCCGTGCTCGGCGCCAGCGCGCTGCAAACGGCGCGCGAGCTCGAGGGATTGCGCGTAAAGGCGAATCTCTTCGAGGAAGCACTGGAGCGCAACTCCGGCATTGTCGGAGAAAGCGCTGCGATGAAGCGGTTGCTGTCCATGGTCGACCGCGTAGGGCCACAAGATACGACGGTCCTTCTTCTGGGTGAAAGCGGGACTGGCAAGGAACTGATCGCGCGCGCCATTCATCGGAAAAGTCTACGCGCAAAACAGCCATTGATCGCGATTAACTGCGCCGCTCTTACCGAAACGCTGCTGGAGAGCGAGCTCTTCGGCCACGAGAAGGGCGCATTCACCGGAGCTGTTGCTCAGAAGAAAGGAAAGCTGGAGTTGGCGCAAGGCGGGGCCGTCTTTCTGGACGAAATTGGAGAGTTGGCCATGCCAATGCAGGCGAAGCTACTGCGGGTTCTCCAGGAAAGAGAGTTTGAGCGTGTCGGTGGTTCCCAGACGATCCGTTTGAATGTCCGATTGATCGCCGCCACCAATCGCGATTTGTCCGCAGAGGTTCGACGTGGTGTCTTTCGAGAAGATCTATATCACCGGCTGAATGTAGTGGTTCTGAAAAGCCCGCCATTGCGGGAGCGCCCGGAAGATATCCCGCGTCTCGCAAGACATTTTGTGAATCGGTCGTCCGCCCGCTGCCACCGGCGTGTCCAAGGCATCTCAGAAGAGGCCGAGAGAATGCTGCGGGCATATGACTGGCCAGGAAATGTTCGCGAACTCGAGAATGCGATCGAGCGCGCCGTGGTCCTCGGCGAATCGGACCGTATCTTGCCGGAGGACTTACCGGAGACGCTGTTTCGTCATGGAGATCCCCAGATGGCCCCGATCTTTGCGTCCGTCGGCGAAGCAAAGCGCGAAAGTGTCATCCGCGCATGGGCTCAGGCAAATGGAGACTACAAAGTAGCCGCGCAACTTCTCGGCTTGCATCCTAATTCGTTGTTGCGATTAATTCGGACTTTGTCGTTGCGGGACCGGCTGCCGCAGTTTTGAAGGCCTTCTTAAACAGAGGCTTCAAATAGCCGGCTGTCAAAGCTGAACGTGCCACCTTTCTGCCAATGAATGGCCGTGTAAGCACTGTGGGTGGGGTTCAGGAGAATATTGAAATCTGCGTTCGTCTGAGGAACGATCACCGATGGAATTTTCATTGCGATAGATCGGCGGCTATCGATCCAGTGCTTGCCATAACTACGCGTAGTTTCGACACTCGAAATGTCCCATGGTTCATTAAAGACTTCTGGAGCAACCGAAAGTTCGGCGTAAGACCATACGAGATTGTCGGGAATAAGATCCGGGTCGGTATGGACTAACACTTCAAGGCAACACAAGGAAACAGATCCGCCGCAGTAGAGCATTGGAGTTCGCGCTGGATTCCAACGGTTTTCCTTGGTCAAATTGTATTCGAAAGCTTTTCTTGAATCTCGATGCAAACGATAGAGGGTCAACTAAACGTCCCGAACTCGATGGACATCAGTGATCTTAAAATTGTTCGCATCATGTCGACATCATTGGAGCGAATGATCTCTTCAGGAGAGCGGTCATGGAATATCTTCCTCGGCCGTTTCAGCCATTTGTCCGCCTTCGCTTCACTGCCAAACACCTCGACCGCACGGGAACGAATAATCTCAGGCGATGGATGCTCTATCTGCAATTGCAGTTCAGGTAATCCTGTAACGACTATAGGATGAGCGATACCCATAACTTAAGTCTACTCCTTGATTGACTGTCTACCCGTTATCCCGGCAGCCCGTTCCGCCAGCCGCTTGGCTGCCTGCTTATTCCCCAGAGCATCCATAACCTCAGCAAGATTCCGTAGATCCACCGCGACCTCCGGATGATCGGGACCGTACGCCACCTCATCAATCGCTAACGCACGCGCGTAGTATTTCCGGGCCCCGACCAAATCCGGTTTCTCACGCAGGATCGCAGCAAGATTACTTGAGATCGTTCCCACTCGCGGATGATTCTCGCCCAGCGTGCTCTCGAGTATCTTCAGCGCCTGTCGGGCCCGCGCTTCCGCTTCTGTCAGCTTCCCCAACCCGAGCAGCACATTCGCCAGATTGCTCATCGTCACACCGGTTGCTGGATTCGAGAAACCGAAGGCTCTTATCTCAATCGCAAGCGCCCGACGAACCAGCGGCTCAGCAGCCTTGGGTTCCACAACCTGCGCCAAGTCATTCAGTCGCACAGCAACACGCGGATGCGCCGCGCCCGATGCAGCCTCTTCTTTTGACAGTGCATGGCGATAAGCCTCTAATGCCGTGTCTGTATTACCCTGAGCAGCGGAAAGATCGCCAACCCGACCCCAATTGCGCGCACTCACTTCGGGATCGCCGCATTCCGCAGCCTTGCGATGAAGTTGCAGGGCCTGCTCCGGCGCTGATACCGACGCGAGATTCTCCAAGTCTTCCGCCAATAGCCTCGATGATGGGCTTAGGGTTTTCGCATCGATCTCGACCGCCCGCGTAAGATAGGGCGCCGCTCCGTTCTGGTCCCCGATATTTCGCAGATACAAACCCAAATCGCTAGCGCTTCTGGCAGTCTTGGGATGATCTCGGCCGAACTGCTTTTCGCGTTCTTCGAGCGCCTGACGGTACAGCGGGGCCAGCGCTCTACGATCGAGCTGGATGGCCGTTGCTTGAATCGCCACCCAACTACATGCCATCAAGAATCTTGCTATGGAGAACATGCAGGCTGTCGGATTGCCAAATCATTCTACCCAAGTACAATTGAGGGCAGGATGAATGAACCTTCGTGATCGCATTGCCCGGCTCAAAGCCGAGGCAGGCGACGATCCCCGCCTTTCCGAAATCGTTGAGATCTTGCAAGCGGTTGAAGCGCAATCACGCCGCGCCTTGGCGGAGCAATCCCGATTAGAAGAGCGGCTGGCACGTGTTGAGAACAGCGCCGTTTTCCGAACGCTGCGAACAGTTGGCAAAGCCGGAACAAACACCAAAGGCAAACTAGGACAACTACTCCTCCGCTCTCCACTGCATCCTCTTTATGCCAGGTTGACCGGCGCCGGCGCAGCGGCTACCGAGACTTACGCCGCATGGATGCAGGCCGAGCAGAGCGCAACGTTGCCTCTTCCCGTACTCAGCGAACAGTCACGGAGCTGGAACTATCAGCCTCTGCTTAGCATCTTGATGCCGGTCTATCATCCACAGCGTGAGTGGATCGAAGCGGCGGTTCAATCCGTCGAAGCCCAGTCTTACGACAACTGGCAGTTATGTGTTTGCTGTGACGGCCCCGCAGATCCTTGGCTAGACGACTGGCTGCGTAGGCGGGTAGCTGACAACGCCAGACTGCGAGTCACCTTCGCCACGGAACGCCGCGGTATCGCGGCAGCGATGAATGGGGCGGGCGCCCTCGCAGAGGGCGACTACATCACCTTCCTCGATCAGGATGACGTCCTCTCCCCAACAGCGCTGCACTTTGTCGTCGAAGCGCTTCAGCAGGAA
>Ga0190275_10001009_pt1 | contig 21880 bp, 6 predicted proteins | sample Popmic550T_FD_133745 | JGI IMG/M metagenome (GOLD analysis project Ga0190275, IMG submission 133745) | Populus adjacent soil microbial communities from riparian zone of Yellowstone River, Montana, USA - 550 T | ecosystem: Environmental > Terrestrial > Soil > Riparian zone > Trees stand | place...
CGCGGCAGTGTGTCGTCGATCAGCACGTCACCCACGAAGACGAGGCCACTCGGAACCGCCGGGTCGGCGTCGAAGGACGCCGTCGTCGCATCCTCGGGAACCGTGACGGTGTAGTCGTATACACCCCGGGCGAGCTGTGGCGAGATGCTGCCGTTCTCGAAGGTCAGCTTCGACAGATCCGCGTTGGTGTCGTAGCTCGTCTTGGAGGTGGTGTACACACCGAACACTCCGCCGACGTAGCTCGTGCCATTGCCCTGGAAGCGCACCGTCACGATGGGGATCTTCTGGCCGTTCTCGTCGAGGACGTAGTTGCCGGCCTGGTCGCGCTTGTACTTGTCGGCCGCGTCGATGCCCGCCAGGACTGCAGCGGGGATCTCGTCGTACTGGATGTAGAACGTGTTCGAGCCGCTCGCGTTGGTGATGCGCTCGTGCTTGAGCAGCACGTCGTTGAGGTATACGGAGTGCGTCCGGCCGTCGTCGCCCCCGAAATACCGCACACCGAGGTAGTTCTTCGGCAGCGTCGGGTCGACGATCATGTCGTACTGGAAGTACGCGTCCGCAGCGATCTGTCCGTCACGGAACGGCTGTCCCAGCCACACGCCGACACCCGACTTGTTGAACATGTAGTTCTTGTCGGCTTCGCTGTTGTTGTTGTCGAACGACGTGAGCGAATCAATTGTGGTCTCGCCGATCCGCAGCTGCTCCTTCTCCTGACGGATGAGGGCCTGAGCCTGTGCCGAGTCGGGCTCGACGAGGTTCATGTACATCGCGTACCGGGCGTCGTACAGGCTGTAGTACGGCTCGAAGGTGAGCGCGGCCGACGAGGCATCGGTGTCCTGCAGCTTGAAGCGCATCGTCTCCATGCCGTTCGCGTTCTCGCCATCGGCGATGCGGACGAGGTTGTCGGCGATGTCGGCCTTGAACGCCTCGGCGTCGTCGACCACGATGTTGTTGTTGACCGACTTGTCGGCGACACTCATGCGCACCAGCACACCGGCGACGTAATCCGCATTGACGTTCGTGCGATTCAGCTCGGTCGCCAGCAGCACGGGCCCGTACTTGAAGGCCACCCAGTTCGGGTTCTCGGTGTCGTCGTCGACGGTCACCTCGGCGGGCAGCGTGTAGCTGATGCGGTCGCCGTCGGCAACCGGAACCGTGAGGTACCCGTCTGCACCGGGCGTGACGGCCTGGGACACACCATTCACCGTCAGGGTAGGCGTTCCCGCCACCCAGTCCGGCATGCGCAGGCGCAGGGTGGTGCCCTCGGTGAGCGCACCCCCGTCGATCGACTCGACCTCGTAGGTGACGAGGGACTCGTCAGGCACGTTGGCCGTCTGGGTGAGGACGAGGTTGTGCTCCGCCGAGGTCATCGCCGACGAGCGGAACTGGTTGACCCAGATCGAGGACCCCTTCTTGAAGTAAATCGAGTCGCCAAGCTTGGTGAAGCTCTCAGTCGCCGTGCCGTGGTCGCACCAGAACTCGTCGAACGGACGGCCGAACACCTTGGCGTAACCGGCCGTCATCGGCTGGAAGTAGGTCATCATGCCGGTCTCGGGGTTCTGCGACGCCAGGATCGTGTTGATGTAGGTGGACTCGTAGAAGTCCGCGTACTTCACGTCGGGGTCGACCTGGAACAGCGCCCGCGACAGCTTGAGCATGTTGTACTCGTTGCAGCCCTCGGAGGTGGAGTTCTCGCCATAGCCCGAGGTGGTTCCGTTCGTCGCGTGCTCGTAGAGCGTGTTCGCGCCGTGGAAGTGCTCGGACTGGCTGTTTCCGCCGTTGGCGTACGTGTGGTCGTCGACCACGATCTGCCAGAAATTCTCCGCCGCCGTCTTGTACATCTCCAGGTTGCTCTTCTCGGCAGCCGTGAGCGTCTCGTACAGGTGCGGGTTGTCGGTGAACACCGTGTAGCGCTTGAGCGCGCCGATCAGCTTCGGGATCGTGGTGTTCGCGTGCTTTCCGTTGAGCACATCGGTGCCCGCGGCGAGCTGTTGGAACAGAGTCACCTCGTCGAAGTACTCGGCCGCGCGCTTGTGCGCCGGATTCTCGGTGATCTCGTACAGCTCGTACAGCGCCTCGTTCATGCCGCCGTACTCTGTGTTCAGGATGTTCGCCGGGTTCGACTGACGCGAAGCCCAGTCGCGCACCCAGGTGCCAAAGCCGCTGGCGACGGTGAGCGCCTTCGCCGAGAGCGCCGCAGGAGCCTGCTCGTGAGCGTCGAGGAGCCCGGCGAGCACCTTATGGAGGTTGTAGAACGGCACCAGCAGGCCGCTGGAGCCGCTGGGGAGGTAAGACACCGGGAACGGCGAGACATAGCCCGCGTTGGTGGGGTTGGCCGCTGCGTACGCGGCCTGGGAATCCGCCAGACCGTTCACGGCCGTGGTGAGCTTAGCCAGCAGCTGCGACTTGAGCGACGCGTCAGTCTCCGTCGCGTACGCCTGCGACAGCGCGGAGACGTAGTGGCCGAAGAAGTGGCCCTGGAACCGCGTGCCGGTCAGGCGCTCCCAACCGCCGTACGGCTGCGCCGTGGTGGCGATGCCGGCCTGGTTCTTGAAACCGACCAGGAAGCGCTCCGGGTCGAGGCTCAGCAGGTAGTCGACCATCTTGTCGTTGGAGTTGACGAGATAGTCGTCTCCGAGGAGAACCTCGTCCAGCTCGGTGCCCTCGAGATAGATCGAGGGGGTGGGGACGGCGTTGGTGGGGGGCACTGTGACCTGGAACGACTTCGTCACAGCGGTGCTGCCACCGTAGGTGGCCGAGGCCGCCAGGGTCACCGTCGCCGGAACAGACTCGGGACGCGCGACCAGAGCCTGGCCGTTCTCGATCTCGATTACGTCGGTGTTCGAGGAGGTCCAGACGAACTGCGCGCCGTTTGCGGCTTCGATGGGCACCGCGAAGCTGACGGTCGCGTTGGCGGGGACCGAAACGGCGTCGAGCGCTGTCTGCGCGACCGTCGCCGGGTTGAACGAGGCGTTGTTCGCCTGCGTCAGCGACACGACATCCGAGATGGTGGCCACGCCGTTATAGAGGGTGTAGTCATCCAGCAGGCCGTTGGCGTGCGCGCCGTTGTACGTCGGGCCGTTGTAGCCGATCGTCTTGACGCTCGTGCTCTCCGAGCCCAGCACGCCTGTGGCCGACGCGGTCGCGGCGAACTTCACGCTCGAGACCTGGCGGACGCCATTGCGGTAGAAAGCGACGTTCTTGGTCGCAGCCTCATAGGTCACGACGACGTGCGTCCACTCGCCGACGGGGAAGAAGTCGGCGCGTGGCGCGTCGACGGCGACCTTGTAGGGCTGGCCGGTCGAGGGACCGATCGACAGCGCGATGGGCGTCGTGGCGTTCTCCGACGTCAGGTACCAGCCGTCGCTGTTGTAGACGGTCTTGCTCCACGTGAAGACCTGTTCGCCGGTGCCCATCGCTGCGTTCGGCTTGTACCAGAACGAGGTGGTCAGGTTCGCGGGCTGCAGATACGCGGCGGTACCCAGGCGGATGGCATTGGAGCCGTTCAGGTTGAAGGCCTGGCCGTTGATGCCGGTGCCGTATGCGGCGATGCCCTTGTTCATGGTCACGCTGGCCGCGTTTGTGCTGGAGTCGGTGAGGTTGCCGTCGAATTTCAGGTCGAGGACTTTGGCGGACTCGATCGACAGGGGTGCGGCGGATGCGGCCAACGGGGCACCAACGACGAGTGCGCCGGCTGCGAGAGCCGCCGTTGTCGCGAGCGCCAATGCTCTGCGGAGATTTCTCATGTTCGGTCTTCCTTGATCGGACTGCGGGTGGATGCGATGTGATTCGTGCAGCGGAGACCACACAGGAGAATGACGGCGTTCGGATCGCCGTCGGTGGGTAGTTTTCGAGCAGTTCGCACCTTCATCCGATCCGACGCTGATCCTGGAGGGCTTCATGCATGTTACCGGACACTGTTAGCGGAAACAAGCACAATTTTCGGCGGCGCGTGGACGTAAGAGGAGGGGGATGCCGCAGACCTGGCATCCCCCTCCCCCGGCGTCTTCGGCCGTCAGCCGCAGCGAATCAGCCGCACGTCCTGGCGTCGTACTGCGCCGGCACGGTGACCGACACAGGCTGACCGCCGACGGTGGCCGAAGCGACGACGGAGATCGTGCCGGACGGGGTGGATGCGAGACGCGTCGTGTACGCGCTCGAGGTGGTCTTGGCGGGTGCCAATGCGGCGACCTGCTTCGACCCGTACGACGTGGTGACGGCGAGAGACACCGGCACGTCGGACTCGTTCGTGGCCGTGACGGTCAGGGTCACCTTGCCGGCCACGCAGCGCGTGGTCGCGACCGCGGAGACATCCAGCGCGACGGGCGCCGCTTGGACCACGATCGTCGCGCTCACGGCACGGTACTCGGGCTTGATGCGCTCGTCGTCGGTCATGTCGAGGATCGGCTGATCGTCCGCTGCCCAGAACACCTTGCGGATTCCGGCATCCCGCGTGCCGTTCACACCGTTCTTGGCGTGGAACACGAAGAACAGGTCGCCGTTGGCGTCTTCGAAGAACCCGCTGTGACCCGGGCCGAACTGGCCGGCAGGCGTATCGGACTTGACAACGGGCGCGCTCCACTCCGTCCACGAGTCGCGGTCCAGCAGATCAGCGCCGACCTCGGCCTGCATGAGACCGACCGCGTAGGTCGCGTCGACCTGCGAGCCCGAATACGTCATCCAGATCTTGTCGTCGTGGACGGTGAAGAACGCGCCTTCGACCACGTCGGTGTTGTTCTGCTCCCAGCTCGCGTCGGCGACGTTGAGCAGCACGGGCGCGGTCAGCAGACGGACGGCGGCAGGGTCGTACTCCGCGATCCACAGCTCGGCGTCCCCATTGCCGGTTCCGGTGCCACCCGGGTGGGCGCTGTTGATATAGCGCTCCGACCACACAACGTACTCGGTCTCGGTCTCGGGGTCCTGGAAGTAGGTCATGTCCAGGCTGATGCCGGGGTGGGCCGCATCGAGCTGGAGCGGACTGCCGTCAGCCTTGAGCACCTTCTGCGGCTGGCTCCAGTCCGCCGGGTTGGCGGGGTCGCCGCCGACCCGGAGCTTGGTGACGGTCGAGATGACGTTCGTCCACGACTGCGCGCCGTAGCACGGGGCGAAGAAGATCTGCAGCTGCCCGTCGACCTCGATGATATCCGGGGCCCAGAAGCACCCGGCCATCCGCGTGCCGTCCGTCGCGTTCTGCGTGTTCGTGACGATGCGCACCTCGGGTGCGGTCGCCAGGCCTGCGATCGTGTCGGACACGCGCAGTGGGATGCCGACCGAGCCGAAGCTGTTCGGGTCCCACGTCGAGACCATGAGGTACTTGCCCTCCCAGAAGACGACGGTCGGGTCGGCGCGCTCCGCCGCCAGCGGGAAGATGTTGCGCTGGTCGCGCAGCTGCCCCGTCAGCGTGTAGGTGCCGGGCGTGTTGAAGTCCACGGCGGCGCGGGAGGCGGCATCCCACACGATCGGCGTCTCCACGGTCGAGCCGTCGCTGTAGCCCAACGTGGCAGTGACCTCGTCGAGGTCGACCGGAGTGCCGGCCGTCGTGGTCAGCTCACTGTCGAAGTCGATCGTAGTGTTCACGATCCGTCCGAAGCGCACCTGCAGCGCATCGGCGGTCGCCTTGTCGATCGTGAGCACGTTGCCCGGCAGCGCGCCGGGGATGGTGGTGGAAACGGAGGGTGCGGTCGTCAGCGGGCCGCGCGCGACGGGCGTGCTGACCGGTTCCGTGCCCGCGGCAGCCGCGGACAGAGAGGACGCGAACGCCGTCTGCCATGCACCGGAGGCCGTGGTCCACGACAGGACGTAGCGCTCCTCCGCAGAGTCCCACGTCGCACGCGGCGTGGAGACGGCGGCGGTGTCGACCGTGACGTAGCCCATCTGGGTGAACTGACGCAGATCGTCGCTCTCGAAATACACGAGGCGTCCGGCGTGCGAGGCCAGCGGGGCACCCGCTGAGTTCGCGAGCACGCCGACCACGCCGTAGCCGCCGTCAGCACGGTGGAAGACCCACGGCGAGCGGATCGTCGTCGTGCTGTAGAGGTGATCGGCGGTCTTGATGCCCTGTGCAAACATCACACCGGTGTTGTCGTGCAGTGCGGCGAACTCGCCACCAGGCACGGCGAGCGCCAGATGAAGGGAATAGGCGAGGTCGGTGTCATACACCTGCGCGGCGAGCGGCGTGCGCTGATAGCCGAGCAGGCGGTGGGCCTGGCCGGCCGGCAGCACGGTGACCTCGAAGGTCTTCGACACGTCCGCGCCGGCGGCGCGCAACCGCACCGTCACCGCCGCCGTCACGGGAGAAGACGACGTGCTGGTGAGCACACCGTCTTCCGACACGGTGACGTCGGCCGAGTCAGAGGCGTACGACACGTCGACGTCGCCGAGAGCGGGAAGCTGTGAGCCGGAGGCGACGACGGGCTCGATCAGATACTGCGATTCGAACATCTCGAGCACCTCGTCCTCGCTGATCGCGAGCACGGTCACCTCGACCGCAGTCCCCGTCACGGTCGCGTCGCCGAACGCGTAGGTCGGCGTGAGCGTGACCTGCGCGTCGGGTTGGCCGACGGCCGGGCGATTCACGGCACCGGTAGCAGAGACGACGGCGGCGTCGGTGGACGCCCACGTGATGGCGGACCCTTCGGCGCCCCGACTCGGCAGCGTGAGCGGCGAGACGACCGCCGAGGTGTCACCGAGGGCGACGCCGGCCGCGGCATCCGCCTGCGCGACGGCGACATACGTCGGGTGGCCGACTTCCGCCAGCTCAGCGGCGGTGAGGGCGGCGGTATAGACGCGGAAGTCATCGATCGCGCCTGCGAACAGCGGGTCCGCACCGAAGAACGACCGGCCGAGGTAGCCCGAGAGGGCCGCGGTGCCGAGCGCGGACGAGCCGGTGATGGTCGTGGCCGATGTCGCGACCTGCTGGCCGTTGAGGAACGTCGAGATGCTCTGACCGCTCTTGAGGACGACCGCGACGTGCGTCCAGCCGGTCCCCAGCGGGCCGTTGCCGGTCGCGCGGGTCTCGGAGCCGGATCGGGCGGCGCCGATGAGATTGCCGCCGCAGGAGGGGGTGAAGAAGACGTACGACGAAGTTGAGGCGCCCAGCGTGTAGGGCCACGCACAGGTCTGCCCGCCGGCCCACTTGACCCACGCGGACAGCGTGACGTCGCCGCTGGCCGAGAGCACGCCGGAGGGGATGCGCACATATGCGGCGCCGGAGGCCGCGGCACCACCGGGGAGCTGCAGCGCCCGATCAGCGCCTGCAGCGGGGCCTGGCGCAACGGTGGCGCCCGTGCCCAGTACGGTGCCGGCGTGCGTGCCCACCGCATCTGCGATCGAACTGTTGGCCGGCGCCGGTGCTCCGGCATTGCCGAGCCCGTCGAACGTGTAATGCAGAACAGGAGCAGGGACGGCCGCGTGGGCGGCCGGGGCCATCGTCAGGGTCGCCCCGGCTCCCACCGCGATCGCCGTCGCGAGGCTGATCAGTCGTTGTTTCATCAAGACTTCAAGGCTCCTTTGCACACGCCGAGATTTCCATTGCGCTTGTGTTAGCGCTATCAGGGCTGTGCTCATCTTGGACGCGACTCGTGCGTCTGTCAAGGGTGCGCGGTGCGTCCTCCGCTGCGCAGGCGTCACCGACGTGCTTGCGGGTCTCTGAGGTGCGCAGCCTTTTCGTTGCGGAGCGAGAGGTTGTGCATCGGAAAGGTGAGCGCTAACATCCAGGGAGGATCCGGCACGCGACGTGCGTGCTGAGCCAATACCGTCACCGCAAAGGAGCTGGCGTGATAGCCACATCCACGACTCGACCGAAGAGCTCGTTCCACGGCGGGTCCTCCCGTCGTCCGCACGCCATGATCGCGGTTGCGGCCGGCGCAGCTCTCGTGCTCACCGCCATCGTTCCGACGGTCGCGGCAACGGCCGCCGCGCCGGGAATCCCCACCACCGGCCTGCTGGCGGAATACCTGTTCGATGAGACCGCCGGAACGTCGGTGCCGAACTCGGCCGGCGGCGCGCTCGGCCCGGCGACGGTCAGAAACGGCACGGACGCGCTGTGGACCGGCACGTCGCTGGTGTTCACGGGCGGCGCCAAGACCAGCGCGACAGCCAGCTGGGTCGAACTGCCGGACAACGTCCTCACCGGCAAGTCCTCGGCGACGGTGAGCATCGAGACGAAGCTCGACGCGTCGATGAAGGGCAGCTTCCACTTCCTCTGGAACATCGGCAACGCCTCGACCTCTCAGTACTACTTCGCATCCGTGCGGGACAACCCGCGTACCGCGATCACCGCGAACGGCGGCGGTGCTGAGGTCAACGCTCGGTCCGGATCGGCGCTGAGCGCCGATCAGTGGTACAGCCTGACCTCCGTCATCGACGGGGCGGCCGGAAACATCACGTTCTACGTCGACGGCGTTGAGGTCGCCAAGAATCCGACGAACCTGACGCCGGCGTCCATCACCGATCAGAGCCTCAACACGATCGGCCGAGCCCCGTGGCCGGACCCGATGTACAAGGGCGAGGTTTCGACGTTCCGCGTGTACGACCGAGCACTGACGCCGACCGAAGTCCAGGACGTCTCGGCCGCCGACGCATCCATCCACTCGGCTGCCCACCAGGCGGCTGCACAGACGCTGCTCGCCGGCGTCGATGATGTCACGATCGACGAGGCCGTCAGCACCCTTCCGAGTTATGGCGGCCGCGTGTCGTGGACCTCTTCGTCTGCCGACCTGACCGTCGCCGCTGACGGCCTGACGGTCACCGCCGACCAGCCCGCCCCGGGCGAGCCCGCGGTCACGACGACCCTCACAGGAACGGCAAGCGTGCGTGGTCAGACCGCCACGCGCACGGTTCCGGTGACTGTCGAGCCCCGTGCGGCGCCGACCGACGCCTACGGGTATGCACTTGTGCACTTCCTCGAGAACTCCGCCGGATACGCCGAGAAGATCTACCTCGACATCTCGCGCGGCGACAACCCCGAGCAGTGGGATCCGCTCAACGGCGGTCAGCCCGTCCTGGCGTCGAACCTCGGCACTACCGGTGTGCGTGACCCCTACCTCACGCACAACCCCGAGACCGACACCTACTACATCATCGCGACCGATCTGCGTGTGTTCGGCGGCGACTCCGGCGCAGGCGGCTGCAGCACCTGGTGCTACTGGACAACCCAGGGCAGCACGAAGCTGAACGTGTGGGAGTCGAAGGACCTCGTGACGTGGAGCGACCTGCGTCAGATCGACGTCGCGATGGAGAACGGCGTGGAGCAGGCCGAGATGGGCATGGCCTGGGCACCCGAGGCGACCTGGGTCGACGACTACAACGCAGACGGGAGCGGAGCATTCGTCTTCTACTGGGCTTCGAACCTCTACTCGAACCCCCAGCACACGGGCTCTTCGTACTCGAGGATCCTCTGGGGCGCGACGCCCGACTTCACTCAGGCGACGTACGACTTCGGCGGCACGATGATCGACACCGGCGGAAACACGATCGACACGACGGTCATCCAGGACGACGGCAAGACGTACCGCATCACCAAGGACAACGCGACCGGCAAGGGCATCTACATGGAGTCCACGACGGCTCCCGAGTGGTGGCTGCCCACCGCGGTGTGGACCCAGATCCAGACGCAGATCGGTGCGGCCTACTCGGGCGGCAACCCGGGCGGCGTCGAAGGGCCGGCAGTGTTCAAGCGCCACGGCGAGGACCACTGGTACCTCTACGTCGACGTCATCCCCTCGACGGGCTACCGCCCGCTGGAGACGACCGACCTCGACGCCGGGTTCACCCTGCTCAACAGCGACGAGTTCTACATGGCGCCGCACACCAAGCACGGTGGGATCATCTCGCTGACGAAGTCGGAGTACGACACGATTCGTGAAGCCGATGCCACCGGCGCCGTGACGAGCGACCTGGGCAGTGTCGAGGTCGAATCCGGTGCGGATGCCGAAGCGGTGCAGGGCGCCCTTCCGGCAGCCGCCGACGTCAACCTCGCCTACGGCCGAGGTGTGGCTCCGCAGGAGGTCGACTGGGACGTCTCGGGCGTCAACACGAGCGTGGCCGGCACGTACGAGGTCACGGGAACGGTGCGCACCATCGGGGCGAACCTCAACCAGTGGGTCGGCGACGGCGGTTCCACCGCCTACAACGCGCCGAACCGCGTGCTGTACAGCTCGACGGACATCACAGTGACCGCCGATGTGGTTGTCGAAGCGGCAGCCGTGGTGCTCCCGGTGACGGTGGCTGCCGAGACCCGCTGCGTGGCGGGCAAGGTCGTGCTGACGGTGCGCGCCACGAACGACGGCACCGCCCCGGTGCGCCTGGTCGTCGAGACCGCCTACGGCTCCAAGACGGTCGCGACCCTCGCGGCCGGCAAGTCGGTCGCGTCGGCGTTCACGACGCGCCTGGCGACGATCCCGGGCAGCACGGTTTCGGTGACGGCCACGGCCGGCGCGGAGCAGTCCGTGACCACGGGCACGTACACCACCGCGACCTGCGGCTAGTCGTTCCAGCAGGACAGCGCCCCGTCGACCGAGTGTCGGCGGGGCGCTGTCTTTTCTCGGGGTCGGTCGTCGAGCGAGCGAACCGCCCCGGCCGTTGAGCAAGCGAGACGCCCCCGTCGTTGAGCAAGCGAGACGCCCCCGGTCGTGAGCACGCGAAGCGAGACGAAACGCCTCAGTCCCCCACGGTCGATTTTCGGGTGCGTGCGCTCCCCCGCGGACGGCGTCGATCCCGCCTGCGATGAAGGCCTCCCGCTTGGCGTGACTCCATCCCTGGATGCGCTTCTCCCGCGCGAAAGATCCGTCGATGCGCGCGAAGTCGGAACTCCACGCGAGCGCCACCGGGAGTCGCTGTTCGTGTCCGCGCTGCCCATACCGGCGGAGTGCTGCTCGAGCCTGGCGGCGAGGTCTCGCGTGCTGCTGACGTAGAACGTTCCGCCGCTGCAGCGGCGGACGTATACGAATCCCATCCTCGGACGCCGTCTCGCACGGCAGACACCGCACGGCTCGTCCGTCGCTGTGCTCCTTTCTCAACAACCCGGGAGCCGGGACAACCGGCCCTCGAGACCCCATCGTTTCGTCTCGCGGCGCTCCTCGCTCAACGGCCGGGCGGCGTGACCGCAGAAACGACGGATGCCGCGGAGAGAATGTCTCCACGGCATCCGCCGTACGTGAGCCGGGATGCGGCTCAGGTCACATCAGTTGCACGAGGCTGCGGCGTATGTGGCCTGCTGCGTCACCGTCACCGGCTGGCCAGACACGGCGGCGGTAGCCGTCACGGCGACGGTACCTCCCCCGATCGATCCGACGCGCGTCGTGAACGCTGCCGACGCGCTCTTGCCCGCGGCCACCGAGCCGAACGACTTGGCGCCGTAAGGCGACGTGGCCGTCAGCGACACCGGGAAGCTCTCGCCGTTGGTGACCGTGATCGTCTGCACGATCCTGCCCGCCACACAGCGGGTGCCCGCGACAGCCGTGACGTTCAGGGATGCCGGCGCCTCGCCGACCGTGGCGGTCACACTCGGCGAATCGGAGCCCGACAGCACGTCGTACGCCTGGTAGGACGCGGAGAACGCGACCTCCGCGCCCGGCTGGGCCGGGGCGGGGACGACGGCCTCGGCGACGTACGCGTCGCCGACCTTGAGGACCGGCGCGTCGATGGTCGCCGCGCCGATCTGGAAGCGGACCTGACCGGCGACTGCTCCCCCGTCGGCGGCAGCCACCGTGGCCGTGACGACGTCGCCCTCATCGAGGGTCGCCCCCGCGGTGACTCCGGCGAGCGCCGTGGTGCTCACCACTTTGGTCAGCGCGAGGCCCTTGGCGGACTCCCACTGGTTGAGCGTCACCGGCATCACGCTGCCGTGTCGTGACCGCGGCAGTGCACCGGTGACCGTCCGCCACTGCGGCGCGGCCAGGGACTCGGTGAACAGCGGCAGGTAGCCCGCGCCCGTGAAGTCATCCACGAATAGGTAGAACCCGCCGTTCGACCCCGCCGGAAGCGACGTGTCACCCGCATTGGCGCGGAAGATCGTCGGGCCCTCCGTGGTGCGGGTGGTGCCGCGAGCGACCTTCGAGATGCACGTCGCGTCAGTCGACCATGCGTAGTCCCCGGGCACCGACAACGCGCGCAGCGACGGAGACGACTCCTGGACGATGTCGACGCAGCCGGTCACCTCTTTGGTGAACCGGTAGAATGTGCCGTCGTCCTGGATGACCGTCGAGTCGATGCGGTCTCCCGCGTCCTGCCACACCTTCGCCTCGGAGAAGGTGACGAAGTCGCGAGTGGTGGCGTACATCACCTTCGAATAGGTCGAGTTGGGCGTTCCGGCCTTGTCGTACGGACGAGTGCCGTCGAGGTAGATGCGCGAGGACCAGTACACGACGTACTCGCCGGCGGCGGCATCCCAATACGCCTCCGGCGCCCACGTCATCGACGCGTTCGGACCGGAAACCTTCACGTGGCGCTGCGCGCTCCAGGTGACGAGGTCGGTGGACTCCCAGATCTCGAGGTAGGCGCTTCCGCCGTCGAGGGCGCGATCCCAGCTGGCGTTGCGGCCGATCGACAGGTCGGTCGCGACCAGGAAGAACTTGTCGCCCTCGGGCGAGCGCATGATGAACGGGTCGCGCAGACCCATCTCGCCCATCGTCGAGGTGACGACAGGGCCGCCGCCGCCCAGAACGTCCCAGCTCATGGCGCTGTTGCCCTGGGACGCCGCGAGGGAGATGTTCTCTCCTGCCACGGTGTCGGCGGTGAAATAGGCGAACATGTAGCGGCTGTCGGCGGCGGCGCGCGGTGCGGCCGCGACACTGACGTCGAACTCACGCGTCACCGCGCCGGCACCTTCGCCGACGATGGCCGTCAGGGTGACGTGCGCCGAGGGCATTCCCCACGCCGGACGGTTGACGACGCCGGCGGAGGCAGCGCCCACGGCAGTGTCCGAGAGGACCGCGTCGTCGGACGATGTCCACGTGATCGGAGAGCCGGCAGCACCGCGCGTCGCGAGCGTGACGTTGCCTCGCGCGATAGAAGGGATCGACAATGCCGCGCCGTCCGCGGTGATGTCGGATGCGCTCAGCGCGGGCACGGTGACCGTGAAGGTCCGGGGAGCGGGGGCTGCCTGACCGCGCGTCTTCGAGCTCGCGGTGAGCGTCACCGTGGCGGCGGGCGAACCGGGTGCGGGGCGGGTGACCTTTCCGTCCGCGGCCACGACGGCCGGGTCGGAGGAAGCCCACGAGATGCCGTGCAGCGTGACAAGCTGCAGATCGGACGTCACCGCAGAGGTGTTGCCGAGGTCGAGCGCGGCGAGCTTGGCGGTGGAGACGGCCGCGAGGTCGGTCGCGTGAGCGACCCCATCCGCGTCCGACAGTGCGACGACCTCTGCGCTGTTCAGTGCGCGGTCGTACACGCGGAATGCGCCGACCGAGCCCCTGAAGAGCGCGTCGGGCCACGGTGCGCGGCCGATGGTGTTCAGCGTCTGGGTGATCGCAGCGGGCGTGAGGGTGGTCTTGATGACACCGGCGCGCTGTCCGTCCGTGTAGAACGTGAGGGTGTCCTCGTCGGCGTCGATGACGGCCGTCAGGCTGACCCAGCGGTTGGCGGTGATGCCGTAGCCGTACGCGTTGGCCTCGCCGCCGGCGGACGCGGTCGTGATGCCCGAGCGCGGAGCCCGCACATTGGCGAACCAGTACTGCTGCGTGGCGTCGCTGCCGATGTTCCAGAGGAAGTGATTCGTCGTGAGCATCGTCGCGTCGGCCCTGACGTCGATCGACACGGTCGCGGAACCCGCACCTGCGAGCAGGTCGTCCGGCAGCTCGACCCAGTTGCCGGTCGAGGTCTTGGCGCCGCCGATGAAGCGGAGCACACCCGCCTCGGAGCGCTGGTCTGCGACGAAGTTCTGCACCACGGCGTCGAGCGGGTCACCAGCGTCCGCGCTGCCGTCGGCGGTGTTGCGGACGGCGGCTCCCGAGGTCTCGTCGAACAGATACTGGGCGACGAGACCCTCCTGCAGCGGCTCAGCCGCAGTGGCCGGCGAGAGCCCGGGCACGAGAATGCCGGTCAGGCCGATCGCGATCGCGGAGGGTACCGCTATGGCCCTTCTCAGGGGATGCCACGACCGGCGGGGCTTATGGGCCCTCGCGCTGCCGGACTCGCGTCGAGTCGATCCGATCATCGGTGTTCCTCTTGTCTGTGTCGTGTGACTTCGGGCCGACGACGTTCTGCCGCCGACGGAATGGGTTCAGCGGACTCAGCCGTTGCAGGACGCGGCGGGGTAGCCGGTCTCCACGTCGACCGACACCGTGTCACTGCCCACGGTCGCCGTTGCGATGACATCGACCGTACCGGCGGGGATCGAGGTCTGCCGGGTCGTGAACGCCGCCGAGGCGCTCTTGTTCGCAGCCACTGAAGCGAAGGTCTTCTTGCCGTAGGTGGAGGTCACCATCGCCGACACCGGGAAGCCCTCGGCGTTGGTCACCGTGACGGTCTGCACGACCTTCCCCGCCACGCAGCGGGCGGTCGCCGTGGCGGTGACGTCCAAGGAGGGCGCCGGGGCCGCCGTCACGGTCACGGTCACGGAGACTGTGCGGTTGGCGGGTGCGACTTCTTCATCGGCTTCCATGTCGAAGACCGGAAGGCCGTCCGACGCGAAGTGCACGCGGCGCACGAACGTGTCGCGCCCCGAGAGTCCCTCGTTGTCGGTGCGGGCGTGGAACACGTAGAGGAGGTTGTCGTCCTCGTCGCGCGACCACATGCCGTGTCCGGTGCCCAGCTGCCACTCGCCGTTGAACAGGCCGGACTTCTGGATCGGGTAGTTCAGCTTGCTCCAGACGGCGGGGTCGGTGAGGTCGGTGTTCTGCCCGGCGGTCGCCGTCAGCAGTCCGGTCGTGTACGTGTCACCGACGGTCGAACCCGAGTAGATCAGGTTCAGGACGCCGTCCTGCACGTGCACGTTCGGGCCTTCGGCGATCGTGTTGTCCCAGGCGTACTCCGGAGCGGCGATGCGCACCGGCGCCGAGGTGAGACGGGTGGGGTCGGCGGGGTTCATCTTCGCGATGAAGATCGAGCCCAGCATCTGCCACGCGTAGTACGACTGACCCGAGTCGATGAAGTAGGTCATGTCGAGGGAGATGTTCTGCACGGGGTTGAGGATCGAGCCGTCCGCGCGGACGACCTTCTGCGCCTTGGTCCAGTTGGCGGGGACCGCGGGGTTCAGGTCGTTGCCCGCGGCATCCTTCTTCAGCTGGATGATGCTCGCCCGGCCGGTCCACATGTCCGGCTGACCGTTGGAGCCGTTGTAGCAGGGCATGAACAGGATCGACAGCGTGTCGGCGATCACGTGGAACTCCGGAGCCCAGAAGCAGCCCGTCATCACACCGCCGACGGCATCCGTGTCTCCGGCGCGCAGCAGGTCGACCTCGACGTTGTCACCGGCATCGAGAGCGGCGTCGGAGAGATCGGCGATGTCGTCCGCGATGCGGAACGGCATGTGCGCGCCGTTGGCGGGGTTGACCGGGTTGAGGTTGAGGTCCTCGGTCGCGATCAGCATGAACTTCATCTGGCCGTTCAGGTCGTAGCGGAAGATCGACGGATCCGCGCGCTCGTCGGCGAACGGCGTCGGGTACTCGGGCTGCTTGATGCTGCCGGTCACCTCGTACGTTCCCGGGGTGGACGTGTCGACCGCAGCGAGGGATGCCGCATCCCACTGGATCGCACGGGTCGCCTCCGAGCCGTCGTTGTAGGAGAGCCCTGCGCGGGCTGGAAGCGCTGAGGCATCCAGCGCCTCGCCGGCCTCGATCTCCACGCCCTCGAGCGCGGCGACGCCGGTGTTGACGATGCGGCCGTAGCGGACCTCGAGCGCGTCCGCGACCTCTTCCGCGACCGGGATCGCGTTGCCGGTGGCGTAGTTCGGAACTGCTGCGCCGGTGGCTCCGGCGGTGGCGGCGACCACGCCGCGCTGGGCGGTGGTGCGGCCCGCGCCGGTGGCGAGGTCGGTGAACGTCGCGTACATCGGGGCACCGGCATCCGAGGTCCACGAGACGACGTACCGCTGCGAGGCGCTGTCGTACACGGCGGCGGGGTTGTTCACCCCGCTCGTGACTCCGAGGTCGAGGAGGCCCACCTCCTGGTAGCTGAGCAGGTCGGTGCTGCGCGCGAAGAGCACGCGGCCGGTCTGCGTGCCGTCCGAGGGGCCGCCGCGCGCGGTGCGCGTCGCGACGATGCCGAACCCGCCGTCGGCGAGGTAGAAGAGGTGCGGGTCGCGGAGGCTGCGGATGCTGGCCTCGGTCGTGCCGCTCGCCGGAGGCGGCGTCGCGGTCTTGGCGAAGAAGATGCCGTAGTTCTCGTTGAGGGGGTTCCACCCGGCGCCGTCTTCGAGCGCGAGGTGCATGCTCAGCGCCACGTCGGCGTTGTTGGCCTCGGCGACGGTGGTCGGAGTGCGGTGGTACGCGAGGAGCCGGGAGGTGGTCGAGCTCGGCAGGACCGTGATCGCGAAGCTGCGCGTCACGCTCACTCCGGTGACCTCGTCCGTGACGGTCACCTCGATCTCGGCATCCGTCGCCGTGTCACCCGAGGAGACGATCGTGCCGCCCGTGACGACGGCGCCGGTCACCGAGGCGACAGCGATGGTCGTTCCCTCGGGTGCCGCCGGAAGCGCGGTGCCCGACTCGATCACCGACGGGATGACGAAGCGCTCGGCGAGGCGCTGCGCGCGCTGCTCGGCGGTCTCGGTGGAAGGGAGGACGGTGACGGTGATCGTGGTGCTGGCGCTGATGCCGCGCACGGTGGCGGTGGCGGTGAGGTCGACCTCGATCGCGGGCTGGCCAGCGAGCGGTGCGTTCACCGTGCCGTCCGCGGCCACGACGTCGGGGTTGCTGGAGACCCAGGTCACGCCGCCGACCGCGGTCGGAAGGTCGATGTCGGTCGAGGTCTCAAGGTCCACCAGGTTCAGGCCGGTGAGGATGGCCTGCGCGCGGGCCTGGATCTCAGCGGAGTGAGGCTGAGCATCCGCGGTGGAGACGTCGGCGATCTCAACGGCGGTGAGTGCTCGCTCGTACACGCGGAACGCGGAGATGGCGCCCTGGAAGAGCGGGTCGGGCCACGGTGCGCGGCCGATCGTGTTCATCGATTGGTCGACGACGTCCGCGGGGGTGAAGTCAACCGCTCCATGGCCCACACGGACGCCGTCGAGATACAGGGATGCCGTGCCGGCTGCGCCGTCGACGACCGAGGCGACGTTGACCCACTGGTCGGCGGTGACGCCGCACGAGCCGGACTGCACGAGACGCTCCACGCCGCCGGACTTGATGCCCACGAGCGGCGATCGGCCCGATCCGCAGTTGAGCGAGGCGAAGAAGTACTCGGTGGCCGCGGACTCGCTGCCGATGTTCCAGAGGAAGTGGAAGGTGTTCAGCATCGCGGCGGACGCTCTGACCTCGGCGACGACGGTCGCTGACTCCTGGCCGGCGAGGAGGCCGTCGGGCAGCTCCACCCAGTCGCCGGTGGAGGTCTTGGCTCCTCCGCGCAGCGTCAGCGAGGAGCCCGTCCAGTCGGATGCCTGCACGTTGCGCACCGTCGCAGCCCCGAACTCGGAACCCGCCGCGGTGTTGGGCACGGTCGAGCCCGACGCGACGTTGAAGAGATACTCGGCGGCGAGCCCGTCGCCGGGCACCGCCGCACTGGCGCTGGCGGAACCCAAGCCCAGGATCATGGCACCGATCGCCGCGAGGGCGACGGTGGTCTTCGGTGCGCGGGGGGCAATTCGCATTTCACTCTCCATCAAGTGGGACTGAACGACTTCGGTCAGGTTGTTATCGCTCACTCTACCGATGTGAGCGGTAACTTGCTAGGCTGAACCCGAAACCCCGTGCACCGAGCACGAGGTGGTTCCCGATCACACCGCGCGGTCGACGCGGAACCCAGCCCAGCAAACGGAGAGGTTTGACATGGCGAAGAAGTCCTGGTGGACGGCACGGATAGCGGGTGCAGCGATAGCCGCATTGGCACTCGGGGCGCTGAGCGCCCCGGCCGCGCAGGCAGACCCGACACCCGTCGACCCCGCACTACTCCTGCACTACGACTTCAGCACTCCCGGTGCCGTGACCGACGTGTCGGGCAAGGGCAACAACGGTACAATCCTCGGCACTGGAGCGAGCGTGGCAAGCGGCGAATTGACGCTGCCCGGAGGCGCTTCGGGCAGCGGCGCCGGCTACGTCCGGTTCCCCAACAACCTGTTCGATGGTAGGGACACGCTGACCATCAACACGTGGCTGCGCAACGAGACCGCCGCCGGCAACTACGCCGCGATGTTCTTCGGTACGGCGGCCAACCCCCCGGCCCAGTACTGGCTCCTGAATCCCCGCAACCCCCAGAGCCGCTTCAAGACGGTCGTCACCAACGGCAGCGTCCCAAGTGCGCCCTGGGGCACCGAATACGGTATCTCGCCGACGAACGCCGGTCAGGGCGTAAACGGTCCGACCACCGGCACCGCGTGGGCCATGTATACCACGGTCATCACCCCGACCTCGATCTCGGGCTACTACAACGGCGCACTCGTCGGAACGGTGCCGACCACTCGCACCGTCACGCAGTTCGGCACCGGGCTCGTCGGCTACATCGGCCGTTCGTCATACCCCGACCCGTTCTACAAGGGCGGCGTGGACGATGTCATCGTCTCCGCTTCCGCGTACACCACCGCTCAGATCGCCGAGATCTACCACAACAGCGACCGGACGACCCCCGAGCAGACGCTCGCGGCGCTCAACGCCGACGCGAACGCGGTGACGCTCCCCACGGAGGCGGTCTCTAACCTGACGCTGCCGGCGACCGGTACGAACCAGTCGCAGATCACCTGGGCGTCCTCCGACGCATCCGTCATCGCTGCCAACGGCACCGTGACACGGCCGGCCGAAGGCCAGTCGGATGCCGCCGTGACGCTGACGGGCACCTTCACACTCGGTGGCCAGACCGTTACCCGCACGTTCAACGTGACTGTTCCCGCGCTCAACCCGCAGGGTGACCTCAACCGGGCGGCTGCCGCCTTCGACCTGGGCACCACGGTCGTCGCAGGCAACATCGTCCTGCGCAGCACCGTCGACGACATCGCGGTCTCGTGGGTCTCGTCTAACCCGGGCGTCATCGCCGCAGACGGCACCGTGACCCGCCCGAACGCGGACACGGAGGTACAGCTGACGGCGACGTTCTCTCGAGGCGGCCTCACGGCCCAGCGCACGTTCACCGTCAAGGTGCTCGCACAGAGCGTCGGACAGGTCGTCTCGTACGTCCGGTCGGGCAACACCACCAAGACCGAGGTGCTCCACCTCGCCGCTGCCGCAGACGGAAGCCCGCTCGTCGCCCTCAACAACAACAAGGGCGTGCTCTACCCCCGTTACAGCCTTGGCACGGCACGCTTCGCGAACCCGACCCTGTTCCGTCACCCCGACGGCACGTACGGCATGGTCGCGACCGACAACGCGGCGAACGGCAACATCTTCGTCTACAAGTCCACGGACCTGGTGAACTTCACGGGTGAGCGTCTGGTCCTGACCAACACGCAGGGCATCGTCGTCTCGCGCGCCGATGTCACCTACGACAACGGCAGCCTCCTGTACAAGGTCGTGCTCCGCACGGCCGCCGGCACCGCGTACGAGGTCACGACGAAGGACTTCACGACCTTCAGCGCTCCGGTCGCCATAACGGCACCCCCGGTGGACGCAGTCACGGGTCTTCCGACCGGCGCCATCGAGGCATCCGCCTTCCGGGTGACGGCCGCTGAGCTCGCGGCGATCCAGCAGGACCTCGGTCGCATCGTCAACACCAGCGTTGACGCCGGCGATGACATCGAGATCCAGGCCGGCGACGCGCTGACCCTGCCCGAGAAGGTCGACCTGGGTTACTCCGACGGCTCGTCGAAGCAGCTCGGTGTCGATTGGGACACGAGCACCGTCGACACGAACACCCCTGGTACCTACACGGTGACCGGAACGGTCAACCAGCCCGTGTACGGCGACGCCAAGGGTGTTCTCGTCCCCGAGCGGGCAGACCCCTGGGTCTTCCGCGACGACGAGCGCACCGGCGAGGCGGAGTACTACCTGACCGGTTCGTACCCGACGACGCAGGCGACCCCCGGTGTGGGCTATGACCGCATCGTGCTTCGTCGTGCAGATTCGATCAACGGACTGACGACGGCGCAGGAGCAGGTGCTGCTGTGGGCAAACAACGCGGCCGCACCCAACACGTCGAACGGGTCGAAGATCGCCTCCGGCGCCTACCGCTACTTCTGGGCTCCCGAATTCCACAAGATCGACGGCGACTGGTACATCTTCTTCACGTCCAGCCGGAGCGCGAACGCACCGTTCGACATCCGTCCCGCGATCATGAAGGCGGAAGGGGACACCGACCCTATGGTCGCGGCCAACTGGCAGCAGCTCGGCTACGTCAAGGCGGCACCGGGAGACTCGGCGGCGTTCACCAGCTTCTCGCTGGACATGACGCATTTCGAGGCGAACGGCAAGGACTACCTGGTCTGGGCCGAGAAGCCCGGCACGTCGGACCTGCGGATGGCGGAGATCAACCCGGCCGACCCGACCCAGTTGATCAGCCAGTCGATGCTCCTCTCCACACCGAACTACTGGTGGGAGCGGACGTCGGGCCAGATCATCAACGAGGGCCCTGCCGTCATCAAGAGCGAGGAAGAGGTGTTCGTCTTCTTCTCGGCCTCCGAGGTGAATGAAACCTACTCGGTCGGCATGCTGCGGGCACCGATCGGGGGCGACCTCATGAACCCGGCCACCTGGACGAAGACCGGCTACCCCCTCCTCACGTCGGAGGACTTCAATAACCAGCAGGTCGGACCCGGTCACAACTCGTTCACGCTCGACGAGAACGGCAACCCCGTGATCGTGTATCACGCCCGCCCAGCGCAGTCGGAGTGGATCCCCGGCGCGAACGGCGGGTTGGATGACCCGAGCCGCCACGCTCGCGTCAAGACTGTCCACTTCGCAGCAGACGGTTCGGCAGTGCTGAACCAGACGCGCGAGGAGGAGCTGATTCCGGCGAACCGCACGGTGTCGCTGCAGGTCACAGTGACCGCCGCAGCAGCATCCCTGGATGTGACCGCGCTCGTCACCACCCGCTGTGTCGCAGGAAAGGTCGTGCAGACGGTCACCGCGACCAACGAAGAGGCCTTCCCAGTCACGGTGTCGGTCACGTCGACGTACGGCGCCAAGTCGTTCGGCTCGCTGGCCGCCGGAAAATCCTCGTCGGCCGCGTTCACGACACGTCTGACTGCGATCCCCGGCGGCGAGGTGGCGCTACGGTCCACAGCGACGGTCAGCGGCCAGCAGGTCGTCGTAGATCACGATGTCGCATACGCGGCACGCAACTGCGGCTGAGAGCTGTGAGCCGCTAAGCGATCAGCGGTGAGCGAGGGAGCCCGTCTGATCCAGACGGGCTCCCTCTTCTTGGCGGACGCTGTTCGACCCCGGTGGTCGGCCCTCTGCGGTCGGCCCGGTCGTTGAGACCCCGGCGCCGATCTCACATGCACTTGCGGGTGAGCGTGAACACCTACGAGCGACTGCTGCGCACCTTCGTCGAAGACAACCGTGCCGCGCTGATCGCCCTAGAGGTAGACGTCGAGGAGTACAGCACGCATCTGTACCGGCGCACCACGGCCACCCTGGTCGAGCGAGCCGCGGGGATCGCGTCAGCAGGGTCGTACCGCACGTGCCGGCCGAGCTTCAGGTAGGGCGGACCGTGGTGCGTGAGACGCCAGTCCTCCAACGTGCGCTCGGGCACGTGGAGCATCTCGGCGATCTCCGCCTGAGTCTTGAAACCCGGAGTGCCGAAGGTCGATGCGTCCATGCACACAAGGTGCGCCGGATTATTCCGGGGCACCCCGTAC
>Ga0190275_10001010_pt1 | contig 21863 bp, 22 predicted proteins | sample Popmic550T_FD_133745 | JGI IMG/M metagenome (GOLD analysis project Ga0190275, IMG submission 133745) | Populus adjacent soil microbial communities from riparian zone of Yellowstone River, Montana, USA - 550 T | ecosystem: Environmental > Terrestrial > Soil > Riparian zone > Trees stand | place...
GCTCGCCTACGTGAAAGGTGTCCAGCGTCGTGAGATCCGCGAGGGCATCGCCACGGTCAAGCACCAGAACATGGCCGGCAGCGACATCGGCGACAACCACAAGGAGTACTTCGCCGGCGACGCTGCCCTCAAGGCCGGCGGCCAGCACAACACGATGAACCAATTCAGCTGAGCTTCGAAACGGGCTGACCTCCGCCGACTACCGAACCGTCGTCGAGACTGCAAAGGGAGGTCGAGACTGCAGGGTTTACCTGCTGTCTCGACCTCCCCTTGCAGTCTCAGCGTGTTCCCGGCGTGGTCTCGGGCGTGTTCTCGGGCGGGTTCTCGAGCGGTTTGTCGATCGGCTCGCGTCGCGTTCGACGTCCTTCACGTAGCGTCGCTCCAACGAAAGGACATGCGATGAAGTTTCTGATGCTCGTAGTGGCGGATCCCGATCTCACCGGAGAGGAAGAACCGCCGATCACCATCGAGGCCTGGGTCGAGGAGACGTACGGCCAGGGCAAGGCGACCGAGGGCGACCGACTCCGCCCTCCCGCCGACGCGAAGACCGTCCGCCGCCGCAACGGAAAGGTGACCGTCACCGACGGCCCGTTCGCCGAGACGCACGAGTGGATCGCCGGTTTCGATCTCCTCGAGTGCGAGAGCGTCGAAGAGGCGATCGAGATCGCGGCGCGGCATCCGATGGCCACGTCGGGAATCATCGAGCTTCGACCTGCTTGGCCGCTCGACCGCGACTGACCCGGGATGCCGGAGCGCGCGGTCAGGGCGCGCCCGGCATCCTCTCGTGGATTCGTGCGTGCGACTACGCTCGTAGCCGTGACAGAACGCGCTCCGCTCTCTCGAAAGCTCTCCGCCATCGCCGAGTCCGCGACCCTCAAGGTCGATGCGAAGGCGAAGGCCCTGCAAGCCGCCGGACGACCCGTGATCAGCTATGCGGCCGGAGAGCCCGACTTCGCCACACCGCAGTTCATCGTGGATGCCGCGGCGGAGGCACTGCACGATCCCGCGAACTATCGCTACACCCCTGCCGTCGGTCTTCCGGTGCTGCGCGAGGCCATCGCGGCCAAGACGCTGCGGGACTCGGGACTGGAGGTCGATCCGTCGCAGATCGTGGTGACCAACGGCGGCAAGCAGGCGGTCTACCAGGCGTTCCAGGCGGTGGTGAACCCTGGCGACGAGGTACTGCTGCCCGCGCCGTACTGGACGACGTATCCCGAAGCGATCGCTCTGGCCGATGGGGTTCCCGTCGAGGTCTTCGCCGGCGCAGACCAGGAGTACAAGGTCACGGTCGAGCAGCTCGAGGCCGCTCGCACCCCGCGCACGACCGTGCTCGTCTTCGTCTCTCCGTCGAACCCGACCGGGTCGGTCTACTCGCCGGAGGAGACCAAGGCGATCGGCGAGTGGGCCGTCGAGCACGGGATCTGGATCATCACCGACGAGATCTACCAGAATCTCGTCTACCAGAGCGCCCGGGCCGTTTCGATCGTCGAGGCGGTGCCGGATGCCGCGGGCCAGACGATCCTCGTCAACGGTGTCGCGAAGACCTACGCGATGACCGGGTGGCGGGTCGGCTGGATGGTCGGCCCGAAGGACGCGATCAAGCTCGCCGCGAACCTGCAGTCGCACCTGTCGAGCAACGTGAACAACATCGCACAGCGCGCGGCGCTCGCCGCTCTGACCGGACCGCAGACCGAAGCGGAGGAGTTCCGCCTCGCGTTCGACCGTCGCCGCCAGCTCATCGTCGCCGAGCTGGCCAAGATCGACGGCGTCGCCGTCCCCCACCCGCTCGGCGCGTTCTACGTGTACCCCGACGTGCAGGGGCTGCTCGGCCGGCAGTGGCGCGGCAAGTCACCCACGACCTCGCTGGAGCTCGCCGACCTCATCCTCGAAGAGGTCGAGGTGGCGGTGGTGCCGGGCGAGGCCTTCGGCCCGAGCGGCTATCTGCGGCTCTCCTACGCGCTCGGCGACGAGCCGCTGCGGGAGGGCATCCGTCGGATGCAGGAGCTCTTCAGCTCGTAGAACTCCCCCGCCCGCGCGGATCTGTCGATCCGGTGTGCTGCCGTTCGTCGCACTCTGCGAACGACAGCACAAAGGAGTCGACATGAGATTCATCCGCGCCCTCACCGAGTTCGCCGCCGCCGCCGCGAATCTGCATCCCGACCACAGACCCCGATTCGACGATCTGGTCCACGGCGCCGACAGACCGCCGGCAGATGCGAAAAGCCCGGCCGCCGGGCGAGGCTTTGTCAGTCGGCCTTGACGACGCCGAAGTTCGCGTCGAGCTCCACGTCGACGTCGTCGCCGCCGGCCAGCTCGATCTCGACCTCGTAGACGTGATCGCTGTCGTCGCTCAGCTCCACACTGACGACCGTTCCCGATCCGACGTGGGCGAGGGCGGCAGCCGATGCCTGCTCGACGATCGCGGCATCCGGCACCGCGTCGTCATCGCCGCTTGCCGAGTCATCGCTGTCGTCGTCCTCGGTCGAGACGACGCTGAGCGACGAGTCGAGCTTCACCTCGACGACGCCGCCCGCGTCGAGCAGGACGTCGATCTCGTACGCGTAGGCGGCGTCGTCGTCGGTGTCGGCGTCGATCGCCGTGCCCGGGCCGACTTCGGCGAGCGCGGCCGCAATGGCTCCCTCGAGGTCTGAGGCCGCGGCGGATGCTGAGGGCGAGGCCGATGACGAGGGTGCCGGCGTGGGCGCGCCGTCGTCGGACGACGATGACGAGGGTGCCGGCGTGGGCGAGTTCGACGCGGCGACCGCGACCGCTGCTCCGCCGGCGATCAGAACGGCGGCTCCGGCGATGGTCGTGATCCAGATGATGGGCTTGCGCATGGTGTCCTCCCGAGTAGGACTCCTACGATCCCGCGCGGTGCCTGAAGCCAGCCTGAAGCGCCCGAGATTCCTCAGAGCGGCAGCGACACGACGAATCGCGCGCCACCGGAGGCTCCGGCATCCACCCGCACGTCGCCCCCGTGCGCGCGCACGATCTCGCGCACGATCGCGAGCCCGAGGCCGCTCCCGCCCGCATCGCGCGCGCGCGCCTCGTCGAGACGCACGAACCGCTCGAAGACGCGGTCGCGGTCGCCGACCGGGATGCCGCCCCCGTCGTCTTCCATCGTGAGAATCGCACGGGTAGGGGCCCGAGTCAGACTCATCCACACCGTCGTGCTCGCGTGACGGGCGGCGTTGTCGGCGAGATTGCGGGTCACCTGGCCCAGCAGGCCGAGATCGCCCCGCACGCGCACGGGATGCACGGCCGAGGCATCGACGACGATCGCTCCCACTGCCCGCAGGCGGGTCGCCTCGGCCAGCAGCAGGTCGTCGAGATCGACATCGGCGACGTTCAGCGCCAGACCGCCCTCGTCCGCTCGGGAGAGCACGAGCATCCCCTGCACGAGGCGCTCCAGTCGCGCCCCCTCCTCGAGCACCGCGTCGCTCAGCTCCGCCGCGCTGATGCGGTCGGGGTGCGCGCGAGCGACTTCGGCGTACTGGCGCAGCGAAGCCAGGGGCGACTTGAGCTCGTGGGAGGCATCCGAGACGAAGCGCCGCTGGGCGATCTGAGCCTCCTCGAGTCGCCCGAGCATGCCGTTCATGGTGTGGGCGAGCCTCCCGATCTCGTCGCGCGTCGCGGGCTCGTCCACACGACGCGACAGATCGGATGCCGACATCCGGTCGACCTGCCGCCTCATCCGCTCGACGGGGGCAAGCGAGCGCCCGACGGCGAACCAGGTCGTGAGGGCGACGACCCCGGCCACGAGCGGCACCGAGATCGCCAGGAGGACGCCGACCGTCGCAAGGGTCGCATCGACGTCCTCGGTGCTGCGACCGACCACGACGATCCAGTCGCCGCCCTCACGCTCGACGGCGGTCACGAACGGCGGCTCTTCCGGGTCGAGGAGGACGAGTCCCGGCCCGTCGCCCTCGCGATCGGCGAGCGCCCCGAAGCCCTCGGCCGCGTCGCTCGCGGCGGCCACCGTGCCGTTGTCGCGGTCGACGACCTGCCAGAAGCGGTCGTCGTCGACATCGGCCAATGACTCGGGGCCGGCGTCGTCGACCTGCTCGGCGAAGGCCGCGGCATCCTGCTGCGCGGCGGCGTCGAGCTGCCCGTACAGCGCAGTGCGCAGGGTGAACCAGAATCCGACCGCGCCCACCAGGAGGGCGAGAGCGACGACGGATGCCGCGACCGCCGTGATCCGCACACGGATCCCGGCCCGGCGCCGCGGACGCGTGCGAGGCGCGTCAGTCACCGTCGGTGCCGATCCGGTACCCGGCGCCGCGGATCGTGCGGATGCTGTCGCGACCGAACGGCCGGTCGATCTTCGACCGCAGGTGCCCGACGTAGACCTCGACGATGTTCGGGTCGCCCTCGAAGGCGAAGTCCCACACCCCATCGAGGATCTCCGCCTTGGAGACCACCTGTCCCGCGCGGCGCATCAGGAACTCCAGCACGGCGAACTCGCGAGTCGTGACGTCGATCACGGCGTCACCGCGCCGCAGCTCCCGCGATGCGGGGTCGAGCGTCAGGTCGCCGACGGTGAGCGTCGCCGGGCGAGCACCCGCACCGCGCCGGATGAGCGCCCGCAGCCGGGCCAGCAGCACGGCGAACGAGAACGGCTTCGTGAGGTAGTCGTCGGCGCCCGTGTCGAGGCCTTCGATCTGGTCCCACTCGCCGTCCTTCGCGGTGAGCATGAGCACCGGGGTCCAGTTCTCCTCGTCGCGCAGCGTGCGGCAGACGACGTAGCCGTTCATACCGGGCAGCATGATGTCGAGCAGGATCGCGGCGTATTGCTGCTCCCGGGCGAGCCACAGCCCGTCGGTGCCGGTGTGCGCGACGTCGACCGCGAAACCCTCGGCCTCGAGTCCGCGCTTGAGCCCCTCGGCCAGGCGCAGCTCATCGTCCACCACCAGGAGTCGCATGAGTCCATCGTGGCTCATGCGTGCTGAACCGGCGCTGAAGCCTAGAGCTCGACGCCGACCAGGACCGGCTCGGGCTGGAGGATGAGCCCGAACTCCGCCTGCACGCGGCCCTGGATGAAGCGGGCGAGCTGGGCAAGCTCCTCGGCGGAGCCGCTCCCACGGTTCGTCAGGGCGAGGGCGTGCTTGGTCGACAGTGCCGCCCGGGAGCGGGGCAGCTTGAAGCCCTTGCGGAGGCCGGAGTGCTCGATGAGCCAGGCGGCGCTCACCTTCACGTCGGACTCGTGGCTCACGGACGAAGGCACGTAGCCGTCGTAGGCCGCCAGCGGGATGACGAGCACCGGGTCGAGATCCGGCGTCACCGGCCAGCGCGGGCACTCCGGAGGCAGCGTGCGGGCGAAGGATGCCGAGACGATCGCGTTCTGGAAGAAGGAGCCGGCGCTGTAGGTGTCGGGGTCGTCGGGGTCGAGCACCATGCCCTTCCGGCGGCGGGTGGCCAGCACGTGGTCGCGCACCCAGTCCAGCGAGACCCGGTCGTCGGGCCCGAGCCCGAGCGCGATGCGCAGCTGCTCCCCCACGACCGGCCGATCGCCATGTCCGACCTCGGCGAGCTCCAGGGTGACCGAGAGGATCACCGCCGGCCGCTCGGGCACCGAGCCGTAGTGGTGCTTGAAAACGGAAGTCCGGAAGCCCAGACCCAGCTCGTCGGCGGACACCGTCGCGACAGCACCGGTCGACTCGTCGATCAGCTCCACTTCGGCGAGCGTCTGGACGATCTCCTGTCCGTACGCACCGATGTTCTGCACGGGTGCGGCGCCGACGGTGCCGGGGATGCCCGACATCGCCTCGATCCCGGCGAGTCCTTCCGACACGGCGTACGCGACCAGATCATCCCAGTCGTGACCTGCCTGGATGCGGAGCCGCACGAAGCCGGGCCGTGGCGACGGCAGCCGCTCGATGCCCGTCGTGAGCACGCGGACGACCGTGCCCTCGAACGGTTCATCGCCCACCAGGAGATTCGATCCGCCGCCGAGCACGAGCAGCGGCTGTCCCTCCGCCCACGCTTCGCGCAGCGCGGCGATGAGCTCGTCCGTCGTGTGCGCATCGATCATGCGCTCGGGTGCGCCGCCGGTGCGCAGCGTGGTCAGCTGAGCCAGCGGAAGGGGTTCGACGTCGGGCATCGGCTAGGGCAGTCGCACGCGAACCTGCGCCTTGCCGAGCACGGTGGTCTCGCCGGAGGTCACGGTCAGGTCGATGCGTGCGGACTCGTCGTCGATGGCGCCGACCTTGGCCACGATGCGCAGCTCGGCGCCGGTGACGGGATCGACGACGACAGGACGCGTGAAGCGCACGCCGTACTCCCGGATGCTGCCGGAATCGCCCAGCCACGGAACGATCGTCTCGACGGCGAGCCCCATCGTCAGCATCCCGTGGGCGAGCACTCCGGGCAGACCGACGGATGCCGCGACATCGTCGCTGTAATGGATCGGGTTGAAGTCACCGGAGGCTCCGGCGTAGCGCACGAGCGCCTCGCGGGTGAGGTGGACGGTGCGCTCCGCGACGATGCTTCCCACGACGATGTCACCGACGGCGATCACTCGTCTCCCTCCCCGACGACGAGCACGGAGGTGGCGGTGACGACGTGGTCGCCGGCGGCATCCCGGATCTCGGCCTCACTCGTGACCATCGCGTTGCCGCCGATCGCTCGCACCCCGGTCACCGACAGGATTCCGATGAGCTCATCACCGGCGACGATCGGACGCGTGTAGCGGAAGCGCTGCTCGGCGTGCAGCACGTTCTGCAGAACGATCCCGGAGTCGGGCTGGGCGAGCAGCTGCTGCAGGGTCTGGTCCTGGACGACCATCGCGAAGGTCGGCGGTGCGACGACGTCGGCGTAGCCCAGCGCCCGCGCGGCGGCAGGGTCGAGATGCTGGGGGTCGTCGGCGAAGACGGCGCGGGCGAACTCGCGCACCTTCTCGCGGCCGACGAGGTAGGGCGCTGTCGGGGGGAAGACGCGCCCGACGAGCTCGGGGTTCACTGGCACTCCTCGATTCTACTGAGCGCCTTCCTGCCGGGTGGTGATCGCCGGCTTCGGGTCACGCGCGCGACGCGCGGATCGTGCGCACCGCCAGCTGCACGGCGATGAAGATGAGGAACGCCGCGAACAGCACATTCGCCCAGAAGGGGTCCAGCAGCATCGCCAGCCACGCCCCCAGCGCCGTCGTCGTGCAGGCCGCGACGCCGATGAGCGCAGCGGCGGGCAGGTCGACATTGCCGCGACGCACGTTGCCGATCGTGCCGGAGATCGCGGTCGGGATCATCATGAGCAGCGACGTGCCCTTGGCGATCAGGTCGCTCGTTCCGAAGATCAGCATGAGCGCCGGTACCACGACGATTCCGCCGCCGACGCCGATGAGTCCCGCGACGATGCCGGTGGCCACACCGAGCACGACGAGTCCCACGATGGACAGGAACGTCAACGGCAGCCCGGCATCACGGGAGGGCACGACGATGAACAGGCTCACGATCACCGCGACGAGGAAGGCGATGAAGCTCCACCGCAGGGCGACCAGTGACACCCTCGGCAGCATCCAGGTGCCGATCTGGGCGCCCACCACGGCACCCGCGGCCAGGATGAGCCCGGGAATCCACGCGACCGAGTCATTGAGCGCGTACGAGATCACACCGACCGTGGCCGTCGGGACGATCGCCGCCAGGGATGTGCCGGCCGCGATCCGCTGGTTGTACGCGAGGACCAGCACCAGGAGCGGGACGATCACCGTGCCCCCGCCGACGCCGAACAGGCCCGACAGGAGCCCGGCCAGCAGCCCGATGCCGAGGCACGTCAGGATGTACTTCGCGCCTCGTGGGTGCGCATCGGGTTGCGCGGAGTCGGGCGCGTCGGGCACGGCGCCTATCCCGCCGGTTCCGAGCGCGGCGCATCGGCCGCGGCCCGTACCGCCGCCGGCAGCGCGGCGATGATGCGATCCAGCTCCTGATCCGTGTGGGCGGAGGAGAGGAACCACGCCTCGAACACGCTCGGCGGCAGGCTCACCCCCGAGTCGAGGAGCGAGGTGAAGAAGGCGCTGTAGCGCCAGGCATCCTGATCCTTCGCATCGTCGTAGTCGCGCACGGGCGCGTCGCGGAACGCGAGCGAGAAGAGGCTTCCCGCGCGCGAGACCGTCATCGCGACCCCTCCGGCGGCGAACGCGTCCTCGACGGCGGACGACAGGGTGTGCGCCGAGCGATCGATGCGCTCGTACACCGACGCGTCGGCGGCGCGGAGGGTCGCGAGGCCTGCCGCGACGGCGAGCGGGTTGCCGCTCAGCGTCCCCGCCTGATACACGGGACCGAGCGGGGCGAGCAGATCCATCACGTCGCCGCGACCGGCGACCGCGGCAAGCGGCAGTCCGCCGCCGACGATCTTGCCGAAGGTCACGAGGTCGGGCTTCCACGGCTCGCCTTCGGCCTCGGCGGCTTCGAGCCCCCACCATCCGGCGGGGCCGACCCGGAACCCGGTGAGCACCTCGTCGAGGATCAGCAGTGCGCCCTCGCGATGTGCGATCTGCGCGAGCGCCCAGTTGAAGCCGGGGAGGGGCACCAGCACCCCCGCGTTCGCGCCGGCGGCCTCGGTGATGACCGCGGCGATCCGGCCCGGGTGCGCGGCGAAGGTGGCCTCGACGGCAGGCAGGTCGTTGTAGGGCAGCACGATCGTGAGGGCGGCCACGTCGGCGGGAACGCCGGCCGAACCGGGAAGGCCGAGCGTCGCGACGCCGGAGCCCGACTCGGCGAGCAGTCCGTCGGAGTGGCCGTGGTAGTGCCCGGCGAACTTGATGATGAGGTCTCGTCCGGTGGCGCCGCGAGCGAGCCGCACGGCCGTCATCGTCGCCTCGGTGCCGGTGGACACCAGGCGGACGCTGTCGAACAGACGCATGCCGGGGATGGTCGTGCGGTCACGGAGAAGCTCCGCGAGCTCGGCTTCGCCCGGGGTGGTCGCCCCGAACGAGAGGCCCCGGCCGGCGGCATCCTGCACGGCGGTGACGACGGCGGGGTGGGCGTGACCCAGCAGCGCCGGCCCCCACGATCCCACGAGGTCGATGTACTCGCGGCCCTCGACGTCGGTCACATACGGTCCGCGTGCCGACACGAGGAACCGCGGGGTGCCGCCGACCGAGCGGTAGGCGCGGACGGGCGAGTTGACCCCGCCCGGAATGACGGCCCGGGCGCGCGCGAATTCGGACTCGTTGGTCACGCTCGGCTCCCCTGCAGCAGCCGTGCGGCCTCGACGGCCCAGTACGTCAGGATCGCGTCGGCGCCCGCGCGGCGGATCGAGACGAGCGACTCGAGCACCGCCCGTTCCCGGTCGATCCATCCGTTCGCCGCGGCCGCCTCGATCATCGAGTACTCGCCGCTGACCTGATACGCCCACACCGGGACGGGGGATGCCGCGGCCACGCGCGACAGCACGTCCAGGTACAGAGACGCCGGCTTGACCATCACCACGTCCGCGCCCTCATCGGTGTCGAGGGATGCTTCGCGCACGCCCTCCCGCGCGTTCGCGGGGTCGAGCTGGTAGGTGCGACGGTCGCCCTCGAGCGAGGACTGCACGGCCTCCCGGAACGGGCCGTAGAGCGCGGACGCGTACTTCGCCGCGTAGCCGAGGGTCGCGGCATCCTGGTGTCCGTTCGCGTCGAGAATGTCGCGCACGGCGCGCACTTGGCCGTCCATCATGCCCGACAGACCCAGCAGCGCGGACCCCGCCTCGGCCTGGGCGAGGGCCATCGAGCGATAGCGCTCCAGGCTTGCGTCGTTGTCGACGCGGCCGGCCGTATCCAGCACGCCGCAGTGGCCGTGATCGGTGAATTCGTCGAGGCACAGATCGGTCTGCACGACGAGCGTGTCGCCGACCTCGGCCGCGGCGACCCGGGTCGCCACGTTGAGGATCCCGTCGGGATCATCGGCGCCGGAGCCGGTGGCGTCCTTGCGCTCAGGCACGCCGAACAGCATCACGCCGCCGATGCCGGCCTCCGCCGCGTCGTGCAGCGCTGTCTTCAGCGAATCGAGCGTGTGCTGCACGACCCCAGGCATCGACGAGATCGGCACGGGTTCGCTGACCCCCTCGCGGACGAACATCGGCAGCACGAGCTCTGCAGGGTGCAGGCGCGTCTGCGCCACGAGTCGCCGCCAGGCCGCCGCGCCGCGCGTGCGGCGGGGACGGATGCCGGGAACGGGTCCGTGCGATGCGCTCATGGGTGCATCCTTCCGTGGTTCATCGTGCCGCGCCCAGCGGCGCGAGCGCGGCCGCTCCGCGGTCGAGCAGCGCGAGCGCGACCCGATCGGCGATCTCGAGCACCGACCGCTCGGTGTCGGCGGCCCCCGCCTCGGTCACCGTGAGCCGGCTCGTGCCGTCCGGCGCGAACACGGCCGCGGTGAGGCTCAGCACCCCCTCGCCGACGGCGGCATGGGCGGCGATCGGGGCGGAGCAGCCGGCCTCGAGGCGGGCGAGCACCCTGCGCTCCGCGGTGGCGGCCATGCGCGTGGGCGCGTGGTCGACCGCGCCGACCCGCTCGGCGAGCGAGGAGGATGCGTCCTGCCGGATCTCCAGGGCGAGCGCTCCCTGCGCGGGTGCGGTGGGCCACTGCGCCAGGTCGAGGAGTTCGGACGCCTCACCGAGTCGCCCGAGGCGCTCCAGTCCGGCCGCCGCGAGCACGAGCCCGTCGACCCGGCGGTCGTCGTCGGGGTCGTACAGGCGACCGAGACGGGTGTCGACGTTGCCGCGGATGCCGACGACCTCGAGATCGGGGCGCGCGGCGAGCAGCTGGGCCCGGCGCCGTGGCGAGCCGGTGCCGACGCGCGCGCCTGCCGGAAGCTTCGCGAGCGTGACGCCGTCCCGCGTCGCCAGTGCGTCGCGGGCGTCGGCGCGCGCGGGGACGGCCGCGAGCCGGATGCCGTCCGCCGGCGCCGTCGGCAGATCCTTGAACGAGTGCACGATGAGGTCGACCTCGCCGGCGAGCAGCGCGTCGCGCAGGGCCGACACGAACACCCCGGTCCCGCCCAGGGAGGCGAGCGGCGCGGAAGACCGGTCGCCCTCCGAGGTGATCGTGATCAGGTCGTGCGCCCCGAGGAGCGCGGCGATCGCCGAGGTCTGCGCGACCGCGAGCGCGCTCGCCCGAGTCCCGACGCGGATCGGAGCGCCCGGCTTGAACATGTCCGTCATGGGGCCACTCCCGAGACGGCGGGCTTGAATCCCGCCCGGACGTTCTCACAGCATGCCGGACGGCAGACGTCGAACCAGGGCCCCAGGTCGGTCTCGTGCGGCCGATCCGCTGCCGGCCTTCCCTCACGCCGCTCGACGACGAGGTCGACGAGACCGCTGACGAACGCGGGATCGATGCCGGGCGTGGGAGTGCGCACGGCCCGGATGCCGGCCCCCTCGGCCGCCTCCATCGCCTCGGTGTCGAGGTCCCACAGCACTTCCATGTGGTCGCTCACGAAGCCGAGCGGCACGATCACCACGGCCTCCACTCCGCGGCCGGGCAGCTCGCCGATGACATCGCAGACGTCGGGTTCGAGCCACGGCTGGGTGGGCGGGCCGGAGCGGGACTGGTAGACGAGCTCCCACCCGGTCTCGGCCGCTTCCGGCATCGCCTCCACGACGTTCGTCATCACGAACCCGGCGACCGCCTCGTGCTGGGCGGCGTATGCGCCGCCGGGCCCGAAGTCGCGGTCACGCGGGCCGGAGCGCTGCGCGTCGGAGGTCGGGATGCTGTGGGTGGAGAACAGCACGCGGATGCGGCCGGCGGCGACACCGTCGCCGATCAGCTCGCGCACGGCATCCGTGACGCCGCGGGTGAACGCCGCGACGAACCCGGGGTGATCGAAGAACTGGCGCACCTTGTCGATCGTGACGGTTCCCATCAGCGCGGTGGCATCCAGCACGCGCGCGAAGTCCTCGCGGTACTGCCGGCAGCTCGAGTACGAGCTGTATGCGCTCGTGGCGATCGCCAGGAGCGTGGTGTCGCCCGCGGATGCGGCATCCTGCACCGCCTCCTCGAGGAACGGCGCCCAGTTGCGGTTGCCCCAGTACACGGGCAGGTCGATGCCGCGTGCGGCCAGCTCGGCCTCGATCGCCGCCTTCAGTGCGCGGTTCTGCGCGTTGATCGGGCTGACCCCGCCGAAGTGCCGGTAGTGATGGGCGACCTCTTCGAGACGCTCGTCCGGGATGCCGCGCCCGCGCGTGACGTTCCGCAGGAAGGGGATGACGTCGTCCTGTCCCTCCGGACCGCCGAAACCGGCGAGCAGGATGCCGTCGTACGGCACCGGGGTCTCGATGTGCGGGAGGCCGGATGCCGCGGCAGCGCTTGCGGCCAGGATCGTGGATGTGGCGCCTTCGGCCACCTGCTCGCTCACGAGAGCACCTCGGTGAGCTCGTCGAGGGCGATCAGACGCCCCGTGAAGAACGGGACCTCCTCGCGCACGTGGCGGCGAGCTTCGGTGGCCCGGAGGTGCCGCATCATGTCGACGAGGTGGATCGGGTCGTCAGCCTCGAGCGCGAGGATCCACTCGTAGTCGCCCAGCGCGAAGGCGGCGACCGTGTTCGGCTGCACCTGCGGGTGATCGCGCCCCTTCAGGCCGTGATCAGCGAGCATGCCGCGACGCTCGTCCTCCGGAAGGATGTACCAGTCCAGGCTGCGGACGAACGGGTACACGCTCACCCACTGCTTCGGCGGGAGACCGCGCATGAACGAGGGCGCATGGTCGCGCGTGAACTCCGCGTCGCGGTGCACGCCGAGGGCGTTCCAGACCGGCGTGAGTGCCGCGAGGGGTGCGGTGCGGCGGAGCGACCGCAGCGCCGCCTGCAGCCGCTGCGCGTCATCGCCGGTCAGCCACACCATGAGGTCGGCGTCCGAGCGCAGGCCCGACACGTCGTACAGGCCGCGGAGGGTGACGCCGGTGGCGGCGAGCGCCTCGATCGCATCGGCGAGGGATGCGGCATCCGTCGGCGCCTGTTCCGACCCGACCGGTCGGGCGAAGACCGCCCACAGCGCGTAGCCGATCGTCTGCTGCGTCTCGTTGGTCATCGTCATCCTTCCGCGCCGCCCGTGCGGGCGGCCTTCACGTCGGTGCTGATTCGTCGGGCAAGAGCCCTGGCCGCGGGCACGATCGAGGCCAGCCCCGTGACCGATGCCGCCTCTCCCACCGCATCCGGCCCGCCGACCGCGGGCTGAGCTTCGAGCGTGCGGGTCCAGGTGCGCACGTCGAGTTCGACGAGCCGGTCGACCCGCGCGCCGGTGATCGCCCGGAGGTCGGAGGGCACCGTCTCTTCGGGATGGTCCGGCATCTCATCGTACGAGAGCCTCACCACGTGTCGGCCCCCGGGCAGCTCATCCGCCAGCCACGCCCACTTCGCCGAGGAGTGCGTGAATGCGCGCGCGGCGATGCCTGCCACGCCCTCCTCGATCAGCGCGCCGGTCCCCCGGGGCGCCCTGTCGAGCTCCGGGGAGTCGACGACAGCGGTCGCGACCGTGATCGTGCGGGTTCGCAGGGCCGGCCCGCCGACCTCCGCAGCGGCGCTCACGACGTGCCCGCGAAGATGCTCACCGCTGGAGAGCACGACTCCGACGGCATCCGCGCGCACCACCCGGGAATCCAGCACGATGTGCGCGCCGGCGGCCCGGGCGTCACGCTCGAGTGCGATCGCGAGCCCATGCACGCCACCGCGGAGGCCCGCCACCTGCGACCCTGCCGGACTCGCGGCGCGCAGGCTCGCGACGGCCGCAGCCAGGGAGCGACTCGAGCGCAGCGCGCCGGCCAGGCCCGGCGAGGCGAGGGCCACGGAGAGGGCATCGGGCGTGGTGGAGTAGACCCCGCGCACGACGGGAGCAACGAGACCGTCTCGCACACGGGCGCCCATTCGGCGGCGAACGAGGTCGCCGAGGGAGAGGTAGGCCTCCGGGCGGCGCAGCGGCATCACCGCATCGAGGGTGGCGCGCCAGGCTGCCCGCCGGCCGATCGCGATCACGACGTCGCGAGCGCGCGGATCCGCCGGGATGCCCAGCACGCTCGCGGCCGGGAGAGGGTGCGCACGGCCGCGGGCGTCGACCAGCCACGCCGGCGAGTCGCGCGGAAGCACGACGTCTCCGGCGAGCCCGAGCTCGGACGCGAGGTCGACAACGGCTCCGCCCCGCGTCGCGAACGACTCGGCGGCGGCGTCGAGCTCGAGCCCGGCGATGCGGATCGACGCGAGCTGACCGCCGACTCGGTCGGAGGCCTCGATCACCGACACCGCGATGCCGGCGCGGGCGAGGTCGCGGGCGACGACGAGCCCGGCGACCCCCGCCCCGATCACGATCACCCGCTCCGCCGCCGGGGAAGGCGACGCAGCGAGAGGCTGCGCAGCGGGGTGCACCGGATGCGGTGACATGTCAGACCAGGGCGGCGCCGACCGACGCTTCGTGGACGAGGCTCACGATGCGCGTCAGCACCTCCGGGTCGGTGTCGGGCGGCACGCCGTGCCCGAGGTTGACGACGTGCGCGGGCGCGGATCTGCCGCGCTCGAGAACGTCGAGCACGTGCGCCTGGAGGATCCACCAGGGCGCAGTCAGCAGCGCCGGGTCGATGTTCCCCTGCACCACGACTCCCCCGCCCAATCGGCGGGACGCCTCGTCGAGGGGAAGCCGCCAGTCGACGCCCACGGCATCCGCTCCGATTCCGGCCATGAGATCGAGCATCTCGCCGCTGCCCACTCCGAAGTGGATGATCGGCATGTCGAGCCCGCGGAGGGCCGACAGGGTGCGACGGGAGTGCGGTGCCACCCGGCGCTGGTAGTCCTGGCGAGACAGCGATCCGACCCACGAGTCGAACAGCTGAACGGCGCTCGCTCCGGCCTCGACCTGGGCTCGCAGGAATGCACCCGACACGTCTGCGCACCAGTTCAGCAGCTGCGCCCACGCGTTCGGGTCGGACACCATGAGGCTGCGCGCTCGGAGCTGGTCCTTGGAAGGGCCGCCTTCGACGAGGTACGAGGCGAGCGTGTACGGCGCTCCGGCGAAGCCGATGAGCGGAGTGCCGCCGAGCTCCGCGACCGTGCGTGCGACGCCCTCCCGGATCGGCGCGAGCGCGTCGGGGTCGATCGGGCGGAGGCGGAGGATGTCGGATGCCGTGCGGACCGGCGTGTCCAGGACAGGACCCCGGCCCGGCACGATCTCGACCGGGACCCCGGCCAGCCGGAGAGGGATCACGATGTCGCTGAAGAACACCGCCGCGTCGACTCCGTGCCGGCGGACCGGCTGCAGAGTGATCTCGCTCGCCAGCTCGGGGTTCAGGCAGGCGTCGAGCATCGCGGTGCCGACGCGGAGGTCGCGGTACTCGGGAAGGCTGCGACCGGCCTGACGCATGAACCAGACCGGGGTGCCCTCGGGACGCTGACCGCGCAGCGCCGTCACCAGCGCAGAGGAGGCGGTCCGGCCGTCACGGAGCGGATGCGACGCGGAGAGAGACATATCCTCCATCCTCCCACCGGTCGTGACGATTCCGGTGCGCCGCGGCATTACGCGGGGGCGTACCCGCGCGGAGCCGGGTGGAGCCTCAACGGAAGCCGTACTCCCGCTCATTCTTCGCTCAGGAAATCGGCGGTCCGCCGATAGTTGCGTACCATAGGGAGGTGCTTCTCTGCGTCTCCGTGTCCCACCGAACGGCGGATTTCGATCTGCTGGGCAGCCTTTCCGAGGCTGTGACCGCGGGCGCGGCGACCATTCTGCTCGATGACGGGCGCGCACGCGGAGCCGTGCTGGTCTCGACGTGCAACCGGGTGGAGGCCTACCTCGACGTGCCGCCGGGCGCCGACACGAGCGTTGCCGAGGCCACGCTGCGCACCCTGGCAGACTCGGCCGGCATGCCGCACGATTCCCTGCGCGACAGCGCCGATGTGATGGCCGGGGCCTCGGCTCTGCACCACCTTTTCGCGGTGACGTCAGGCCTCGAGTCGATCGCCGTCGGCGAAGAGGAGATCGCCGGTCAGGTGCGCCGCGCGTACGAAGCCGCACGAGAGAGCCGGTCGACGACTCCCGAACTCGACACCGCCTTCCAGCGCGCGGCGAAGGTCTCGCGTGATGTGCGCTCGGCGACCGCGCTGGGCCAGCAGGGCCGCAGTTTGGTCCAGTTCGCCCTGCAGCTGGCAGGCACCCGCGTGACCGATTGGCGCCAGACGCGTGCGCTGATCATCGGAACGGGAAACTACGCCGCGACGACGGTCGCGGCCCTGCGCACACTCGGGGTCACCGACCTCGCGGTCTACTCCTCGGCCGGCCGCGCCGAGAAGTTCGCCGACCGATACGGCATGCGCGCGCAGCACGGTCTGCGGGACGCCCTCGCCGCCGCAGAGGTCGTCATCACCTGCACCAACACCTATTCCGTCGCCGTGGAGGACATCCCCGACGAATCTCGTCGGACGATCATCGATCTGGGACTCCCCCGCAACGTCGATCCTGCGGTGGGCAAACTCCCCGGCGTCGAACTCATGGACCTCGAGCTGATCGCGACGCACGCGCGCCTGCCGATGCTCGCCCCCGATGCCACCGCCCGCGAACTCGTCTCGTCCGCTGCCGGCGCGTTCGCCGCGGAGCAGATCGCGGCCCCGGCGATCGTCGCCCTGCGCCGCCACGTGTTCGATGCGCTGGACAGCGAACTGACCCGGCTCGCGTCGAAGTCGGTCTCGCCCGAGCAGTCCGCTGCCGTCACCGAGGCCCTCCGCCACTTCGCCGGCGCCCTCCTGCACGATCCGACCCAGCGCGCCCGCGACCTCGCCGCCGGTGGACGGGTCGGTCACTTCGAGGCGGGGCTCGCAGCCATCTTCGGAATCGATGCGGCCGCCGAAGGCGGCTCGATCACCCCGCTGCGACGGGTGGCCGACGACACTCCCGCCGCCGAGACCGGCCGCGCCTGAAGCAGGTCAGCCCGCGTCGGGTGCGCCGACCTCCGCGATCTGCACCGTGATCCGGTCGTCGTTTGACTCGTCCGTCCTGTCCACACTGCCGAACATGCCGATCCCGAGCGGGATCAGCACCGTGGTGAACACGACGATGCCCAGGAGGACGACACCGATCACGACCCACACGATCCACATCGCGGACTTCTTCGGCTCGGTGGCGGCGATGAACGCGCCCGACGGCGCAGATCCGCCCGGGAAACCTCCGGGGTAGCCGGGAGGGGCTGAGGGAGGGTAACCGTCCTCGGCGTCGACGTCGGACGTCTCGGCAGGTGCGAAGGCCGCGGCATCCGTCGTCTCGGGCTCGGGGTCGGGGGTCTGAACGTGCTCGGTCCACTGCGCGCCGTCCCACCATCGGAGGGCGCCACGTTCGTCGTCGTACCAGCCGGGCGGTTTCGTGGCCATGCGCTCGTCCCTTCGCCGCGCCGGCGCCGTGCAGGCGAGGGTCGCTCTGCGAGCCTAACCGACCGGCTCCGTGCGTCATCTCGCCCGGAAAGGACGACGCGCAGCCCGGAATGCAGGCGATAGCCTGACGCGCAATGGACACCCTGGGAACCAACGCCGTCTGGATCATCGCGGCCCTCGTCGACTTCGCCATCAAGATCGCGGCGCTCATCGTCATTCCGAGGCGCCGCAAGCCCACCGCGGCCATGGCGTGGCTGCTGGCGATCTTCCTGATCCCCTACGTCGGGATCCTGCTCTATCTTCTGATCGGCACCTTCAAGCTTCCGAAGAAGCGGCGCGAGGAGCAGGCGCGGATCGATGAGGTCATCCGCGAGAACGTGCGGGACGAGGGCCTCGAGACGATGGACATCGCATGGCCGCGCTGGTTCCAGCGCGTGGTGCAGCAGAACGAGAAGCTCACCGGCATCCCCGCGTCGTACGGCAATCAGGCGACTCTGCTGGACGACTACCAGGGGTCGATCGATGCGATGGCCGCGGAGATCGACACCGCGCAGAAGTTCGTGCACGTGGAGTTCTTCATCGTGGCCTGGGATGACACCACCCGCGGGTTCTTCGCCGCCATGGAGCGGGCGGTCACCCGCGGTGTCACCGTTCGCCTTCTCGCCGACCACCTGCCCTCGGCCAAGATCCCCGGCAGCAAGGAGACGTTCGCCGAGCTCGATCGCATCGGGGTGAAGTGGTCGTGGATGCTGCCCGTCCAGCCGCTGAAGGGCAAGTATCAGCGCCCCGATCTGCGCAACCACCGCAAGCTCGTGGTCGTCGACGGGCGGGTCGGGTTCATGGGGTCGCAGAACCTCATCGCGCGCACGTACGATTCGCCGAAGAACATCAAGCGTGGCCTGCAGTGGCAGGAGCTCATGGCCCGGCTCACCGGTCCGATCGTCGCCGGAGTCAACACCGTCTTCCTGTCGGATTGGTACATCGAGACCGGCGAGCGGCTCACCGACCACGTGCCGACGAACCAGATCCCCCCATCGACCTCATCCGACGCCCTGCTGTGCCAGGTCGTGCCCAGTGGTCCGGGCTACACGACCGAGAACAACCTGCGCATGTTCCTCTCGCTCATCTACGGGGCGACCGAGAAGGCGATCATCACGAGCCCGTACTTCGTACCCGACGAGGCGATGGTGTACGCGATCACGACGGCGTGCCAGCGCGGCCTCGACGTGCAGCTGTTCGTGTCCGAACAGGCCGATCAGTGGCTCGTCGGGCACGCCCAGCGCTCGTACTACAGCGATCTGCTCGAAGCCGGGGTGCGGATCTTCATGTATCCGGCGCCGTACATCCTGCACGCCAAGCACATGTCGATCGACGACGACATCGCCTTCATCGGCTCGAGCAACATGGACATCCGCTCGTTCAGCCTCAATGCCGAATCCTCGCTGCTCGTCCGCGGTGAGTCCTTCGTGCGCGACATGCGGCAGGTGGAGCAGGGCTACCGGGATGCCGGTCGAGAGCTCACCCTCGAGGAGTGGCGGAAGGAACCGCTGAAGGCCACGTTCTTCGACGGGATCGCGCGACTCACCTCGGCGGTCAACTGACCGCCGAGACGGCAACGCACCCGGCGGCTAAGTCACCCCATCGGCATGATGCGCTTGCGTGGACCGGCTCGATACGTTTGCCCCATCCTCGGCTGCGACCTCGCCGCCCCAGACAGAAAAGGCAGTTCATGGATCTTTGGGAATTCTTGGTGTGGATCTTCTGGGTCTACATCCTCATCGCGTGCATCTGGATCTTCATCACGATCATCATCGACATCTTCCGCGACCCGAGCCTCAACGGCTGGGCCAAGGCGCTGTGGGTGGTCTTCCTCGTGTTCCTGCCGTTCCTGGCCGCTTTCATCTACCTGATCGCGCGCGGGCGCAGCATGACCGAGCGCCGGATGGCTGAGATGAAGGACGCGCAGGCGGCTCAGAACAGCTACATCCGCGAGGTGGCCGGATCTTCGTCGCCGACCGCGGAGATCGAGTCCGCCAAGAAGCTCCTCGACTCGGGGGCCATCACGCAGGCGGAGTACGACTCGCTGAAGGCAAAGGCCCTCGCCTAGAACCTGAAACCGTCCCCCGCCGCCTCATCGTGAGGCGGCGGGGGACGCTTGTGTGGTCACGGAGTCCACCAGGGCCGCATCGGCAGGTCGCCGACGCCGCCGCGATCGTCGGTCTTGACCGCCAGCACCTGGTGAAGCTGGATCCCGTTCGTCTCGAAGGCGAGGCGCGATCCCGCCATGTAGAGGCCCCACACCTTCGCGGTAGGAAGCCCCACCTCGGCGACCGCCTCATCCCAGTGTGCGACGAGGTTCGCGCACCAGTCCCGCAGGGTCATCGCGTAGTGGAGCCGCAGGTTCTCCTCGTGCAGCACCTCGAGGCCTGCGTCCTGAGCTTCGGTGACGATGCGTCCCGAGCCGGTGAGCTCTCCATCGGGGAAAACGTAGCGATCAATGAAGCCACGCGCGGATGCTTCGCTGTGATTGTCGGGTCGCGTGATGCAGTGATTGAGCAGCAGAGCACCGGGGCGCATCCGCGACTGGAGGAAGCCGAAGTACGACGGGTAGTTCCGCACCCCGATGTGCTCGAGCAGCCCGATCGACGACACGGCATCGAATCCCGACTCCGCGACGTCGCGGTAGTCGCCGTAGCGCACTTCGGCGATGTCGGCGAGGGCTTCGTCCGCGATGGCACGCTGCGCCCAGGATGTCTGCTCCCTCGAGAGGGTGACCCCGATGGTCCGCACCCCGCGGCGGGCCGCGTAGCGCACCATTCCGCCCCAGCCGCACCCGACATCCAGCAGCCGATCGCCCGGCTTCAGCCGCAGCTTCTCGAAGACCAGCCGGTACTTGTTCTCCTGCGCCTCCTCCAGCGTCGCCGCGGGGTGCGGATAGCACGCGCAGGTATAGGTCATCGAGGGCCCGAGCACCCACTCGTAGAACGTGTTCGAGACGTCGTAGTGGTGGTGGATCGCCTCGGCATCTCGGGCCTTGCTGTGGCGAAGGCCGGCGGCGACGCGGCGCCACCGGGGCGGCGCCTCCTGCGGCGGCGGTGCGATCGGACGGAGGTGCTGGATGCCGATCGACCTGATGATCTGCGCCGTCTCCCGGGGCGGAGGCATCCGGAAGACGAGTGCGTCAGCCAGCGCCTTGAGAAGTTCGTACGGGTCACCGGGGTGCACTCCATGCGGCTCGAGGTCGCCGGCGACGTACGCGCGAGCCAGTCCGAGATCACCGCGCCCGGTGGCCAGATAGGTCGTTCCGCGCGGTGTGGTCAGCTCGATCCCGAGGGGCGCGTCGGGGGGTCCGGCAGAGCTCCCGTCGTACGCCGTGAATCGCAGTGGCAGCCGGCCCCCCGCGAGGATTTCCAGGATCTGCGCGAGGCTCAGCTTCTCGGCCCTCCCCTGGCTCTCCGCCGACTCGACCGCGCGTCCCTTGATGGAGGTCATCGCCGCTGCACCGCCTTCGCATAGAGGTCGAGGAGTCGTGAGTCCGGGTCGAATCGCTGCTTCGCTTCCCGGTAGGCATCGCCCCCGTAGAGCCGGTCGAACTCTGCTCGGGAGTAGAACGAATCGGAGTACAGCGACTTGTGCCCGGCAAGCTCTCCCACCTCGTGCTCGATCAGCCGGTTCGTCTCGCCGTCGCTCTGCCCGACGGGCACCGTCGACCAGAAGCCCACATTCACGTAGGTCCGGTGGGGACGCAGGGGGTACAGCGGCCAGCCGACATCGTCGAACAGACGCAGTGGGCACAGCCAGATCGGCGCGATGGGAACCTGCGCCAGGAACCAATCGAGGAACTCTGCGCACCGCTCGATCGGAACCTCGACATCCTGCACGACGCGCTCCCGCGGGGGACGGCGCTTGAGCCGCTCGAGCCGGTCGCCGATGTCGAACCGGCGCTCAACCCTCATGAGCTGCCAGTACGCACTGCTGCGCCGGTACCGTTTCGGCCAGAACCTGCGGATGAGCGGATGCTGCGCGCCGAACGCCCCCGAACACCAGAACCAGTCGGTGTCCCACCGCCACAGGTAGTCGTGGATGGTGAGGCGGTCCTCCTTCGCTGTGCCGTCGTGCTGGATCGAGCGGTAATAGATCTTCTGCCCCGTGTAGTCGCTCACGGGGCCCGATGCGGCGGTCTGCACGCCGACGCTCAGGTAGCTCTCGTCGGCGCTGAAGACCACCCCGTCCAAGTAGTCCACCGGAACTCCGTCGAAGCGACCGGTCGCGACGATGTCGTCCATCGTCGCAACCAGATCGGCGAGTGCGCGGAACCTCAGATGCGTGAGCGCGACGAACGGCTCGACGCTCTCGAGTTCGACGCGCAGCCGGACCGCGTAGCCCAGCGTCCCGTAGGAATTGGGGAAGGTGCGGTAGAGGTCAGTGTGCTCGTGGGGCGTTGCAGTGACGATGTCTCCTCCGCCGGTGAGGATGTCCATCTCCCTCACCGACTCGTGGGGCAGCCCGTTACGGAACGAGGTCGACTCGATGCCGAGTCCGGTGACCGCACC
>Ga0190275_10001011_pt1 | contig 21858 bp, 7 predicted proteins | sample Popmic550T_FD_133745 | JGI IMG/M metagenome (GOLD analysis project Ga0190275, IMG submission 133745) | Populus adjacent soil microbial communities from riparian zone of Yellowstone River, Montana, USA - 550 T | ecosystem: Environmental > Terrestrial > Soil > Riparian zone > Trees stand | place...
CCGGCTGGGGTCCGCGGCGCTGCGGGTGCCGTGCATGGCGATGAACATCGTGCCGCTGCGCGTGCAGGTGCCGCCAGATGCCGGGCTGTTCGAGCTGGGCCGGGGGATCGCCTCGGAGCTTCGAGCCATCCGCCCCCATCTGCGCTACCGCTATGAGCAGCTCCGCCGTGATCTGCGGCTGGTCGGTGGGCAGCGCCGGTTGTTTGGCCCGGTGGTCAACATCATGCCCTTCGACTACGCGCTGCGCTTCGCTGGCATGCCGGCCATCGCGCACAACATCTCCGCAGGGCCGGTCGAGGATCTCTCGATCGGCCTGTACGCCAGGTCCGATGGCGGCGGCCTGCGGATTGACTTCGATGCGAATCCGGCCTGCTACCGCGCCGATGCGCTGGACACCCTCCAGCGCGACTTCCTCCAGCTCATGGAGTCGCTGGTCAGTGCTCCCGAGCAGGCGATTCGCCGGGCCGCCACCTTCCATCACCCGTCACCCATCCTCAACGGGGGGCCACTGCCCATTCCAGTGCGCCCGGTGTTGGAGCTGCTCACCGAGCGCGTTGCCGAGCAGCCAGAGGCGATCGCGGTGGAGCACGCCTCTCACTGTCTGACCTACCGCGAGTTGATCCAGGCCGCACGCACGCTGGCGGACCGGCTCATCGCTGAGGGCGTGCAGCCCGATACTGTCGTGGCGGTAATGGTGCCGCGGGGCGTCGACGCGATCGTGGCAAGCCTGGGAGTGCTGTTCTCCGGAGCTGGGTACTTGCCGCTGGATCCACTCGGCCCCTCTACCAGGAACACGGCGATCCTCGACGACGCAGCGCCCGCGCTCATCATCTCCTCCACAGCCAACGCCCCTCCGGGGGAGCCGGGGCACCTGATCGTGGGGAGGAGCGAGCGCACCGTGCCGGAGGTGTCAGCCGCACGAGCCGAGGCTCCAGACCTCATGTCTCGGGCCGCGCGGACGGCGGATGAGCACCTGGCATATGTCATCTACACTTCTGGATCGACCGGCCAGCCCAATGGCGTGCAGATCTCCCGGGGCGCGCTGGCCCACTTCGTGGCAGGGGCGACGCAGCGCTACGGCCTTCGCCGCGAGGACCGGGTGTTGCAGTTCGCGCCGCTCCACTTCGACGCCAGTGTCGAGGAGATCTTCCTGACCCTGTGCGCTGGCGCGAGGCTGGTGGTGCGGACCGATGAGATGCTCCAGTCAGTGCCGCGGCTGCTCGAGGCCTGCGCCGAGCGTGGCATCACCGTGCTGGATCTGCCCACGGCGTTCTGGCACGAGCTGGCCTATAGCGTCTCGACTGGCGCGGCCCGCCTGCCTTCCTCTGTTCGTACCGTGATCATCGGAGGGGAAGCCGCGCTGCCTGAGCGGGTCGCGCGTTGGCGGGCCACCGTTGGGCCTGAGGTGAAGCTGCTCAACACCTACGGCCCCACCGAAGCGACCGTGGTCGCCACCGTCGCCACCCTCAGTGGTGAGGAAGAGACCGGGTCCGCTGATGAGGAGGTGCCCATCGGCCGTCCGCTTCCAGGAGTGGGTGCGGTGCTCATGGACGAGCGCGGGGGGCTCGCTGCTCCGGGGCTCGAGGGCGAGCTGTGCCTGGTGGGTGGCGGCCTCGCTCGAGGCTACCTGGGGCGTCCGGAGCTAGACGCGGCGCGCTTCATCATGCTCGAGCAGCTGCCCAACCGTCCCCGCGCCTACCGCACGGGTGACAAGGTCCGGCTGCGTGAGGATGGACAGCTGGTGTTCGTCGGCCGCGTCGATGACGAGTTCAAGATCAGCGGCCATCGGATTGACCCGGCCGAGGTCGAGACCGTGCTGCTGGGCCATGCGGGTGTGCGCGAGGCTGCTGTGGTCGGACAAGTGCTGCCAGGCGGAGCTCGGCGGCTGTGCGCGCACGTCGTCGCCGAGACGCCCGTTCCATCGGCGGCGGAGCTCCGCCGCTACCTGCTGACAGAGCTGCCGGCGGCCATGGTGCCTGGCGTCTTCGTCTTCTCCGAGCGCCTGCCACGGACCAGCTCCGGCAAGATTGATCGGACCGAGCTGCGCCGTGCACTCCCCGAAGGAGAAGCTGCCCCGGCCGCTGCGGCCTCCACCGAGCTCGAGCGGATGGTGCTCCAAGTGTGGGAGCAGGTTCTGGGAATGAGCGTCATGTCGGCGCAGGACGACTTCTTCGAGCTGGGCGGGCAGTCACTCCAGACCATCCAGGTGGCCAACAGGCTGAGCGTCGCGCTAGGCCGAGAGGTCCCCGTCGCCATGGTCTTCCGGCACCCCACGGCCGCCGGGCTGGCGCAGGCACTGGAGCGTGGCGTGGAGGCAGGGGCGGGGAGTGGAGGGCTCACCCCCACCATGCTCTCTGATGCCGAGCTGCCCGAAGAAGTGGTCCCACGCCCCAAGGCGGACGGTCAGGCTCTGGAGTCCCATGGACCTCGCGCCACGAGCCACGGGACGCCCACTCCGCTGCGTCAGGTTCTGTTGACCGGTGCCACGGGATTCGTCGGCGCGCACCTGCTCGGCCAGCTTCTGAGGCAGACCGGGACACGGGTTGTCTGCCCGGTGCGCGCTCGGGACGAGGCGCATGCGATGGAGCGGATTCGCGCGGCCCTGGTGGCCCAGCGTCTGCCCACCGAGGGCCTCGCTGAGCGCGTGCTGGCACTCCCGGCCGACCTGGCGCAGCCGTCGCTGGGACTGAGTACCGCTCGGTTCCATGGGCTGGCCGCCGAGTGCGACGCGATCTACCACAACGCCGCGGTGGTCAGCGTCGTGCGCGAGTACGGCAGCCTGCAGGCGGTCAACGTCCGCGGGACCCGAGAGCTCCTGCGACTGTCCGCCGCCGTGCACCCCAAGCCCCTGCACTACGTCTCGACGCTGGCGGTGGCACCGCAGGCGAACCTCAGCCCCGAGGTGCCCGAGGACTTCGTTGTGCCTCACGCGGGGCTGCGCGACGGATATCAGCAGAGCAAGTGGGTGGCAGAGAGGCTGGTCCAGCAGGCGGCTGAGCGCGGGCTGCCAGTGGCGGTCTACAGGCTGGGCCGGGTCGTGGGTGCTCCTGACAGCGGCATCGTCAACCCGCAGGATCTGGTCTGGCGCATCCTGCTGGCCGGGATCCCCGTGGGCGCGCTGCCCCAGCTCGACGTGGGCGAGGTCTGGACGCCGGTGGACTTCGTGGCGCGGGCGCTCGTGCGGCTCTCACTGGCGCCACAGCCCGGCGCGGTCTTCAACGTCACGCCCACACCGGAGGTGAGGCTGCCCCAGCTCTTCGGCTGGGTGCGTGACTACGGCTACCCGGTCGAGCTGTACCCGGTCCCCGAGTGGCGCGCTCGCGTGGCGGCAGGGGAGGGCAGCGCGGACAAGCGCACCACGCTGGCGTTCTTCGATCTGCGCAAGGGCTCGGCCGAGCCCGCCTTTGGCCTGGGCCCCATCCGCTGTGAGCGGCTGAAGCAGGCGCTGGCCGACAGCGGGATCTCCTGCCCGCCAACCGATCGCCGGCTGCTGTACCGCTACCTGGACTACTGCGTGGAGCAGGGACTCCTTCCGAGGCCCTCTGAGAGCAGGAAAGACCCACAGGACGACTCCGAGTCCTCACCTTGAAATGGCGTGCCGCGATGATCCGAGATTGGACCCCCCGTTCCTGGCGAGTCAGGCCTGTCCAACAGCTTCCGGACGACTATCCGGATCCTCGCGCGCTCGCCCGCGCTGAGCACGAGCTGTCGCGGCTGCCTCCGCTGGTGTTCCCGGCCGAGGTCTGTCGCCTGACGACCGCGCTCGGCCAGGTGGCTGAAGGCAAGGCGTTCCTGCTGCAAGGAGGGGACTGCGCCGAGAGCTTCAAGGAGTTCACGATTGACAACATCCGCGACGCCTTCCGGCTCATCCTCCAGATGGCGGTGGTGCTGACCTTCGCGGGCGGCCGTCCGGTGGTGAAGGTCGGCCGCATCGCCGGCCAGTTCGCCAAGCCGCGCTCCAGCCCCGTGGAGACGCTCGGCGGAGTCACTCTGCCGGCCTATCGCGGCGACATCATCAACGGCATGGACTTCAATCCCCTCGAGCGCACGCCCGATCCGAAGCGGCTGCTCCGGGCCTATCACCAGTCGTCGGCCACGCTGAACCTCCTGCGCGCCCTCTCGCAGGGAGGCTACGCGGACCTCTGCAACATCCACCAGTGGACCCTCGGCTTCATCGGGGGCAGCCCGCAGGGCGATCGCTACCGCAGGCTGGCGGACAAGATCATCGAGTCCCTGGGCTTCTTGCGCGCCCTCAGCATCAACCCCGATCCGCAGGCCGGCCTGAGCCAGGTCGACTTCTTTACCAGCCATGAGGCCCTGCTCCTGAACGTCGAAGAAGCCATGACACGGACCGACCCGGCCTCGGGCCACTGGTACGACACCTCTGCCCACACGCTGTGGATCGGCGAGCGCACGCGCCAGCTCGACGGAGGCCACGTGGAGTTCATGCGTGGAATCCAGAATCCCATCGGCCTCAAGTGCGGTCCTACCCTGGAGCCGGACGAGCTGCTGCGGCTGATCGACGTGCTGAACCCCGAGGGCATCCCCGGCCGGCTGACGCTCATCGGCCGCTTCGGAGCGGACAAGGCCGCTGAGTGTCTGCCCAGGCTCATGGCCGCCACCCGGCGCGACGGCCGCCCCGTGATCTGGTCGATCGATCCGATGCACGGCAACACGCTCAAGGCGAGCAACGGCTACAAGACCCGCCCCTTCGATCGCATCCTGTTGGAGGTGAAGGCCTTCATCCAGGTGGCCGCTGCGGAGGGCGTCCATCCGGGAGGCCTCCACCTCGAGATGACCGGACAGAACGTCACCGAGTGCCTGGGCGGTGCTCAGGCCGTCACAGAGGATGACCTCTCCAGCCGCTACCACACCCACTGCGATCCACGCCTCAACGCAGACCAGGCGCTCCAACTCGCCTTCCTCGTCGCGGAGAAGCTCCAGGCGCTGCGAACGCCCGAGGCCCGAGCCGCCTGATCCCGAAGCCTTCTTGACAGGACCGGCCGAGCCCCTGTAGCAAGGCGCAAATGAAAATGATAACCATTTTCATAATCGTTTTTTCCTCCTGGCACCGTGCCAGCCGGAGCGCTCGTAGCCTGTGTGTCGCAGCCCTGGCTGCGGGGCTGCTGGGAGCCGGCCTGTCCCACGCGCAAGAGGGCCAGCCAGGGGCATCGCAGGCGGAGACGAAGGCGGACTCTGAGAGCGCGCCTGCCAAGGAGCCTGCCGAGGAGCCTGCCGAGGAGCCTGACTTCGAGGAGACCATCGAGGTCACCGTCCAAGGCAAGTCCGAGGCGGAGCACATCCGCCAGTCCGCCGAGTCGGTGCAGGTCGTCGAGACCGAGCAGAGCCAGCGCGAGGCCGCCGACATGGGCACGGTCCTGGCTCGCACGGAAGGGGTCGGGGTGCGCCGTTCAGGAGGGCTCGGCAGCCGCGCGAGCTTCTCGCTCGGCGGATTCACGGATGAGCAGATCCGTTTCTTCCTGGACGGCATTCCATTGGAGCTGGCGGGCTTCGGGCTCGGCATCGCCAACGTCCCCGTCAACCTGATCGATCGGGTCGAGATCTACCAAGGTGTCGTGCCGAGCCGCTTCGGGGCGGATGCGCTGGGAGGCGCGGTCCAGCTCGTCACCGACCAGGATCCTCGCAAAAAGGGGCTCTCCGCTTCCTACGAGTTCGGATCCTACGGCACGCATCGCCTCACGGCGGGCGGCAAGTACTTCCACGAGCCCATGAGGCTCCTTGTCCGGGCCAATGGCTTCTTCGATCGCACGGTGAACGACTACTCCGTGGATGTCGAGGCTGCTGACGAGCAGGGACGCGTCACGCCCGCTCGTGTCAATCGCTTCCATGACGGTTACCGGGCGGTGGGTGGCGGGATCGAGGCGGGCGTGATCGATCGGCCCTGGGCCAGCCTCCTGCTCGTTCGGGCGTTCATGAGCCAGTACGACAAGGACATCCAGCACAGCGTCACCATGGATGTGCCGTACGGCGAGGTGAGCTCCGCGGAGATGTCGGCGGGCGCCACCCTTCGCTTCGAGCAGAGCTACTCCCGGGGGGTGTCGGTCGACGCGGTCGCCGGGTACACATGGCGCAGGACGAGCTTCACGGACCTGGGCACGTGCGCCTACGACTGGTTCGGCCGCTGCGTCGCGCAGCTCCCGCAGCCCGGCGAGACCGAGGCCCGTGCCATCGATCGGTTCGTGGGGCAGCACGTCGGCTTCGCGCGGCTCCACCTGGGATGGGACATCGCAGGTCCCGGGATCTTCCGCCTCTCGCTCGCGCCGACGTTCGTGAGCCGGACCGGCGAGGATCGCAGCTTGCGCGCCCTTCAGATGCCCGATCCGCTCCTGGGTGACCGCAACATGTTCTCGTGGGTCGGCGGTCTCGAGTTCGAGTTCGACAGCCCGGATGACCGGCTCGAGAACATCGCCTTCGCCAAAGTCTACGTGCAGCGGGCTCGCTCGGAGAAGCTCCTGCCAGCGGGGAGCTTTGCAGGGGTGGGATTGGACGCTCGCAGGGCAGGCATCGGCGACAGCCTTCGGTACCGCCTGTCCCCGGAGATCTACGCCAAGGCCTCCTACGAGTGGGCCGCGCGCCTGCCACGGCCGGACGAGATCTTCGGCGATGGGATCCTCATCAGCGAGAACCTCGAGATCCAGCCTGAGAACAGCCACAACCTCAACCTGGGGCTCACGCTCGACACCCCCGAGACAGCGCGCGGGACGTTCCGCGCCAGCGTACTGGGGTTCGGACGGCTCGCGGACCAGCTCATCGTCCTCATTGGCCGGGAGAGCTACTTCACCCACCTGAATGTCTTCGCGGCTCGCTCCCTGGGGGGCACTGGCGCCGTCGGGTGGACCTCCCCGGGACAGCACTTCGCCATCGACGGCAATGTCACCTGGCAGGACTTCCGCAACATCTCCGATCAGGGCCAGTTCGGAGCCTTCGATGGGCAGCGGATCCCGAACCGTCCCTACCTGCAAGCCAACGGCAGCGCCCGCTTCCAGCTGGGCCGCCTGATGAGCTCACGAGACGAGCTCTCGCTCACGTGGCATGCGCGCTATGTCCACTCCTTCTTCCGGGCCTGGGAAGGGCTGGGACAGAAGGACTCCAAGCAGGTGGTGCCGACCCAGTTCCTGCAGTCGGTGGCGCTCACCTACGTCACCCGGCCCTCTCAGACCACGCTGAGCTGGACGGTCGACGTGCAGAACCTGACCGATGCACGCGCGTTCGACTTCTTCGGCGTCCAGCGCCCCGGGCGCAGCATCTTCGCCAAGCTCACGGTGGATCTCCTGGGCGAGGACAGCCCATGAGTCCGGAGCACCCGAGACACGACCCCGAGACGGCAGCACGACACGCACCAGAAACAGGACACATGAACACCCGAAAGGAACCTCGCATGAAGCTCGCAGCCCCCCTTCGCTCACTGCGCTTTATCGCCACGGCGCTCGCCCTCCCACTCATGGCAGGCTGCGGGGAGGACGATCCCGGGCCGGTCGATCCCCCGCCCGCGACGGCGCTGTATGCCATCACCACGCGCGTGAGCACGGGCGACGCGACGCAGAGCTACGTCATCCTGACGGACACGGTGGACTCTTCCGAGGCGCTGAAGCTGGATGGCGCCATCGAGATCCCGGGGGGCGCGCTCGGGGTCGGTGTTGCGAAGTCGGGCGCGCTCTTCGTTGGGAGTACATCGGCTCCCACGGTCACCCGCTACAACCTGACGACGAAGGGAAGCCTGGAGAAGGTGGGCACCGTGAGCTTCCAGAACCAGGGCGCGTCCTCGATCGGCGAGTATCAGCACCAGTTCCAGTTCGTGTCGGAGACCAAGGCGTACTACTTCGATGGGACATCGGCGAAGGCCGTCATCTGGAACCCCACCGACATGACGGTCACGGGGAGCATCGATCTCAGCGGGCTCGTCATTCAAGGGGCGCGCCTGACCTTTGCCACGCTGCCGTTCCGTGTCGGCGACCTGATCCTCATGCCCGTGGGCTGGCGCCCGTCCGCGGGCATCGGCATCACGAAGCAGGCGGCCGTTGTCATCGTCGACACGAAGACCGATACGGCGACGATCGCGAAGGACGATCGGTGCGGTTACGTGCGAGATGGCGTCCTGGGACCGGATGGGCAGGTCTACCTGGCGACGGAGGTCTACGGCTCGGCGGTGCGCCGGGTCGCGGGGGGCGACACGCCGGTGCCCTGCCTGCTCCGGTTGAATCCTCAGACCCGTGCCTTTGATTCTTCGTTCTTCCGGGAGCTCAGCGCGCTCGTCAACGGTGGGACCGCTGGCTCGCTGCTCCCTGGCCCCCAGGGCACGGCCTATCTGCGCGTCCTCGATGAGAGCCAATTCGAAGTGAAGCAGGACACGCACCCCCGGGTGCTGGCGAGCGCGTCCGCGTGGAAGTGGTGGCAGCTCCGGCTCGACACCCTGACGGCCACTCCCGTCGACGGGCTCCCGTCGACCTCGGGCAGCAGCTTCCTCTTCGAGGTGGGCAATCGGACCCTCTTCACGGAGTTCACCAACGGCTCCTCGACAACGAACCTGCGCGAGCTGACCGATCGCAGCGGAAAGGTGACGGCCTCCATGCCAGGCATGGCTTTCTCCTACCTGCAGGTTCGCTGACCCTCCAGGTCTCTCCACGCCCATGTCCAACGATCTCGAAGGCCTCTCGCCGCAGCCCGCTACTGCGGCCCGCGCCCCGAAGCGCTACCCCATGGTGATGAAGGTCGTCCGCCGGGTGCACATGTACCTGGGGCTGCTGCTCTTTCCCTGGCTGATGGTCTTCGGGATCAGCGGCATGCTCTTCAACCACCCCAACCTCGGCGAAGAGGTGACGATTCGGGAGCTTCCCCGAGAGCAGCTCCACGCGCTCACGGGGCTGGAGCCCAGGGAGGCCAGCGCGATCGCCACCGAGGTCGTCTCGCAGCTGAACGCACAGGGGGGCGGCGCTGGCGAGACGTATTGGCTCGATCCCGGCTTCGAGAGCCAGTTCTCAGGCTTCACGGTCCTGACGGCGCCGGGCGCGGGGGTGAACCACATCCTGATCGTGGATCTGAGCGATGGCACCGCGGAGCTGGCCACGCGCAGCACTGCGTCACCGCAGCCTCGGGAGACGGCCCCCTTCGCGGGGGCCAGCGTCCCCTTGGCGGACCACTCCATGGCCGTGATCGAGTCCCAGGTGGCCCCGCTCCTGACGAAGCTGGACATCCAGGCGAAGACGCCCCTCCGGGCAAGCCCTCGCGGCGCACCCGAGGTCCGGTTCCGGATGGCCGACTCGAAGCAGCGGGTATGGAACGTGACGTACAACCTGGGCTCGGGCCGCATGAATGGCAGGCTCGCCGAGGACTCGCCGAAGCTCGGCTTCAATGAGCTGCTGACCCGGCTGCACACGACGCACCACTACCCGCTGAACGTTGGCGCCACCTGGTTCTGGGCGCTGTTCGCGGACATCACGGGCCTGACGCTCGTGCTGTGGGCGGTGACGGGCCTGTTCATGTGGTGGCAGATGAAGCCCACGCGGGTGATCGGCGTGGTGTCCGTCAGCATCGCGCTCGGGCTGGGCATGGCCGTCATTGGAGGCACGCTTGCGGACCTCCAGTTTGGCAACGTCCAGAAGAAGACCGGGCCCGGCGACGGAGAGGCACCGCCGCCACCACAGCAGGCCGCCCGTCCCGCGGCGGCCCCCGCCAGCCCGGCGGCTGTGGCGGACTGAGCGAACCCGCGGGCCCCAGGCTACTCGCCGAGCGCCGCGTACTTCACGAGCGTGTAGCGGTACTTCTGCTGGGCCCGCATCTTCGCGGCCAGGGCACCGTGCACGGCATCGTCCCAGCGGGTGTACTTCTCGATGAACCGATCCGAGGCTGCCTTGTCCCCCGCCCGCTGGATCGCCAGCACCTCGCGCAGCAGCCGGCTGACCACGCCAGGGTACTTGTCATAGTGGATGTGGAGGCCGTCCGGGCGGACCTCCAGCAGCCCGCTCTCCTGGAAGTAGTTCATCTGCATGAGCTGCATCGTCTGGTAGTGCTGCTCCCGCCGTGGGCGGACGATCTGCAGCACGCGGAAGATGCCGCTCGCGTACAGCTCGCGCAGGGTGGTGTCGTCGTAGAAGCCCCGCTCGCGCAGCGCCTTGGCGAGATACAGCGACACGAGGTCTGCCTTCATCTCCTCCAGCGCGCTCGAGTTCTCCTCCAGGGCGTCGCTGCTCACCGAGCGGCCCTTCACGTCCCGATCCACGCCGAGGTAGTGGCCCACCTCGTGCCAGAGCGTCCGGTTGAAGCTGCCGCTCGGGCCGAGGTGATCTCGGAAGGGCGCGGCCACCACGGCCTGCCACGCCGTGCTCCCGTTCGCGAAGAGGTCCGGGTGCCTCATGATGTTCGAGCGCAGCAGGATCGTCCGGCCGTACCGGCGGGCGTGCAGCGGATCGTTGGGGAGGATGGTGGCGGTGTTGGCACCCCGCGCCTGAGCGAAGTCCGCGATCACCTGATAGACGCCCACCGGGATGTCGGAGCTCACCGTCTTGTGAGGCTCGTAGGGCAGGCTGTCCTCGAAGGCCTGGAGCCCCTGCAGCGCCTTCTCCAGCCGGGCCGTCGCGGCATCGTCCCGGAGCAGCACACTCAGCGAGTAGAACGCCTTCGCACCAAAGAGCTCGTCGTCGTAGACCTCGTACGCTCCGATCTGGGCATTGAGCCGCTGGAACCGGCCTCGCACCCACGAAGCATCCCCTGACTCATAGTCGTTGGAGAGCAGATCCCTGGCGCGGTTGCGCAGGTAGCCCGCGAACTCGGGATCGTCTCCCTCCACGGCCGCGGCCGCCTCCCAGAGCAGCCCATGGGCCTTCACCATCTGCGGTGCATACGCGACCGAGTAGGGCACGGCGTACAGCATCGCCGGGTCCGGCTTCGCGGCGAGCGCACGGAGCCTGGCGCTCAGTCCAGGGTGGAGCCCCTCGAGCACAGGGTGGCGCTTCAGCGCATCCAGATCCTTCTTCAGCGAGGCGGCATCCGCGCGACGGACGACCGTCCGGGGATCGAGGAGCGAGGCCCGGAGCTCGGGACGGCGCTCCAGCACCTGCTGCACCTGCTCCTTGGTGATGCCCCAGGGGTAGACGTTCTTGCCCGGGACGACGGCGTCCGCTGCCAGGAACGGCACCCGCTCGTTCTCCAGCGTGTTGGCGATGGGGCCCTGGAACAGCCCGTAGAGCGTCCGCTGCTGCTCCGCGAGCGGAGTCTTCTGGCCTTCGAGCCGTTTGCGGAGCGCGAGCGCCTGCCGGTGCCGGGAGTCCTCGTAGAGCTCCTGGAAGAGCTGCCCCACCTCCAGGAGCTTGGAGAGGGCAGTGCGCTCACCCGGAGTGAGGGTGGACAGGTCCGGCGTGAGCCGGATCGTCTGGGTCTTCTCGAGGATCTGGGCCGCTTGCTGCTCGGTCCAAGCAGGAGGGGCGGCGGTGGCGGTCGTGGCGGTAGTCATGAGGAGCATCAAGAAGGGTGCTCGGAGCATGGGCAGTGAGCGTACCTGTCCCTCGCGGGAATGCCTAAGATGGACTGGCTCGAGGAGACAACGCCATGGAGCTTCGCCACCTGAGGAGGGCATGCCTCTGCGCCAGCCTCCTGCTGTTCAGCGCCGCCTGCACCGACCCCAAGCCTGAGCCCGAGCCGGAACCGGTCTTCACCAGGCCTCCCAACCTCCACTTCCTCATCGACACCTCGGGCTCGATGCGGGAGCTGCCCCAGATTGCCGCGGGCGACCACGAGGAGTTCTTCGAGCTCACCGTCAACGGCTGTGAGAACCCGCGGCTGGACGCCTTCAGTGCCACCCACGGCTGGGTCGCGGGAGTGGTCTATCCGCAGCCGGATCGAGGCACCTCCCAGGGAGCGGACACCGGCTTCCCCAATCTGTTCCTCGGCGACAAGTTCTATGCCTACATGGCCTGGGGGCAGGACAACGCCCCGCTGCCTCAGTGGAACTCACGGGAGGAGGCTTGTCAGAGCCAGGTCCCGGACTGGAACGGGGCGAACGCCACCGAGTACTCCCGGTGCCTGAGCTGCCTGGACACCAAGGGCTACTTCAAGGTGTCGTTCGCCGAAGGCCGTAACACGCCGCCGCTGAACAATTCGGACTTCATCCTCTGGGGCCGCTTCCTCAACTTCAATCCGCCCAAGTACGTGACGCTCCGGATGGTGCTCAAGCGGCTCTTCAACGAGCTGGGAGAGCCGGAGCTGGGGGGCGGGCGCGTGAGCTTCAGCTCCTTCCTCAGCACCACCCCCTCCAGTGCGATGGGGGAGCGGTTGAACCCGATCTGCGATCAGAGCTCCGCGGATGCCAGCTCCTTCCAACCCTTCCGAGCCCGCTACATCGACGCCATCAACGCCCTGAGTTTCTCCACGGGCACTCCCCTGGCCCGCTCGCTGCTCAACGCCGGCTACTTCTTCACCTCGGGCGACGACGTGTACCGGGACGCCTTCGGCTTCGGTCAGAGCTATGGCTACCCGCCCACCTTCCGCAACGACGCGCTCACCTCTCCTGACCGCAGCGTGTGCTGGGGGTGCCAGACCTCCGCCGCCATCATTGTCAGTGACGGCGAGCCAAACGGGGACTCGCTCCCCGCCGCGACCATCAGCCAGCTCCGGGCGCTCAACGGCGGCCCCGTCTACTGCCCGGACTCCCGGCCGTGCGGCTCAGGCTCCCTCGCCGCCCGCGACAAGGGCACCAACCCCGATGACGTCTCCGACGACAACCCGCAGTACCTGCTCGATGATGTGGCGAAGCTGCTGGCCACCCAGGATCTTCAGCGGGCCTCGCCCGAGGTCGTCGGGGACTTTGACACCACCGGCTCGCAGCACCTGCTCACCTATACGGTCGGCTTCGGCATCGACAGCAGGCTCCTCGAGAACACGGCCAAGGAGGGCAACGGCCTCTACTTCACGACCACCACTGCCAGTGAACTCGAGCAGGCCTTGAGGCAGATCCTCGCGGACGTGAAGTCGCGGGCGGCGTCCTGCCCCGTTCCGCCGTAGTCAGCCGGCAGCGGCCAGACTCGCGGTCAACAGGCCACGCACTCGTGGCCAGGCTGCCACGCCGCGGCATTGTTCAGAGAGGGCGTGAACTGGCCCATGGCTTGCTGTTAAGGCTCTGCGCAAACCTCGCGCGAAAGCCTCCATGAGCCTGCCGCTGCTGACGATCCCCCTGCTGGTGCTTCACGCCGCCTCGGTCTCACCCCAGACCGTTCCCGCTCGAGGGGCCCAGGAAGCCATCCTCGCGCTCGACCGGGCCGGGCGGTACATCGTCAAGGCCCAGAGCCCCGCGGGCACGGCCTGCGACATCGTCGATCACGTCCGGGGCCCCTTCGAGAAGTCCGGGACGGTGGGGCGCTCCAGCTGCGAACTGGATCTGCTGCTGGACGCGGGCACCTACAAGCTGCGCCTGTCCTCGAAGCCCAAGGGCAAGGGGAACGTCACGCTGTCCGTGACACCCTACGAGGAGCTCAACGCCACGCCGCTGCGCCTGGAGCCACGGCGCGAGGTGAAGCAGAGCCTGAAGCCGCGCCAGCAGGCCTCGTACTGGCTCAAGATCGACAAGCGCCAGCCGGTGACGCTGCGCATCGCCGGGCGGCACGCGGGCGACGTGCGGCTGTGGCGGACGGGCGAGTGGCTGGAGGCCCTCACCGCGCGAAACACCTCTCCGCGCCCGCGTCCAGGCATGCCGATCCACGAGTGGTGGTTCGAGACCACGCTGGAGCCCGGGGTGTATCTGCTCATCGCGTATGGCACCGGCTCCACGGAGTGGACCCAGAGCCAGCCGGACGACTCGGGCCTCACGGTGGCGTGGGGCTTCCCGCAGGCCTCCGAGGATCGGCTGGCCACCCTCACCCTGCCGGAGACGGGGCTCGCTACGCTGGAGTTTCCCCCCGAGCCGTCCGCCTTCTTCCTCTCGCGCGAGGGCAGCTCGAAGTCCACCACGCGCCTGAGCCTGCACCCCATCAGCGAGGAAGGCGCGACGAGCGTGTTCTCCTCGGCCGAGGCCTCCTGCGACATCGATGGCAAGGCGCTGATTCCCGAGTGCAGCGCGTCGGCCCAGCGCAAGGGCCGCCGGGTTGTGCTCATCCGAGGCGAGCCTGGCACCCGCGTGACGCTGAGGTGGGCCCGGTTGCTGGAGGGGCAGCGGTGGACGGATGGGGTCTACGGGGGCGGGGCCCGGGGAATCGCCTTCCAGGTGGACAACGAGGGTGACTACCTCGTCGCGGTCCATGAGACCCCGCTCGACCAGGACAGCGCGCCGGTGGGGTGCATCTTGAACAATATGCCCACAGCGGGCGATCCCATGCAGCAGGGGCGGGATCTGCTGGAGGTGAGCCCCGACAAGCCGTTCCGGCGCTCGTTCAACTACAACGGCAGCTCCGCCACGCTGCAGTTCGAGATCACCCGCTCCGGGCGCTACGTCTTCCAGACCGCTGGCGAGCGAAAGACCCGCTGTGAGCTGTACCGCGCTGACAACGGCCACCCCACGCGGCTCACGGAGACCCAGCCGGAGGCCGTCACCTGCCGTGTCGCCGTCCCCGCGACGCCCGGCATGTATGAGCTGCGCATCTATGGAGGGACCGAGGGCATCGAGAACGTGACCCTCGCCCCGGACGGGCCTCCTCCCACGGCGGAGACGCCCACCAAGGTCTCATGCCTCTTCCCCAAGCTGCGCCTGCAGCGCTGGTTGGGCTATGGGGTGGGCACCACGCGGAGCACGGAGAAGTCGATTCGCGGGCTGTTCATCCGCCCCCTCCCGCTCACCCTCAGCGAGCCCCTGCCGCTGGTGCTCAACGGGCACAGGAGCGTGAAGCTCCCGCTGAGCGGAGGGAGACCGGTGGAGATTCGTGCGCTGAGTGGAGAGCCGTTCCACTGCACGCTCGGCGGAAGGAAGTTGGACACCCAGGGAGGCACCTGCACGCTGCCGGGGGACGGCGGGGAGGTCACGCTCGAGAACCCGGGGATCTCGGCCATCACACTCTCGCTGCGCCGGCCACCCCCGCCGCCGGCCGCACCCCCGCCGCTGCTGGCCTGGAGCCCGAGCCTGGCGCCGCTGCCCGTGCTCGCGCCGGCCGCGCCCATGTGGCTCGACTTCGAGCGGGGGCAGTCGCACGCACTCATCTTCAATGTGAAGGATGCCGGGCTCTACCACGTCACGACCCAGGGGCTGCTCTCGACCGAGTGCCGCATCCGGACGCCGGTCGTCCAGCAGGTTGGCGCGGCGTCGGGCGGAGGACGCGGGCGCAACTGCCTTGTCTCGACGTACCTGCGCCCAGGGCGCTACCTGCTCGACGTGCACACGTCCGGGCAGAGCCGGGGTCGTGGCGCGGTGGTGCTCGAGCGCCGCGCGGTGAAGTCCGCGGAGGGACTGTCCGGCGAGGCCGAGGTCTTCTTCCGCGCGGACGCGGGAGAGCTCATCCAGCAGAAGCTCCGCGTGCCGAAGCGCGGGGCCTACACGCTGAGCACCGCGGCGCAGAGCGGCTCGCTCCAGTGCCGCCTCGATGACCCGCAGGGCTGGCCGGTGGTGAACGTCCCGGCGCCTTGCACGAGCACGATGGCACTCTCCTCCGGGAACTACCTGTGGACGCAGCTCCCGCTCACGGTGGAGAGCATGCGCCGCACATCGCTCGAGCGGGTGCGGCCCACCGTGACGCTCAAGGGCAACAAGGTGCACCCGCTGCCGTTCAACGCGTGGTCCCGCGTGCAGCTGGGGAAGGATGGAAAGGACGAGTTCTCGTTCGAGGTGCCTGCACAGGTGGAGGTCGCGTTCGCGCTGACACACGGGATGCAGGGGCGCCTCTACCTGGTGGGCGCGGACAACCAGCTCAAGCCGGTGGAGACCATCGCCGCAATGACGCCGGACCTGACGCGGCCGCGGGGGAGCTCTGTGACTCGGGTGCGCGCGTACGTGCCACCTCCGGAGCCCGTGAACGAGGAAGGGGAGGGCAGTGAGGGCGGCGAAGGTGAGGAGGGATCCTCCGAGGAGAGCTACGAGGAGCCGCCTCCCGAGCCTTCCTATGCCGAGGAGGAGTCATCCGAGTCCTCTTCGGAGTCACTGCCGGAGACCGATGCGCCGGCTCCGACGGGCAGAGCGCTGTCGCTCGCGCCAGGGCGGTACCGGCTGATCACTGAGCACAGCCGCGGGGATGTGGCGATCACCTACGCCCTCTACCTCCGCGTCAACACGCTGGTGTCCGGGATCGTCCGCGCGGTGAATGCCCCCGATCGGGTTCCGCTGCGCCTGCCGACGGAGGGCACGCTGCGGCTCTCCACGAGAGGTGACACGGATGTGCGCTGCCGCATCTTCGACAGCGAGGGCCGCCTGGTCGTCGAGAACGCCGATCGCGGCGCCGACTGGAACTGCGCGATCGCCGAGCCGTTCGCCGCGGGGAACTACACGCTGGTGCTCGAGAGCCAGACGCAGCAGCCCGGCCCGACGCGCGTCTCTGTCGCAGTGGCGAAGGTGACGGATGCAGGCACCCTCGCGGACAAGGCGACGCTCAAGCTGGATGCGGGCGTGCAGCGCGCGACGCTCCCCGCGGCGGGGGACAACGGGGTGCAGGAGATCGGGCTTCGCTCCAAGACGGCCATCGCCTGTGCGCTCGAGGATGACCAGGGCAGGGTCGTCACGCGGCAGCTCGACACACGCGAGTGCGTGCTGCTCGTCCGCCCCGGTGGCTCGAGCTGGCGCGTGCGCGTCTGGACGCTGGCCAACAGCGCCCAGGTGACGGCTTCGCTGGTCACCCGACCCGTGGCTCCTTCCTCGGGTGGGAGCATCCCAGCGGGAGCGGCGGTGCTGACGAAGATCCCGCAGCCAGGGCGGTATCAGACGGGTGCTGGGGTCTACTGCCTGCCCGCAGGGCAGAAAGGGCCGCTCAAGAGCTGCGCGGGCGAGGTCTCGCTGGAGTCGGGAGACTGGATCTTCAGTGGCGCAGGAGCGCAAGAGGCCTCTTTGAAGCTCAGCGAGGTGATCGACGCGATCGACAACCCGAAGACCGAGCGCGCGCGTCTCACCCGGAATGTCTCGCTGCTGCGGCAGTCTACCCGGGCCCCCTCGCTCCACCTGTTCAAGGCCAGCGTGCAGGTGGGCGACCGGAGCAACCCCGCCTGTGCGCTCGTGGGCGGGACGGCGCGTCAGGATGACTTCATGTGCGTCGCGGCCACCGGCCCCACGCAGCAGTCCCTGGCGCGGTGGTGGACGCCGGCGCTCAGCGCGAGCGAGGCGGCTCTGACCCGGCTCTCGGTGCCGGTTCCCTCGGTCGCGGCCTCGCTGCAGCCGGGCTTGCAGAACGTCGTCTGGTCACAAGGGCCGACGATCCAGCTGCGAATGCCCTCGAGCCACTCTCGCGTCCAGCTCGCCCTGCCGCGGAGTGCGTGGGCGGTGCAGGTGGACGAGCAAGGCACGGCGGTGGACCTCTGCGCGCCCGCTCCGAACCTCGCGGCGTGCATCCTCACGGGCAAGGGAGGCTCCCTCTTCATCTACTCCCCCGAGGAGACGCGCGCGCAGTCCGAGCTGGTCGCGATCGACCCTACGCCGCGCCTGGAGATCCTGGATCGGCTGTATGAGGCGGTGAGCACTGCGCCAGCGCAGCAGCGCCTCGTGTTCATCGCGCAGCCCGTCCCACGGCTGCTGAGCGTGTCCGGGGCGCTGCGCTGTGTGACGACGCTCGATGACGGGGCGCGGCTGGAGGGCTGCGAGGCCCGAATCCCGCCCGCTCGCTCCGGAGAGGTGGTGCTGGATGTGAGCGTGGGAGGTGTCCGCGCCGTGCTCACGCCTCCCGCGGAGCTGAGAAGCGCCGCGCTCGGGAGCCTCTCGGCGCAGGCGGCGGCGGAGCTGCTCGCGGCCAAGGCGCTCAAGCTGGGCAGCTCCCGCGTGGAGCGCTCCTTCACGCTCACCTCCGAGGCCGTGGTGCATGTCCGGTCGGACTCGGGCGTGTGCGGACTCGTCCAGGGGAGCACGGTGCTCCAGGTGCAGGGCAGCGACAAGGGCTGCGCGTTCGACGAGGTGCTCAAGGCCGGCACCTACCGCCTGGTCGTGCGAGGCTTCGCGGACCGCGCGCTCTCCGGCAGCCTCACCTGGACGCAGGAGCCCGTGAAGGAGCTGAAGGAGGGCGTGGCGAGCGAGGAGAGCTGGATCACCCCCTCGCAGACGCGCTTCTTCCGCTTCGCCACTCAGTCTCCGGGCCGGATCGGCCTGGGGCTCCAGGTGCCCGCGGAGCTGCTCGAGTGCCGCGTGCTGGATCAGGAGCAGCGCGTGCTCGGCGAGGGCTGCCAGCAGTTCCTCCAGCTCGACAAGGGCACCTACCTGCTCGCGGTGCATGCGCCCGCCACCGCGCGCCCCCTCAAGTTCAAGCCCGTCCTCGTGGGGCTCGCCGGCGCCAAGGCCGACGTCCCCGAGGAATACCTGCGTGACTTCTTCCAGCGGATTGGAGTGAACCCGTGATGTCCGTCTCCCCGAGAGCCACCGCGCTCCTCGTACTGCTCGCGATCTTCCCCGCCGAGGCCCAGGACTACCGCCCCGCCGATGAGAGCCAGCGTCCCGAGGGCGGCTCGACCCGGATCCTCCCCGAGCAGTTCCTGCGCGGGTTCGATCCGGTGACCGTGTACTTCTCCGGCAACGAGGGCCCCGGCAAGCGGCCCGCGGACGACGGTGCGAAGCTGCTCAAGATCTCGCCCTCCTGGCCCGGCCAGTACTTCTGGGCGGACAAGAAGACGCTCCAGTTCCGGCCCGCCGAGCCATGGCCCGCGCTGCAGCGCTTTGCCTTCGAGGCCCGCGGGACGCGCAAGGTGCTGGCGACGATGATGTCCGCGCCGTCCGCGATGGCTCCCTACGCGGGCAGCATGAACCTGCGGCCCTTCCGCACGCTGACCCTCACGTTCCCGCAGCCGCTGCCGCTCGCCGCGCTCAAGCAGATGCTCACGCTGGAGATCCGCGATCTGCCCGGCCTGGCCGACTCGCCCACCCGGGTGGTGAAGGACTTCAGCCTCTCCCAGCTCCCCCGGGACAACCAGCGGAGCCCGGCCGTCTACGCCATCACACTCGACGAGGACGTGCCGGAGGGCAAGCAGCTCCGGGTGACGGTGAGCCTTGCGCTAGGTGAGGAGGACAAGATGCTCTGGACGGGGCGGCTGTCCACGCAGCCGGCCTTCCACCTCCAGTCCATCCTCTGCGGCTCGGCGAACTTCGCCCTGGTGGGAGGCGCCTCGGTGCCTCGGGACATGGCGCTCTCGTGCGGCAACCAGGGAGATCTGCCGCAGCTCCTCTTCTCCGCCAACGTGCAGGACGTGACGCTCACCGCGCTCAAGAAGCTGGTGCGCCTGGAGCCCGCGGTGCCGGACATGCACTTCGAGAGCTACGGCAGCCGCATCGCGCTGCGCGGAAAGTTCGTCCCCGACACCCTCTACCAGATGCGGATCGCCGCCGCGCCGATCCGGGATGACAGCGGCCGGTCGCTGCGAGACCCGGGGGACGTGCAGGTGTTTTTCCACCTGGGATGGAAGACCGCCTTCCTGCGCTGGGGGCAGGCGAAGGCGATTGTCGAGGCAAAGGGGCCGCGGATGCTGCCGCTCCAGGGCTACGGAGACGCGCGCGCGGACGTACGCATCTACCGGGTCGATCCGCTCCACGAGGGCGTCTGGCCCTTCCCCGAGCGCCCCGTTGTCATCAACGAGGAGAGCGCGCCGCCCTTCCCCGGCGAGGAGCCCTCCACCCCGGCCGACACCACGGCCTACATCGGGTCCGAGGAGCTGAGTGCCCACCTCCGGCTGCTGGGCTCGCCGCTGGTCTCACGGGTGGTGGAGCTTCCGCTCGCGAGCAAGAGCGGCACGACGAGCTTCGGGCTCGATCTGGCGCCCCTGTTGGATGAAGCCGTGGGCCGCCAGCGTCCGGGCACCTACCTGGTGGGCCTGCGCCGGCTCACCGGAGCCCCCGAGCGCGCCTATGTCCGCGTGCAGGTAACGAACCTCTCGCTCACGGCGGTGGAGGAGCGCGACCGCGCCCTGTTCTTCGTCCGCACGCTGGATGATGCCAAGGAGGTCCGTGGCGCGAAGATCGTGATCGAAGGCCAGCGCCTCGGGCCGGATCCGAAGCGTCCGGGCTCTACGATCTCTGTGCCGTTCTCGCTGCCGCTCACCACGGACGAGGGGGGCCGCGCCATCCTCGAGCCGCAGCGGGACGTGCAAAACATCAAGCGCATCTCGGTCCAGAGTGGAGAGGACATCCTCGTGCTGGACCCGCGCGAGCCACCCGCCACCTTTGCGCAGAACCACTGGTCTCCGTCGACCGGGTTCCTGGAGTGGATCGGCCAGCAGATCCCACCACCTCGGAACGATGCGCTCCTCGGGTTCCTCTTCACCGAGCGGCCCATCTACAAGCCCGGCGAGAAGGTCTTCATCAAGGGGTTCGTGAGGCGCAAGACAGGAGGTGAGCTGCAGCTCGCGGGAGGCGCAGGGGCCTACGAGCTTCGGGTTGACGGCCCGGGGGATCAGCACTGGCAGCCGGTGGTCACGTTCTCCGGGCTGGGGTTCTCTTCGGAGTTCGCCGAGAAGGACGTGCCCACGGGAGAGTTCCAGGTCGTCCTCGTGGAGAAGCACTCGAGGGCTGAGGTCGCCCGGCGCTCGTTCCTGATCGAGGCTTACCGCGTCCCGCAGTTCGAGGTGCAGCTCTCATCCGCCAACACCGTGCGGCTGGACGCGGCCTTCAAGGTGAAGGCGGTGGCGCGCTACTACGCAGGTGGAAACGTCGCCGGGCAGCCCATCGCGTGGACGGTCACGCGCCGGCCGCACTACTACGTGCCGAAGGGCCGCGAGGGGTTCCTCTTCGCCTCGAGCACCCAGTTCGCCCGCGAGGGCCAGAGCCGAGCGCCTGAGGTCATCCGCCGGAACACGGAGCTGGACGAGGGCGGTGCGGACGAGCTCCAGGTCAACCCCGCGCTCGATCTCGACGGGAGCGCCCGCGTGTACCGCTTCGAGGCCACGGTGACGGGGGCGGACAACCAGCCGGTGTCGGCTGTCACCGAGGTGAAGGCGCTGCCGCCCTTCGTGCTCGGCATGAAGCTGCCCAGGTACTCGGACAAGCCCTTCGAGCTGAAGCCGGAGATCGTCGCCGTGGGCGTGGATGACAAGTCCATCAAGGGCCAGGAGGTGACGGTGCGGCTGTTCCGGCGCGTCTGGCACAGCCAGCTCCGCGAGACGCACTTTGCCACCGGAGACGCCCGGTACGTGACAGAGCAGGAGGACGTGAAGGTGAGCGAGCAGGTGGTGACGACGGACGCGCAGCCCGTGGCGCCCACGTTCGGGCTCAAGGAGGCGGGCGTGTACGTGGTGGAGCTCATCGCCCGCGACAAGCTGGGCCGGGTGCAGACGCTCTCGGCGGACCTGTACGTGGGAGGGCAGACGCCCATGGCGTGGAAGAAGCCACGCCAGGGAGTCTTCGAGCTGGCCACGGACAAGCCGAAGTACCGGCCAGGCGACACGGCGCGCATCATCATCCAGAGCCCGTTCCAGCAAGGCCGAGCGCTGGTGGTGGTCGAGGAGCCAGGTGGTAACACGTACACGTGGCGTGAGGTCTCCGGCGGCAAGGCGGTGTACGAGCTGCCCATCAAGGCGAACCACGTCCCGAACATCGCCGTGCACGTGGCGCTCATGCGGGGACGGCTGGGGGAGGGGAAGACAGAGGACGCCCGCTACCGGCCGCAGACACTCGGGGCGTCAATCGACATCGAAGTGGAGCCCGTGCGCAACCAGGTGGTGGTGGAGCTCAAGCACCCGGAGACGGCGCGGCCAGGGACGAAGATCCCCGTGGAGCTCAAGCTCAAGGATGACAAGGGCGCACCCCTGGCGGGC
>Ga0190275_10001012_pt1 | contig 21819 bp, 16 predicted proteins | sample Popmic550T_FD_133745 | JGI IMG/M metagenome (GOLD analysis project Ga0190275, IMG submission 133745) | Populus adjacent soil microbial communities from riparian zone of Yellowstone River, Montana, USA - 550 T | ecosystem: Environmental > Terrestrial > Soil > Riparian zone > Trees stand | place...
CGGCTTCCTGGCCCGCCTGATCGGCCTCGGCGGCATCAGCCAGAAGGTGCGCGACTTCATCACCAAGGTCCGGGCGAAGGTCGACGCCGCCATCGACAAGGTGCTCAAGAAGATCGTCGATGCGGTCAAGAAGCTGCTGAGCAGGCTCCTGGGACGAGGAGGAGCGCGTGCCGATCAGCGCTCGGATGCCGATAAGCGCCGCGACGTCAATGCTGCGGTGGCCGCCGGAACGGCGCTTCTGCGCGACCGTACGGCGACGGCCCAGAGCACGCGCCGGAAGCTGCCGCCGATCAAGAGCCGGTACAAGCTGACCCGGCTCGAAGTCGTCAAGGTGGGAGGGACTGACGCTCGCGAAACCGATCGTGTCGTAGGGGAGATCAATCCCAAGGCCGAAGGCCCGGAGGTCGTGATCGATGCCGGCGACGGCGTCACACTGGCGATCCGTGAGGAAGAAAAGGCGCCGACTCGCATCACCGATCCGGCGCGGATGCTTCCACCCGCATCCAATCCGACCGTCATCACCGATCCGGCGCGCCTGCTCCCGGCCGGCAGACCGACCACCCGCACCATGGCGCAGGCTGCAAACGTGCGCGGTACCGGCAAGGAGCGTGGCAGCGCGCTCGAAGAATACGTGCACGAGATGGCCGGGGGACAACGGGAGGTCACGGTCCAGACACCCATGGGAGCGCGCCGCCACGATGTCGGCAACGTTCCGCGCCAAACCCAGACCGAGATGGCCTATGAAGCGAAGAACTACCTGCGTTGGGTCACCGTGAACTCCGTCAAAGTCGAAAAGCAGGTTCCTTTGAATACGTTCATCCGCTCGGAGATCGATCGCGATTTCCTCTGGATGCGGGCAGGGCGCAGACTGACACCACCGGTACATCGAGTCGTCCAGTGGGTATTCGGTGGAGCACATCCGAGCCCGGAGCTGGCGGCTCTCCTTTCGAAACGAGGAATTCCGTATGTCACCCGAGGCTGAAACACTCCGCTCGCTGACCCTCGACGAGTTGGCGAACGTACCGATCCGGAACTGGGGCTACTTCTTCCCATTCATGATCGCGTTCTGGAAGTACATCGAAGCGCAGTTCCCCGGGACACTCGGTGAGCTTCGGGCGCGATACGCGGAAGAACCGGAGCTCGAGGGATACGGAGCCGAGTGGTTCCTCGCCGAAGTAATGAACCACGAAGAACTGCTCGACATCATCGAGCCCATGTCCTACGCGATCCTCAATGCCCTTCCCGGTCACGTGGTCGCGCGGGGATTCCTCGAGCGCGCTGATTTTCCTCCAATCCCGGACCATAGCTTCGAACGGCTCGCCGCCATCATCGCCGACGAAGTGCGCCGTTCCACGGCAGCGGAGGAACGGCCATGACGCCGGTGGCGAGCATCCCGTGGACGAGTTTTATGAAAGACGAACGATGACCACCACCCACCCCACCCCCACCCTCCGCTCCGGCGGCACCGAATGGGTCGACGCCGTCGTCGCCGAGGGCTCGGCCCTGCGCGAATTGCGGAACGTGCTCGTGGAGGTGAGCGCCTATGGCACGGCGGACGCGGCGGGGCTGAGCTTCGGTGCGTTCAAGGACTTCCTCGTCCCGGTGCAACCGGGGCATGGAGAGCGGCGGCTGCAGCTCGAGATCGACGGCGATGCCGGGACGTGGGCGTTTCGCGCCGACGGGGTGCTCGTGGAGCGAGTGTGGTGGGACGCGGCGGTGAAGAGCGTCGAAGACCTGTTCGCCGGCACGCTCACCGTCAAGGCGAGGTGGGCCAAGGAAGTGACCTTCCGCGACCTCTCCATCCGGGCTCTCGAATCGTCGCCGCGCGTCTCCGTCATCCTCACCTGCTACCGTTTCGCGCAGCGGCTCCGTGTCGCGCTGACGAGCTGGTGCCGCCAGCGGGTACCGTCCGGCGCGCTCGAAATCATCGTCCTCAATCCCGACAGCCCCGATGGCACGCACGAGCTGGTGGCCTCGATGGCTGCCGCATATCCCGAGGTGCGCCTGCGCGAGCTGCCGGTGGCCGAGGCCATGTCCCGCAACAAAGGATGGATGCTCAATCGCGGCATGGCCGCGGCGCGCGGGGAGTGGATCTGGCTCACCGATGCCGACTGCGTCTTCCCGCCCGATGCGGCGGCACGCCTGCTCGAAACCGCCCGCTCCGAATCGCTGCTGCTGTTCGGCGAGCGGCGCCACCTCACCCGGCGTGAGACCGATGCTCTGCTTGCCGGGCGGACCGATCCCGCCGCCGAGTTCGAGCGGCTCGTGGAGAGCACGAACGGCCGCGGCAGCGACTCCTTTCCGTGGGGCTACACCCAGATCCTCCACCGCTCGCAAGCCGCCCGCGTCCGGTACCGCGAGGACCTCGACCACTTCGCCGGCTCCGACGGTACGTTCCTCGAGGAGTGCCGTAGCAAGGGACTCCAGGAGGTGCGTCTCGACGGACTGACGTGCCTGCATCTCGCCCACCCATTCGCCTGGTACGGCACGAAGCTGTACCTCTAGGAGCACGCGCCATGGAGCTCGATACCATCACCCCCCTCAACGCCACCGTCGGCTACGGCCAGCTCGGCACCCGCGGCGACCTCGGATACGACGGCCGGCGCGTGCGCATCCGCGACCGCGACTACACCCGCGCGCTCAGCACGCACCCTCCGGCGCGGCTCACCTTCAACCTCGATGGCCGCTATTCGGCGTTCCGCTGCGCCGTGGCCATCAACGGCGACGTGCCGCCGGGATGGGGCTACGCCGACTTCTTCGTCTACGCCGACGGACGGCTGGTGGCCTCCGCGCCGTTCGTGGCAGCGGGCTCCGCCCCGCGCGCGCTGACCGCCGACATCGCCGGCGCGCAACGGCTCGAGCTGGCTGTACGGACCACCCGCTGGAACTATGCCCACGCCGTCTGGCTGGAGCCGGAAGTCGACGACGGAGCGGTCGCCGCGGCGGCGCCGGTCGCCGACTGCCTCGGCCGCGCCGAGATCCTGCCCGCCGCGATGCAGCCGCTCGACCGCTGCATCGTCACCGTCGTCTCGCCCGGGTTCGAGACCCTGCTGGACGACATGCTCGGCTCGTTCGCCGCCAACGGCGGCTGCAGCGACGCCGGCATCGTCGTCTTCGGCGTCAATCCCGACGAGCGCTGTGAGGCCGTGGCCGCAAAGTACGGCGCCACCATGCTGCGCTGCCGTCCGATCGCGCACGTCGGGATGTCGGTGAAGGCTGTCCTCTACAGCGCGGCCCGGGTCGTCGATGCGCGCCAGTTCCTCTGCCTCGACGCCGACATGCTGGTCACCACCAGCCTCGCGCCGCTCTTCGCCGCCCTCGATGCCCTGCCTCCGCAGACGATCCTGGCCTGCCGCGACACCTCCCGCTCCGGCATGCACACCGTGGGCGATGCCCTGCGCCTCCTCTACGACGGCGGCGACGCCGACGAGCGGCTGCTCTCCATCACCGGCGAGGAAGCAGCGTTCCCTCTCGTCGTCAACGATGGCATCTTCGCCGCCGGCCGGACGGCGATGCTCGAGCTCGACGCCACCATCCGGGCCATGGACCACGCGCAGCAGTGGATGGAGTCGACATCGTGGGTCTGGTGGCGGAACCAGTTCCTCTTCAACCTCGCATTGGCGCGCAACCGCGCCGGCGTCGAGCTCGACCGGAGCTACAACGTGCAACTCCTCAGCGAAGACGTGTCGTTCGACACGACCACCGGCCGCGTCGCCGCAAACCGCGGCGAGCATCCCGCCCGTGTGCTGCACTTCAACGGCGGCGCGAAGAAGAAGTATCCGGAGATGCAGGGCCGCTACGCACGAGTGCCGCGGCCCCTCGCCGGACCGAAGCCGCCCGACTCGTACCAGCAGTTCCTCACCGCGTTCCGCGCCTGGGTGGGCACTCATGGACTCGATGCGCTGGCGTGGTCGTTCTACGGGACGACCGACGGCACGTCCGCGCACGTGGCCGACACCACCACCTTTCCCCTCTTCGCCACCCTGCACTACCTGATCCGCTCGAACGGCTGTGTGCGGGTGATCGAGTGCGGCACCGCGCGCGGCATTTCGGCGGCCTGCCTGGCCTCGGCAGTCGCGCATCGCGACGGCGGCCGCGTCGTGACCCTCGATCCGGCCGCATGGCCCGAGCGCGAGGAGTTGTGGAACGCGCTCCCGCCGCCGATGAAAGCCTGTATCGAGCCGCGCGCCACCGGGTCGATCGAAGGGATGCGTGCCGCGCTCGACGCCGGCGAGCGGTACGACGCCGCGCTCCTCGACTCCCTGCACACCGAGGAGCACGTCTGGGCCGAGTTCGACCTCGCGCGCCGCCTGGTCTGCCGTGGAGGCCTGATCGTCATCCACGATTCCGTCTGGCAGGGCGGAACGGTCGAAGGAGCGCTGAAACGGATCGAGCAGGCCGGGTACGGCGTGGTCCGCCTCTGGTCCGCGGAGGAAGGCGTGCGCGAGGACGACCGCCTCGGCCTGGCCATCGTCGAGAACCGGACGCGCGGCGAGGGAAGGCACTCATGACCGCCGCCATGGAGAGCTCGCTGCACCTGCCGCTGAGGGACGTCCTGGCCCGCATGCAGGCCCGGATCATGAGCCGGTCGACCTACTTCGGCATCACCACCTTCAAGAGTCCGACCGACTTCTGGGTCTATCAGGAGCTCCTGTTCGAGACCCGCCCCGACTTCATCATCGAGATCGGCAACTTCCACGGAGGGAGCACGCTCGCGCTGGCCCACCTGTGCGACGCTCTCGGCCACGGTCAAGTCATCGGCGTCGACCTGACGCATGAGGCCGTGCCGGAGATCGTCCGGCGGCACGCGCGGATCCGCCTCATCGAAGGCGATGGCTGCGCATCGTTCCCGGCGGTTGCGGAGCTGGCCGCCGGCAGCAGCAGCGTGATGGTCATCGAAGACAGCGCGCACACCTTCGACAACACGCTGTCGGTCCTCCGGACCTACGCCCCGCTGGTCACGCCGGACGGCTATCTCATCGTCGAAGACGGCATCATTCATCACGGTCTCGAGGGAGGACCGAGCCCCGGGCCATACGAGGCCATCGAGGCCTTCGTGCAGGAGAACAACGGCTTCGAGATCGACCGGAGCCGGGAGTCGTTCCTGATCACCTGGAACCCGAAGGGGTACCTGAAAAGAGTCCGGCCATGAAGATCTCGATCGGAGTGCACGTCCACGCGCAGCCGTCGCGGCTCGAAGCGACGCTGGCCAGCATCGCCAGGCATACGCAGCGCGAGCACGAGCTCATCGTGATTCCCGACGGGGCGGACTTCTCCGTCCGGGCCGCCGCGCGCGTGCTTCCCGACGACGGCCCGCGCGGCGGCGCGGCCTGCCTGAACAAGCTCGCGAAGAATACGACCGCGGACGTGGTCGTGCTGCTCGAGAGCGGCGCGCTCGTCGCGCCGCGCTGGCTCGACCATCTCCTCGCCGCGCTCGAGAGCACGCCCCGGGCCGGGCTGGCCGGGCCTTCGACGAACGGGTCGTGGAACGAGCAGGGCGTGTTTGCGAATGCGGCGGAATCGGAGCTCGAGCGCACCGGCGCCGAGGCGGAGCAGCAGTTCGGGACGCTGGTGCGGACGCTCGCGCCGCTCTACTCCCTCGGCGATTTCTGCTATGCCGTCAAGCGGGAGGTCTTCGAGGCCATCGGCGGCGCCGACGAGGCGTACGGGCTCGGGCCGTGCTGGGAGATGGACTTCAACGCCCGCGCCGCACGGGCCGGCTTCGACGGGTTGTGGGCCTGTGCCGCGTACGTCTGGCGCGCGCCGTTCACGAGCCGCCGGGCTCGTGAAGAGACGGCGCGCTTCGACGGCAACCGCCGCCGCTACCAGGACAAATTCTGCGGCGCTCGTCTGCGCGGCCAGAAACACGACTACCGCCAGCACTGCCGCGGCGATGCCTGTCCGAACTTCGCACCGCGCGAGGTTGCGCCCTTGCCGGTGACGTCCGGGGACCCGCTGGTGAGCTGCATCATGCCGACGTTCGACCGCCGCGCCTTCCTCCCGGCCGCCATCCGCTGTTTCCTCGGCCAGGACTACCCGAATCTCGAGCTGATCGTCGTCGACGACGGCACCGACCCGATCGCCGACCTGCTGCCGAGCGACTCGCGCGTCGTCTACATGCGGCTGCCGGCGCGGAAAAGCGTCGGCGCGAAACGCAACCTTGCCTGCGAGCGGGCCCGCGGCGAGTTCATCGTCCATTGGGACGACGACGACTGGTACCCGTCGTCGCGCGTGCGCGTGCAGGTCGAGGCCCTGCGCCAGCGCGGCGCCGACGTCTGCGGCTCGAGCGTCGTCTACTACCTCGACCGCGATCGCCAGCGCGCGTACTCCTATCGCTACTCCGGCTCGCCGGTGGCCTGGGTTGCCGGGAACACCCTGGCATACCGGCGCGACGCGTGGGCGCGCAACCGCTTCTCCGACATCCAGGTCGGCGAGGACTCCCAGTTCGTCTGGCGCTTTCCGGCCCAGCGCGTGGTCGACCTGCGCGACCCGTCGCTCTGCGTCGGGACCCTCCACGACGGCAACGTCAGCCCGAAAGACACACGCGGGGCCTTCTGGTCGCCGGAGAACGCCGACCGCATCCTGCAGGTCATGCAGGGCGGCGGGTCCGCCAGTCCTCCGCACACGCAGCCGCTCCTCTCCTGCATCATGCCGACCTACAACCGCCGCCGGTTCATCCCGCTGGCGCTGGAGCGGTTCCGCGAACAGTCGTATCCGAACCGCGAGCTGATCATCGTCGACGACGGCACCGACCCGATCGGCGATCTCGTCCGCCACGAGCCGGCCGTGCGCTACATCCGCCTCGACAGGCGGACGTCGATCGGCGGCAAGCGCAACCTCGCCTGCGCCGAGGCGCGAGGAGAGATCGTCGCCCACTGGGATGACGACGACTGGTACTCGCGCGACCGGCTGATGCGCCAGGCCGCCCCGATCGTCCGCGGCGAGGCGGACATCACCGGCCTCGAGAACCGCTTCATCCTGCAGATGCCGATGGGGCGCTTCTGGACCACCGACCGCCGCCTCCACCGCACCATGTTCGTCTGCGACGTCCACGGCGGCACCCTCGTCTTCCGCCGCTCCCTCTGGACGGCCGGCCTGCGGTACCCCGAGATCAACCTCGCCGAAGACGCGATCTTCGTGCGCAACGCCGTCCAGCGCGGCCGGCGCCTGATCCGCCTCGACAACGAAGGCAGCTTCGTCTACGTCCGCCACGGCACCAACGCCTGGCGCTTCGAGACCGGCACCTTCCTCGACCCCAACGGCTGGAGCGAGACCACGCCCCCTCCGGGATTCACTCCGGCGTGCTTGAACGCGTATCTGGCAACGGTGAGGGGGACCGGGTGATGGGTTAGGACAGCTCCCCGGAACCAGGGGCCGCTCGCTGACGCAAAAGAATCCGGCATGAGCCGCCGTAGGAGGCGAAAGATCTGTAGGCCCGGCCTTTAGGCCGGGTTCCACGAGCGCCCCCCAGGTGAGCCCGCGTAGCGGGCGACAGAAAAGTACGTCTGCGCGGGATTCGTGTTCTGTCGCCCGCTACGCGGGCTTGGAGAATATGTCCACGCTTTACCCGGCCTGAAGGCCGGGCCTACAGATCTTTCGCCGCCTTCGGCGGCTCCCGCCAGCAATGACCGTCGGGTGTAATGATCCGGCCGGTGCGGCGTCTGCATGATGGAATGGAGAACGCCATGAATCATGCGACTGCAGCCACCGTCGTCGATCCGGTCTGCCACATGACCATCGACCCGAGGACCGCTGCCGGGTCTTCGGCGTACGGCGGCAAGACCTATTACTTCTGCAATCCCGGCTGCAAGACGAAGTTCGACGCCAATCCGGCCGCCTACGCCGGCGGTGCACCGGCTCCCGCGGCAAAACCGGCGCCTGCGGGGACGATGTACGTCTGCCCGATGGACCCGGAGGTGCGCCAGGATCATCCCGGCGCCTGTCCGAAGTGCGGGATGGCGTTGGAGCCGGAGACGGTCAGCGCACCGGCCACGAAGACGGAGTGGACCTGCCCCATGCATCCGGAGATCGTCCGCGATGCGCCGGGAAGCTGCCCGATCTGCGGCATGGCGCTCGAGCCGCGCACGGTCCAGCTCGAAGACGAGAATCCGGAGCTGCAGGACATGAGCCGGCGGTTCTGGGTCAGCACCGCGCTCACGGTGCCGCTGGTGATCTTCGCGATGCTGCGGCACCTGCCGGGCTCGCACGATCTTCTCGGCCATACGCTGACAACATGGGCACCGTGGATCGAGCTCGCCCTGGCGACGCCGGTCGTGCTCTGGGGCGGCTGGCCGTTCTTCGAGCGGGCCTGGACGTCGATCGTGACCCGCCACCTGAACATGTTCACGCTCATCGGCCTCGGCGTGACGGTGGCCTACGTCTACAGCCTGGTGGCCACGCTCTTCCCGAAGCTCTTCCCGGCGTCGTTCCGCGATCATGCCGGCGCCGTCGGCGTCTACTACGAAGCCGCGGCGGCGATCGTGACGCTCGTGTTGCTCGGCCAGGTGATGGAGCTGCGCGCCCGCAGCCGTACCGGCGCCGCGATCCGGGCGCTCCTCGGTCTCGCGCCGAAGACGGCCCGCCGCGTCGAGCAGGACGGCAGCGAGCACGACGTACCGCTCGAGCAGGTGCAGCCGGGCGACCTGCTCCGCGTCCGTCCGGGCGAGAAGATCCCGGTTGACGGCGTGGTGGTCGAGGGAAGGAGCAATGTCGACGAGTCGATGGTCACGGGTGAGCCGCTGCCGGTCGAGAAGGCCGCGGGCGACCGTCTGATCGGGGCGACGGTGAACACGACCGGCTCGGTGCTGATGCGCGCCGAACGGGTCGGCGCCGACACGCTGCTCTCGCAGATCGTGAACATGGTGGCGCAGGCGCAACGCAGCCGCGCGCCGATCCAGAAGCTCGCCGACCAGGTCTCCGCCTGGTTCGTCCCGACCGTGATCGGCGCGGCGCTGGTCACGTTCGCGGTCTGGGCGTTCGCGGGGCCCGAGCCGCGGGTCGTCTACGCGATCGTAAACGCGGTGGCCGTGCTGATCATCGCCTGCCCCTGCGCCCTCGGCCTGGCGACACCGATGTCGGTGATGGTCGCGGCCGGCAAGGGCGCCACCGCCGGAGTGCTGTTCCGGAACGCCGAAGCGATCGAGGTCCTGCGCACCGTCGACACGCTCGTCGTCGACAAGACCGGTACGCTGACGCTCGGCAAGCCGGAGCTGGCATCGGTCGTCACGACCGGTGAGATCGACGAGACGGAACTGCTCCGCCTCGCCGCGAGCGTCGAGCGCGCCAGCGAGCATCCCCTCGCGGCGGCAATCGTCAGCGGCGCGGAAGCACGCGGCGCGACGGTTCGCGCGGCGCAGCATTTCGAGTCGATCACCGGCAAGGGGGTCTTCGGTGTCGTCGACGGCCGCCGCGTCTTCCTCGGCAACCGCGCGCTGCTCGAGGAGATCCACCTCGACCCCGGCCCGCTCGCCGAGCGCGCCGAATCGCTGCGCGCCGACGGGCAGACGGTGATGTTCGTCGTCGTCGACAACAAGCCCGCGGGCCTGATCGGCGTGGCCGATCCGGTAAAAGAAACCTCCCCCGAGGCCATCCGCGAGCTGCATGCTGAAGGGCTGCGCATCGTGATGCTCACCGGCGACAGCGCGACTACCGCCAACGCCGTGGCGAAGAAGCTCGGCATCGACGAAGTGATCGCGGAGGTGCTGCCGGAGCAGAAGGCTGACGCGGTGAAGCGGCTGCAGCAGCAGGGGCGCGTCGTGGCCATGGCGGGCGACGGGATCAACGACGCGCCGGCACTCGCGCAGGCGGAGGTCGGAATCGCCATGGGCACCGGCACCGACGTGGCGATGGAGAGCGCGGACGTGACGCTGGTCCGCGGGGACCTGCGCGGGATCGTCCGGGCGCGGCGGCTGAGCAACGCCACGATGGCGAACATCCGCCAGAATCTCTTCTTCGCCTTCGTCTACAACGCCCTCGGCGTGCCGATCGCGGCAGGCGTGCTCTACCCGTTTTTCGGTCTGCTTCTCAGTCCGATGATCGCCGCCGCGGCGATGAGCTTCAGCTCTGTCTCGGTGATTGCGAACGCACTGCGGCTGCGGAGGGCGAAGATCTGAGCAGGACGCAGGCGGTTCGTCTACACGAGGGAGACGACGAAGGGCCTCCGGCGGGCGGGCCCGGCCCGCGGCGTTGGTTGCCATAGGCTGAACGCACGCTGGTCGCACGGAACGCGGTCCGGGCGAAAACAAACGCCGCGGGCCGGGCCCGCCCGCCGGAGGCCTCCCGTCGTCTCCCTCGTGTAGACGAACTGACTAGAACCTGCGCGAGAGCGTCAGCGACCATGTCGTCCCCTGCTGGAACGTCTCTTCGTGCTGACCGTGCGAAAACAACTCCCGGTACACGCTCGGCGCGATCTGCAACTCACCCGCCGAGAACGACACGCCCACGCGGAAGCCGCCGTTCGTGAAACCGCTCCCCTCGTCGATCTCGCCATCCCAGCGGCCGAGCGTCTGGTGCTGCCCCTCGAAACGGCCGTCGACGCCGATGCCGCGGATGCGCATCGACGGACCGGCAGACCAGAGGAACGTCGCCGGCGCGCGGAAGCCCTCGCCGTTTTCATAGAGGCTGAGGCGCGCCTCGGCACGGCCGACGAATGCGACCTGGCCGGGGCGGACGTACTGCAGCGAGAGCCGCGGCTGGAGCGTCCCGCTGCCGAACTGGATGTGCTGGTGCATCTCCCCTTCGCGTCCGAGGACGATCGGATTCGGCTCCGTGTGACCGATCGGGAGCGAGACACCGGCGCCGGCGAGCCAGCCCGGCCGCACGCGCCAGTCGACGCCGACGGCCGCGTCGCTGATGCCGGTGAGCGTCTCCGTACGGTGATGGATATCGCCGTACGGCGGCGTGAACGGCTCGCCATCGAGCGTCGTATAGCGGATCTGCAGCGCCTTCACGTCGTACGGCAGCGTGACATTCAGTTGCAGGTTCTCCCGCAGCCCGTACGTGACGGCGAGGTCGGTGCGCGTGAGGCTCATCCGGGCGTGGTGCATATGCTCCGGAATCTCGGTCGTGGCGCACTCGGGCGCGACGTCCGGACAATGGGCGACGTGCGAGGTGCTGAACGTGCCACGGGAGGCCGTCAGGGACAGGCGCCATTCGCCGGGCGCTACGAGAACGGTGGCCTCTCCGCCGGAGAGGTTGGGATTCGCTCAGGCGGGTCAGGCGTATGCGTTCGGGACGATCGCGAGCAGCAGCAGCGCCAGCGCGATCCGGCTCAAAACCTTCATCGCTGCGCTTCCGCCTTCTCGATGGCGATCAGCACCTCGTCCCACATGCCGCCCGTAACCGCTTCGACGAAACGGCCTTTCGCGTCATAGACGCGGATGTATGGCAGCGCCTCGCCCTTGAACTCGCGCGTGACCTGCCTCGCCGCGGCGTTGTCCCACTTGCCGATGTCGACGCGGCGCAGTGCGAGGTTCGGCTTGTCGCCCGCCATCAGGTGCTGCAGGCGCGCTTCGAGGACGCGGCAGGGGCCGCACCACTCGCCGTAAAAGTCGACGATCGTGACCTTGCCGGGGACGACGACCTTCGCGATGTCGACCTTGTTCTTACCCGGATACGAAACGATGTCGAGCGTACGGAGGACGCTCTCCGGCGGCGGAACGAAGCCGGTCTCCTTCTCGCCTGGGAAAACAGCCCCGAAGCCGAGGTTCGTCAGCGCCTTGCGGACCTTCTCGCGATCCGAGCCGGGCGCGAGCTGGACAGTCACCATGTGCGTCTTCGGATTCACCTCGGGGCGCGAAACGCCCGGTACGGACGAGAGCGCCTTCACGATCGGCGGCGCGCACTCGTCGCAGTCGAAGCCGATGACCTTGAACGTAAATGGCTCATCCGCGCCCGCGGTGAGGGCGACGAGCAGTGTCAGGAGAGGAAGCAGTCGTTTCATCGGGGGGCAGAACAGGCGGATGGCCGGTTGCATGCCCGATGGGAACGCCCGAGCCCGCCCCGCTGTTGAGAGTCACCGTACGTTGCATTACGCTTTGCCGCCGATGAGACGCCGCCTGATCGCAGCCGTATGGATTGCCGGAGCGACGATTCCGCTCCTGGTGACGACCGTGTACATGGTCGGCTGCTGCGTCCTGCCATTCCACGGGGTGATGCACAAGCTGATGCCGCTCTGCCAGATGGCAGTCGACACCGTGCGCGGCGAGGCCGGCACTCGCGAGCGCGAGGCGCAGCCGCCGGCGCGGGAGAAGCAGGAACCGGTCAAGCGGATCGTCACCACGCTGCCGCAGACACACCGTCTGGTCGCCGGCGCCCTGGTACCGCCGTCCGCCGGGCCGCGCGCGGCGACCGCCTACCGCAGTTTCATCACCCTCGGCGCCACCCGCTGTGACCGCGACGTCGGCCTGCACCTGCTGGTCGAGACCTTCCGCATCTGATCCCGCCTCGCGCGCGCCGGCAGGCGCTGCGCCCTTCTTCGCCCTTTTCCGTTCGAAGAAGTTTCCCAACGGAGTCACCATGAAAAAACATCTACGCACGTTCGCGTGCGCATCGCTCGTCGTAGCCGCGGCATTTCTCGCGGCGTGCGGCGCCGAAGATCACGGCAGTAGGAGCCCGGCGGCGGAGCCGGTCGATCACAGCACGCACGGAAGCGCCGCGGTGGACTCGCACGCGACGATGGATCACAGCGCGCATGGCACCAGCGCAACGGCTGCTACGCACGCGGAAATGGACCACAGCGCCCACGGCACGGCACCGCCCTCTCACGCGAACATGCATCACGGCGATGCGGGCAGTACTCATACACAAAGTCCGGCGCACACGAGCCACGATCACGGCAGCGCCGGCAGCAGGGCGAAACCGGCCGGCCACAGCGCGCATGGCTCCCACGCAAACGAACATCCGCCAGGTGCGGACCGGACCTCGAGCCCGGCCCATGCCGGCCATGGCCAGGCCCGCTCCGGCAACACGCCGGGCCCGGTCGATCACAGCGCTCACCGCAATCCGGGCCGCGCTCCGAGTCCGGCCCGCCAGACAGAAAGTCCGGCCCACACCGGCCATGACCCCGCCGCCACCCTCCGCCCCGACGAGTTCGATGCCCCCGCGCCGGCCTCCGTCGCCGAGGCGGCGAAAGCGGCCGGCGGCGGCGATCACACCGGCCATGGCGGTGACCCCGCCGCACCCTACGTCTGCCCGATGCATCCCGAAGTGACGAGTGCCACGCCGGACAAGTGCCCCAAGTGCGGCATGGCCCTCGTGAAGAAGGAGAAGTGATGAAGCGACTGACGACACTCTTCCTCCCGCTGCTCCTCGCCTCCTGCGCGAGCGTGCCGCGCGACGCCGGCCTGTCGGACGTCCGGCAGGCGGTCGCCGCGCGGACGAACGTCCAGTGGAACCTGGAAACGGACCGGGAGCGCGTCGTGGCCATGCTGCAGGATGAGCTGACCGCCGACGAGGCAGTGGCCATCGCCATGAGCAGCAACCCGCGCCTGCAGGTGACGCTCGCGGAGCTCGGGATCGCCCGCGCGGAGCTGATCGAGGCGAGCACGATCGCCAATCCGCTGTTCGAGTTCGAGATCCGCTTTCCGGGGGAGGAATACCGCCCGTACGAGCTGCGCCTCGCGCAGTCGCTGATCGACCTGATCCAGCTCCCCCGCCGCCGCGCCCTCGGCCGCGCCGCGTTCGACGCCGCACAGATGCACGTCACCTCCGAGGTGCTGCGCTTCGGCGCCGATGTCCGCTCGGCGTACTATGACCTTCTCGCCGCGACGCAACAAACAGCCATGAGCCGCACCGCGGCCGAAGCGGCGAAGGCCGCCGCCGAGGTTGCGATCAAACAGCATCAGGCCGAGAACATCACCGACCTCGACCTCGAAAACGAGCAGGCGCTCTACGAACAGGCGAAGCTCGACCTCGCGCGCACCGAGCGGCAGCTCGTCGTCGCCCGGGAAGCGCTGATGCGGGCGATGGGACTCCGCGATGCAACGGCCGAGTGGCGTGTGCCGGAAACGTTCCCCGAGCTGCCGCCCGCGGAGCTCGAGCAGGCACAGCTCGAGGAGCTCGCGGCGCAGCAGCGGCTCGATCTCGCCATCGCCCGCCGCGAGGTGGAGATCGCGCAGCGCCGGGTCCCGCTCTCCCGGCTGGCCTCTCTCGGCGAGGCGATGTTCGACGTCCACTACGAGCGCGAGCCGAGCGGCGAGCACACCCTCGGCCCGGGCATCGAAGTCCCGATCCCGATCTTCAACACCGGCCGCGCCGCCCGGACGCGTGCCGAAGCGGAGTACCTCCGCGCGAAATACACCCTCGACGTGCTGACCGCCGAATCGTCGTCCGTCCTGCGTACCGCCAGAGCGACCCTCGCCGAGGCGCGGGCAAGAGTCGAGTACTACCGCGACGTCGTCCTGCCGCGCCGCAAACGCATCGTCGAGCTGACGAAGCTCGAGCACAACGCCATGCTCGCCGGCGTCTTCCAACTCCTGCAGGCGAGACAGAACGAAGCCCAGGCCCAGCGCGACTCCGTCGAAGCCCAGCGCGAATACTGGAGTGCGCGCACCGATCTCGACCGCGCCCTGCAGGGCATCGCCGGCGACACCTCATTCACCCCCGCGACGGACCAGGGAACGGGGAAGCAAGCCAACGTCAGCAGAGGGGGCCACTGATGGCAGTCTCACGCCGTAACGTACTTTTCTCCAGCGTCGCCGCCGCGGTCAGCGGACTGGTGACGCGCCGCGGCGCGGCCGCACCGCGGCAGCAAAGCGATTCCTCCTACGGCCCGGAGCCGGCACGCCGCACCAGTGGCCGTGCACCGGTCATCACGCCGAACGGCGCGTCGCTCCCCCATCGCATGGTCGGCGGCGTCAAGGAGTTCCACCTCACCGCCGAACCGGTGAAGCGGGAATTCGTCGACGGCTTCAACGTCAACTGCTGGGGCTACAACGGAATGACCCCGGGACCGACCATCGAGGCCTTCGAGGGGGACCGCGTCCGCATCCTCGTCACCAACAAGCTGCCGGAAGGGACCTCCGTCCACTGGCACGGCTTCATCCTGCCGAACGGCATGGACGGCGTGAGCGGCCTCAATCAGCCGAAGATCGCGCCGGGCGAGACGTTCGCTTACGAGTTCACGCTCAGGCAGAACGGCACGCTCATGTACCACCCGCATTTCGACGAGATGGTGCAGATCGCGCTCGGGATGCAGGGCTTCTTCATCATCCATCCCCGCGAAGCGAGCGTCCGCCGCGTCGACCGCGACTTCGCGATCTTCCTCAACGAATGGTTCATCAAGCCGGGCACGGCGACACCCGACCCTACGGTGATGCTCGACTTCAATACCTTCACCTTCAACTCGCGCGTCTTCCCGGGGACGGACTCGCTGCTCGTCCGCACCGGCGACCGCGTGCGCATCCGCCTGGCGAACCTCTCCATGGACTCGCACCCGATCCACTTCCACGGCCACAAGTTCTACGTGACCGGCACCGACGCCGGCCCGCTGCCGCGCTCCGCCTGGTGGGCGGAGAACACGGTGAACGTGCCGGTCGGAACGACGCGCGACATCGAGTTCACCGCCGACAACCCGGGCGACTGGGCGCTGCACTGCCACAAATCGCATCACGTGATGAACCAGATGGGCCACGACCTGCCGAACCTCCTCGGCATCGATCCGGCCGGCACCCAGCAGCGCCTCGATGCCCTGACGCCCGGCACCATGGTCATGGGCGCCACCGGCATGGGCGACATGGCCGAGCACCAGCAACACATGGCCATCCCGCGCAACAGCATCCCGATGCGCGGCGGCGTCGGCCCCTACGGCCCGATCGACATGGGCGGCATGTTCACCATCCTCAAGATCCGCGACGAAATCGACTACGAAAAGGATCCGGGCTGGTACCAGCAGCCGCACGGGACCGCGGCGTGGCGGGTCCTGTCATCCTGAGCCGCAGGTTCGATCCCAAGAAGCAAAAGCATGGCGGCGAAGGACCTGGGGGGTGGGGGTAGGATGCACGTGCATCGCTCCGCCACCCGCCCAGGTCCTTCGCCGCCATGCTGCCCGCTTCGTGGGACAGATTTCCACGGCTCAGGATGACAAAATCACCGCGCTACTTCGGCCGCTCCGCCGAAAAACTCGCTCCCCGCGCCGCGGGCTCGAAGCCGCGGTCGCCCTTCGCGAGGTACGCGTAAACCTTCTCCCCTTTCGACAGCAGCGGGATCGGACGCGGCCCCGTGAAGCCCGAACAACGCCGGACCGAGATGTACGGGATCTCGATCGCGGTTCCGGGGCGAACGCCGGTGCGCGAACGCGTCACGGCCACCACTTTCGCCTTGGCGGTCACGTGCCGCGAGATCTCGACCTCGAAAAACCGGCAGCCGGACGGCTTCCGGAACTCCCGGTCGACCTCCACCGAGGTGATCTCGACCTGCAGCACTTCAGGCGCCTCCCGCTGCATCTCCTCGTAAACCTCCGGAGCGAGCTCCGCAAAGAGCGAGGGCGCAACTGCGATGATGAGCGCAAAGAGAACTTTTTTACCGGCGATCACAGGATGAAGATACGTCCAACGGGCGCGGCTGCAAAGCGTCTTGCCCACCATCCATTGACCGGCAGCCCCGCCCGCGGGATCCCCCCGCCTGCGCTACAATCCGCGCCCGCCCATGCCTAAGTTTTACATCACCACCGCCATCCACTACGTCAATGACGATCCGCACATCGGACACATGTACGAGAACATCGTCGCCGACGTCATTGCGCGTCACCGGCGGCGCATGGGAGACGACGTCCGTTTCCTCACCGGCACGGATGAGCACGGCCAGAAAATCGAGCGGGCGGCGGCGAAGGAAGGCATTCGCCCGATCGAGCTCGCCGACCGCGTGGTGCACACGCATCACGAGCTCTGGAAGAAGCTCAACATCAGCCACGACGACTTCATCCGCACCACCGAGGGGCGGCATCACGTTGCCGTGCTCGAGCTCATCAAGCGGATCCAGGAGCGCAACCCCGACGACATTTACCTCGGCGAGCACTCCGGCTGGTATTGCCAGAGCGAAGAAACGTTCATCCCCGAGAACCAGGTCAAAGATGCAGTCGACCAGGATGGCCACAAGGTCGAATGGACGACCGAGCGCAACTACTTCTTCAAGCTGTCGCGCTACACCAAGCCGCTCCTCGAGCACTACCGCACGAACCCCGGCTTCGTCTGGCCGCCGACGCGCCTGAACGAAGTCAAGACCTTCGTCGAGCAGGGCCTCCGCGACCTCTCCATCTCGCGCAGCTCGGTCAAGTGGGGCATCCCCTTCCCCGGCAATCCCGATCACGTCATCTACGTCTGGATGGACGCGCTGACGAACTACATCGCGGCCCTCGGCTTCGGCAGCGCCGAGCACGCGCAATACGACCGTTACTGGCCGGCCGACATCCACCTCGTCGGCAAGGACATCGTCCGCTTTCATGCCGTCTACTGGCCGGCCTTCCTGATGGCCGCGGGGATCGAGCTGCCGAAGCAGGTCGTCGGCCACGGCTGGTGGCTGCGCGACCAGGTCAAGATCTCCAAGTCCCTCGGCAATGTCGTCCGGCCGTACAACATCATCGACGACTTCGGTCCGGACGCGCTCCGCTACTACGTGTTGCGGGAGATGGTGTTCGGGCAGGACCAGGACTATTCGGATCAGTCGCTGCTCGTGCGCTACAACGCCGACCTGGCCAACGATCTCGGCAACACGCTCTCGCGCGCCATCAAGATGTCGGCGGCCTACTTCGACGGCAAGACGCCGCCCGAACGCTGCATGGTCAACGACCTCCGCGACGCCGCCGAGCGCGTCGTCCCGCAATACCTGCGGCACATGGACGAGCTCTCGTTCCAGCGCGCCCTCGACAGCGTCTGGGAGCTCCTCAACGAGATCAACAGCTACATCGTGACGCGCGAGCCGTGGAAGCGCTTCAAGGACAGCGGCGCGAACGGCGCCCTGTCGCGCATCCTCTGGGACACACTCGAAGCGCTGCGGATCGTCTGGGTGATGATGGCGCCCTTCATGCCCGCCTCCACGGCCGTGGCACTGCAGCGCCTCGGCGCCGACCCCGGCCGGATCGGGAAGCGCGACATGAGCTGGGGCGGCCTCGACGCCGGCGTCGCCGTGCAGGTCGCCGACCCGATCTTCCCCCGCATCGACGCCGCGCAGTACATCGGAGAACCGAAAATGGAAGAGACCAGGCCGGAAACGGCAGCACAGGCCGCGCCCGCCGCGACGCCTGCCGCGGCGGAAACGCCCGCGCAGGCCGGACCGCCGATCGAGACGACACAGGCGATGCCGCCGGACGTGGCCAAGATCTCGATCGACCAGTTCATGGAGACCGACCTCCGCGTAGCCGAGATCCGCGCGGCCGAGCGCGTGCCGAAGTCGAAGAAGCTGATCAGGATGTCGGTGTTCGACGGAACCGACGAGCGGACGATCGTCGCCGGGATCGGCACGAAGTACGCGCCCGAGGAACTGGTCGGACGGAAAGTGGTCATCGTGGCCAACCTCCAGCCGGCGAAGCTGATGGGGATCGAGTCGAACGGGATGGTGCTCGCGGCCTCGATGGATGGCGAGCCGAGCCTGCTGTCGGTCGACCCGGGCGTGCCCGCGGGGACGAAGGTGCGTTGATCGGGGACCGCGCGATCGGCACGGCGACGCGGATCCTCACCGCCGCGCTGCTGATCGCGCTCGCCGTCTACGCCTGGCGCGGCTGGTACGTCCGCTACCTGCGCGACGACTACTGCACCGCCGCCGCGGTCCGGGAACGGGGAGTCGTCGCGGCGATGCTCGAACATCGCCAGTACTGGAGCGGCCGCTACTCGTACTTTCTGATCAAAGGGACTCTGGAGAGCATCGGGCCGGCGACCGCGCGCGTGGTGCCCGGGCTGCTGCTGTTCGCTTTCGCGGCCGCCGCGACGTGGACGATCCGCCGCACCATCGCCGTTCCGCCGGCACTGGCCGTGCTCTCCGGGAGCGCCATCGCCTTTGCCGCGCTCGATGCTTCGCCGGAGATGCTGTCGCTCGTCGGCCCGTTCTTCTGGGAGACGGGCGTCCTCACCTACATGCTGCCGCTGATCCTGATGACGGCGTGGCTGGGACTGTTCGGCGCGGAAGGTTCCGTCGTCCTTCGCTCGATCGCCGGCGCGCTGATCCTGCTGATCGCCGGCGGGCTTTCCGAGACGTCGCTGGCAGCACAGGGAGCACTGGCCGGCGGCGTCTGGATCTACGCGCTGCTCCGCCGCGATGCCGGCCGCTCGCGGATTGCCGCCTCGGGGGTGATCGCCACGGTGGTCGCGCTCGCTCTCGTCGCTACAGCGCCCGGCAATCAGACGCGGCTGGACGTCGGCCTGCCGCGGCGCTCGCTCGCCGCGTCCCTGTTCGACGTCCTCGGCCGTGCCTACGACTTCATCGGCATGCAGCTCTTCGTCGACGGCGAAGCGGTGCTGGTCGTGATGCTGGCCGGCGCCCTGATCGCCGCGGGCACGCGGCTGCGCGCGGCGACCGCCGCCGCGTTCGGAGCGATCGCCGGAGGCGCCTACCTGGCGTCGTTCGCACCGGCGGTGGTGATGTCGTCCGGCGCTCCGCCCTTCCGCGCGCTGCATATCGCCATGTTCTTCCTCACCCTGACGCTCGGCGCATTTGCGGCAGCACTGTTCGCCCGCGCCGGTGCGCCCGGCCGGCGGATCGCGATCGCGGCCCTGCTGCTGGCCACCACGATCCCGGTGATCTCAGCGATCGCGACCGCACGCACGATCCCGGAGATCCGGCGCGGTGCGGCGGAGGCGGACCGGATCACGCGCACCCTCGAGTCTGCTCCGGGACGGGACGTGACCCTCCTCTCGCGGTGGGGAGCGGTGAATGAATTCGCCAGCGAGGACCCGGGATACTGGACGAACGTCTGTACCTGCCGCTACTACGGGACACGATCTTTGCGTCTTCTTCGAAAATAGCGGCTCAGCTTTCCAAAAACCTAGAGCCGAATCGGCCGCGGCGACTTAGCTTGTTCCATGTCGCTGATCCGCAGATAGAGTGCGCAGCGACCCAGCCGCCGCGCTCGTGCGCGATGTCCCGCTTCCCCCGGCCAGGGAAGCGGGTTTTTTGTTTTCAGGCATGAGGTACGAGGCATGAGGTACGAGTGGGTGAAGCGACAAGCTTCTACTCATACCTCATACCTCGTAAACCTCGTTCCTCGGTCCGAATACAATCCGGCCGGTGCGGCGCCTCGTGTACGCCATCCTCTGCGCCGCGGTGCTGGCCGCGCTCGCCACATACGCGTGGCGGGGGTGGTACGCCCGGTACATCACCGACGACTACTGCACCGCCTACCGCCTGCGGGAGCTCGGCTTCGTCGAGGCGATGCGGTTCCACCGGCAGATCTGGAGCGGCCGCTACTCCTACTTTCCGATCAAGGCGGGCCTCGAGGCGATCGGGTCCGTGACCGCCCGCTTCACCCCGACCGCCCTCATGCTCCTCCTCGGCGCCGCCGCCGGTTTCTCGATCCGGCGCCTCGCCGCTCCCGCCTCGCGCCTGCCGGCGATCCTCGGCGCGCTGACCGTGGTCTACGCCGTGGTGGATGCCTCCCCCAGCCGCCTCAACATCGGCGGCGCGCTCCTCTGGGAGACCGGCGCGATCACCTACCTGCTCCCCCTCGTGCTGATGACCGCCTGGCTGGGGCTGTTCGGAACCATTTCTGTCATCCCGAGCGTCGAGCGAGGGATCTGGGCGGGAGGGGAGGCGCTGCGTGTCGCCACCCACCCAGGTCCCTCGCTCGACGCTCGGGATGACAAAAGTATGCGGCGACGCTGGATTCTGTCGTGCGCCGCGAGCGCGGGGCTGATGTTCGTCGCCGGCGGTCTCTCGGAGACCTCGCTCGCGGCCCAGGGCGCGCTGACCGCTGGAGCGCTCGCGCTGGCCCTGCTCTTCCGGTCCGGACGATCGGCGTGGATCGCCGCCTGCGGCCTGGCCGCGACGATGCTGGGCCTCTCAATCATGGTCACCGCGCCCGGAACCCTCGTCCGCGCCGGCGCACACACGGCCGCCCTTCCCCCCGGCGCCGCCACGATGCGCACACTGGAGATGGCATACCGCTTCATCGGCTCCCACGTCTTCGTCTCCGCGGCCGCGATCCTGCCGCTGATCGCCGCCGGGATCGCCCTCGGAACGAGCGCGACCCGCCTCAGCATCCGTGTGACAGCCGCAGCCGCCGGACTGGCCGTCGCGATCTACGTCGCCTCCTTCGTCCCGGCCGCCTGGCTTGTACGGGCGAGCGCGCCGGAGCGGACCCTCGACATCCCGAGCTACTTCCTGCTGCTGGCGCTCTTCACCGCCGCCCTCGCCGCCGGAACCGCGATGCGCGACCGGATGCCCGCGGCCGCCCTCACCGCAGCATTGCTCCTGGCGAGCATCGTCCCGCTCCTCTCCATCGCCGAAAACCTCCGCACGATGCCCGAAGCACAGGCCACTGCCAGGCAAATGGACGACCTGGAGCGCTCTCTCCGCCAGCAACGCGGCCGGCCGGCCATCGTGCGCGCCAAATGGGCCCTCGGGATGGGCATCCTGGGCCCGGAGCCCGACTTCTGGGCCAACCAGTGCGTAAGCCACTACTACGGCCTGCAATCCCTGACGGTAGTCGAGTAAACGTCCCATAGGTCCCATAGGTCCCATAGGTCCCATTCGTCCCATAGGTCCCATCAGTCCTAGAAAACCCGCCCCAAAAGCGAAAGGGCCTTCGATTGCTCGAAGGCCCTTTCAAAAAATATATCCCGGCGGCGTCCTACTTTCCCACGCAGTTGCCCACGCAGTATCATCGGCGATGCA
>Ga0190275_10001013_pt1 | contig 21812 bp, 13 predicted proteins | sample Popmic550T_FD_133745 | JGI IMG/M metagenome (GOLD analysis project Ga0190275, IMG submission 133745) | Populus adjacent soil microbial communities from riparian zone of Yellowstone River, Montana, USA - 550 T | ecosystem: Environmental > Terrestrial > Soil > Riparian zone > Trees stand | place...
AGGGCCTTGGCATCGATGCTCCGGAGATTCGCGCCATGTTCACGCTCGACTCACTGTTATCGAGTGATTGGTACCGTGAGCGCCTCGAAGTCAAACAGGAGCGCGATGTCGCGTTATGGAAGCGGCACATCAATTCGCTCGAATACTTCAATACTTCAGGAATCCCTCCTGGCAATCTGGACATCCAGGCGAGGCTTACTATCGCCAAGGACCAGCTCGCGCGGGTCAGTTCGCCGGGCTATCCGGAAGAGTTGAAGGGAACCATCGGAGCCGACCCTTTCCGCAAGCAGATCTAAAAACTCACATCCAAACGCGCGCGGTCTTCGTACACACAGCAGTAACGGCCGATTGGCTGTACGATCACCAACTTAAGGAGCCGCAATGCGAATGATGCGGGGACATCTTGCCATACTGCTGGCGATGTTGATGGTTTCGCCCAACTTGTCTTTTGGAGCAAATCATCGTGAAGCGCCGATCACAGCGCTAGATCGCTCAGCAGATATAACGGACTGGTTTGCGTTCGTCAGCTACGACGACCCATCCAAAGTAACATTCATCCTGAATGTCGACCCATTGCTCAGCCCGGCTAACGGGCCTAACTACTTCCCTTTCGATCCCGAGATCGTGTATGCGATCAAGATCGATAATGACCACGACGCCGTCGCCGACGTCGGATTTGAAGTGCGCTTTCAGACGGAGATTCGTGCGCCCGGCGTCTTTACCGGCTTCATCGGTGTCGGCAACGGCGTTCCGTCTCCACCGAATGCGCCGCGCACCCTCGATCCTGCAGGAATTCCTCCAACGTTGATACCGCCTGCGATCACTGCCCTGGACGGTAAGGGATCAGAGGGTTTGAGTCTTCGTCAAACATACAACGTATGGATGGTTCGCGGCTCCGGCGCGAACGCGTCCCGGACGAATATCACGGGGCCACGCAAGTTGATCGCGGTACCGTCCAACGTCGGCGCTCGTACGATGCCCGACTACCCGGCCCTCGCCCGGCAGGGAATCTACACGCTCGACAACGGAATGCGTGTCTTTGCAGGGACTGTAGACGATCCGTTCTATATCGATCTTGGCGGAGTCTTCGATAGTCTGAACCTCCGCGGCAGCTTCCCATCAGGTACCCCTGGTGTTCTTACGCCGGATCAAGATGGGAACGACCGTCAGAACTTCGGTCCGGATTATGTCGCGGGATATAACGTGAATACGATCGCGATTGAAGTTCCTATCAACCAGATCACGCAGGGCGGGGCAGTCTATCCTGCCACTGATCCGCGCGCCGTTATTGGAACATGGGGAACGACGTCACGGCCCCGGATCTCAGTTCGCCGCAGCGCGCAGGAACTGGCCGGGTATGGTGAGGATTTCACAGCCTATCGCCAAGTCCAACGCATGGGCAATCCGCTGATTAATGAAGTAATTATTGGCACGGGTTCGAAAGATACATTCAGCATGAGCGACCCGAAGGACGATGCGCAGTTTGCAAATTTTGTCCTCGATCCGCTTCTCGCTCGGGCGTTGAATGCCGTCTATGGTGGGTTACCCGTTCCGGACGCGCCGCGCACGGACTTATTATTGCTCGCTCAGTATCAAGCGCCGATTGCTCCTCCTGGCACTCCTGCGGGACCGGTTGCCGATTTGCTTCGACTCAACACCGGAGTTCCACCGACTCCTGCAGCCGGAAGGAAGCGTCTAGGAGCGATCGCAGGAGACCTTGGTGGTTTTCCAAATGGACGTCGCGTTTCCGATGACGTGACGGATATCTCGCTACGCGCCGTGGCCGGAATCCTGGCAGGGAACACAGGAGCGCCCTACAACACGCTTGGAGATGGTGTAAACACTAACGACCTTGTCTATCAAGAGACGTTTCCCTATGTTGCGTGGGCACAGTCCGGTCGGCCTGCCAGTACCCCAGCCGCTGACGCGCCTTCCGCGGAGGGAAAATGACCTTCCTTGCGCTGCTCTTCTTCGCCCAGGACTTCAATGCGCAAGCGATCGAACTCGTACGGCAGGCGCGTGACACAGCTGATACTGCCTATCATGCAAAGGCAGAGGAGGCTCTGCGCTTGTCTTTCGCGAAGGAACCGGATAACTTCGAGGGTTTGAAAGCAAAGACATGGTTGTTGCTCGGACGCCATCAGTTTGCTGAGGCGCTTGAACTGGCGAAGAAGCTCAACCACCAGGCGCCGGACGATCTCCAAGTCAACGGATTTCTGGTGGATGCCAATGTTGAGTTGGGTAACTATGCCGCTGCCGAGAAGGCGGCGCAATGGATGCTCGATTTGAGACCGGGAAACGCTCCCGGTCTCACACGCGCTGCCTACTTGCGGGAGCTCTATGGCGACATCGATGGCGCTTTGCTCCTGATGCAGCAGGCATTGAATCGCACCCGCGCCGACGATCGCAGCGATCGGGCTTGGATTCTGTCGCACATCGGAAAGTTACTTGGCAAGAAGCAGCAGTACGCAAATGCCGATGCCGCTTTGCATGCCGCTCTCACCGCCTACCCTGAATATCACTACGCTCTGACGAATCTTGCCGAGATTCGCATGGAACAGAAGAACTATACGGCGGCTGTTGAGTTCTATCGCCGCGCGTACCGCGTTGCTCCAAATCCGGAGAATATGTATCCGCTTGGTGATGCATTGTCCAGAGCAGGGAATCGTGACGAAGCAAAGAAGGTCCTAACTAATTTTGAAAAGGCTGCTCTAGCGGAATCGATGGGTGATGATAACGCGAACCGCGAATTGGTTTTGTACTACCTGAACCATGCCAATAAGCCGCGTGAGGCGTTGCGAATCGCGCAACGCGAAGCTTCCCGGCGGCGAGATGTGCATACGCTGGAAGTCTATTCAATGGCTCTACGAAAAAACGGTAAAGAAAATGAAGCGAACAGGGCAGTCGCCGAATCGAAGCAGCGCCTGACTGCGTCGCTTTTGACAAACAACGCGGCCCGCTAAGGTTTTGTCGGTAGCTATTCAATCTCCATCTCTCCTCTTGTGCCAAATCACACCCCTATCGCCTCGGGAACACCTCCCGAGGCGATTCTTTATATAGCAATTTGAACGGGCGGCAGACCGCTCAAGTGGGGTGTCGACGGGAATGTCGGACCTGATCTTCTGATCTCATCTTCCTGACCGACTTTATACCCAGCCGAGATCCTTGAGCGCCAGACCGGCGTTCCAGATCTTCGTCATGTGGACAATCGTGGTACCGTCAAACTGCATTACATACACGTATTCCGTACTAATGCGGCGACCGGTTGGCGGCACCGGGCCACCCTCGCCGGTATGGCTACCATGAAACACACCGAACGCTGCAACATTGTTGCGCTTTATGTCCGTGGCAAAAGACTTCACCTCGTACCGGGCGTCCGGCAGAACCGTTATGATTCCCTTCATCCAGTCCGTGTATTCTGCAAGCGTCTTCACGCTCATCAAGGGTTCTGCCTGCGCGCTGAAGGTCGCTTCAGGCGTGCAGTATGCTCTGCAAACCTCCCACCCTTTGCCCGTCTCGCAGGCTGCGAAGAATGATTCCGCGACATCTGTGATTGATACAGTCTTTGGTGTCATGCACATCTCCTTCTAATATCAACGGCGACAGTGCCGAACAACTTCACGGCTATGCCTGTAACCTAGCGACAACCGACATCTGCTATGCCGGAGAAGGTACCACAGACTGGGTGATTCCCGCTTGAAAAGGCGCTCAGTTGTTAAACGAACAGGCCATTCTGTTCCACAATCGTATACTTCGATGGGAGTATGAGTGCAATGCAATTGTTTTCAGCGCGCTATATATGGCCCGCGCTTCTTTTTATCTGCTGCTTTGCGATTCGAGCTGCGACGATTGTACTTAGCGCCGGACCGAGTATGGATGCAAATATTCCAGCACGAGCAGCGTTCGAGAGGGCCGCGCAAACGGGGAATCCTTTTTTAGCGATCCTGTGCTGATTACCATAGAAGGTGAGCTTGCGGGACTCGCCCCCACCGTTATAGCGCAGACGTCGCCTGTGACGATCTACGATTCGTTCGACAACATTCGCGACATGTTAGTAGCGGATTCCGCCGACGAAGTAGACAACACGATCGTCGCCGCGCTACCTATCGCCGCACAGTTTTCGTACTTTACGCCGCCCAACATCGAGCCCGATCTCGCTATAGGCGTGACCAAAGCAAATTTGAAAGCCCTCGGATTGTCGAATCTCGATTTTGTCCACGGCATAAACGATGCGACGATTACCTTCAACACTCTGTTCACATTCGACTATGACAGTAGCGATGGGATCACTTCAGGGACGATAGACTTCGAAAGCGTGGCTTTGCACGAAATCGGGCACGCGCTTGGCTTTCAATCCTCTGTCGACACTGTCGACATCGCGATCGCAAACAATCTAACCGGTTCTTACGCCTTAACCCCTGGCTATTCCGATTCCCGCAGGGATTCTCGCCGATGAACCAGCGAATTCACGACGTTTCCGCGCGAGCTCCGAACATTAGTCGAGGCTTTCTTTGACGACACGCAAAATCGTCGGCCAGATGTTTCAGCCGACGAAAACCCGAATAGCCAGTCATAGCAGCGATAAACTTGCAGGGATGAGATTGCTGTCTTGCCTGTTCGCATGCGCATTGTTGACTGTTGCGGAAACGACGACAACGCTGATCGGTGATGGCACGCCGGGCTTCGATGAGCGTCGGGTCAACAACCCTTACGGTCTCGTCATCGGTCCCGATGGAGCGCTCTACTTTTGTGACGTTGATAATCACGCAATCCGCCGGCTCGATTTGAAGACCAAGAAAGTAACGACGATCGTGGGCACAGGCGTCAAGGGCAACAGCGGAGATGGCGGTAAGGCGACGGAGGCACTGGTTGATCAACCCTACGAATTACGGTTCGACCGCGGTGGAAATCTGTTTTTCGTCGACAGGTTAGGTCATGTTGTGCGTCGAGTGGATAAGAAGACGGGCATCATCACGAACGTCGCCGGAACTGGGCAGCCCGGATTTGGCGGTGATGGAGGACCGGCGGGCGAAGCTCAGTTCAAGGAGCCCCACTCGATTGTCTTCGATCGCTCTGGCGCGTTGTTGATTTGCGATATAGGAAATCATCGGGTTCGCCGGGTGGACCTCAAGACCAGCACGATCGAAACATTTCTGGGCACAGGAGAGCGAAAATCCACCCCGGATGGCCCCGCCAAGGGAGTTGCCGTAAATGGACCGCGGGCTATCGATGTCGACGATGCTGGGAACTTGTATCTGGCGTTGAGGGAGGGAAATACCGTTCACAAGATCGATCCCAAGGGCAATATCACTCGTATCGCAGGAACGGGAGCGAAAGGTTTAACAGGAGACGGAGGCTCCGCGCTCGCAGCTACTCTCAATGGGCCGAAAGGCGTGGCGCTTTCCAGGGACCGTATGCTGTACCTCGCCGACACCGAGAATCATGCGATTCGCAGAATCGATCTCAAGACCGGCATCATTACGACGGTCGCGGGAACCGGAGAAAAGGGGGATGGCCCGGACGGAGATCCCTTAAAGTGCAAGATGAATCGTCCGCACGGAGTATTCGTGGACGGAAAGGGCAACGTTTATATCGGTGATAGCGAAGCTCATCGTGTCCGGTTGTTGAAATAGCGTCACCAGTTTGTCCGCGCCAGCCGCATGGGAATTGAGAATCGGAATAAAGAGCCAAGCTCTTGCGGCTCTACCCAAATCCTGCCTCCCAGACGCTCGATGATTTTCTGACAGATCGAGAGACCGATTCCTGCGCCGGCATATTCTTGCCCGTGTAATCGCTTGAAGATCCCGAACACCTGGCTTGCATATTCCGGCTGGATTCCGATGCCGTTGTCGGCAACGGAGATCACGTATTCTGATGGCCGGCTTTCACACCCAACTTCGATTTTCAGCGGACGCTCCGGACTTCGGTACTTCATCGAATTGCCCAGGAGGTTCTGAAACACCTGAATCATCGGGGTTTCCGAGGCGGTCACAACCGGTAGAGGCGTATGGATGACCGTCGCCTGGCTCTCCTGCATTGCGTCTTCGAGATTCATAAGCGCTTTCTGCAGGGCATCGTCCAGATCGACTGAAGTAATCTGAATCGATTGCCGGTCACTGACGTGCCAGTAATCGCGTAATCCTTTCAGCAGCCGCTCCATTCGCAGAGCTGAACCAACGGCGGTGTCGATAATCTTCGCGGCCCGTTCGTCGAGTTGATCTTTGTAGCGACGCTCTAGAAGCTGCGTGTAGTTGACAACCACTCGCAATGGTTCCTGAAGGTCGTGAGAAGCGGCGAAAGCGAACTGCTTAAGATCCTCGTTCGATTTCAATAGTTCGTGTTCCGCAAGCTTCCGCTCGGTGATGTCGTAGTTTATTCCAATGAACCGTTTGGGATTTCCGGCTTCATCGGAGAATACAGTGCCTTTGCCTGCTAACCAGCGGGTGGTCCCATCAGGATGAAGCACGCGAAACTCGATGTCGAGAGAGCGAGTTTCGCGGTAAGCACGACGATTCGCTTCGGCCACCCGTTCGCGATCGTCGGGATGAACGCGAGACAACCACTCCTCATAGGAAACCCAAGGATGATTCTTGGGAAGGCCGTGAAGGGCATGATATTCGCCGGAAAATGACGGAAGCCCCGTTTCAGTATCAAAGTTCCATGAACCCACTCCTGCGGCAGTCTGCGCAAGCGCAAGCTGTTCTTCGCTAGCCCGCAGGGCGCTTTCCATTTCCTTCCGTTCTGTTATGTCGATGACTGAACCGATGTATCCGAGGAAGGAGCCATCTTCGGCAAAGCGCGGTGTTCCCGAATCCACCATCCATCGCCATTGGCCGTCTTTCCGAAGCAACTGGTACTCTACGCGAAACGGCTGGCGCGAGCTATTCGCTTGGATGAGTACCTCTTTTATTTTGGGCCGTTCGTCGGGATGAACTCTTTCCATCCAACCCAGCTTCAGGTTCTGTTCAAGTGTTGTACCGGTGAATTCACGCCAACGAAGATTGATGTAGACGCAATCGCCAAGAAGATCGGTGACCCAGATCATAACGGGAGCGTTTTCGGCCATGTTTCGGAAGCGCTCTTCGCTCTCTCTCAGCACCTCTTCAGCCCGTCTACGTTCTGTAATGTCGACGAATACAGCAAGACTGCCTCGCACGGCTCCGCGTTCATCGAAGAGTGGAACAGCATGGCTAAGCTCGCGGACTACGGAACCGTCTTTTCGTACGATATCGGCTTCGAAATCACGTATTGCGCGTCCCTCCCGCGCTGCCAATTGCATCGGTAGCTGATCCGGACGAAGTTCGATGCCGTTTTGCACAATCCGGAAAGGCAAGGCAGCTTCGCCAGGTCCGGATTTGGAGGCGTTTTGCCGGTCGTCTATTCCCAACATGGAGGCGAAGGCAGGATTCACGCGGATGTTCCGGCATTCGGAATCCATTGAAACGGCAATTCCCACCGGGAGTTCACGCAGTAGGACATCGAAATCGTGGACTCGGTCTGCAAGTTGCTCCTGACTCTGGCGTAAAGCGTCAGCGGCTTCTCGCCGAGCCTTCGCGGTCGCCAGATGCCCAGCCACGCGGGCTACAAGTTCACGCGCGCTGAAGGGCTTCATCAGATAGTCGTCGGCGCCGGCTTGCATTCCCTCGACCACTGATTCCTCTTCTGTCCGCGCAGTAAGCAACACAACCGGGATAGAAGCAGTCGCTGGATTCGACCGTAGGCTTTTTAAGAGCCCGATGCCGTCAAGGCGCGGCATCATGATGTCCGTCAAGACGAGATCGGGCCGTTCGCGCTGTACCGTCTCGAGCGCCTGTTGGCCATCGGAGACCGCTTCGACATTGAACTGGGGCGCGAGTATGTGCGTGACGTACTCGCGCATGTCGGCGTTATCATCGGCGAGAACGATTCGTTCGGAACGCCGGTTTCGCGCATCTTCATCGGGCGTGGAGGCCCCGTCCGGAAGCCAGCGGAGCGCTTCTTGTAAGAAGGCATCGGCGGTAATGGAGGACTGCGGGGAACTTGAGGGGACGTACTGAGAGGCGCGATGCTCGGAACCAAACGGAAGGACAACTCGAAAGGTGCTGCCTTCTCCGAGACGGCTTTCGACTGTAATGGAGCCGCCGTGGAGTTTGACTAGTTCCTGTATGAGCGCTAATCCGATACCGCTGCCTTCTTGTGTGCGACCCTGGGCGCGGGACACTCGGTGAAATCGCTCAAAAATCCGAGGGAGTTCCGCTTGGGGAATTCCGGCCCCAGTGTCTTCCACCGTGAGCTCTGCGCTATCTCCAACGGCAGATAAACGAAGACGAATGGTACCAGAAAGAGTGTACTTGAAGGCATTCGAGAGAAGATTCAGAACGACCTTCTCCCACATATCCCGGTCAACGTAAGCGAATTTCGGTAGTGGGGGACACTCGATGACGAACGATAACCCAGCCTTCTCAATCGTCGAGCGAAAAACGCTGGCTAAATCTCGGGTCAATGAAGCGAGGTCCGTAAGCTGATAGACGGCGCTCATGCGGCCGGCTTCAATGTGGGAAAGGTCGAGTATGCCATTAACGAGACGAAGAAGACGCAGGCCGTTGCGGTGAGCTACGTAAAGATCGGATCGCACTTCTGGTGCGAGACGGTCGTCCTGAGCCATGGCGTCTTCAATCGATCGGAGAATCGAGGTTAGCGGTGTCTCCAATTCGTGAGCGACGTTCGAAAAGAAGACTGTCTTGGCGCGATCGATTTCGGCGAGCGCCTTGGCCCGCTTCCGCACATCGTCCAATGCGCGAGCTTTCGCAATGGAGCTGGCGACGCTCGATGCAAGGAGATCGAAGAATCCCTGATAGTCATCGTCGAAGGCAAGAAGCGGGCTTGCTCCAACTATGAGAAATCCGGCAGGTTTCGTTTGCCCGCCATCGATCAGGGGCAGAACGGCCGCAGTTTTGACGGGCTCCGCCCATGGTCCACCGGGGAGATTTTTCCAAGCCTGGTCGTGAAGTATCTGGTGTGAGCCGGTTAGTGCCAGCTCAAGCGGCCAGATAGTGTCACTGCCGCTCAATAATGGAATGATTTGAGGCGCATGTGTCACGCCGGGCTCCAGACCGGCCGAAGCTACCAGACGAGCTTCTTCTTCGTTTGCTCCCAGCAAATAGAACAGCGCAAATGGGACGTCGTGAGCACGCTCCTCGAGGGTGGCTGCGGCTATCTTGCAGGCTTCTTGTGCAGAAGCACTGGAGCCGGTGGAGGTACTCAGTTGCCGGAGCGTGCGCAATCGTCGTTCGCCAAGTACCCGATGCGTGTCTTCCGTACAGGCGCAGAACACTCCTCCGACACCACCCGCGTCATTTGGAGCAGGACTATAGGAGAACGTGAAATACGTCTCTTCGCGGTAACCGTGGCGTTCCATGATCAGGAGCGCCTGGTCATTCCATGACGATTCGCCCGACTCGAGCACAGCTTTTGCCTGTGGCCCGAGAGTTCCCCAAAGCTCGCTCCAGATCTCCGGAGCGGGCCGTCCGAGAGCGTCAGGATGGCGTTCACCTAAGACCGGTATAAAGGCGTCGTTGTAAAGATTAATGAACTCGGTTCCCCACCAGAGGAACATCGGATATCGTGAATCCAGAATGATACGAACGGCTGTCTTAAGGCTGCCTTGCCAGTGTTGAGTGGGTCCGAGAGGAGAGTTTTCCCAATTAAACGAGCGAATTCGTTCGCCCATTTCGCCCCCACCGCGGAAGAAATCGATGTTGGCTTTTTGGGATTGCTTGGCCTCTCTTTCCATCTTTGTGTGATAAGTACGGCTGTCAAGCTACTTCAAGAGAGTCTCATACCCAGATCGCATTCGCCACGATCATGAATCGAGTTCGGCTGCATACGACCAAAAGAGTTGTAGTCCGCGATGATCGTCTGCATTCAATTCAAATGTGATGTGCTTCGTGAGATACGTGCGGATTAAGTCGGCGGAAATATTTCTATCGGCTTCATTAGCGCGGACAATATCCTCCAAATGCTCGAGCCCGAAGCGGCACGAATCCGCAAATGCTTTCCGGTTTGTCTCGGTCATGAATTGCTGCTGTCCGGACCAAAGGGCAAACACCATAGGGCGTCCAGTCATCTCGGTCCACTCCTTGCCCAGATCCAGCACTTGATAAGGCAATTTCCCGGGTTCGATTCGTAGTGCGGGGTCGCCGATGATCAAGGCGGCGTCCGCGCGTTCGAGCATGCGGTCGAGATCGGGAGAAACCGTTTGAATGGCGGGTTTGCAGCCGTATTTGCGAGCCAGAATCAACCGGGTGAGCAAGACCGAGGTCCGCGAGCTGGAATCGGCAGCCAGAATCCGAATGTCGGCCGGGTCTTTCTTGGAAATCAGGAGAATCGTCCGGACAGGACCGCGACCGCCGATTCCGACGTCGCGGAAGTAAGGCAAGTTTAGACGCTGAACCTCAGCAACGGGAATAATTCCTAAATCTACCTCCCCGCGCTGCACCTGGTCCGCGCAATCGGAAGGAACCGAGAAACTTAGTTCAAAAATGTCCTTTTCCTGGCCATGCATCATGCCCCAAACGAGCGGGACGGTATTCAAGAAGCTGACCGCGCAAACTCGCGGTCGGTGGGGCGATGAAACCAGACTCAAGGCGCAGTGTAGCATTGTATAGTGCGAAGTCTCGGCAAAGCAACACGAGGAAATGAGTTTGCTCCGCCAAGCTTGCCTTTAAGTCCGCCGTAAATATATGAAAATAAATGTCATAATACTGGGGGCGGCCATTGCGGCGCTCCCGCACAACACTTGGGCGCAGGAACTGAATCTGACCCCATCCCGTGTCGTAGGTCAACCTTCCCTGACGATTCGCAGTACGAATCCCAACGTGCCGGATGGCCGATCGTTGTTCCAACCCTTCGCAGTGGCAGTAGACGCCAGTTCCACTCCGCAGGCCATTTTCGTCTCCGATACGCGCAACAACCGGGTATTGGGTTGGCGAAACGCAATGACCTTTGCCAACGGCGCGCCTGCTGAGTTGATACTCGGGCAACTTGATGCCGAATCGACAGCGCCGCTGGGTCCGGGTACCACGCGGTCACTCGGATTCAATGCCCCGGGTGCGCTCGTAGTCGATAGCAAAGGTAGTCTCTATGTTCTCGATACCGGAAACAATCGTATCTTGAGGTTTTCTAAGCCATTTGCGAGTACAGAAGAAATTCAGACGCCGGATCTCGTCATCGGTCAGCTGAACTTCACTACGCGAACTCCGAACACCGGCGGGATCAGCGAGAAATCGCTCTCCGTTTCAACGGACGCCGGGGCCAATTCCTCCGGTCTCTCGTTCGATGCCCAAGGCAATCTCTGGTTCTCGGATGCTTTGAACAATCGGGTACTTCGTTATCCCCGATTGGCCCTGGAAGCGGGCACAAACGGCCCGTCTGCGGACCTCGTTCTCGGCCAACCGGATTTCAAAACCAATACCATTCCATCTAACTCCGGTACTGTTGCTCGCTTGGCCAAGGGAATCCTGAACCGGCCTTCGGGTATCGCGGTCGATGGGGACGGCCGGGTGTATGTGGCTGATTCGCTTCAGCGAGTCGTCGCTTTTGCGCCCCCTTATACGAGTGGTAAGGAAGGATTTCGCATCCTTGGCGTTTGGATCAGTCAGCCAAACCAGCCGACTCCGGCGCAGTACGTAATGGCCAATCCGGAGGGTCTGACGGTTATGAACAACCGTCTGATTGTGGCCGATCCGGGCTTGAATCGCATTGTACGTTACGAACCCGCCGCAGAATGGCCTGCTGAAACCGAGGCGATCCCTTCGCCGCCGGCAACGGCTGTCCTAGGACAACCGGATCTCGATTCTTTCGTTGCGAATCGCGGCTTGGCGGAGTCCAACGAGACCACTGTCGCCAATCCTTTCGGCGTCTATGCGGTCGGCTCTGAACTGTACGTTGCCGATACAGGGAACAATCGTGTCCTCGGATTTCCGTCCTTCGGACCGGGAGCTTCGGCGAATCGCGTCCTTGGACAAGTTGCCTTCAACTTCAGCTCTCCGAACATCGTAGAAGGCCGCGAAGTATACCTTTTCAATGGTTTCACAACGGGAACGAACTTGGCAGACGGCGGTGGAATCGCAGTTGACACGAGTTCGACCCCACCGCGTCTGTACGTCGCCGACACCTACAACAATCGAATCCTGGGCTATAAGGACGCACGGAACGTTCGTCCCAACGATATTGCGGATATTGTCATTGGGCAGAACGACCTGAGACGTACCTTGGTCAACGCGCCACAGAATAATCTGGACCTTCAAACGGACTCCGGTTTGAACCTTCCCACCGGCCTCATCGTGGATACTAACGGAGATCTGTTTGTCGCCGATTCGCGGAATGGTCGCGTGCTTCGATTCCCATCGCCGTTTGCGCAGACTCTGGCTCCCGGCGAACGACATCGCGCAAATCTCGTCCTCGGACAGCGAAATTTCAATACGAAGGTTACAGACCCATCGCGGTTCAATATGGCCTATCCGTTCGGCCTCGCGCTGACGGTTGAGCGGCACTTGGTCGTTTCCGATGCAGCCCATAATCGGGTGCTCTTTTTCCGCAAGCCGACCGGGGCCGACTTCACGAATGGCATGGCTGCCGAAACAGTCATTGGCCAGCCGGACTTCTTCACCGTGGCTCGGGCAGTTGGTCCCAACCGGATGTTCAGCCCCCGTCACATCGCGCTCGATACAGATGACCGCTTGTACGTAACCGATGCGGGTAATAATCGCGTTCTAATATTCGATCGCATTCCGACGGCGGCCATCGATCCACCCGTTGCGTTTACGATTCCGTCTCTGTCGAATCCACAGGGAATCTGGGTCAGTCCACTCACGGGCGAGATCTGGATTGCGAACACTCGGGGAAATCGAGCGATTCGATATCCGCGTTTCGTTCAGTTAAGTCTGGGTGTCCGCTCCGACTATGAAATTCCGTCCAGTACACCGCTTGCCCTGACGCAAGACCGAACAGGCAATCTCTTCGTTGCCGAAGCGGTCAACCGGGCGGCTGTGTATTTCAATGGATTGCGGACCCAAGTTGCTGGAAGTTATGCCGAGAGGCCGCTTACGCCGGGCGGAATCGGCATCGTTTATCCGCGCGGAAGCAATGTTGCGTTCAGCAATGAAACGAAGGTGTTTAACGAACTTCCGAACCCAATACCTCTACCGAAGGAATTGGCTGACATCGAGGTACTTCTCGACAACCGATCGCTTCCCTTGTATTTCGTCTCGCCCGGACAGATTAACTTCTTTGTTCCGATGGACGTTGCATCGTCGGGATCGGCCGAACTGCAGGTCATTCGTAAATCGGTTGGCGAAATTGTAGGAGCAGGATCGGTGTCGCTGGCACGGGTGGCGCCCTCGCTATTTGTTCAGGGTGGACAGGAGCAGGGAACGATCGCGGCAGTGAATGCCGACGGTACTGTCAACGACGCGGCAAATGCTGTCGCCAAAGGTCAGGTGGTCGCGTTGTTCGGGACTGGATTTGGCTTCGTTCCGGGTGCTCCGGCAGAAGGAACGCCCCCGAGCGGACCGCTTCCGGGCGAAGAGCAGATCAGTGTTCTTGTTGGCACCCGCTGGCTTGATCCAGGCGATGTGCAATATTTCGGGCTCGCGCCGGGTTTGGTCGGCGTTTATCAGATCAACATCCGAATCCCGGATCATGTGGCGCCCAGCGCGGCTGTCGATGTCGTTGTTCAGACGCGCAGCACGAATAGCAACGTCGGGACCGGCGGCAAGACTTTGAAGACAACGATTGCTGTAAAGCCATAAGCTAACTTACCCTGAGGACTTAGTACCAACTAGGGCCTCAGGATCTTAAGTACCGCAAGAAAACTAAGACTATTGTTATTAGGGCCTCCGCAAGCTACACTGTTAGCACCGCGGAGGTAACCTTATTACTCGCCTTTGGAACCTGATCGCTGTCGCTGCGCTTTCTGTCTTGGCGTGCGATGCAACGACGTTGCTCCGGAGCGATTTCGAGACCGGCGATCAGAGCTGGACTGTCGGAGAATTTTTCAACAGCACACACGGCTGGCTGCCGACTTACGTCCCTTTCGGCGGCGTAGATGGTAGCGGCTACATTGAAACCAGCGACGTGTATGGCTTTAATGCCTTCCACGCTCCGACAAGTTGGCTCGGAGATCAATCGCGCTTATACGGCGCTAAGATTCGAATCCAGCAGAAAGTGCTTTCCGCTGACGGCCGTATGTTGCCTTTGATTGGGCTCGTAAGTGGCGCCACCAAGCTCCAATTTCGGACACCGCCTCCCGGTACGGACTGGACTACGTACCAAATCCCGCTCATTGCTTCCGCTGGTTGGGAAATCGCCAATGGTAGTGGCGATTCTGGTCCCGCAGCGACGGAAGAGGACCTCCGGCGCGTTTTATCGAATCTGCAGTGGCTAGCGATTAACGCTGACTGGCAGGCGGGCAACGACATCGTCAGCATGGACAATGTATATGTTGGAATGCCGGAACCGGCTTCTATCGCGCTCTCTGCCTCTGCGCTGGCGACATTAGCGTTTTTCCATCGACGCAGACGACGCGCCAACTAGCCGTCCTATTTACCAGCTATACGATTTACAAAACGAACCCAGCCAAACGCTTCCGGCACGTGGAAGTTCGGCTTTTCCGTCGAGATTGGCGACCATGTGCTGTATTGGCCATTGGTCGTACCGCCGGCCCGGTTTAGGTTAAGACGCCATGTATCGTTCTCACGTGGCGGGGTGTGCGGCGCATCCTTTTCGAAGTTCTTAAATGGAATCGCCAACTCCAGAATCCAGTGCTGGTCGTCAGGTGAATCGTTCTTCACGGGCAGTCCGTGGAACGATGTCTTGTAGCGAACATCCGCCGGCTCCCAGTGAAAGGGCCCCTTGTACCAGTCCGCCTTTATGAAGTTCAGCATTGTGCCGATAACGTTGATTTCGAACCCGTAGTAATTTCGAATCTTTCCAATATTTGGGCTGATGAACGCCTCGACACTGTCGTCAAGTGATACCGGTCCGTGCCGCTCGACTACTTTCGCTGAGATATTGCGGTCGTGGCAATAGAAGCCTACATAGAGGTTTTCATCGTTCCAAAGTAGCTTTGCTACGGTCGACTCTTTCGGCCCAGTCTTCCACCAGTTGAAGTGAAACTCGCCGACCGCGGGAGCTTGTCTCCACGAGGGTTCATCGAGCTTCCCATCGATTTCTATCTTGTCGTTTGTCCGGAGAATGTCGTGATGGGGAAGAGACTGAGCGAACGATGGTAATGTCGCGCAAACGAATAAGATGCCAGAGCGGGCGACTGTCAACAGCATTATCACGAACGTACTAGCTCTTAATAGCGGGTGTCAATGGTTTTGTCCGGCGTTGCTTCCGAACTCCATCGATCCCTCATCGATGTTGAACGAGCCAGCGATACCATCTTTATCCGCTGGTTCTCATAGAAATAAAGGTTATGTGTAAGCGCAATAAACATGATATTCTCCACTGCGATGATTTGCCGGAACCTGTGGGTGTCCTTTCTCTTTGCCGTATCGCCCATGTTTTGTGCTGAGGTTCAACCACCGTCTTTGCGTTTAGATGGCAGCGTAGTGCCCCAGCGTTATCGTCTCGACCTTACTATCGATCCGGCGCAGGATCGATTTCATGGATCAATCGATATAGACGTCAAGCTAAGCATTCCAGCCTCCGTGGTTTGGCTAAACGGTACGGACCTAAAGGTTTCTGAAGCTGCAATTCGTTACGGCAAAGGTCCTGAGCAGCGCGCTCGCGCGATCGGATCGGGCAAAGACTTCCTCGGTGTGCAAACCCAAACTATTGTGCCTCCCGGCTCAGCGACGATTCGGATCGTTTTCTCGGCTGCGTTTCGCAAACAGGGATTTGCCGGGGTTCTTACGTGGCAAGATTCGGGGGATTGGTATGCCTACTCTGATTTCGAGCCGATCGACGCCCGCACGGCCTTTCCATGCTTCGACGAGCCCATCTATAAGGCGCCGTGGCACATAACTTTACGCGTACCATCGAGGATGCAGGCTTTTAGCAACGCTCGTCAGCTTTCAGAGGCGCCAGGTGAGAACGGACAGAGAATAGTGCGTTTCCATCCGACTGCGCCCATTTCCACCTATTTAGTTGCTCTTGCTGTGGGGCCATTCGAGATTGTGGAGGCCGGCCATGCGGGGAAAAAGAAGACGCCACTGCGAATTATCGTGCCAAAGGGCCGTAGCGCGCGAACGACGTTCGCTCGCGAGGCGACTCCTAAAATCTTTGAGGCTCTCGAGAATTATTTCGGGATCCCGTACCCCTTCGACAAGTTGGATCAAGTGGCGTTCCCGTTCAATGGGGGAGCGATGGAAAATGCTGGCCTTATCACGTATGGTCAATCGCATTTGGTAGCGCCGCCTACAGGAGAATTTCATCGACGCAAAATCAGCAGTGCAAACATCATCGCGCACGAGATTGCGCACCAATGGTTCGGGAATCTGGCCACTCTGCATTGGTGGGACGATTTGTGGCTAAACGAAGCTTTCGCGGAATGGATGGAAGTTCGCATAGTCGACCGGATCTTTCCGGAATGGAAAGCTCCTCTCTTCCTTCCGTTTCGCAAGGGATTTGCAATTTCGAGTGACAGTTTGACGTCCGCGCGGCGGATCCGACAACCCATTGAGAATGCAGGAGACATTGCCCAGGCCTTTGACAGCATCACCTACAACAAAGGCGCTGCGGTGATCGGGATGTTCGAGAGTTTCATCGGCCCCGCGAAGTTCCGAACGGGCATACAAAGCTATCTACGGAAGCATGCCTGGAAGAACACGATTACTTCGGACTTCTTAAGCGCTCTATCTGAAGCCGCAGGCAAGGACATGTCGGCTCCGTTCTCCACGTTCCTCGACAGGCCCGGCGCTCCGCTTCCTCGGGTCAAGTTGGAATGCAACGGGCCAGCTTCCGACGTAAGCATCAGCCAAGAACGTTTTTTGCCTCTCGGTTCGAAGGGTGATCGGAAGCAATCGTGGCAAGTTCCCGTTTGTATTCGCTATGCCACGGATTCTTCCTCTGCTACCGAGTGCACTTTGTTGTCTGATCCCAAACAGACGGTTCGTCTGCAGAAGGCGAAGTCCTGCCCGGCTTGGATCGATGCGGATGCGGGAGCAGTAGGATATTACCGCGTTTTGTATGAAGGTGATCTTGCGGTCCGGCTCGCGCAGGCACGGTCCTTGTCGCCGATCGAGGAAGCTGATCTGATTCATAACGTTCGCTCGTTATTTGATGCGGGACTAGCCAGTCCGGAACAGCTCTTTCCGTGACAATTGATTTGTCTAGTTCCAGTAACCCTTCGACGGTCCAGGCGGGCCTCGAGATCTTTACTGCCGCCAGGCCGCTCGTTAATGACGAACAGCTTCCGGCATTCGAGCGTCTTGTCGGCCGAACCTACACAGGCAAGGCAAAGAACCTCGGGTGGCGGGAGCTTGAAAGTGACGATTCGGAGATCCGGCTTCTGCGTTCGAGAATGTGGGGTACGGTGCTGAACCTGGCGCGGGAACGTGACCTCGATGAATACGCGCGTGATCTCACGTTGAAGTGGCTAGGCGACCGAACAAGCATTGACCCGGGTATGGCAGCAGCGATCACTCGCGGAGTCGCGGGAAAGGCAGACCGGGAAACATATCAGGCCATGAGGGCTGGCGCCGAGGCACTGAGCGATGTTACAGAGCGCGGTCTTATAACGCGCGCTCTCGGGTGGGTCCAGAACCCTGAGTTGGCGAGAGAGACACCTCCGTGGATCTTAACAACGACCGTTCCTGCGAATGAGAGGTTGGCTGTTTTGTTCGGCATGAGCTTTAGCGAGGAGACGGCACGGATACTGTGGAAGTTCATCCAAGAAAACTATCCGGCGATAACCAAGCGGATGCCGGAAGGACAGATGAGGGATCGTGGGACCGTGCTGATCGAGCTGTCCGGGGGCGTGTGCGATCCGGCATCCCGAAAGGACGTGCAGTCCTTCTTTTCGCAACGTATTGGTGATCTCAGCGGCGGGACTCGCACACTTGCGCAAACATTGGAAAAAATCGATCTGTGCATAGCGCGCAAGGCGGAGCTAGGACCTCAGATGGCCACGTATCTTAATGCAATGACCCCATGAATGCCTTGGTGATGGCACGTTGAACGCAGATAGTGATAGTATCTACGGCGACCTTCATTTCATAGCCAAAGGAGCAAACCATGCGGTCTCCCTGTTACTTCATCGCTTATTCTGTAGCACTGTTTGTGCTGTTACTGGCTGGCCCGTTGCAAGCGCAAACGCTTGGCACAGTCACCGGCGAAGTCAAGGACTCGAGCGGCGCTGCTGTTGCGGGCGCTACCGTCACCGTCACTAATACCGCGACGAATGGCGTTCGCATCGTCACCACGAACGATGACGGGATCTACAATGTGCCGGCCCTTGTTCCAGGTATGTACGACGTCAAAGCCGAGAAGTCCGGCTTCAAGGCCGCCAGTCGTACTGGCGTCGAACTTCAGGTGCAGCAGACTGCCCGTATCGACTTTGGACTGGAGGTAGGGCAGGTAAGCGAGACGATCGAAGTCACCGGCGCCGTGCCTCTTTTGACAACCGAGAATGCAACGGTGGGAACCGTCATCGAACAGAAGCGGATTACCGACTTGCCGCTGAACGGCCGGAACTTCTTGAGCTTGGTGGCATTGAGTCCGAACGTGACGTACGGTTTTGCGCAGGCGGCACAGGCGGCAGGTCGCCAGGGCGGGACACGCTCTGAGATTACGATGTCTCTTGCTGGAGCCAGGTCCGCTTGGAGCAACTACACTCTGGACGGAATTACGAATACAGATATCAACTTCAATCTGTTTATCGTTCTTCCTTCCGTTGAGGCGTTGCAGGAGTTCAAGGTTCAAACCGGTGTTTATCCGGCGGAGTTCGGACGCACAGCAGGGCAAGTGAACGTATCGACAAAAGGTGGGACCAACGAGTATCACGGTTCGGTCTTTGAATTCCTCCGCAATGATAAGCTTGACGCCCGACCATATTTCTTCAAAGATCCGGAGAGTCCCACACAGACGGCCCCATTGAAAGCTCCTTACCGCCAGAACCAATACGGCTTCACACTTGGGGGGCCGGTCCAGATTCCGAAGTTGTTCGACGGAAGGAACCGTCTTTTCTTCCTCGCCAATTACGAAGGCTTCAAATCGCGCCGGACCACCCCGCAGTTCTTCACGACGATGACGCCTGCCATGCGAGCAGGCGACTTCTCGGCCGTGCCGACGCCGCTGCAGGATCCGGCGACGCGGGTGAGAACGCCAAACCCAAGCGGCACTGGATTCACAGTCACGTCGAGCCCCTTCCCGAACAATCAGATTCCTGCGAATCGATTCAATCCGGCTTCTGTCTATCTGCTCGAGAACTTTGCTCCCCTGCCGAACCTGGAGCAAACCGGCCTACCGAATCGCAACTATCAGTACCTACAGAAAGTGCCGGTCGACAAAGACCAGTTTACGGGTCGCATCGATTTCAATGAAAGCACTGTTTCTCAATGGTTCGGCCGCTACAGTTGGACCGATGAACTAACCCTTACGCCAGGCGTGCAGCTCAACGGTACGATTCTTTACACGAAGGCAAGCCAGTGGGTTCTCGCCAATACTCGCGTTTTCTCGTCGTCCAAAGTTAATGAGTTTCGGTTTGGCTACAACTCGATGTTCAACAACATCAGCCAGGAGCTGTCAGGTGTTGAAAACGTCAACGAGAAGATCGGAACTCCTGTAAAAGTTGACGATCCGAACTCGTGGGGCATCCCAGACATCAATCTCACCGGCAGCACGCTGAATCGGTTCGGCAATGACGCCAATGGTCCTTTCACCATCGATAACAAGGTCTACCAAGTTGTGGACAACTTCTCCTGGATCACCGGAAAACATTCTTTTCGTTTTGGAGGGGACTGGCGCTACAACCAATTTCTTCAAATCGGCAATGAGTTCGCCCGCGGTCGATTTACAGCTACCGGAAGTTTCACGGGCAACGGAAATACGCTGACAGGCGGCTACAATGGCGCTGACTTCCTGCTGGGCGCCATCAGCACTATTGAAAGCGCTGTCGCTCTAGCCAAGGGGGATTTCCGTAATCACGAATGGGGGCTCTACATTGACGACACGTACAAGATGACTCCGCGCCTGACAGTGAACTGGGGACTGCGCTGGGAGGTTTTTCAGCCGCTGCTCGACAATTTCGGTCTACAGCCGAACTTCCAACTTAAGCAGCCGCTTCCGTCCTATGGAGTGGAGCCCGATCCAAGTAAACATCCGACTCTGGTCCGTACCGGAACAGGAGATTTCTATGAGGATCTTGCTTTCCGCTTTACCGGTCCGGTCCAACTCGCGCGTGACGGACGTCTCGGCAACCGTCTTATCAAGACGGATTACAACAACCTCGCTCCTCGTCTCGGCATAGCCTATAGTCCTTCGGCCCAGTGGTCATTCCGTACAGGGTTCGGAGTTTTCTTCTCGCAAGAAAGCAAGAATTCAATTTTCGACATGAGTCGCGCCGCCGGAGGCCGCGCTAATCCCGTTATCGATCAGCAGGGTGTCCCGACGCTGACCTTTCAAAACTTCATCAATACCAGCCAGTTGCCCGTGTCATTTGCGCCGGGACTCACTTGGGGCGCCGACTACAATCTCCCCACGACGTACACCATGCAGTATCTCTTCAACGTGCAAAGGACACTTGGAACCAATTCAACACTTGAGATCGGATACACGGGAAATCAAAGCCGGAAGATCGCTTATCTGGTGAACGCCAACGCTCCCGTTCCGGGAATCACACCATTCGACGCGCGCGAGCCCTATCCGGAATGGCACGGAATTCAATACTTGGTTGGTGACGGAATCGGCAACTATAACGCGCTGAGTGGAAAATTAACTCAACGTTTTGGCGCCAGCTTCACGTCCATGTTCAGCTACACATGGTCGAAGGCGCTCGACGAGAATAGTGCGATTCGCGGAACGGGATCGGACTTCACGCTGGAAAATCAGCGATGCCGATCGTGCGACTACGGTCCTGCAGGATTCAATATTCCTCACCGCTTCGTCAGCTCTTTGCTGTACGCGCTGCCGTTCGGAAAGGGTAAGCAGTTCCTCGATACGGGTGGCGTTCTGAACCAAGTGATTGGTGGGTGGCAACTCAGCGCTATTGCGACCGTCCAGAGTGGAACCTCCATCAATCCGGAATCATGGGATTCGGCTGGAATGGGAGCAGGGTTTCCGCACTCAAACCGCCTGCATTGTGTCGAAGGCGTCAATCCGGTAGCGGACAATCCGAATCCGGACCGCTACTTCGTGCGGGAAGCATTTCGGAATGTGGTGGCGGGCGAGTTCGGCAATTGCGGCCGAAACAGCCTGATTGCTCCGTCCACCTGGAACGTAGATGCGTCCGCCATGAAAGATTTCCGTTTCAATGAAAGGCACACATTACAATTCCGAATGGAAATGTTCAACGCGCCTAATCACCCGGCGTGAGGCAGGCCGTCGGCCAACTGGGGTACACAAGGCCTGAATCCAAACGCCGCATTCGGCCGTATTCGATCCACGAGCCAACTCCGTCAGATCCAGTTCGCGTTGAAGTATTACTTTTGACGGGCAACGGCTCTGCTCGTGACTGCCTACTACGAACCGAGCCGTTGGTTCTTCGAGCCGTTTAAAGTGAGTGTGAAGGACGTTGAACGAGTGGCGCCGGTCGGGATGAAGGCATGTTCACTTGGGTGTCACATGGATCAGGGCGCCGGGATTGGCGTCTTCCAGCATCCACAGCG
>Ga0190275_10001014_pt1 | contig 21805 bp, 20 predicted proteins | sample Popmic550T_FD_133745 | JGI IMG/M metagenome (GOLD analysis project Ga0190275, IMG submission 133745) | Populus adjacent soil microbial communities from riparian zone of Yellowstone River, Montana, USA - 550 T | ecosystem: Environmental > Terrestrial > Soil > Riparian zone > Trees stand | place...
CGGCGCCGCTCCGGTCCGGCGAGCGGGAACTGCTCCATCGGAAGGGGGACGTTCCGGTCTGGGTCGGCCAGCAGCGACGCCGATCACCGCGCGATTGAGCGCCTCGGAGACGCAGGCGAGCATCACCTCGAAGGAGGGGCGCGGCGTGCCCTGGCGTAGGGCCAAGGCGCACTCGCGGGCGCACGCGTGCACGGCCGTGCCCACAATCATGGGGAAGGTGGTGAGCTGTGGTGACCACGCTGCGGGCGCCGTCGTGTCCCGCGCTCCATCCGCGCACCACCTCGAAGGCGCGGCCGGCGGCGTTCATGAAACTGAAAGAGAGGTGCTTGACTTTATACAGGTGCGGCCTAATTATGCGGAGCTACGCTCCATATGCAGAGACCTGTTCATTTCCATACCAGGTCCGGAACCTCCTCCTGCAGGTGGTGAGCGAGCGCAATATCGAGGTGTGCCCCGCCACCACCCCGGTTAGGCGATAGCTTTAGCGAAAGATCCTGAAGGGGCACATGAGCACAGACCACGTGCACCTGCTGGTGTCGTCTCCACCGCTGTTGAGTCCGGCGAAGTCAGCAGGCTTCAGCCTGTAGCCTGCCGCTTTCAGCGGCCCCTCGACCTACCGGCCTTAGCCGGTGGTCGTTGAGGCCCGAACTGCGGTCATTCGCTGGCATCGGGTAATGCAGAGGCGAACACTAACCACTAGAGCGGTTTGCAGATCCGTCCGGTGCGGCTCCGGCTCAGCGCCCTCACCGGCTGCTTAGGCTCGCCACCTCTCCCGCACCGGGAGAGATAGAATTCCCCAGCGCTTGCGCCATTCCGCACCGGCAACGCTGCGTCTGCCTCGCTCGGTCCGGGGCAGGCTCCACCGTTGCCGAGGCATGCCCCCTCTCCCGGTACGGGAGAGGGTTTGCGCTCTAAGGCGCAGGGAGAGGGCGCCGCGGCCGCGGATGCGCGTCGAGCTCCGGACCGAAGAGAAAACCGCTCTAGTTGCAGCAGACCGCCTGCCGCAACCCGCTGAACCTAACGAACGTACAGCGCAGAACAAGGGGCATGCACCATGACTACCTCCACTGCGAAGATTTTCATTCTTGCAATTCTTGGGATTGCCGTCGCGCTTCTTGGTTTTACTCTTTTGCTCAGGCAGGCAGAACCAATCAAGCCGTTCGAATCCCTCAGCCTCCTTACGGGTCTTGCGGGATTCATTTTCTCGCTATACCAGGTTCTTCAAGAATCAGGTGCCAAGAGTACACAAAGAAATCTGCTTTTAGGGCTCGTCGAGAGTATTGACGGAAACATTGCTCGTGTATATGACTTCAGCCTTAAGCAAGACCCGGGAAAGAATGTCAGCGATCTTCTGCTGGGTATTCTCAGGCAGGAGCGGGACCACTTGATCGGCCTCATGCGAACGCATCACGGCGACAACCACCTGACACCTGGTCGTGGCACTTCGGAGCAGCAGACATCCGCAATCGAGTTGATCGATGGTCAGGACAAAGTTCGCGCGGCGCTCAAGCAGATCACCAATGATGCCACAGACTTTATATATATTGTTGGCGGCAGGTCGCGTGACCGCGAATACCTCCAGTGCCTCAACAATAGGCTTAGCCGGGGCGACCTGGACTACTTGCGCGTGGTTACCGGAGACCATATTCGCTTACCGCTACTTGAACACCTGAGTGCACTTACCGAAATAAAGAAGAAGGACGAAAACTTCCGTTACCGAGTCAGCTACCTGGAGGAGGACAAGTACGGTTCGTTTACAGTCACACGCGAAACTGTGTTCTGGACGCTACCAAGCTCTACTGATACGCAGTTGACCACAGGCGTTGTAATTCGAAGCCCTAAAGTAGCGAGTGACTTCAGGGCTCACGTCGTCGCACTCAGAAGCGGCGAGCGCGGAACCAAGGACCTGGCCTTTTACGAATGTATCTGCCGCGAACGGTGGCCAGAGGGAGTTCGGCCGGAGATTCCAGCGAAGTATAAGCAAGTGACACCTAGCTTGTTCGCATCCGAAAACACGGCAAAATCGGGCGAGTGAGCCACGCAAGGCACCCTTGCTGAAAGCGTCGGGACGTGCCGAAAGCCTGCTGCAGAGGCGATCGCGCTCCGATTGGGCCAAGGACAGGGGTGTGCCGCGGCTCCTGGAGACACTCCACCTCAGGGGTGCCCAATCACGGCCTACGTTGGGGGCTCAGGCCAGTTCGTGTCGAGCGAGGGTGAGCAGGTTCGCCGCCAGGACTCCGCTCCAGACGTAGCTCCTGAAGGAGAGCTCGCCGCGCCAGGTGGCGCGGTCCAGTCCGAAGGCGCGCTTCAGGAAGGAGATCACGCCCTCGATCAAGGCCCGGTCGACAATGATCGAGAACTGCGTCAGGCGCGGCACGGTGATCGTGGGCTTGATACCGAGGTTTCGGCGCGTCACCTCCGAAGCCGTCTGACCGAGTTGCTGGGCGGAGGCGCTCGCCATCTCGGAGCCGGCGGAGCGCCGTTCGTCGGAGTCGTCGGCATCCTTCCAGACCTGAAAGCCGCCACCGCGGACGAGAGCAGCGCCTGGCCGAAGATTCTGCCGTAGGGGTTATTCACCCGGCCCTGGAGTCCGCTCGCACCAGAGCGGTCGCTTGCGGGGATGTTAACCACGCGCTGGGTCGCGTCGTAGACGTTGCCTGTCACCGTTCCGACCACGGTCCCGGCAGGTCGGAGCTCACCGCGGTGGGGCGCTGACCGTCGATGATCGTTCCGATGGGGATCACGACCCGACCGCTGGGTGGACCCGCCGCCCGGGCCGTCATGAGACGGGGAGACCTGATTATCAAAAGGCTGTTTTCATCTGCCCACCACGGTCGAGGCTTGGATGGGACGGGGGCCTGGTTCGTGCGGGCGTAGCGAGGCTCGACCATGGCGAGTTATAGTTGTGTGAGTGGAGCGTGATCGCCTCGTACTCGTGCGTTCGACGAGGACGACCACAAGGGGCTCAACCCAAGCTGCTCGCTGATGGACCACCGCCGCGCATTGCGAACAATGGCTGACAACGACGCTTCCCGAACTGTATGGGCCAAGACCCATGATGAGTCCGAAACCCTGGAGCTTGGGAGGCAAATCGGGGCACTCCTTCGCCCGGGTGACATCGTGGGCTTGATTGGCGACTTGGCAGCCGGAAAGACATGGTTGGCAAGGGGAATCGCGTATGGACTCGGCGTACCGGAGCACGAGTATGTTACAAGTCCGGCGTACGACGTTATCCATGAATATAAAGGTCAAGCTCCTGTATATCACATGGACTTTTATCGTATCGACGAGAGGAGCCCCGACGATTATCTTTGGCTTGAAGAGTACATCACTGCCGGAGGGGTGTGCATCCTCGAGTGGGCGGACAAGTTCGTCCATGCTCTTACGGACACGTATCTCAGGATCGAGCTGGAATTTAACGATGATCCCGATGCGCGTCTGATTCGCTTCACGCCTTCGGGGGAGCGATATCGGCTACTTGTTGAACAACTGGTGGAACATGGTCTCGCTCGGTATTGATTGCTCAGGTGACTGGACGAGCATCGCCCTCCTGGTAGATGATACGTTGTTGGCCGAAGGTTGCGAGAAACTTGACCGCGATTTACTCGCAGAGCTGATTCCACTCGTACAGCGAGTCATGGGAAAGGCTAATATCCCCATATCCGCCGTTGATGTATTTGCTGTCACCACGGGCCCTGGCTCGTGGACCGGCATCCGTGTCGGCGTCGCGACCGTGAAAGCGCTCGCACATGCACTAAAAAGGTCACTGGTGGGAGTTAATACACTAGACATGCTCGCCAGCACGCAGCCTATCAGTCGCGAACGAGTCTACCCTGTCGTGGAGGCTGGGCAAGGTACGTTATATGTCGCAGGCTATTCCGTCAGCGATCCGGTTCCCCTGCGACTCACGCAATTCGAGCGGATCGGGCCCGGTGAGATCTCGGACCACCTCGAGTTTCCTGCAAGGATTGTCAGCCATTCCGGTGAGGGGTTCGTAAACCTGATATCGGAGGCGGTATCTGGATTTCCTGCCTCGGTAGTATGTCCAGAGCCGCGGAACCTAGGGGTACAGGTGGCTCGTCTCGGTGCACGGTTGGTTCGGGAGCGCGGTTCTGACGACCCGTTCACGATGGCTCCGCAGTACCAGTTGAATGGACTGAATGATGAACCCTACGTGAACGCATGCTGATTCTTGGGATCGAAACCGCGTGTGACGATACGTCGGCCGCCATTGTCGAGGATGGTCACCACGTTCGGTCTAACGTGATTTGGACCCAACGCGACGTTCACGAGCGCTGGGGTGGTGTGATGCCTGAACTTGCGGCCCGTCGGCACGTGGAAGTGATGCAGGCGGTGATTGAAGAGGCGCTAAGTACCGCTGGAGTAGCGTTTTCAGACATCACTGCGGTCGGCGTGAATCACAAGCATGGTCTTCTACGCTCGATCGTGGTCGGGGTTTCGGCTGCGAAAGCTATTTCGTACGCGCTGGACATTCCCCTGGTCGGGATACACCACATCGAAGGTCATATTTACTCGAATCTGGTCGCTCATCCGGACATCGATTTTCCCCACCTTTGTCTTACGGTTTCTGGCGGCCACAACCTCCTCCTGCACGTTCTTCGCCATGGGGAGTATGACCTGATCGGACGCACACTGGACGACGCGGCCGGAGAGGCTTACGACAAGGTGGCAAAGATGCTCGGACTCGGGTTCCCCGGTGGTGCTATTATCGACCGGCTGGCGTCAGAGGGCGATCCCACAGCGTACGATTTCCCGCGCCCGATGATAAATCGGGACGACTATGACTTCAGCTTCAGCGGATTGAAGACGGCCGTAAGCGTGACTTTGGCGAAAGCTGCGAAGATGGGGGCGTCGGTGAACCAGGCGGATATCGCCGCCAGCTTCCAAGCTGCGGTGGTGGACGTCCTCGTCGCGAAGACCCTCCGTGCGGCGCGGGACACGGGTGTGTCTACGGTCACCGTCGCGGGTGGGGTCGCCGCGAATTCCGCATTGCGGCAGCGGCTCGCGGAAGCTGGTGAAAAGCACGGCTTCCGGGTGTTGTGGCCGACGCTACCCCTTTGCACGGATAACGGTGCCATGGTGGCGACAGTCGCCTACTACAAGTACCAGGCTGGAATCACGTCGCCGCTGAACATCAACGCCTACTCGAGCGCTCCGATTGGCAGCCGTGAGATCGTGTACAAACCTGGTAAGCGCAAGCGGACGAACTGATGCCGGAACTCTTCAACACGCGCACACCCGAAGAACGTCGACGCGCGTGTCGCTGTGCGGGCGAGGTTCTGCGCGCCGGCGGAATCGTGGTCTATCCGACTGATACCACGTATGCGCTTGGTGTGAACGCCACCGACGATGCCGCGGTCGCGCGCCTCTTCGGTATGAAGCGGCGGGCGCGGGGAAAGCCGGTCCACCTCGCCGTCGCCAGCATTGATCTGGCCGCGCGATATGCCGTCCTGAACAGTGAGGCCCTGACGCTTGCCGCTGCGTTCCTTCCAGGACCTCTGACCCTGGTGGTTCCCAGGCGCGGCGAGGTTCCCGACAGCTTGGTCGCAGGGCTGCCAACAGTGGGGATTCGCATCCCTGACCACGAACTCTGCCTCGAGATGTTGGAATCGGCGGGAATCGCGGTAACGGCCACCAGCGCGAACCTCAGCGGTGAGCCTGCGGCGTATTCCGTAGCCGAGATTCAGGACCAGTTTGGGGACGCGGTCGCTGCGGTGGACATGATCCTCGACGGCGGCCGCTTGCCTCTCATCCCTCCGTCCACGGTTGTCGACCTGACCCACTCTCCACCCCGCATCTTGCGACAGGGTCCGGTTTCTCTCGCCGAGCTTCGACGTGTCCTGCCGGAGATCGCCGAGGGCGCCGATGACCGTGGGGGTCACACAGTTCTCATTTGAGGATGGCGTGCGCGGCCTGCTCCCCCCACAGGTAGCCGCATTCCGGGGCGGCCGCGCCGCGCATCGGGTGTCCACGTCTGCGCCGCGCCCCTGCGAGAGCCTCGCGAGCGAGTTTCCGCGCCACCGCTCTGTCGGGAGAGATCTCGGCGAGCGCGAGCATCAGGTCGATCCAGTAGATGCCGTAGCCGTACTCCCCCGCCTCGCGGATTCCGAGCCGTAGTACCTTCTGCGCCTCCGCGAAGTCTCCAAGTCCGGCCTTGTGGAGGCCGTCGACGTACGTCGCGGCGATCAGCATCTCCTGATCAAAGCTGGTCGACACCCATTCGTCAACTCGTCGCAGGGGAGCTTCAGCCTCGTGCCACTCCCCCCGCCGACAGGCGAGCTCTGCCAGCAGGATGTCGATGCGCGAGGTGATTGCGCCCACCTTCTCTCCTACTGCCATGCGCTGCTCATTGAGAACTGCGGCGGCGTGCTTGTAGCTCTCCTGCCGGATTAGCAGCCATCCGTGTCGAATTCCGGGGAGATCCCGGCTCTGCCGGTCGGCCGGCGCGCTTCGCTCCGCATCGAGAAACAGGTACTTCGCCTCGCGCACATCCCCAGGCCCCCCGCGCATGGCCAGGGCGGTGGCGATGCGCACCTGGCAGTCGGATTTAAGACGGTCATCAGTGGTCGCTGCGGCCCGCTGCAGGGCCGATCGGCCAGTGGCAACGGCGTCGGGAAGCAATCCCTGAAGAACCTGAATCGCCGAGATGTTCTGCAGGGCGACGGCGGCGGATTCCGGCCCGGCATCCCTTTCGACCCGCCGCAGGAGCTGGACCGCTTCCCCCAGGAGTCCGTAGTTCTTTCGATAGAGCGCCGCATCGATCGCGACCCTCGCGTCAGCGGCGGCGCCGCGTCCTGCTGTCTCCGACGCGAAGCGTGGGGAGGGAATCGCTGCATCGCTGGCCGTACCCTGTCCTTCTGTCGCTGCCCCCCGTGCCCCCACCGCGGCGCCCGGATTGCGGTCTCTCTCGGACTCGAAGATTCGGATGATCCGCGCGCCCCTCGTATGGCTCCCCAGGGCCCAGCCGATGTGCATGTACCCACCGAGCCGCTCCTTGTATACCGCGTAGGCCTCCTCGCGGTGACCCGACTCGATGCTGTGGTAGATGAGCCCCTCGAGCAGGTTGATCGCCTCGGGGTCGGTCGGGCGCACGAAGGAAGGCTTGTTCGTGATATCTTCCAGCAGCACACGGACCGTGTCATGCAGCGACACCGGGTCTGCGAGCGTGAGATAGAAGAAGCCGCGGATGATGGGGTGCTGGCTGAACTTCGTTGGCTCGCCCCGCTGTGGATCTTTCTCCTGCTCGATGACCAGGCGCAACTCGACGAGCTCATGCAGCCGGTTGCGGAGGCCCGGCTCGCCAGATCCTTTCAGCGGCTCCAAGACCGGGTTATCGAGCGCTCCGACGCAGTCCCGCATGAACTCGGTGGTCACTGGAAAGCGGAACACGCTGAGCAGCCGCATGAGCGCGTACTGCGCGGGCGTAAGCGCCTTCGTGTACGCATCGAGCATCGTGTGTAACCGTGCCGAAAGCGGATCCAGTTCCTGGGTGCGTGGGAGATCGTGCAAAGATTGGAGATTCAACGCTGCCAGCGGGTCACCGCCACAGTACGCCGAGATGTAGTGGCCCAGGAGGTCCACCACCAGCGCATGCCGCCCATGAGTCTGGAGCAATGCGTCCAACCGCTTCTTACTCACTTTCACGCCGGTGCGTTCGAGTAGTCGCCGGGCTTCCTTCCCGCTGAGTTCGTCGACTTTGTACGGTCTGAAGCAGGGACCCCGCTCGTGCGCCAGATCCGTGAGCTCGTAGCGGCTCGTCACGATGATCTTTGTGTCGCCGCAACTTCCCGCGAGAACATTCCTGAGGAGATATCGAACCGGCGCACCGTCGTCGAGCGCGCCGATCGGTATCACCTCGTGCTTCGCGCCCGAGGATTGGAGGATCTCCAACCCGTCGAGCACCAGGAGCTTACGGCCCGGTGTCTCTTTGAGAAGTTTGCGGAGGGCATCGGCGCTGACGGAGGCGTCCGGCGCCAACGGCGGCTCGCCCCGAAGCCCCCCGAAGTAGTCATAGGCTTCCCGGACAAACCGATCGGCGTCGCCGGGATCATAGAAGGAGCGGACGAAGAGCGCGTCCGGACCGTCATCCGGAATTTGCTTCGGCTGCCAACCACGCTGGTCGAGAAAGTGCCGGACGATGGCCGTCTTCCCCATTCCCCCGGCACCGACGAGCGAAATGACCCGCATCGGCCCGGTCCAGAATTTGGCGAGCGCCTTCAGGTAGCGCTCACGACCCGTGAAATGCTGCGCGGGAGGAAGGCTGCTGCGCCACTCGGGAGCAAGGCTGCCAGGCACCGCGCGGGGTGGCCAGAGGGGATTCGCGCGGTGAAACTCCTCTTGCAGCTTCACAAGCTCTGGGAAGCGACGCAAGATCACATTCGCCGGCACGGCACGTCCGCCCAGAGCCGTATCAACATCGCGGCTCCGGCAAACCATTCCGCATACTTGTTGGGAATCCAGATGGAGAACCGGTGCGCCGCTGAATCCGCGGACGACTTGACCCTGGCTCATTTTTATGAGCTCCGGATTCCCATCCGTACCGACGTAAACGGCGACATCACTTTCACCGTTCAGGTACCGGCGGGAGTATCCGAAGATATACAGGTCGTCCTTCAGGAGCGGCTCGCCTCCGAGTCGAATGCAGGGATGGCCGTCCAACTCCGTTTCGAGTAACGCGATATCGAGCTCGCGATCGTATGCGCTGGGGAGCACCCTGCCTGCAGAGGCAGATTGTCCGCGGGGGACCACGATCAACTCGGCGGAGCCCGCATCCTCAACGACATGGGCCGCGGTCAAGACGAGCCCACGGGCGACCAGACAGCCGGTACCGAGTACGCGCTTGTCGTTAGTGGTAATGCGAACCGTGCAGTCCTTAACGAGAGTTTCGATTGCGGATGACATGCGGAAGCATCCTATTTTGAATCACCAAACACCCATTCCAACGCCACTTTCACGTTTGCCTGCGCGGCGCCTTTGACAAGGAGCGCGGTTAGTTTCCCGGATTCGATGGCTACCTGGAATCCGAACTCCACCGTCCCCTTGTGCGGCATGAGAGTTTGAAATACACGCAGCAGGTCGGCAGATAAGCCTTCGACTGCGGGCACAAGCTCGGAGAACTGGAAGAGCCGATCGGAAACGTCCTCCTCTGCACTGGTGACAGTGGCGACGACCTGCACGACCGTGCCATTCGCGAGGCTGACCGGAACGATTCGTGATTTGGTTCGCATTGATCGGAACTCCCGGCGGGAAGACACGTGACCACACGTCGTGAAAAGTTAATATTCACGTCGACAGATACAGAGTCAATCCGCACTCACGCTACTGGCGGTCGAGGCCGTTGGAAGTTCATAGGGTAGCGTCGGAAGTCCATGGCTAGACGGGAGCGTGCCCTTGGACTCATGCACAAGATCGTACGCCGGGCTGTTCACAGCACCACCCGGGTACACTCCCAGTAGCTGCCGGCGTGCAGGCGTGCCGCTTCGGCAACCTTCAACTCTGACGGGCCGTCTTTCCGGGACGGTGCTGCTCGACCTCACCCCCATCTGCCGGTCCGTATGTGCCTTGAGCAATCCATGACACCCGACATGTGGCGGGCCGATTTGCGCTTCGCGGTAGAGTCTTTCCTCCCGCGCGATCGCAGCTTCAGCGACTCGGCCCGGGAGCAGTTCCGAGCCGCGATCATGTCGCTGTGCGAGTCGGCGGAAAGGAAGTCGGCCGAGGAGATGATGCTGGGACTGGCGCAGGCGGTAGCGCTTTCCAGGAACGCCCACACGCGGCTGTACCTGCTGCGCAACCGTAGCGAGTTGCCGAGGCTGCCGATCCGGGTCTGGTGGTTCGCAGACGGGCTGTTCGTGGTGCGCGCACAGCCGGAATGTGCCGATCTGCTCGGCACTCGAGTCACGCGGATCTGCGGACAGCACGTCGCGCAGGTGAAGCGCGCGGTGGCGCCTCTCTATGCCGGCAATCCATCCTGGCGAGACTACATAAGTACCTATACGATGACCAGTCCAAGCGTGCTTGCAGGCTTGGGCGTCTGCGCTCCCGACGCGGTGCCGACTTTCACTTTCATGGACCGAGCGGGACGTCGTTGTGAACGCGCGCTGGAGCCGCTCCCGCTGCGCCGCTCCGCAAAACCCACGGAGGCATGGTGGGACCTGACGCCGCTTCACCCTGGCGTGCAGGGACCGTGGCAACACGCGCTCCCTGCTCGCGCCTCGCACCTGCCGCTCTACCTGCGCAACCCCACGCGGCGCTACTGGGCGCATTATCTGCCCGACGAACGACTCCTTTACGTCCAGTATAACCGCGCGGTACTCATGCGAAGCGAAACCATGGAAGCCTTTGAAGACCGGGTTATGGGGCGGTTCACGGAGCACCGCGTGACCAAGCTGGTGATTGATCTCCGCTTCAACACGGGCGGCAGGCTACAGATCGCCCAAGGGTTGATGCAGCGGCTTGCGGCCGCGGCGCAGGAGCACGGAGCTCAGCTCCATGTAATCACGGGGCCCGCCACCTTCTCCGCTGGCGTGGCGCACGTTGCCCAACTTCGACAACTCGGGCGTGCAACCATCGTTGGCGAGCCGCCAGGCGAGGGGACGAATTTCTGGTCAGAGGGCGGAAACGTGATTCTTCCCAACTCGCGGCTTACGCTCCGGTTCTCGGACAAACACCACTGCTACGGCCGCGGCATGGGTCGCAGAAACAACCCGAACACGACGGTGCGGCTGCGGGCCGACCGCGTAACCCCGGAGACTCGCGTCCGTGTTACCTCGCGCGATTATTTCACCGGACACGACCCGGTGTTGGACCAGATCCTCCGTCCGTCATGAGGCTTGGTGACTAAGTTGCGGTCGGCGTACCAGCAATTCGACATTCGTGGTGACTGGCGGGAACTCCCTCTGAATCCTTGCACGCTGTAGCCACCCCTGCTCTGTTCTGGTCCTTCCGCAAGCCCTTGCGCGAGACGCAAGGCGCTGGGGACGAAACGCGTTAAATCGGGCAGAGAGGGGCCGCCTGGATCAACCCGCCCAGCACAGCGGAGGTTGCTCGCTAATTACAGCCGCCGACTGTCTCATTCACCTTGACAGGCTCCGATGGGGCCGTGTAGCGCGTGCTTTCTGGCACAATTCGGTTAAGTGCTGCTCGACGCTGACGCCTTCGGGGCCGTTAGAATCGTACATGTGTGCTCAGCAGCCCAATCGTGGCGAGTGGGCCGAGGGGCCTGTCTCTCGAGCCCACACCATTCCTGCTTTGAGGGTTGTTGAAGGTTGGTATGCGGAACGCCGCCGGGAGCGTCGTTATCACGCTCCGGCGGCGCTGCAAGTGGGATAGGATTTGGGATAATTCGGGCGGCAAAGCCGGGCTTTTTCGCCCGTGGAGTCCGGTAGGCTCTTCCGGAACATCAAGGATTCACAACAAATTACCGCACTCTCACGAATCCGATCGCTGACTCCGTGTGAAACGGCTGTTCGCGTTCGGTCGAGTGGTGGTGGTGTCAGTGTCCGCCGGAACGACGGCGGGGGTGCGGCGGAATTCATCCCGCCGCACCCCCGCCGTTCTGATCTGATATCTCTCTCTCACGAAAGGTGAGCCCGTCGGGGCGATACCGCCGCGCGGCGAGGGTCAGAAGCCGTCCGCCCGCGGCGTGCACGGACAGTAGGTGAGGATCGTCTTGCACTGCCGCCTGGTGTCGCAGACGAACGGGTCGGTCCACGCGTGGGCGCGTACGGTTCCCGTGCCGCCGCACTCCGAATCCGTCGCGAACGACTCCACCGCCAGCGTGTCCAGCTCCAGCGTCAGCTTCTTCATCCGTCCCCCCTCGAAAGCGGTTGGGTGCCAGCCGCGCCCGCGCCGCCGCGCGCCGGGAGCACGGCGTGGTGCGAAGCCACGAAACCGGCGGACTCACAGGTCGTGTGCAGGAACACTAATGGCGCCGCAATTGATATTCAAGGTAATATAAGTGCTATGCCGTCGCTCGCGCGTTCCTATTTCTCCGCGGCGGTTTACGTCGAATGAGAGCGGGGGTGCGGCGGAATCGATCCGCCGCCCCCCCGTCGTTCCCCATCCGCCGGAACGCCTCGCCGTCCGTCAGTACGTCGGCGGGTCGCTGGCGGGGAAGCTCTCGCGCGAGCCCTCGGTGACGGAGTCGTCGCCGCCGCTGGCCTCGTGGCTCACGGCGCCGGCGGGGACGCCGCCGGCCACCGTCTCGGGCCCCTCGCGGCCGCCCAGGAGCTGCCGCAGCACGTACTGCAGGATTCCGCCGTGGCGGTAGTAGAGCACCTCCTGAGGCGTGTCGATGCGCACGTAGGCGCGGAACTCGGCCGTCGTCCCCTCGCCCCCGTCCGCCGGGTGGGCGCGGACGGTGACCTCGCGCTGCTTCAGGTTGGTGGCGATCACCTCGGTCACGCCCTCGATGTCGAACACCTCGCGGCCGGTGAGCCCCAGCGACTGCGCGTTCTCGCCGCTCATGAACTGCAGCGGCAGCACGCCCATCCCCACCAGGTTGCTGCGGTGGATGCGCTCGTAGCTCTCGGCGATCACCGCCTTGATCCCCTGCAGGTACGGGCCCTTGGCCGCCCAGTCGCGCGACGAGCCCGAGCCGTACTCCTTGCCGGCCAGCACCACCAGCGGCGTTCCCTCCGCCTGGTAGCGCATGGCGGCGTCGTAGATGGTGGTGATCTCGTCTTCGGGGAAGTAGGTGGTGTAGCCGCCCTCCGTCCCCGGCGCGAGCTGGTTGCGGATGCGCACGTTGGCGAAGGTGCCGCGCACCATCACCTCGTGGTTGCCGCGCCGCGCGCCGTAGCTGTTGAAGTCGCGCGCCTCCACCCCGTTCTCCATCAGGTACTTCCCGGCCGGCGAGTCCTTCTTGATGCTCCCGGCGGGGGAGATGTGGTCCGTCGTCACGCTGTCGCCCAGCAGGGCCACCGCGCGCGCGCCGCTGATGTTCGGCACCTCCTTCGGCGCGTCCTTCGGCATGTTCTCGAAGTACGGCGGCTGGCGCACGTACGTCGAATCGTCGGCCCACTCGAAGCGGTCGCCCTCGGGCACCGGCATCGACTTCCAGCGGTCGTCGCCCTCGAACACGCCGGCGTAGCTGCGGCGGTACATCTCGCTCTCGATCGCGCTCTGGATCGCGGAGTGCACCTCGGTGTTGGTCGGCCAGATGTCCTTGAGGAACACCGAGCGGCCCTCGGAATCCTCCCCGATCGGCTCGTTGTACGGGTCCCAGTCGATCCGCCCGGCGATGGCGAACGCCACCACCAGCGGGGGCGACATCAGGAAGTTGGCGCGCACGTCGGAGTTGATGCGCCCCTCGAAGTTGCGGTTCCCCGAGAGCACCGAGCACGCCACCAGCCCGCGGTCCTGGATCTCGCGCGCGATCTCGTCGGGGAGCGGCCCCGAGTTGCCGATGCAGGTGGTGCAGCCGTAGCCCACCACGTGGAAGCCGAGCTGCTCCAGGAACGGCAGCACCCCCGCCTTCTCGTAGTACTCGGTCACCACCTTGCTCCCCGGCGCCAGCGACGTCTTCACCCACGGCCGCCGCGTGAGCCCGCGCTCCACCGCCTTCTTGGCCAGCAGCCCGGCGGCCATCATCACCGACGGGTTGGAGGTGTTGGTGCAGCTGGTGATCGCCGCGATCACCACCGAGCCGTGGTCGAGCTCCTTCGCCCCGCCCGAGGGAGAGGCGTCGGAGGCGGCGTGCGCGGCCTCGGCGGCGCCGGAGCCCTCGCCCCACACGCCGGTGTCCTTGTAGGCGACGACGGGCTCGGCCCCGGCCTCGGCCGCCTCCTTCGCCGCCGTGGCGGGAGCGGCGGGGGGCGTGGGCATCAGCGACGGGAGCGCGGCGCGGAACGCCTTCTTCACGTCGGAGAGGGGGATGCGGTCCTGCGGGCGGCGCGGGCCGGCCACGCTGGGCTGCACGGTGTTCAGGTCCAGCGTGAGCGTGTCGGTGAACACCGGGTCGGGTGCTCCCGGCGTGTGGAAGAGCCCCTGCTCCTTCATGTACGCCTCCACCAGCGCGATCCGCTCCTCGGGGCGGCCGGTGAAGCGCAGGTAGTCGAGCGTGACCTGGTCGGGGGGGAAGATGGCGCAGGTGGCGCCGTACTCCGGGCTCATGTTGCCGATGGTGGCCCGGTCGGCCAGCGCCAGCGAGGCCACGCCGGGGCCGAAGAACTCCACGAACTTGCCCACCACGCCCTTCTTGCGCAGCAGCTCGGTGACGGTGAGCACCAGGTCGGTGGCCGTGGCCCCCTCGGGGAGCTCGCCCTCGAGCCGGAAGCCGATCACCTCGGGGATCAGCATGCTGATCGGCTGCCCCAGCATCGCCGCCTCGGCCTCGATCCCGCCCACGCCCCAGGCCAGGATCCCCAGCCCGTTCACCATCGGCGTGTGGCTGTCGGTGCCCACGCAGGTGTCGGGGTAGGCCAGCGGCAGCCCGCCCTCGTGCTTCAGGCTGGGGTTCTCGTCGGTGCTGAACACCACGCGCGACAGGTACTCCAGGTTCACCTGGTGCACGATGCCGGTGTTGGGCGGCACCACCTGGAAGTTGTCGAACGCCTGCTGCCCCCAGCGCAGGAAGGCGTAGCGCTCGCGGTTTCGGCCGTAGTCGAGCTCCACGTTCTGCTGGAACGCCTCGGCCGAGCCGAAGGCGTCCACCTGGATGGAGTGGTCGATCACCAGCTCCACCGGCTGCAGCGGGTTGATCTTCGACGGGTCGCCGCCCAGCGCCTGCATGGCGTCGCGCATGGCGGCCAGGTCCACCACGCAGGGCACGCCGGTGAAGTCCTGCAGCACCACGCGCGCGGGCGAGTAGGCGATCTCGCGGTCGGGCGGGTTCGCCGGGTCCCACTTGGCGAGTGCCTCGATGTCGTCGCGCGTGACGGTCACGCCGTCTTCGGTGCGCAGCAGGTTCTCGAGCAGGATGCGCAGGCTGTACGGCAGGCGGCTCACGTCGCCGGCCGCCGCGAGGCGGTAGATGATGTATTCGCGCTCGCCGACACGGAGGGTCGAACGGGCGCCGAAGCTGTCGGCCATCACATCTCCCTTGGGTCCCCGGAGCTTCCGCGTTCCGCGCACCCGCCGGCCCGATCCGGGGCGCACGGTCGGCGGGTGCGTCCGGGCGAATGTACGCAACCCCGCGCGCGCGGGAAAGGCGCCGCGCGTCTACCTTTCGCCGCACCGCCCCGATGCGCGGCGGTGGACGGGGCGCGGGTTGCAAGTCGGGTTCCGGCGGGCGGGGCAGGGAGGGGGATGCGGAAAGGCGGATCGAGAAGGGATGATGATGTCGTGCAGCGTGGGCACGAGCCCTCACCCGAAGAAACGCGGCCGGTACTGCTGGCCGCGTTTCTTCGATCTCTCCCAAACAACATGGGAGAGGTAACGGCAACTGCGGACTTCACCGGGGATGCTGATCTGCGGAGGAGTCTACGGCTTCACCACGGGCGGGCGAGGATGATGAGGAACTCGGGGTGGCGGTGAAGGGGCGCGACGGCGTCGGGCCTGGCGGCGCGGAACGCCTCCGTGGGGCTGGGCTCGACGATGCGCTCGATGCCGAACCCCGCGCCTGCCAGCGCCTCGCCGATCGCCGCCAGCGAGCGGCGGTAGAAGCGCACGGTGCCGATGCGCTTCCAGTGATCCTCCTGCTGCACGACGTCGAAGTAGCTCTCGCCCTCGCCCATGCGCGAGGCGTCGGCGGCGGGGTGGTGGGTGGAGAAGAGGAGCCAGCCGCCCGGCGCCAGCACCCGGCGGAACTCCGCCATCGCCGGGCCCCAGTCGCGCATGTAGTGCATCACCAGCGCGCTCACGATCCCGTCGAAGCTGCCGTCCGCCGCGAAGTCCAGCCGCTCCCGCAGGTCCGCCACGCGCACCTCCGCCCGCTCCCGCGCCTCCGCGGGCAGCGCGGCGATGCGGCGGCGAGCGTGCTCCACCATCGCGGCGCTCCCGTCCACCGCGGTCACGTGGGCGCCGCGGGTCAGCAGTTGCTCGGTGTACCACCCGGGGCCGCAGCCGGCCTCCAGGATGCGCCGGCCCTCCACCGGCGGCAGCGCGCCGAGCATCGCCGGCCGCTCGTACAGTGCGTTGTACGGCGATTCGTCGATGCCCGCCGCATACGCGTCCGCGATCGGGTCGTAGCTGAATTCCTGGTCTGGTTGATTCATGGATGATGAACGGCGGCGGCGGGCGCGGAGTTTCGGCGCGGCGACTCTCTGCAATCGCGGAGCCCCGTCGCGTGCTGGCGAAGGGGTAGAACCTCGTTTACGATACATTTGGTATCGCTCCAACCGTGAGTCGTCAGTGGCCGGACGTTCTCGGAGACAAGGGCCGATAGAGTGCTCCCCCGAAGGTAGCTGGTCCAGGTCAGCGACACACCCAGGTAAAATCATCAGATGATCTGCCGTCAGGACACGCAGCGCTGAACGCACTTCGGACCACGTCTTCGATCGCGCTGCCATAACGTGCTCGCTGTGCCTGGCTGGGCCTGTGCCAATCTTGATCCCTATCCGTGTTCTGTCGATTTACCAACAATACAAGTGTCATGTCGAGGTGACTCGTTCGTTCGTGGTCGTTGATCTGAACGAAGAGAGTAATCTCTTCCCGATAAGGATCGAGCACTGCCGAGATCCGCGGAGGTGCGCTGGCACGAATGAAGTTGCGTGATGCATTCGTGCGAAGCAGTAGTGGATCCCCGCGCAGTGCTTGCTGCAGGTAGCCTTGCACGTCGTCAGTACTGACCGTTGAGCTACGTCGGATCGCCATACGCGGCAACCGTATCTCAACGCGAATCATTCCTTGTATATTCCAGACGGGATGATAACAAATATGCCTGAGACCAGCGCACCTATGTAACTGATCCACGACGACGTTAATCCAAATACGATTATCATCAGCCCAAACGGCCAGGACAATGCATTCCCTGGTCGGACCCTCGGCCCGAGCCGCACACAGGAGTAGTGTTGAATCCCGGGCGGTTCCTCCGCTTTCCCGTCGTCCCCACACGATTTTAGCGCATACGAACGTGAGAGTCTTGGAGCATTCGGCGGGCCCACCAGCAATTGTCCGCCAATGCGCGAAACGACGTCTTCCATCATGAGCTTCATCAATCGGAACAAATGCTGTCCTCAGCCTACCAGAACCAATGAAAAGATCAGCCAACCCCCTATAGTCGATGGTTGGATAGGGAGGCATAAAGTGTGTTGAAAAATACCCCCCCTCCGTGCCGCGAGAACACTTATAGGGGCTGGGACATGAGTTGGACGGCAGTTGTGAAAGTTGCTCTGTTAACAACCGGCCATACTCACGGCTCAGTACCTCTTGTCTCGGGATATCATCGAAAATGAGCGTGTAGGGGGGTAATGTATCAGGATTGTTAACCTCTGAGCCGTAGAGGCGATTATGCTGGAAACTCCCCCCAACTGCGCTGTGAGAGGCCGCATGGAATTGACAAGCTGAAAGCAAAACCACGAGTGATGCAACCCCATGCTTATATCGGGCCAGCGTGGCGACAGAAACCCCTTGTTTCGCTTGGAATAGTGAACGCATCACTCACTCGCCACGTGTGTTCATGACTCACTCGCCAGGAGAAGTGCCCACCGAGTGGGTGCCACTCTGGCGTCCGAATACATATCCGACAATCGCGTTTGTAGTGGCGGTAAGCAGAGCCAATGCACCCGTGAGGTTCAACGCGAGCGTATCTACACTCATGCCTATGCCCGGCGCAGCACTAGAGGAGTTTGAGACACCAAAAGCAACGATAGCAGCGCCGGCCCAAACGATGAAGATAAGCACCGGCCCGCGAACCAGGAGCCCGAATTGCTTACTGACACCTTTGCCGTGGCGGGGCTCCATCGTTGCTGAGGTACTGAATACAAAGTGGATTGCGCTACCCAGATACCCGGTAAATACTGGAACGGCGATCTGCAGCAGACGAGTCCCTTGGTCGGAATCCAGGGGGAAGCCGAAAGTTGGAGCCACTAGAAAAAACAACGCATTCGCCGCTGTAATGCCTAAACTTGATCCGATAAGCCAAGTGCGGGCTTGTTCAACGGTCATAGCTATCCTCTAGGGCACATTGCTCCGAAGTTTCTTCACGACTATGTATAAGAACGCGTGGGGTGAGCGGCAAGAAAGTCGGCCTCGTCCAACTAATTACAACTTGAGACGGGGACGACGCACGTACCTCCAGGCAACCCAGCACCCGGCCCCTTACGAGTGTTGTCGGACCTGCGGGGCTTTCGCACCCGTCAAAGCCGCGATTATGCGCTCTACTCACTTTCCGTGTGTTCCTTCACTCGGCTCGGAGACGTGGCCATGAAGCTTCGAATCGCGGCGATGCTGTCACTTCTGGCACTTGCCGCCGCCTGTGCCACGAAAAGCCCAACCGAAGCCACATCGGCCGACGGCTCAACCGCTCCGCGCCATGATGGCACCGGGTTCTTAGGCGGGGGCTCTTGAGTCGACGCGATGACGAATCGGGGTGGAGTTCTGCGGGGGGAGGCGACGCGTGCATCGGGATGCCGCACGTCTGGGCCGCGCGATACCCTGACCAACTCCAAACCAAACGAGTCGTCGGCGGAAAGCGGACGACAGTTTATCTAACGAGGTGCTGGGTGGGAATTTTCGGGGTGGGTAAGGTGACGGGCAGCGGGCGGGGACGCCTGCCGCGCCCCCGCCCCCCCGACGCGGATCAGGCGCAGCAGCGATACCGGCCGCAGTCCGTTTGCATGCACGTCGGCAACCCCTCGGCATCAGCGGTGCCGGGCACGGGCGGCACGGCGTCCGTCGCGAACGATTCGACGGCGAGGTTCTCCGGGTCCAGCTTGAGCGTTCCGTGCATTGCATCCTCCTGGGTGGAGCAGGTCGTATCTTCGACCCGCGTCGGGAATGTGACGGCGGAATAGAAGCGTGGATGAGTGCACTCCCTTCCTTCCCGTCGCGTTGCGCGAGACCGTTGCGATGCAAATAGCGCACCCAAATGGGTGGGTTCGAGGGAACCCGTCGCTGATGAAAAGAGCCGTCGGTGCGTCGGGTGGCTGGAGAAGCCCGCGGTGAACACGGAGGTGGCGCGGGGTGTAAGCATTGCGCGGAAGGTCGACCTGCATCGATGTTGAGCCGACACTGTCCCGACGATGTTCTACCTGGATTCTGAATTGAAAGCGACGGATGGTCTGATGAGCCGTGAAGTTCTGGTGGTGGGCGACAAGGTCCTGATCAAGCCCGAGGAAGACAACACCAAGACGCCCTCGGGCCTCTTCCTCCCGCCCGGCGTGCAGGAGAAGGAAGCGGCGATGGGCGGGCACGTGGTGAACGTGGGCCCCGGCTATCCCACCGCCGAGCCGCTCACCGACGGCGAGCCGTGGTCGGGCGCCAGCACCCGCACCGGCATGCGCTACGTGCCGCTGCAGGCGCAGCCGGGCGACTTCGCCATCTTCCTGCGCAGCAACGCGGTGGAGGTGGAGATCGACGGCAGCAAGTACCTGATCGTCTCCCACGCCGCCATCCTCCTCCTGATCCGCGACAAGCTGCCGCTGCCGTGAATGCGGGCGGCGGGCGGATGAAAACGGGCGCGGCGCCGATCGGCTCCGCGCCCGTTTCGATCTGCCTCCAGCGTCATCCTCCATCACCCAGCAGGCCCAGGGACGGGTAAACGTCACCCGCGGCGGCCGGCACCGGGACCGTCCGCGCGACGGTTCCATCCGGCTTCAGGAGGGTGGCGCGGGCGGCGAACGAGTCCCACACCACCACGGTGTCACCGCGCGCGCCGATCCAATCGATGCGGCGGAATTCGCCGGGCCCGTCGCCGGTGCGGCCCAGCGTTCGCAGGTGAATGCCGCGGGGCGAAAAATAGCGGATCTGCGCGGACCCGCGGTCACCCACCACCACGAGGGTGTCGGAGAGGATCAGCGCCCCGGCCACGTGGCCGAGCGGGTATTCCGGCGCCCCCTCCGACTCCCCGATGATCGCGGACGGCGCCGGCGCAAACCGCCACCCTCGCCCGTCCTTCCACGCCGGCGCCGCGTTCTCGGCCAACGGGGCGCTGTCGGATCCCACATGCGAATCCGCGCGACCACACGCAAAAGCGAGGAGACACGCGAGCATCGCATACGCCGCGGGGCGGGGCGGGGACATGGATTCTCGAACGGGGTGGAAGGCCGTGCGCACATCGTGCGCGCCAGCCGGTAGGATAAAAGCTGGAGCGCCATCAAACCATGAAGATCATCCCCGCCGCCGCCATCCTCTTCCTGATCCGCGACAAGCTGCCGCTGCTGTGAGCGGGCCGGACGGGGATCGACAGAACGCGACGGGCGCGGAAGCCACTCGGCCTCCGCGCCCGCTTTACATCCATCCCCGAATCTTCCAGCAGGTCAGACCCGGACGGTCTCCTCGGAATCGGGAGCCTGGCCGCCGGCCGCGGGCGGCTGCGCATCGCCGTCTGCGGCGGCGTCGCCGGTGGGCGTCGCCGCGCCCACGCCCGCGAGCTCCTGCGTGGCAGCCGCGTTCGCGTCGGGCTGCTCGCCGGCGCCGCCCGCGGCGGTCGGGTCCGCGTCGAGGGTGCCGGTCGGGGTGCTGCCGCCCTCCGCCGCCGGCGCAGTGTCCGCGTCGGAGGTCGCCGGCGGTGCCGCGGGATCCTGCACGGTGCCGTTCGTGGCATCCTGCTGCGGCTGGATCTGCACGGTGCTCGTGTCGATGATCGCCTCGGCCGGGTCGATCTCGGCCTCGCTCCCGGGTGCGGTCCCGCGGCCGTCGGGCGATCCGCCCTCCGCCGCGCGCCGCTCGGTCACCGTGAAGTCGAGCGCGGTGGTCGAGGCGCCGGCCGCGTTGAACGCGCTCAGCTTGATGGTGCCGGGCTGGGCGAGCTCTTCGGCCGTGAAGGTGAACTTGAGCTCGCCGTCGGCCGTGGCGGTCACGGCGTGGTCGGCGTCGTTCACCTTCAGCTTCGCATCCTTCAGGTTGCTCCCAGCGAGCACAACCGCCAGGGCGGGCGAGCCGGCGGGCACCTCGGAAGGCGTCACCGTGTTCAGCACCGGCGCCTTCTCCTCCAGGCCGTCGGCGCGCTGCGCGTCCTTGTCGCTCTTGAACAGCGTGTCGAACAGGTCGTCGAGCTTGTCGCTGGCCTGCTTCGAGAACATCCCCACCAGGAAGGCCACGCCCGCGGCGGCGTAGAAGTTCGGCGCCGTCGCCGGCGCGCCGGCATCCAGCGAGAACATGCGGCCGCGGATCAGGAAGTAGAAGACCATCGCCAGCGCCGAGCCCACGAACGGGCGCAGCAGGTACCACCACTCCCACGACGCCTTGTACTTGGCGTTGCCCACGTAGTCGCTGAACGACGAGGCCACGTGGATGCACCCCCCGAGCGCGCCCGCGGCGATCACGGCCAGGATCACCACCTGCCCGTACTCGATGTGTGCGTAGCCGGTGAACGCGACGCCGACGGTGAATCCGACGGTGGTATCGGCGACGCCGCTCAGCACGTACAGCCACGCGAGCAGCACCACCATCAGCGCGAAAAGAGCGCCTCCGACGCGCTTGATGCTTTTCGCCTCGTTGGCAAGATCGGCCGCCGTGGCGGGTTGCGGTTGCGACGACGCGTTGGTCATACTCGTCGGTTCACTCCTGAGGATGCCTGCCATGATGGGTTCCTTCTTGAAGATGAGGGGGAGGCCTGCGGGAAGAGCAGAAAGAGAGGCCGTGTAATGTCATACGGGCTTCCGCGGAAATCAATAGTTTCCTTCGCGGCTGGAAAGGACACGTTCGTCCGCGCCCGGTATGGGCGCATCTAAATCACCCG
>Ga0190275_10001015_pt1 | contig 21790 bp, 17 predicted proteins | sample Popmic550T_FD_133745 | JGI IMG/M metagenome (GOLD analysis project Ga0190275, IMG submission 133745) | Populus adjacent soil microbial communities from riparian zone of Yellowstone River, Montana, USA - 550 T | ecosystem: Environmental > Terrestrial > Soil > Riparian zone > Trees stand | place...
CCAGACCGCGGACCGGATGCAGATCTACAAATATGTCGTCCACATGGTCGCCCAGGCCTATGGCAAGACCGCGACCTTCATGCCCAAGCCGATCAAGTCGGACAACGGCTCGGGCATGCACACCCACATGTCGATCTGGAACGGCGGCAAGCCGCTTTTCGCCGGCAACGGCTATGCCGGCCTCTCCGAGACGGCGCTCTACTTCATCGGCGGCGTGATCAAGCACGCCAAGGCGCTGAACGCCTTCACCAACCCGACCACCAACAGCTACAAGCGTCTCGTCCCGGGCTTCGAGGCGCCGGTGCTGCTCGCTTATTCGAGCCGCAACCGCTCCGCCTCCTGCCGGATCCCCTACGGCGCCGGCGAGAAGGCGAAGCGGGTCGAGTTCCGCTTCCCCGACGCTCTTGCCAATCCCTATCTCGCTTATTCGGCGATCCTGATGGCGGGCCTGGACGGGATCCAGAACCGGATCCATCCCGGCGATCCGATGGACAAGAACCTCTACGATCTGCCGCCGCAGGAGCTGGTCAACGTCCCCACCGTCTGCGGCTCGCTTCGCGAGGCGCTCATCTCCCTCCAGAACGACCGCGCCTTCCTGACCAAGGGCGACGTGTTCAGCGACGACCAGATCGACGCCTACATGGAGCTCAAATGGGAGGAGCAGATGCGCTGGGAGACGACTCCGAGCCCGGTCGAATACGACCTTTATTATTCGAGCTGACGCACTCTTCTGCGCCATCCCGGCGAAAGCCGGGATCTCGGCGAGGCCCGCTCAGGCACCTTTCCGGCCTGGGGTCCCGGCTTTCGCCGGGATGACGGGAGGGGCGGCTATTTCGCCGCCTTGCGCGGCTCCAGATATTCCGGGGTGACCATCTGGGCGGCGGCGCCTTTGCGCCGGGTCCGGGCGAGCTTGCCGAGGGAGAATTCCTCGCCGAAGTGAAGGCCGACCTGACCCTGCTGGCACCAGCGCACCTCGGCGGGGAGCGTTCCGGCCTCGGCCAGATCGAGTTCGACCGGGGTGCCCGGCTCGATCGGGTTGTCGCATTCGATCATCGCGCCGCCGGCCGAGATGTTGCGAAGTCGGACCGGCAGGGTCCGGCCCTCCCAGAGCAGGCGGCCGTTGCGGATCAGCCGGTGGCGGTGCGGCCGGCTGAAGCCGACGACCTCGGCGGACGGCCGGCTCTCCGTCGCGAGCGCCAGCGCCTCGTCCGCCGGCATCGGCCTGGCGAAGATGAAGCCCTGGACCTGCGAGCAGCCGAGCCGGCGGATCAGCGACAGCTCCTCGATCGTCTCGGCGCCCTCGGCGGTCGTGTCCATGCCGAGGCTTTCGGCGAGGACGACGATGGCCCGGACGATGGCGCCGTTGCGGCTGCCCGTCGACGCCGCGCCGCGGACGAAGCTCTGGTCGATCTTGATCTTGTCGAGCGGAGCGTCGCGCAAATGGCCCAGGCCCGAATGGCCGGTGCCGAAATTGTCGAGGGCGAGGCGGACGCCGAGGCTTCGAAGGCGGGTCAGGGTCGATTCGGTGACCTTGCGGTCGGCGAGGAACACCGCCTCGTTGATCTCCAGCTCGAGCCGCTCCGGATCGAGCTGCGAGGCGGCGAGCGTTCCGGTCACCGTGGCGGCAAGCGCCGGATCGGCGAATTGGACCGGGGATAGGTTGACCGCCACCCTGATATGGCGCGGCCACTTCGCCGCCTCGGCGCAGGCGGTCCTCAGCACCCAGTCGCCGATCCGCGGCATCAGCCCGCTCTCCTCGGCGAGCGGAATGACGAGTGCGGGCGGTAGCAGCCCGCGCACGGGATGGTGCCAGCGAAGCAGGGCCTCGAACGCGACCACCTCTTCCGAGACCGAGTCGACGATCGGCTGGTAGTGGAGCGTCAGCTGGTCGTTCGCCAGCGCCTCGCGAAGGTCCTTCTCGAGGATCTGCCGTTCGTTGGCGAGCGCGTGCATTTCCTGGACGAAGAAGCGGAAGGTGCCGCGGCCGTCCGCCTTCGCCGCATAGAGGGCGACGTCCGCATCCTTGATCAGCCCTTCGGCGAGCGTCTTGCCGGGCACCGCCACGGCGATTCCGACCGACATGCCGATCCGGATCTCATGCCCTTCGATCTTGTAGGGCCGCGAAACCTGCTCGATCAGCCGCCGCGCCAGCTCCGACAGCCGGCCTTCCTCCTCGATCCCGGGCAGGATCGCCTCGAACTCGTCGCCGCCGAGCCGGCCGACCTGGCCGTCCTCGCCGAGCACCTCGGTGAGGCGGTCGGCGACCTTCTTGAGCAATTTGTCGCCGACCGGGTGGCCGAGCGTGTCGTTGACCTGCTTGAAGCGGTCGAGGTCGATGATCATCAGGGCACAGCCTCGCCGGCGCGCGTCGGCATTGGCCAGCGCCTGGTCCAGCATGGACCGCATCATCGCGCGGTTGGGTAGGTTGGTCAGGCTGTCGTAGCGCGCCAGCTTGCTCGCTTCGGCCTCGCTTCGGCGCTGCTCGCTCAAATTGCTGCCGAGGCCGCGGAAGCCGAGGAAGCGCCCGTAATCGTCGAAATTGGGGCTTCCGGAGAGCGACCACCAGACGTCCTCCGCCGATGGCGCGGGCGCCCGCACGACCACGTCGGCGAAGGGGAAGCGGGCGGAAAGGTGGAAGCCCAGAGTGCGGCGGCTTTCGTCCTCGCCGTCGCAGTCGATCAGCAGCACCTCCTCGAAGCGGCGGCCGATAAGCTCGGCCGCGCCAAGGCCGAGGTGGGCGGCAAGCGGCTCCGAGACATAGCTCAGGGCCCCGTCGGCATTGGTCTCCCAGAACCAGCCGCGGCCGCTCGCCTCGAAATCCGCGACGAAGCGCCGCGCCTTTTCGGCCTGCCATTCGAGGGCGAGGCGCTGGCGCCCGGCGAACAGGAGCTGCCGCGAGCGGGAAACGCCGAGGCACAGGAGGAAAAGGCTGAAGGCGCCGCCGATCGCGACGACCGGCTCCTCGCTGGGCATGATCGCGGCGACCAGGAAGGTCGTCGAGACGGCCAGGATCATCAGCAGCGGTATCGTGAAGAAAATCGCGATGGCCGATCCGGCACCGGCGACGAGCGCGGCCTTGACGAGGAGCGTCTGCGCTTCCGGAGCGACGAGCAGCGCCGAGACGAGCCACAGGCCGGCGGTGGCGGCGCCATGCAAGGCAGTGAGGCGCATCGCCTGATAGGGGCGAAGCACCGGCCGGGTCAGCCCGAACCAGAGCAGGCCGTCGAGCAGCAGGATGGCGAGGAGGAGACCGGTCAGCCCGGCCAGGCCGGACGTCGCTCCGGAGGCAGCCAGCCCGCCGATCAGAACGGCGCTCCACAGCAGGTGGGAGCCGGCCAGGAGCGGCAAAGAGAGCTGCACCGTGCGGGCACGCCCGCGGGCGGCGCGATCGTCGTCCTCGTCGGCGGCGGGGGTGAAATCGAACAGCAGAAGCTCCGCAAGGTCCGGCGGAGTGACGGGCTCCTGGCCCCTGCCGCTCAAACCGGCGAATCGCCCTTTGCGCATCGCTTGCCGCATCCCGATAATGATCCGCCGGTTCCCCCCGAAGCCCGGTGGAAGGAAATTAGGTAGCCGAAGTTAAGAAAGCGCTTATCGGCGCCTTCCCATTCATGCCGACGCGACGCCTTTGCGCATTGGCAAAGCCGAAAGGATTTCCCGCCTCAGCTGTCCTTCCGCGCCGCGCCGTCCGGCCCGCTTCGCCGCCGCCCGTTCGACCAGCAGGCGCGCCAGCGTCGGGTGCCGTTCGCGGAACTTCCACTGGCAATCGCCGAGCTCGATCGGCGCGAAGAAACGCGCTCCGAACTGGTCGCCGCGCTGCCATTCCACCTGGGCGTCGACGGCGCCGATGCCGGGAACGTCGAGGGAAACGCTTCCGCCGGGCTTGACCTTGGCCTCGCATTCCGCGCGGAAGCCCGAGGCCGAAAGGTCCAGCATCTTGATCTGAAGGCTGCTCCAGCTGTTCGGCCGGAGCCGGGTCTCGGCGTCGAGCGGAAGCCGTTCCGCTCGGCGGCCGCTGTCGAAGCCGTGTTCGTCGTCCGAGGACATTATGATCCCCATCCCCAAGTTGAGGCTGGCGTCGACATTAAGCTTCGCGCGTTAACGAATTGCTGCTGGCAGTGTCGAGTAGTTGTAAACATGGATCAATCGCCCGTCATCCCGGCGAAGGCCGGGACCCATGAACACGGACCGTGACGACTTTCCACGAACCGTGTTCATGGATGCCGGATCAGGTTCGGCATGACGAATACGGCGCTCCGCTTCCGCGCGAACTCAATAATCCTTCGACACCCTGACGTTCACGCTCTCGCGGCCGATGGTGGAGATGCTGGAGAGGAGCGAGAGCCAGCGGGTGATCTGATATTCGACCAGGGTCGCCGAATAGCCGCGCGCGTCGGTGACGACCTCGACATAGACCCGGCGGCCGAGATATTTGCCCGCGGCGATGGCGGTGCCCTGGCCGGTGGTGATGTCGGCTGGAACGATTCGAAGCCGGTCGAGGCCGGTGGCGGCGCGGACCGCATTGATCGGATCGAGGCCTCCGCCGCTGTTGTTCAACGAGGCCACGGCCGCGGCGAGCTGCAGCGCCTCCGGGGCCGAGAGGTTGGTGATCGACGTTCCGAACAACAGCCGGCTGAGCAGCTCGTCCTGCGGAAGCGCCGGCGTGCTGGTGAAGCTTATCTCCGGGCGCTGCCCCCGGCCGGTCACCCGGATGACGGCGTTCAACCCCTGCACCCCGCCCTCGGCGGTGATGTCGAGCACCGGATTGACCGGGGATTCGCCGAGGAACCGGATCTGCCCCCGTTCGAGGTCGAAGCGTCGGCCGGCGAAGTCGTAGCTGCCTCGGATGAGGTCGGCCCGGCCGCTGATCCTCGGCTCGGTGACGGTGCCGGCGATCTTGAGGTCGGCGCTCCATTCGCTGTTGATCCCCAGCCCGGTGACCATCAGCCGGTTCCTGGCATTGACGTCGAGGTCGAGCCGCCAGGGCGACAGGCGCCGAGCCACCGGCCGTTCGTCGGCGGGACGGTTGATCTCGCGCACGGCAAGGCGCGGCACCTGCGTCGAGGCGGTGACGGCGCCGAGGCGGAAGCTGCCGCTGACCAAGTCGACCTTGCCGGAGATGCTTCCATTCTCGCCGTCCGAGCGGATCGCCACCGGGCCGGTGACCTGGGCCTTGATGTCGTCGCGGTCGAGCAATTGCGCGGCCTGCGCCTGCAGCGCGATATCGATCCCGAAGCCCTTGGGGCCGGCGAGGTCGAAGGTGGCGCGGCCGCTGACCTTGCCGTCGCGCTTGGTGGTTCCGGCGAAGCTGTCGAGCACCAGCTTGGAGCCGCCGAACCGGCCCGAGGCGCGGACATTGTCGATCACCATTCCGGTCACCGCGCTCTCGATCCGCGCCCGCTCGGTCCTGAGCGAGCCTCGTATCTGCGGGTTGGTCAGGGTCCCGCGCGCGTCGGCGCCGACCGCGACCGGGCCGGAGACGTCGAGCAGCTCGACCCCGGTCAGCCGCCAGAGCGTGTCGGCGGGGCCGTTATAGCGCAGCTGCGCGAACAGGGGCGCGGCGCTCAGCCGCTCGCCGATATTGCCGCTTCGCCCGATCGGGGCCAGCCGCACCTGCGCCCGCCCGATCGTCCGGCCGTCGCTCACGGCGACCGCGCGAAGGGCCGCATTGCCGCCGGCGAGCCTGGCGACCAGGCCGATGTCGACCGGCCGGGACGAGAGGACGAGGCCCGATCGGGTGAGGCCCCTGATCCTGAGATTGGCGTCGCCGCTCGGCTCCCCCACCGCCCCGAACCGGTAGCTCAGCGTGCCCGACGCGTTGCCGCCAAGCCCGAGCTGCGGCCAGCCGATGTCGAGCACGCTCAGCGGCATCGATTCGACGCGGGCGTTCAGTTCGCTGGTCGATCCGCCGAACAGGCCGGAGACGGTGGCGTTGCCGCCCGCGAAGGTGAGCGAAGTGGAGGCGAGGCGCCAGCCGTCGCCTTCGCGGACTAGGGTGGCGGGTTCGGTCAGAACGAGCGCGCGCCGGTCGACGGTGCCCCGGCCGGTCAGCCGAAGCCGCCCGGGGGCGATGTCGGCAACGGTGTCGAAGACGAAGTCGCGGCCGCGCGTTCCGGCGATCCGCGCCCGGATCTGCCCGGTGCCGCCGCGAAGCTCGCCGGTCGCGCTGAGGCTTGCGATGGAGAGGGCGCCGCGGCTCAGGCCCCGGGCGGTCAGGCTGCCCTTGAGCGAGGTTCCGGCGGGATCGAGCAAGGCCACGCCCTCCAGCCGGCCGCTTCGGATCACGATCGGCGGCGGACCGGCGAAGCGGGCATTGTCGGCCCTGAGATCGATGGCGACGCGCTGGAGGTTGTTGAACGGGCTGAACACCAGCCGGCCGGCGAGGCCGCCGCCGTCGACGTTGAGCTGCCCGGTGAACCCGCCGGGATCGGAGCGAAGCGCTCCCGACGCCCGACTGTTCGAGACGTTGATCGCCGCCACCTGGATCAGGGCCGGCTGTCCCCTGGGCAGGAGGATCGCCCCGTTCGAGGTGAAGGGACCGAGATGCGAGCCGCCCGCGGCCCGATAGTCGAAGCCAGCCGGAGTCGGATCGAGGTTGAGGAGCACGTCGGTCAGCCCGAGCGCCTCGCTCGGGCGCGCGAGTCGGATCGCCAGCTTCGGCCGCTCGATCCGGCCGTCCAGGCTCATCGCGAACGGGCCGTAGGTCGACTGAGCGCCCTTGCCCTCGAAGAAGAAGGTGCCGTCGCGGCGGCGGAAGCCGGTTCCGGTTATTCGGATCTTCGGCGCGGTGAGCACGAGATTTCGGAAATGGACGATGAAATCACTGCCCCGGACGAGGTCGGCCTCGAGATAGGGCAGGCCGCCCGCCAGGCCGGCGAGGAACCTGTTGTCGAAGCGCCGGACCCAGGCGCGGCCCTTGCCGGTGACCAAGGTGCCCTTGCCGCCGGGATTGGGGACCACCTTGAGCTCGGTGAGGACGTCGACGATGCCGAGGCCGGGGATGTGATAGCGGGTGAGGCCGCCCGACAGGACGACGTCGAACCGGCCGGTGATCAGGTCGACGAACAGGCTCAACTTGCCCTTGAGCTTGTCGGAGGTGAGGTTCAGCCCCTCGCCGGTCAGCGCCTTGCCGGTTACCTTGAGCAGGCCCTCGACGCGCAGATTGGCGAGGATCCCGCCGGCGACGTCGCCGACCCCGGTCACCCGCCGCGCCGACATGACCAGCGGCACCGTTACCGGCGCCCTGGAGAAGCGCCCGCGACCCTGCGCCCAGACGTCCTCGAAGCCGGTATTGTCGAAGGCGATTCGCGGGCTGGTCAGTCGGTAGGCGAAAGCGAAGGTCTTGAACGGGCCGTTGAGCAAGGCGACCAGCCGCACCTTCTGGCCGGTCATGTTCGGGAACAGGGCCGGCGGCCGAAGCAGATCGGCGCCGACGCGCAGGTCGCGCAAGCGGCTCCGGGCGAGGTCGACGATCCCCGTCGCCACCAGGCTCATCGCCGGCGAGCGCAGCGCCAACCGCCCCTCGAGCTGGCGGTCCTCGAGCGTGGCATTGCCGGACACCTGCACCACCGGCGCCGTCAGCCTCGCTTTCTTGCCCTTCCAGAATTGCGCCGGGGCGAGCCGGCCGGCGAGGCTGTAGCGGCCCTTCTCGGCGCGCAGCCTGAGGTCGGCGGTGCGCCGTCCGGACAGGTCGAGCCTGGCGACTCCGTTCCACCGCGCCCAGCTGCCGTCGCCGTCGATGGTGAGAGCGATGGGCCGGCCCGTTCCAAGCATCGCTCCGGCGACTCCGCGGGCGGGCGAGGCGAGCCTGACGTCAAGGTCGAAGCGGTCGCGGTCCGGCTCCGCGTCGAGGAAGAGCGAGAGCCGGTCGCCGCCGTCTTTCACCGCCGCCTTGAGGTTGACCAGCGCCCGGCCGGAGCGGATGTCCGCCTCTCCGGAAAGGGCGGCCACGCGCGGCTGCCCGGTCACCGCCTTGCCGATCCTGAGCTGGGCGACGTCAAGACGTCCGACATGGATGTCGAAGCCGGGCAGGACCGGCCCCGGCCGCTCGCTGGGGCGGAGCCCGGGCAGGCGATGGAGGGTGGCGAGGTCGGCCTCGAGACGGTGGATGACCAGCCGGTTGGTGATCCAGCCGAGCGGCTGCCAATCGACCTCGATCAGGGGCGATTCCGCGAACAGGCCGCGCGGGTCGTAGAGCCGGACGTCGCGCAGCTTCGTGTCGCTCCAGATCGAGCCTTCGATCCGGCCGATCCGGATCCTGAGACCCGAATCCGGCGCCATCGCGGCGATCCGGTCGGCGATGAAGCGGTGGCCGGCGCTGGTGTCGAGCAGAACGGCCAGCAAGGCGGTTGCGACGGCGAGGCCGAGGGCAAGACCGACCACCCATTTCGCCAGGCGCGACAGCCAGCGCCGCCGGCGCGGCGCCACCGGCGGCGGGGCCTCCCCTTCGTCCATCAGAAGGCCTGGCCGAGCGAGACGTAGACGGCGACCCGGGAGTCGCCGCTGCGGGGATTGAGCGGAGTGCCGACGTCGACCCGGATCGGCCCGAAGCGCGTGTGGTAGCGAACGCCGACGCCGGCGCCGAAGCGGAGGTTCTCGAACCTCGGCAGGGGCGAGGTCGAGATGTTGCCGCCGTCGACGAAGGGGACGACGCCCCAATTGCCCCAGCGTATGCGGGCCTCGACCGCGAATTCGGTGAGGCTCCGGCCGCCGATCGGATCGTCGAACACCGGGTCGCGCGGGCCGAGCCGCTGGAAGCCGTAGCCGCGCACCGAGCCGCCGCCGCCGGCATAGAAGCGCCTGGACGGCGCGATCCGGTCCCGGTCCGCGCCGAGGATCGTTCCGAGCCTCACGCGCCCGGCCAGGGTCACCGTCGGCGTGAACGGCTGGTAGACGCTGGCGTCGACCTGGGTCCGGGCATAGCCGAAGGTACCGGACTGGAGCGAGGCTTCGGGCGAGAAGCGCAAGGCGAGGCGGTAGCCCACGGTGGGATCGAGCAGGTCGTTCGAGCCGTCATAGGAGAGGCTCGCGGGCAGGGCGCCGATGAAGAAGGTGCGGCGGCGGGTGGTGGCGGTGTCGAGGTCGACGTCGCGCTCGTCGGTGGCGACCAGCTCGGCGCCGGCCGACCAGGTCCATTTCTTCTGCCAGATGAGGTTGGTCTGCCGCTCGATCGCGCCCGAGAGGATCGTCGTCCGGGCGTCATAGGCGGCGCGGTCGATATTGCTGACCGCGACCTGGGCGGTCAGCACCTGGTCGCGGCGGAGGAAATTGTTGCGCCTCAGGACGGCGCCGACCAGCTGCTCCTGGGTCCCGAGGACTCCGCGGAAGGTGACCGCGCCCTCGGGCGGAAGCAGGTTGCGGTGCTGCCAGCTCGCCTCGACCCTGATTCCTTCGCCGGTGCCGTAGCCGGCCTGGCCGGCGATGGTGCGCATCGGCGCCCGCTCCAGCGAGACCGCGAGATCGACGCTCTTGTCTTCCGCCGCCACCGGCCGGATCGCGACCGAGGAGACGAGGCCGGTGGCGATCAGCGCCCGCCGCAGATCCTCGACCAGGGCCGCCTGATAGGGGGCGCCCGGCTTCCAGCGCGCGATCCTCTGGATGTGCCTGGGGCTGAACAGCGGCCGGCCCTCGACCGTGATCCGACCGAACTGCCGGGTCCCGTTCGGGTCGACCGGCAAGATGAGGACTGCGGTGCGGGTCTCATGGTCGAGCGCGATGTCCATTTCTTTTATCTCGGCGAAGGCATAGCCGCGCTTGCCGAGCTCGACCCGGAGCGCCGCCTCGCCCGCCGTCACCCGGGCGGCATCCACGGGCTCGTTCGCCGCCACCCCGAAGGCTTCCCGGAGCGCCGCCGAATCCTCGCCAGCGGCGTCGATCCCCGGGAGCTTCACCTCGGCGAAAAGATAGACCGGGCCGGGTTCGGCCTCGAGCGTCACGATCACCTCGCTGCCGGCCGCCGCCGCCTCGACCCGGGTCCGCACCAGGGCATCGTAATAGCCGCGGGCGCGGAGCAATTCGGCGAGCAGGTCGGCATCCTCGCGGGCGCGACGGTCGATCTGGGCGGCGTTGGCGGGATCCTTGACGTTCCGGCCAAGGGTGGAGAGCGAATCGAAGGGCGATCGGAGCGCCGCTTCGGTGTCGGCGTCCAGGCCCTCGATCCGGACGCTGTAGCGGCGCTCGGCGGCCGAATCGGCGATGCCGGTGTCGGGCGCGTCGGCGATCCGGTCGTCCGACCCCTGCTCCATGTCGGGCCAGTCGACCCCGAGGTCCGGGAGCGGGTCGAGCGGCGCCGAGGGATCGAGCGGCGGCTGGTCGAGCGGATCCGCGGGCGGCTGCTCCTGGGCGAGCAGCGCCCCGGGACAGGCGCACAGCAAAAGGGCGGCCAGCGCGGCCGCCACCCCCCGCCCCGCATCGACTTGAAACATGGGGGGAAACTAGCGGGCGCGACAAGGCCCCGCCAGCCGTAAGATTGCGGGGTCGCGGAGAAGGGCAAGCCGTCATCCCGGCGAAAGCCGGGACCTCGGGGATGTAGATCGCGGCGCCTTTCACTCGCCGAGGTCCCGGCTTTCGCCGGGATGACGAGGTGATGCGCCAGCCGCCGCCTTAGTGGACCGGCCCGGTCACCGCTTCGTCGCGGATCAGCTCGATCATCCGTCCGACCTCGCGCCAGCGGCAGAAATGGACGAAATTGCCGAGGTCGCGGCTTCGGTCCGCGCGCAGGGCGGCCTCCGATCCGGCATAGTCGCCGAAACGCTCGATAAGCTGCGCCGCCTCGGTGAAGGCGGCGGGCGCGAAGGCGGTCTGGTGAAGCAATCTTTCCCCCGATCAGGTTTCCGCCGCTTTAGCCCGCCGCGGGTTTCGAAACCGCGCAGGGTGATGCTTGACGAGCGATTCACTAAAGATATTCCTCCCCCCGCTTTCCGGGGAAAGGGGACCGCGCGAAGCGCGGTGGAGGGGTCCTTCGGAGTCTGGAAGAACCCCTCCACCAGGCTTCGCATGGTCCTCCTCTCCTGCAAATGCGGGGGAGGAATTGAGTGTACCGCCCCTTCCTGTCAAAGGCCTTCGATGTCCCAGCCTAACCGATCCACCCAGGCCGCAGGCTTCATCCTCGCGATCAGCATCCTCGCCGGCGCGGTGGCGGGGGTGATCGTCGGGCAGCCGAGCATCGGCTTCCTCGTCGGCCTCGCCGCGGGTGTCGTGATCGCGCTGCTCTTCTGGCTGAAGGAGCGCGGCCGCTAGACGCCGCGACCGCTCGGGGCCGGTTACGATATCCATCCATTTTGGTAGGAACATTCCTAGACAAATAGGAAAATTGCATACACAACGGAACATATCACGAACAGCGATTCGCAGGGGAGTGCTGGTGAAATGGTCGTTGCGGCGAAGGATAGAGCATTTTCTAAAGCGTACCCGGATGTCGCCGACCCGGTTCGGGATGGAAGTGTCTCGCGATCCCCAACTCGTCTTCTCGATGAGGCGTGGCCGGGCCGTTCGCCCTCCCATGGAAGCGAAGATCCTGGACTATCTGGACCGGGCCGAGCGGGAACCGGAAGCTTCGTCCCGCTGCCGCCGCCGCCCCTGACCGACGCCGCGAGTGCGTTTCTGCAGGCGATCCGTGTCCAGCTCGTCCACTTTGCCGGCTTCGTGCTCGAGGAGATAAGGAGCCGGCGCTGGGCGAGCGTCACCTTCCAGGGCGCCCGCCACGAACTCGCCTTCAGGCTCGAGGGCGAAGGCGCCGAGGAGGCGGCCGGACGATTGCTGAGCGGGCTCGAAGCGCGCAATTTCGAGCTTCGCGGTCACCTGCTCGCGGACGTATCGCTGGTGGCGGAAGAGCGGCGTCCGGGCTTCGCACGGATCCGACTCGACGCTCTCACCGTAGAGGAAAGGTGAGCGCCTCAGCCGCCGCTGGAGGCGATCTTCTGGAGGTCGTTTATCGCGCTGCGCAAGCGGTGGCCGACCTTTTCCTGCTCGACCGGCGCTTCCTCGGCCGGCGGGAGATCCGCGGCGGCAGGAAGGGCCTGGCGCTTGCGCGTCAGCCCGAATTCGATCCGGTTGACCAGCTGCGACAGCGACTGATCCGGATCCTCTTCGGACTCCGGCAATTGGGCGGCGAGCTCGGAAATGGGCAGGGCTTCCGCTTCCGGCTCGGAGCCGGCCCATTCCGGTTCGGAAGGAGTCCATTGGGCTTCCGGCTCATCCCATTGCGGTTCCGGCTCGTCGAGCTCCGGCTCGGCCTCGGCGACCGGCTCGGCATCCGGCGCCTGGGGAACCAGGAAGGCCGGAAGCGGCCGATGCTCCGACTCGGCGAAGGCCGGCGCCTCTTCGGCCGGGGCTTCCGGGAAATCCTCGAGGTCGAGCGGCTCGCCGAGGTCGCGGGCGAGCAAGGGGCGCCGCGCCGGCGCGTCGGGATGGGCGTCGGCACGCCGAAGCCTGGGCGCCTCCGCTTCCGCTTCGGGTTCGGCCTGGGGCCTGCGACCCGCCGGCACCCGGCCAAGGACCGTCATCAAAGCCCACACCGCGGCGAAGCTGAGCAAAGCGGCCGCGCCGACCGTGGCGAAACGCGCCGTGTCGCCCAGCGGCGGCTGCGCCGCGGGGACGAATTCCGGGAGCCGGGTGGCCGCGACGAGGCTCGAAAGGAGCGATTCCGGCATGGCGAAAGCGACGAAGCCGGCGGAAAGTCCCGCCAGCGCCGCAAGCCCCGAGTCGAATGCGCGTGCGCTAAGGAATGTGAGTTTCGGCATCAGACCGCCTTGCCCGTGAGCTTCTGGTAAGCGGGTATGTAACTGGAAATATTTGACGACCAGTTACGATCCCGACGGACGAAGGCTTGCGCGGTGTCGCGCCTTTCGTCCCAGCGGGCGCGATTGGCGAACAAGGTGTCGAGCGCTTCGGTCAGGGCCTGCGGGTCCCCGGCCGGGAACAGGGTGCCGGTGACTCCGTCCTCGATCAGCTCGCGATGGCCGCCGACATTGGAGGCGACGACCAGCTTCCTCTGCGCCATCGCCTCGAGCGGCTTCAGGGGGGTCACCAGCTCGGTGAGGCGCATCGCCTTGCGCGGATAAGCGAGGATGTCGATCAGCCCGTAATAGCGGTCGACCTCATGATGGGGCACTCGGCCGATGAAGTGGATCCGGTCCCGCGCCGGCGAGGCTTCGGCCTGCGCCTTCAGCGCGTCCTCCACCGGCCCGCCGCCGACGAGGAGGAGATGCGCCTTGGGGCGCTTCTTCAGAAGCAGCGGCATCGCCGCGATGAGATCGTCCAGCCCCTCATAATCGTAAAAGGAGCCGATGAAGCCGACCACGTCGGCTCCGGCGAGGCCGAGCTTGCGGGCGAGGCCCAGGTCCGCGGCGAGCGGGTTGCCGAACAGCGTAAGATCGACCCCGTTGGGCGCGACGATGATCTTCTCCGCCGGAATGCCGCGGCCGATCAGGTCGCGCCTCAGCCCCTCGCAGATCACGGCGACCCCGTCGGCCCGGCGGGCGGCCCAGGTCTCGAACATCCGGATCAGCCGGTAGCGGGCCGAGCCTTCGCGCCCGGTGCCGTTGCCGACCGCCGCATCTTCCCAGAAGGCGCGGATCTCGTAGATGAGCGGAAGGCCCCGGCGCTTCGCCACCGGCAGGGCGGCAAGCGCGTTCAGGACCGGCGAGTGGACGTGGAGCTGGTCCGGTTTCCATTCGTCCGCCAGAGCGTCGAGCCGGGCCTCCAGCGCCTTTATCTCCCGCCACTCCCGCAACGGGGAGGGCGCGGGGGCGGGCTTGGGAGTGCGGTAGAAGTCGATGCCCTCGATCGTCTCGGGATCCTCGCCGCCGCGCCAGTGGCGAACTCCGGTCAGGCACGCCACCTCCATCCCGCGCGCCTTCTGCGCGGTCACGATCGCTCGGGTCCGGAAGGTATAGCCGCTGTGGAGCGGGAGGCTGTGATCGAGGACGTGGAGGATGCGCATGGCGCACCCTCTGCCACAATGAGCTTAACGGCCCGTCAACCGGAGGAGCCTAACAACCGCCGGCATGAGACGAAGCATCAGCCTGGCGCTCGCCGCCGCCGCGGCAACCGCAACCTGGCCGCTGCAGGCGCAGCCATCCGGGCCCTTCACCCTGGCCGAGACCGGGGAGGCCTTCGGAACCCTCCAGGAAGCGGTGGATTCGATCGGCCGCGGCAGCGGGACGATCCGGATCGCGCCGGGCCGCTACGGCGAATGCGCGATCCAGGAGGCCGGACGGGTCGCCTATGTATCGGAACGACGCGGCGCGGCGATCTTCGACGGCGGCGCCTGCGAGGGCAAGGCGACTCTCGTTCTTCGCGGCAAGGGCGCACGGGTCGAAGGCCTGGTCTTCACCCGGGTCCGGGTGCCCGACGGCAACGGCGCCGGAATCCGCCTTCAGGACGGCGACCTCGCCGTCTCCTACACCCTCTTCTCGGACGGCCAGTGCGGAATCCTGTCCCACGACGGCCCGCCGGGCTCCATCTCGGTCGACCATTCGACCTTCAGCGGCCTCGGCGAGGGCGACGGGGTCCATTCCATCTACATCGGCCATTACGGCAGCCTCAGGGTCACCAACTCCCGCTTCGAGCGCGGCACCGGCGGTCATTACGTCAAGAGCCGAGCGCCGCGAATCGAATTGCTCGACAACAGCTTCGACGACAGCCGGGGCCGGCGGACCAACTATCTGATCGACCTTTCCAACGGCGCCATCGGCCGGATCGCCGGCAACGTCTTCGTCCACGGCACCGGCAAGGAGAATTACGCGACGATCATCTCGGTCGCGCCGGAAGGAGCGGAGAACCGCTCCGCCGGGCTGGTGATCGAGGACAATGACGCCTCCGTGGCGCCGGGCTTCCGCTGGTCGACGACCTTCGTCGGCGACTGGAGCGGCGAGCGGCTCGAAATCCGCAACAACCGGCTCGGCCCGCGGATCGAAATGTTCGCGAGGCGCTAGCATGGCGACCCGCGTCCTCCTCACGATCGACACCGAGCTGAGGTGGGACCGGCACCTGCGCGGCGCGTCGTGGGAGGAGAATCTGGCGCTGAGCTTCGATCCGGCGGGGGTGGGGGTGGGCTATCAGCTCGATCGGCTCGCCGCTCATGGCCTCAAGGCCTGCTTCTTCGTCGATCCGATGCCGGCCCTGCTCTACGGACTCGAACCGGTCCGCCGCATGGTGGAGCCGATCCTGGCGGCGGGCCAGGAGGTCCAGCTTCACATCCACCCGTCCTGGGCCGATCCGGCTTGCCCCGTGTTCGAGCTGACCGGCCTTGACGGGGAGAGACAGTTCGAGCTGATCAAGACCGCCCGGGACCTCCTGATCGAGGCCGGGGCGCCGACTCCGATCGCCTTCCGCTCCGGAAGCTACGCCGCTGATCGGGCGACGCTCGAAGCGCTGGCAAGGCTCGGAATCCGCTACGACAGCAGCCACAATGGCAGCCACCATCCCGACCCGAGCGCCCTCCCCCTCGATCCGCGCCGGATCGCTCCGGCCTGGCTGGAAGGCCTGATCGAGATTCCGGTCACCCAGATCGAGCCGCGCCACGGGAGCCTGCGCCATCTCCAGATCTGCGCGGTGTCGTTCGACGAGCTTCGGGCCGCCCTGCTTCACGCCGCCGAACACGATCATCCGGTCGTCAATATCGTCGGCCACAGCTTCGAGCTGGCGACGCGGAGCGGCAAGAGGGCCAATGCCGTCCTCGTCCGCCGCTTCGAGAAACTGTGCGCCTTCCTCGCCGCTCGGAGCGAGCGATTGCCGACCGCTCGTTTCTCGGACCTTCGGGATCTGCCGCTCGAGGCCGAGGCTTCGCCGCTGCGCTCCGGGGCTTTGCGCACCGCCGCGCGGATGGCCCAGCAGGCCTGGGCCAATGCCGTGCATGAAAGGACTCTGTAGGGCCTCCCGATCCCCTCTCCCGTCCTTACGGGAGAGGAGGGGCCCGCCGCGTAGCGGTGGGAGGTGAGGGTCTGTACCGCGGACTCAGCAAGACCCTCACCTCCCAAGCCTTCGGCTTGGGCCCCTCCTCTCCCGCGAAAAGCGGGAGAGGCGGACTTGCGATACCAGGCTTAACGGCCCGTCAACCGCGCTTCTCTAGAGAGCTTGCGATGAAGCGCGGGCAGGGACGGCTCCGATGATCGACAATTTCTCGCTCGCTTTGACCCACGGTCTGTTGCTGCTCGTCGCCTGGCGCCTGCTCTTCCGCGCCGATCTCGATGAGGATGCCGCTCCGGGCGTGGAGCCCGCCGCCCCGAAGAGCCGGCGCTGGACCCTCGGCAAGGGCCGGCCGGATGCGTGACTTCTTCTTCGTCGGCTTCCTCCTCGCCTTGCTCTCGCTCGGCTTCCGCCGGCCGTTCCTGTTCGTGCTGGTCTACGCCTATATCGACACGGTCGCGCCCCAGCGCCTGTCTTATTTCCTTCTGAACAGCCTGCCGCTGTCGATGTACGTCGCCTGCCTCGCCCTGGCGGGCTGGCTGCTGTTCGAAAAGAAGGACGGCCTCAGGTTCAGCGTCCGTCAGGCGCTGCTGGCGGTCCTCCTCTGCTACAGCTTCTACACGACCTCCAACGCCGATTTCCCGATCGCGGCGGCGGAGAAGTGGGACTGGGCGTCGACCGCTCTGGCCTTCGCCATCTTCCTGCCTTTGACCTTGCGCTCGAAGCTTCGGATCGAGGCGCTGCTCCTGTTCCTCACCCTTTCGGCGGCCACGATCATCATCGTCGGCGGGCTGAAGACGGTGGCCTCGGGCGGCGGCTACGGAGTCCTCAACCTGATGGTGACCAACAACAGCAACCTCTACGAGAGCAGCACCATATCGACGATCGCGATCGCGCTCATCCCGATCATCCTGTGGCTTGCCAAATTCGGAACCCTATTCCCGCCCGACTGGCGGGTGAAAGCGTTCGCCGCCGGGCTGGTCTTCGCCTGCCTGCTGATGCCGATCGGGACCGAGGCGCGCACCGGTCTGGTCTGCATCGCCGTGCTCGGCCTGCTGACGCTCCGCAACGTCAAGCGCCGTTTCCTCTATCTCGCCGGGGCGGGCCTGCTCGTCGTCGCCTCGGTCCCGTTCCTGCCGGACAGCTTCACGGGGCGGATGTCGACCATCCAGGGCTATGAGGGGGATTCGTCCGCCAAGGTCCGGCTCGCCGTGTGGGGCTGGACCTGGAACTACGCTCAGGAGCATCCGCTGGGCGGCGGCTTCGGCGCCTATCTCGGCAACAAGATCCAGGTGCGCACCGTCACCACCCAGGAATCCGGCGGAGTCCAGACCATCGCCGCGCGCACCGAAATCGACCAGGGCCGCGCCTGGCACAGCGCCTATTTCGAGATGCTTGGCGAGCAGGGCTTTCCGGGCCTGATCCTCTTCCTCCTCGTCCATATCGGCGGGTTGGTGCGGATGGAGGTGATCAGGCGCCGCTACCGCCTGGCGGAGGGCGACAAGGCCTGGATCGCGCCGCTCGCGACCGCGCTCCAGCATTTCCAGATCATCTACCTGGTCGGCGCCTCGTTCGTGGCCATCGCTTATACGCCGTTCACCCTGATGATCCTGGGTGTCCAGATCGGCCTCGACAACCTCGTCGCCCGGCGCGAGCGGGCGGAGCGGCCTCGCGCGGCCTTCGCCCCGGCCGCCGCCCAATCGCAAGCCGGGATCGCCCCGGCATGAGCGGCGCCCCGGCCGAGCCGCGCGCCGACCTTCCGGCGCTGACCGGCATTCGAGGCCTCGCCGCCTGGTTCGTGGTCCTTTACCACATCAGGATCGGTGCGGTGCCGTATCTGCCGGAGGGGGCGAGCTTCGCCCTCTCCAAGGGCTATCTTGCCGTCGACCTCTTCTTCATGCTGTCGGGCTTCGTCCTGTGGCTGAACTATTCCGACCGCCTCCGCCGCGACGGGCTCGACGCCGTTCCGAAATTTCTCGCCCGGCGGGTGGCGAGAATATGGCCGCTCCATCTCTTCATCCTCGCCCTGACCGTCATCTACGCCGCGCTGGTGGCCGCGACCGGAGAGCTCAACACGGCCCATTATCCCTGGGCGGAGCTCCCGCTGCACGTCCTGCTCGTCCACAATTGGGGCTTCACGTCCGGCCTCACCTGGAACGACCCGAGCTGGTCGATCAGCGGCGAGGCGGCCGCCTATCTGCTCTTTCCGCTGATCGTCCTCGGCGTCGACTGGAAGAGGCTTTCGCCTGCCTGGGCGATCGCGGCCCTTCTCCTCCTTGCCGCCCTGCTCTCGGCGGTCATGGGCTGGAACGGCGCCTTCATCCTCGACCGCGATATCCCGCGCTTCGGACTGCTCCGCGCCGTGACCGAATTCTCGATGGGGACGATCGTCTGCGCGCTTTGGCAGCGCTGGTGCTCGACTCCGGCCGCCTCCGCCGGTTTAGCGGGTGCTCTAATCGGCGCGGCGCTGCTGCTCGGCTTCGCGACGGCGGCCCCGGAGACCCTGGTCGTGCCGCTGTTCCTCGCCGGCCTGCTGCTCGCCCTCGCCCTGACCGCCGACCGCCCCGGCAATCCGCTCGCCGCCCGGCCGATATATTATCTCGGCGAGATCAGCTACTCGACCTATCTCGTCCACTTCCTGCTCTACATCGTTTTCAAGATAGCGTTCGTCGACGATCCGGCGAACGTGCCGCCGGTGCTGATCTCATTCTTCCTGCTGCTCACCTTCCTGGCCTCGGTGGCGCTCTATCACGGCGTCGAGCGTCCCGCGCAGAGGGCGCTGAACCGCCTGTTCGACCGCCGCCTTTCACGCCCGCCGGTTCTTTCCGCCGCGGAATAGGCGTCGCGGGAACCGTCATCCCGGACTTGATCCGGGATCCACGAACACCGCCGGCGCAGAACTCGCACCATCCGTGTTCATGGGTCCCGGCTTTCGCCGGGATGACGGCCGCTTCAGGCGGTCTCGAGCGGCGCCTCGGCCTTCTCGACGAGCGCGATCACGGCCTCGGTGAAGGCCGGAATGTCCTCGGGCTTGCGGCTGGTGACGATATTGCCGTCGGTCACCGCCGCCTCGTCGACCACTTCGCCGCCGGCGTTGCGCAGGTCGGTCCGGATCGAAGGCCAGCCGGTGACCCGCCGGCCTCGGATCAAATCCGCCTCGACGAGCAGCCACGGGCCGTGGCAGATCGCCGCGACCGGCTTGCCCGCCTCGGCAAAGGCGCGGATCGTCGCCACCACTTTCTCGTCCATCCTCAGCTTGTCCGGATTCTTGGTGCCGCCGGGCAGGATCAGGGCGTCGTAATCGGCCGCCTCCACCTCGTCGATCGTTCGGTCCACCGCGACGGTGGCGCCGTTGTCCCCCTCGATCTCGCCTGTCTCCAGCGAGGCAAGGGTGACGTCCGCGCCGCGCTCCCGAAGGATCCGCCGAGGCTCGAGCAGTTCGGAATCCTCATAGCCGTCGGTAGCGATCATCAGTATCCTGGCTTCGGAAATGTTCGGCATGAAAATCCTCCTTTGAAAGCCCAACGGAACGCGTCGAGCCGCGTTCCCGGAACGAAGCGGGCGAGCGGGCGCTTAGAGGCCCCATGCTCTGCTTCGTCGACGACCAGAATCTGCCCGGAATCACCCGCAAGCGCCAAGGCCGCTACTGGCAATATTTCGCGCCCGACGGCAGCCGGATCGCCGACCGGGACGAGATCGAACGGCTGAACGCCGTCGGCATGCCGCCCGCCTACGAGCGCTGCTGGTTCTGCCCCAAGCCCAACGGCCACATTCAGGCCACCGGCTACGACGCCAAGGGCCGCAAGCAATATCGCTACCATCCCGGCTTCCGGGAGCAGCAGGAGGCGGCCAAATATGAGCGGCTCGCCGCCTTCGGCCGCGCCCTGCCGAAGCTTCGCAAGAAGGTCGAGGAGGATCTGACCGGCAAGCCGACGGTCCGCGACACGGTGCTCGCCGCGGTGGTGCGGCTGATCGACGAGACGAGGATGCGGGTCGGCAACGAGGAATATGCGAAGGAGAACAAGAGCTTCGGAGCGACGACCCTTCGCAACCGCCACGCCAAGGTCACGCGCGGGCAGCTCAAGATCAGCTACGCCGGCAAGCATGGGGTGAAGCGGACCGTCACCATCGCCGACCGCAATTTGATCCGGATCGCCAGGCGGACCCAGGACCTGCCGGGCCAGAATCTGTTCGAATATGTGAACGAGGAAGGCGACGTCTGCCCGGCCACGTCGGGCGACGTCAATTCCTACATCAAGGAAGCGATGGGCGACGAGTTCACCGCCAAGGACTTCCGCACCTGGGGGGCGAGCACGATCGCCTTCGAGGAGATGATCCGCCGCTTCCGAAAGCATGGCAGCGTCAAGCTGAAGAGCGTCATCGAGCCGGTCGCCGAAGCGCTCGGCAACACCGCCGCGATCAGCCGCAAATCCTATGTCCACCCGGCCCTGATCGAGGCCGCCAAGGACGCCGGGGCGATCGGCGACCGGCCGCTGCCGCGGTCGTCCAAATATCTCAGCGCGGCCGAGCGCGGGCTGGTCGAGTTCCTGGACGCTCTGCCGGAGGAGCAGGCGAGGGTGGACGGGAAGGGCAAGATTCCTGCAAAGGCCGCCTGATGGCAGCCACCAGTTCGAACTTCGTCGGGAAGAGCAGCGCGCTCGTGGGCGAGGCCCAAGCCTGGGTCAGCGGCAATTTCGTCGGGATCCTGGTCGCCGCGGCGATCGGGACGGCGATCGCTCTGGCGATGCTCGCGGTCCGCTCGCTGGGCTGCAGGCTGCTCCGCCGGCTGGGCGGGGATTCGCACTGGCCGGCTCTCTTCGCCCGCGCCCTCGCCAAGACCAAGATCTACTTCATCGTCCTGACCTCAGCGCAGCTCGTCGCGGACCATGCCGACACCCCGCCGGCGCTGATGAGCGCCATCCACGTCGGCTTCGTCATCGCGGCCTGCCTTCAGGCGGCGATCTGGGCGCGCGAGTTGATCCTCGGCTACGTCGCCCACCGCACCGGCGACCAGGAGCAGAGCACCCTCGCCTCGGCGATCGGGATCATCCGCCTGCTGGTGACGGTGACTCTCTTCGCCATCGCCATCATCCTCATCCTCGACAATCTCGGCGTCAACGTCACCGGCCTGATCGCCGGCCTCGGCATCGGCGGCATCGCCATCGGCCTCGCCGCCCAGGGCATCTTCTCGGACCTGTTCGCGGCCCTTTCGATCCTGTTCGACAAGCCCTTCCGACGCGGCGACACGATCACCTTCGACCAGCATACCGGAACGGTCGAGCGGATCGGCCTGAAGAGCACCCGGATCCGCTCGGTAAACGGCGAGGAGCTGATCGTCTCCAACGCCAATCTGCTCAACGCCCGCCTTCAGAACATGACCCGGCTGGAGCACCGGCGGGCGCAGATCCTGCTCAGCCTGGTCTACCAGACCCCGCCCGAGCAGCTCGCGGCATTGCCCACCGAGCTCAAGGCGATCGTGGGTCGCCAGCGACAGGCGAGGTTCGACCGCGCCCACCTCGTCAAATTCGCTCCGTCGTCGCTGGATCTCGAGCTCGTCTTCCACGTGGAATCGCGCCGGTTCGAGGATTTCCTGGCCGCTCGCGAGGCGGTGATGCTCGATATCCTTCGGCGTTTGGCCGAGCTCGACATCCAGCTCGCTTATCCCAGCCAGGCCAGCTTCACCGCGGCCCCGGACGGGCGGCTGATCATGCCTTATCCGCCGGAGCCGGCTGAGGAATAGAGGTTTCCCTCTCCCGCTTTTCGCGGGAGAGGAGGGGCCCAAGCCGAAGGCTTGGGAGGTGAGGGTCTTGCTGACTTAAGCGGTCCAGACCCTCACCTCCCACCGCTTCGCGGCGGGCCCCTCCTCTCCCGTAAGGACGGGAGA
>Ga0190275_10001016_pt1 | contig 21782 bp, 16 predicted proteins | sample Popmic550T_FD_133745 | JGI IMG/M metagenome (GOLD analysis project Ga0190275, IMG submission 133745) | Populus adjacent soil microbial communities from riparian zone of Yellowstone River, Montana, USA - 550 T | ecosystem: Environmental > Terrestrial > Soil > Riparian zone > Trees stand | place...
ACGACGGTGCCCAGCACGACCGTGACGGTTCCCAGCACACCGGTCACTCCGCCCACCACCGTCACGACCCCGACCGTTACGACGCCCACGGTCAAAACTCCGACCGTCACGACTCCCACGGTCAAGACGCCCACGGTCAAGACTCCCACAGTGAAAACGCCGTCCGGCACCCAATCGCCGACGTCAGGTGGTTCCGGGGACGGTGGCGGCGGTGGTGACACCACGATCAAGCAGCAGACCTCAGCCGTCCTCGACACGGTGAGCGGCGTGACGTCCGGCGGTTCGACGACCAACACCGTCTCGGGCGTGAAGGGCACGGTCGGCGGCGCTGCCGGCGGCGGCTCGGCCGGCGGTGGCGGCACGGCCGGGGGGACGAACCCCGCACTCGAGGCTCTGTCCGCGTTCGACGGCGGCGGCGGTCGGGGCGGCACGGCCGGCCCGGCAGGCAGCGGTTTCGGCGGCGGCACGCTGGGCGGCGGTTCCTTCGGCGGCCCCGGTGGTGCGGGTGGCGGTCTTCCGCCCACGCTCTCGGCGGCCGGCGCGAAGCGCCTGCGCGCGGCCCTCGAGCTGCTCGAGGCCTGCCTGCCGGCGATCGCCCCGATCGACCGCCGGGTGCTCTCCATGCGCGCAGGTGCGCCCGGGGTGGCGCCGCTCTCGCGGCGGCAGGTCGCCTCCCAGCTCGGCGTCTCGGCGCGGCAGGTTCGGTTCTTCGAGCGGCGCGGGCTCTCGAGTCTGCGCACTGCGGCCGAGCAGACCGGCTGCGCAGGGCCGGTCGGCGGCCCATTCGCGGTGTCCAGAATCGGTGCGCTGGGGCTCGTGGCATTCGGATTGGGAGCCGGTGGTGGGACGGGCGGGGATGGCGCTGCCGGCGGCGGCGGAAGCGGCTACGTGCCGGCCCGCCTGGCGGAGCCCGGCGTCGAGTCCCCGCTGGCACGGCTCACCGGCAGCGGCGGGAGCGGCCCCGCCTGGCTCGTGGTGCTCGTCACGGTGCTGTTGTCCGTGTCGATCGCGGGCCTCATGCGCGAGCTGCGCGACTCGGTCGGCGCGTAGCGCCCCAGCTTCGCGCGGGTCTGCGCCACCGTGCCAAAAGCACGGTTGAACGGCTCCGGCATGCCGTATCTTGAGAGGCATGGCGTCCCAGACCTGCGGCAACTGCGGCACCGAGAACCCGGCCTCTGCGAAGTTCTGCATGTCATGCGGGAACGCGCTCGAGCGGACCTGTCCGAGTTGCGGCACTCCCGCCCCGCCCGGGGCGAGGTTCTGCATGGCCTGCGGGACCTCGATGTCCGAGGACTCGGCGCCGGCACCGACCCCGCAGCCCCCGCCCGCGCTCGCGCCGCCGCCGCCGCTTGCGACTTCGCTACCTGAGGAGCGTCGCCAGGTGACCGTGGTGTTCGCCGACCTGTCCGGGTACACCGCGGTCGCCGAGCGGATGGACCCGGAGTCGGTCAAGAGCCTGGTCGACCGGAGCCTCCAGCGGCTGGGCGAGGAGGTGGACCGCTTCGGCGGGCGCGTCGACAAGTACATCGGCGACAATGTGATGGCCGTCTTCGGCGCGCCCGTAGCGCACGAGGACGATGCCGAGCGGGCCGTGCGGGCGGCGCTCGGCATGCAGGACGCGATGTCCGAGATCAACGAGCGTCTGGGCGCCACGCACGGAGTGAACCTGGCGTTGCGCGTCGGTGTCAACACTGGCGAGGTCGTGGCGGGCGCGGTCGGCGACGGTTACACCGTGATCGGCGACACGGTGAACGTCGCGGCCCGTCTCCAGTCCGCCGCGAACCCGGGCAGCGTCACGGTCGGGGAGCGCACCTTCCGTGCGACGAGCCAGGGGATCCAGTATCAGGAGCTCGAGCCGCTGACGCTGAAGGGCAAGGCCGAGCCGGTGCCGGCGTGGGAGGCGGTCGGCGTGGCCACCAAGCAGCCGGTACGCCGGGTGTCGCTGGGCCGGACGCCGCTCGTGGGGCGCACGGACAAGCTCGACCTGCTGCGCTCCATATACGAGCGCGGAGAGCGCGAGAGGCGCCCGCACCTCGTGACCGTGATGGGCCAGGCCGGGGTGGGCAAGTCCCGGCTGCGAAACGAGCTGGAGCGCCTGCTGGCGGAGCGCCAGCCGGCACCGACCTTCCGCGAGGGCCGGTGCCTGCCCTACGGCTCGGGCATCGTGTACTGGGCGCTGGGGGAGGTGATCCGCGCGGAGGCGGGCATCGTCGACGGTGACAGCGCAGAGCAGGCGTGGGACAAGCTGCTGGGGACCGTCGAGGGCCTGGTGACCTTCTCGTCCTCGGAGCAGGCCGAGCCCGCAGAGAGGCGCGCGGCCGTGGTCGGGCGCCTGCTCGGCATCGACGCTCCGGTGGAGGCAAGCCAGCTGGAGGGAGAGGACCCGCAGCGCATGCGGGAGAGCTTCTTCTCGGCCGTGCGCTCCGTGATCGAGGGCATGGCGCGCCGGCAGCCGCTCGTGCTCGTGTTCGAGGACATCCATCGGGCAGACCACGGGATGCTCGACCTGATCGAGTACCTCGCCCAGTGGGTGCGCGGCCCCCTTGTGCTTCTTTGCCTGGCGCGCGACGAGCTGCTCGACCGCCGGGCCCGCTGGGGCGGCGGGCGCCACGAGGCGACGTCGATCCTGCTCGAGCCGCTCACGGTCGAGCAGACGCGCGACCTGGTCGCAGCGGTGATCGGGGTTGACGATGCGGGCGCGGACGCGGTTGCGGCGATCGCCGAGCGCGCGGGCGGGAACCCGTTCTTCGCGGAGGAGATGGCCCGCCGCCTGGCCGACGAGTCGAGCGGCGAGCTGTTCGAGCTGCCGGAGACCGTGCAGAGCCTGCTGGCCGCGCGCCTGGACTCGCTCGAGCCTTCCGAGCGGATCCTCGTGCAGCACGCGGCGGTCTTCGGACGCACCTTCTGGGAGGGCGCTCTCGGGACGGCGGGCCTCGACGATGCGGGCACGTGGGATGCGCTGATGCGCCTCCAGGAGAAGGACATCATCGTGCCGGAGAGCGGCGGCGTGCGGCTGGCGGGCGAGCGCGAGTTCTCGTTCAAGCACGTGCTGATCCGCGACGTTGCCTACGGCATGCTGCCGCGCGCGGTTCGGTGCCGCAAGCACTTCCAGATCGGCCGCTACATCGAGGAACGGGCCGGCGAGCGCGCCGACGAGGTCGTCGCGCTGCTGGCGGAGCACTTCGGCCGGTCCGCGACCCTGTGCAAGGAGGCAGCGCTGGAAGGGGCGGAGGTGGGGCTGATCCACCAGAAGGCGCTCCAATACCTGGAGGCCGCCGGCGACGCCGCGGCGCGCCTGTACTCCAACCCCGAGGCCTACGAGCACTACGAGGCCGTGCGCCGGCTCGAGATCACCGAGGACCCCGCGACCGTCGCGCGGGTGTTGGAGAAGGAGGGCGACGTCGCGTTCCGGATGGGGCGCGTCGGCACCGCCGTGGAGCAGTGGGAGGAGTGCCTCGAGCACCACCGCCGGCAGGAGGACCTCACCCGCGTGGCAGACCTGCACCGCAAGATCGGCGCGGGCCTTTGGAACCAGGGCGAGCGAAAGCTCGCGATCGAGCGCTACCAGAAGGGCATCAACCTGCTCAAGGACGGCCCGCCGTGCCTCGAGCTGGTCCACCTGTACGAGGAGGCGGCCTCGCTCTACATGCACGCGGGCGACAACATGCTGGCGATCTATGCCTCCGAGAAGGCCCTGCGCCTGGCGGAGAAGCTTCAGGAGACAAGGGTGGCGAGCCGCGCGCACGGGATCTTCGGCCGGGTCTTCGGGCGCATCGGCGACAAGGAGAAGGCGCGGGAGAACCTGGAGCGCTCGGTCGAGCTGGCACGCGACTCCGACGACGGCGAGACGATCCGTGCGCTGCTGACCCTGGGTCACCACCTCGAGGTGTCCGAGGCAGACTACGCCGGCGCGGGACAGGCGTATGGCGAGGCACTGCACCTCTCCCAGCAGGTCGGTGACCTTCCGGCTCAGGTGGAGCTGCAGTCCTCCATCGCGCAGGTCGCCTCATACCGGGCGGCATGGGACGAGGTCGCAACCGCCGCCGAGGCGAGCGCCGACCTGGCAGAACGCGAAGGGCTGGTGGGCAAGCTCTGCTATCCGCTCGTGCTGCGCGGGGTGCTGGCCTGGCGGGAGGGCCGTTGGGACGATGCGCAGGGGTGGTGCACGCGCGCTCACGAGCTGGCCGAGCAGGTCGGATGGTCGGAGGTTTCGTTTGCTGCGCTCTACTGGCTCGGTCGCTCGCTGCGCGACAGCGGAGACCACACGGCGGCGATCACCGAGGTGACCCGCGCGCTCGACGTGTGCGAACGCGCGGGCCTGATCGCCCAGTCGATCGAGGCGACCTCGATGCGGGCCATCACGCTCGCGATGGACGGAAAGGGGGACGCCGCCCGCGACGACGCGGAGGAGGCGGGGCGGCTCGCGGAGCGGCTGCACTACCCCGTTGGCAAGGCGGCCGCGCTGATGGCCAAGGGGACGACCTCGGAGGACCCGGACGAGGCACTTCGAATGCTGAGCGAGTCGCGGCAGCTGTGGGAGGGCATCGGCCGGCCACTGGACGCTGCCATCACGGATCTGCTCCTGGGGCACACCCTCGCAAACCAGCGCCCCGACGAGGCGCGCGCCGCCCTCGACCGCGCGGCGACGGAGTTCGAGCGGCTCGGTGTCGCACACCTGTCCGATTGGGCCAAGGCGCTCGTCTAGGCAGATGGCAACCACAAGGCTTCCGGACGGCGTCGAGATCCACTGGGACCAGCGCGGCGAAGGACCGCTGGTCGTGATCGTGAACCAGTTCTTCAGCGAGGCGTGGGTGTTCGAGGGCCTGACTTCCCTGCTTGCGGAGGACCACCGCGTCGTCACCTACGACCCCCGCGGAACCGGCCGCTCCTCGCGCATGGGGCCGTACGAGATCGAGGCCGATGCACGCGACCTGGTGGGACTGGTCGCGTCGCTCGGCCCCCCGGCCGTCCTGGTCGGCATGGGCGACGGGTCCAATCGGGCTGTGCACGCGGCGGCGGCACGACCGGATCTGGTTGACGCCGTGGTCTGTGCCGCCGGCAACCCGGTCGGCGCCACGGCGGTGGAGGGTACGGACGGCCTGGCCGGCTCGGAGTCGGTGCTGGAAGCGTTGATGTCGATGATGGAGACCGACTACCGGGGCGCGCTGCGCACGATGATGGGCACCGCGAACCCAAGCTTCGACGAGGAGACGCTGCGGATGCGCGTTGCCTCGACCAGTGAGAACTGCCCGCAGGACGTCGCCGCGGAGCGCATGCGCTCGTGGATCAACGACCGTGCGCTGGAGCCGGCGAAGGTGCTGGGCGACCGGTTGTGGGTGCTCGAGCCCGGAGGTAACCCCTGGTTCCCGATCGAGGTCGCGCGCCGCTCACGAGTGCTGATCCCGGAAGCGCACATCCGGGAAGTGGAAGACGGCGCGCTCTCGCGCCCGGACATCACCGCCGACGTGGTGCGAGCCCTGACCGCGGAGGGCGCGGGGAGCCCGGAACGAGAAAGGGCCGCGCCGATCCGCGACCCTTCGTGACGTTCCGTGCGGCTCAGCCGCAGACCGGCCAGTGCCCCCGGCCGCTGCGGGTGAGCAGCATCGCCGCGCGCCGGTCCTGCTCGCGCTCCGATGCCGCAGCGGGGTCGCCCCTGCCGCCCACGCTCGCCCAGGTCCCGTAGGAGAACTGGTACTTGCCGCGGTAGGCGCCGCCGCCACCGATCGCGCGCGGGTTGCCGTGCGACTCACAGGCGGCGATCCCGTGCAGGGTCGCCCGCACCGCCGGCGTCAGGCCGGCGCGGCGGTCACGCAGGTCGGCACGCACGTGCCGGATGCGCTTGCGCATCACCCGGATCGCCCGCTGCAGCCCGCGGTTGGACCACCGAACCTGCTTGGCGGTTCGCACCCTGCGGGGCGCTCGCCGTCCATCGCGGCGCGCGATCAGCCGGTTCGCGCGGTTCCTGAGCTTCAGGTACCGGTGCACGAGCCGCTGGTGTCGTATGTCGGTTGTCTTTGTCGTGTCGATCGTGACGGTCCCGATCGGCAGCCGCGGGTCGATTCCCGCGGGGCCGGCCGGGGCCGGTTCAATTGCCTGTCCGTCGTTCGGCTCTATCGCCGAGCTCGCAACCGCTGGTAATGCTGCTGCGATGCCGACGCTGATTACGGCAATCAGGGGGGCCCTCAATGGTCCTCCTCATGTCGTTGGTCAGTGGTCGGCCTCTCTCCCTCGTATCAACGGATGTGCGTCGCGCCCCGCGCCTGGCCCTTTGCGGGCCCCTTGCGGAGCGATGGGGCAAAAGCCCCGGCGACGCCACGCCCGAAGGCGTTGCAGATCGCTTGCGTACTCACGGTCCGCAGCGGCCATCCCGGCTCTTGATGCGGACCGTCTTCCGGGTATCGATGCTTTCCGATACCCAGCCGATTGACTAATCAATCGCCTAAGCTAGCAGGACACTTGACAGCCCGTCAGGTTACGTGACGCTTGTCACACAACCCCGGCGGCCCGGGGCCGGAGTTGCGGCATTCGCGCCCGCCACGGCCTTAGCATCCGTCCGATGAGGGTCACTTTGCCCGACGACCGCTCGCTGGAGCTGCCCGATGGCGCCACCGGCGCCGACCTGGCGCGCGCGATCGGGCCGGGCCTGGCGAAGGCGGCGCTGGCGGTGAAGATGGACGGGCGCGTGGCCGACCTGGCGGCACCTCTGGCGGACGGCGAAGCTGTCGAGATCGTCACGGACCGCAGCCCCGAATCGCTTGACCTGATCCGCCACGACGCCGCGCACGTGATGGCGACCGCGGTGATGGAGCTCTATCCGGGGGTCAAGATCTCGATCGGCCCCCCGATCGAGAACGGCTTCTACTACGACTTCGAGTTCCCGGAGGGCGTGAAGGTCTCCGACGAGGACCTTGCCCGGATCGAGGAGCGGATGCGGGAGCACATCGCTGCCGACGAGCCATTCGTGCGAACCGATGTCGAACCTTCCATGGCCGAGGAGCGCTTTGCTGCCGAGCAGCAGGACTACAAGGTCGAGCTGATCCGCGACCTCGTGGCGGGCAACGGGGTGAAGACCGTGTCGCTGTACCGGAACGGCCCGTTCACGGACCTGTGCCGGGGTCCGCACGCGCCCTCGACCGGGCGGGTGAAGGCGTTCAAGCTGCTGTCGCTGGCAGGCGCCTACTGGCGCGGCGACGAGCACAACAAGATGCTGACCCGCATCTACGGCACGGCGTTCCACTCGAAGAAGGAGCTCGACCAGCACCTCGAGATGCTGGAGCAGGCCCGCGCACGGGATCACCGCCGGCTGGGACCTGCGCTGGGGCTGTTCATGCTGCGCGAGGAGTCACCCGGAATGCCGTTCTACCTTCCCCACGGCGTGACAGTCGTGAACGAGATCGAGCGGGTCGTGCGCGAGCAGCTCCTGCGCCGCGACTACCAGGAGATCCGCACCCCGCACATCCTCGACGTGGAGCTGTGGAAGCGCTCCGGGCACTGGGACAACTACCGCGAGAACATGTTCTTCACCCAGTCCGGGGAGGGCGAGAACCGGCGCCAGTATGCGGTCAAGCCGATGAACTGCCCCGGCGCCTGCCTGGTGTACGGGTCCCAGCGCCGGTCGTATCGCGACCTCCCCCTGCGGTTGGCGGAGTTCGGGCTCTGCACGCGCAACGAGCGCGAGGGCGTCCTGCACGGCCTGCTGCGCGTGCGCGCATTCACGCAGGACGATGCGCACGTGTACTGCACCGAGGAGCAGATCGTGGGCGAGGTGCGCGACATCACGGAGGCAATCGACGAGCTGTACACGCTGTTCGGCTTCGAGGACGTGCGCGTGGAGCTGTCGACACGGCCCGAGAAGTCGATCGGCACCGACGCGCAGTGGGAGATGGCGGAGTCCGCGCTCCTGCAGGCGCTCGAGGAGATGGGCCGGGAGTACAAGCTCAATCCCGGCGACGGCGCCTTCTACGGCCCGAAGATCGACTTCCACATCACCGATGCGCTCGGTCGTTCCTGGCAGTGCGGCACCTGCCAGCTCGACTTCTTCATGGCGGAGCGCTTCGAGCTCACCTACACCGCGCAGGACGACACGCAGCGCACGCCCGTGATGGTGCACCGCGCGCTGCTCGGCTCGATCGAGCGGTTCCTGGGCATCCTGATCGAGCACCACGCGGGCGAGTTCCCCGTCTGGCTCGCCCCGGTGCAGGCGCGCGTGCTGCCAATCGCGGACCGGCACGCCGCGTATGCGGCCCGCGTCGCAGACGAGCTGCGCGGCGTGGGCGTTCGTGCCGACGTGGACGAGCGCTCGGAGTCCGTGGGCCGGAAGATCCGGGACGCCGAGTTGGCCAAGGTTCCGTACATGCTGGTGGTCGGCGACAAGGAGGAGCAGCAGGCAGGCGTCTCGTTGCGGCGCCACCGCGAGGGCGACATCGGCCTGATGCCGCTGGGCACGGTTGCCGATCGAATCGCAAATGAGCGCATTTGAGGCCGGAGCCCCCGCTATACTCGCCATGAATGGAGGGCACTTTCTGATCACGGCGCCAAGCAGATCCGCGCCCCTGTCCTCTTCTTTCCTTTCCTTGCGGTCTCCAAAACATCGTGCGGCTTCGCCGCCTGTCCGTGAGCCCACCTACGGCGGTCTCCACAATGACTTTTAGCTAGTGCCGATCCCGCGTAGGTTCGATCGGCGCCCGCCCGAGCGGGACACCACTCGCATCAACGAGCGCATCCGGGTACCCGAGGTGCGGCTGATCGACGAGAAGGGCGAGCAGGTCGGCGTCGTCAAGATTCAGGATGCGCTCGACTATGCGCGCGACAAGGATCTCGATCTGGTCGAGATCTCCGCCGAGGCGCGCCCGCCGGTATGCCGGATCCTCGACTACTCGAAGTACAAGTACGAGCAGGAGCAGCGGCGCAAGGCTGCTCGCAAGCACCAGCAGCAGGTGACGGTGCGTGAGATGAAGCTGCGCCCGAAGATCGCGACGCACGACTACGAGACCAAGAAGGGCCACATCCTGCGGTTCCTGAAGCACGGTCAGAAGGTCAAGGTCACGATCATGTTCCGCGGCCGCGAGATGGCGCACCCGGAGCGGGGGGAGGTGCTGCTGCGGAAGGTCGCCGACGAGATCGCCGAGTTCGGGACGGTCGAGCAGCAGCCCAACCAGGAGGGGCGCAACATGACGATGGTGGTGGCCCCGGTGCGCGCGCCCGCGCGCAAGCAGGAGCGGGCCGCCGAGCCGGCCCAGGGGGGCGAAGCGGCAGAGTCCGCAGACGCCGCGCCAAATGCGGCGCCCGACCAGACCGCCGACCAGCAGACCGCGACCGGCTGAGCGCTCGCCGCTCGCCCTGCCGGCGCGCGGACTCCGCGACGCAGCGGTGCGGCTCCGCGTGCCGCGAGAGACAGACGCGCACGCGATCGCGGAGGGGTGCAGCGACGCGGAGATCGCACGCTGGACGAAGGTGCCGTCGCCGTACACGCTCGAGGACGCGCGCGCGTGGATCGCCGCCGCGGAGCTACAGCGGCGCAACGGCAATGAGTTACAGCTCGTGATCGCGCAAGTGGGTGAAAAGCGGCCGGTGGGCAGCGCGGCGCTGCGGCTGCACGCCGACCCCGAGCCGCATGGTGAGATCGGCTACTGGGTGGCCGCCGGTGCAAGGCGCGCGGGCGTCGGCGGGCGGGCGGTGCGGCTACTGGCTCGCCACGGCCTGCAGGCATTCGGCCTGGCCTGGATCGAGATCGCCGTGTCGCCGCACAACGAGGCGTCGCGTGCGCTGGCGCGGAGCGCCGGCTTCGAGGCCTACACCGTGGAGCTGCGCGAGTTCAAGGGCCGGATGGAGGAGTTCGAGCTCCTCCGGCTGACCGGGTAGCGCTAACCGTAGCTAGCGCTCGCGGTTGTCGTCGGAGGGCGACTCGCGGGCGTTCTCGGGCGCGTCCTCCTTCGCCTTCGGCGCAGCGCGCGTCACCGTCTCGCATGAGCCCTTCGGGTTCGCGGCGGTCGCATCCACGATCACGTCGACGAAATCGATCAGCGCCTTGTCGTGGCGGCCCTCCCCGCAATCGATCAGGTCCGGCTCGCCGTCGCGCGCGCGCAAAGTATCGTTGCCGCCCTCGCCGCGCAGGATGTCTACGCCGGGCAGCGACACGTCCTCGGACGCCATCCCCCACAGGACGTCGTTGCCGGACCCGCCGATCAGCTCGTCCGCGCCCCGGTTTCCGTACAGGGCATCGTTACCGGAGCCCCCCACCAGCATGTCATCCCCGGTGCCGCCCGAGACCAGGTCCCGCTCGCCGTCACCGAACAGGCGGTCGTTGTCGGGCCCGCCGTGCACGCGATCGTTGTGCTCGCCACCCTTGGCGAAGTCGTTGCCCGGCCCGGCGTAGATCCGGTCCCCACCGGTGCCGCCGTTCAGGTTGTCGTTGCCGGCGTTCCCGGCGATCAGGTCGCCCTGGAACCAGCCCACGATCGTGTCGTCTCCCGAGTTGCCGAACAGGAAGTCCTCGCCGGTGCCGCCGTTCAGGTTGTCGTTGCCGGCGTTGCCACGCAGCCGGTCGTCGCCTCCGCCTCCGAAGAGCGTGTCGCGGCCCAAGCCCTTACCTCCGGTGATGTTGTCGGCGCCCTCGCCGCCAGAGGCCCGGTCGTCACCACGCCCCGCGGAGATGAGGTCGTCACCGCCGAGCCCTCGGATGCGGTCGTTGCCGCCCCGAGCCTTGATGTAGTCCGATCCCTGTGTGCCGGTGAGGCGCTCGCTGCGGTTCGTGCCGCGCACGGTCTCCGCCGGCGCCGTCGCGGTGACGAGCGTGACCGCCGCCGCCAGGGCGGCGGCCGTGGATGCTGCGCAGGTTCGGAGTTGCATCGACGATCCTCCTTGGTCGCTGCGCTGAAGATACCGGCGGGCCGCCGGTATCTGCGCCGCCGGGCCGGGGGCCGTGAATGTGTGGGCCCCCGACCCGCGGCGCTCGCGCTCGTCGTGCCCCTGCGGTGGTTGCGACCGCCCGATGGTCACCGGCGCCTCCAGCCTGCCATCATTTGCGATCGCAGCCCGCCGAGCGTGTGGATCGAAGATATCGGCGTCTCAGCTCGGGCGCGCCGGTTCCCATCTGCTTCAATAGCGGGCCAATGCCGAAAATGAAGACACATTCTGGTGCAAAGAAGCGCTTCCGCGTGACGGCCGGTGGCAAGCTGCGTGCGCGTCATGCGATGACGTCGCACAACCTGGGCAAGAAGGCCGCCAAGCGCAAGCGCCGGCTCGGCAGGCCGGTGGAGGTCAAGCCGGCCAATGCGCACGAGGTGAAGCGCCTGCTTGCAGGCGGCAGGGGTGCGAAGTGACGCGCGTCAAGCGGTCGGTCAACGCGCGCAAGAAGCGCCGGGCGGTGCTCGAGCAGGCCAAGGGCTACCGCGGCGAGAAGCACACCAGCTACCGGCGCGCCAAGGAACAGGTCATGAAGTCGGACGCGTACGCGTACCGCGACCGGCGCAACCGCAAGCGCGACTTCCGCTCCCTGTGGATCGTGCGCATCAACGCGGCCGCACGGCGCGAGGGCCTGAGCTACAGCCGTCTGATGGCCGGCCTGCGGGAGGGCGGCGTCGAGGTGAACCGCAAGATGCTCGCGGACGTGGCCGTGCGCGACCCGGACACGTTTAGGCGATTTGCCGAGCGAGCCAAGCAGGCCCTGGAGGTGTCCGCGGCCGGATCCTGAGGATCAGCGGACACGACGATCTCCACGGGCGGCAACCGGACGGTTGACCGCCCTTTTTGTTTTGTTTTGGAGGTCGCCGGGGGCTACGGCCCCCTCGGCAGCTTCGCTGCCTCCCCCCGCGGACTCAGGGACAGGCGGATTTCATATTCATGACCGAGACGATCACGAGCACACACAACTCCCGGATCCGCGCCTTGCGGAAGCTGCGCGAACGCAAGGAGCGCGAGGAGCAGCAGCTCTTCATGGCGGAGGGGGAGGACATGCTGCACGCGGCGCTGCGCGAGCATGCTGCGCCGCAGGCCGTGTTCTCGGTGCCGGATCCCCCGCCACGGCTCGCGGCCCTGCTGGGCGAGCTGCCGCCTCAGATCGAGCGCGTCACCGTGGCGCCCGAGGCGCTGGCGGCCGCCGGGTCGCTCGGTAGCGGCTCCCGCGTGATCGGAGTCTGGAGGCTGCCGGACATCGCATCGGCACCGGTTCCGCAGGAGCCCGGACCGGTTCTGTACCTCCACGATGTCGCCGATCCTGGAAACGTCGGGACCACGCTGCGGTCCGCGCAGGCGTTTGGAGCCGCGCGCGTCGTGCTGAGCCCGCGCACGGCGGACCCGTTCGGCCCCAAGGCGGTGCGCGCCAGCATGGGCGCTGTGTTCGCGCAGCCGGTCTCCCGCGCAGACTTCGGGTCGGCACGAGGCGGGCGCCGCGCGATCGCCCTCGTGCCGGGGGCAGGGCGTCCGCTGCGGGACGTCGGGCTCGAGGGAGCCGTGCTGTTCGCGCTTGGCTCCGAGCGGGCCGGCTTGCCCGAAGCCGTCGTGGCCTCCTGCGAGGAGATTGCACACGTACCCGTCGACCACGGGGGCGCGGATTCGCTCAACGTCGCGATGGCCGCCACCCTCTGCCTGTACGAATATCGTGCCACCCATGCCTGACCCTGCGCCTCCGAACAGCAACGACCGGGGCGACGACCCCCTCGCGCGCCTCGAACGGATCGCCGAGGAGGCGGAGCGGGCGGTGCTGGAAGCCGCCACCGCGGCGGAGCTCGAGGACCTCCGTGTCAGGTACCTGGGCCGTAAGGCCGAGCTGACGTCGATCCTGCGCTCGATCCCTGAGCTCGCGCCCGAGCAGCGGGCGCCGGTGGGGATGCGCGGAAACGAGGCCCGGCAGGCACTCGAGGAGCTGGTCTCGGAGCGGGCCGCGGCTCTCGGGTCCCGCGAGCTGGAGCACACCCTGGGCGAGGAGGCGGTGGACGTGACGCTGCCCGGCGACCCCATTGACGTGGGGCACCTGCACCTGATCACCGCCACCCGGCGTGAGCTCGAGGACATCTTCGCCGGGCTCGGGTTCCGGGTCGTCGAGGGGCCCGAGGTGGAACTGGACTACTACAACTTCACCGCACTCAACCACCCGCCGGGCCACCCCGCGCGCATGCTCCAGGACACCTTCTACGTGTCTGACGAGGTGGTGCTGCGCACGCACACCTCGCCGATGCAGGTGCGCGCCATGGAGCTCCAGGGGCCGCCGATCTACATCGTCGTCCCCGGCAAGGTCTACAGGCGCGACTCCGACGCGACGCACACCCCGATGTTCCACCAGCTCGAGGGCCTGGCCGTCGACGAGGGCATCACTCTCGCCGACCTCCAGGGAACGCTGCTCGAGTTCGCCCGCGCGTACTTCGGTCGCGATCGGAAGGTGCGCCTGCGCCCCCACTACTTCCCGTTCACCGAGCCGAGCGTCGAGTTCGACGTGTCGTGCTTCGCGTGCGGCGGCTCGGGCATGCTGCGAGATCGCTCCCGGGACCCGCTCTGCAAGGGCACCGGCTGGATCGAGGTCGGGGGCGCGGGAATGGTCGACCCGAACGTGTTCGGGTTCGTGCGGGATCAGGGCTATGACCCCGAGCAGGGCATCCAGGGGTTCGCGTTCGGCCTCGGCATCGACCGCATCGCGATGCTGCGCCATGGCGTGCCCGACCTGCGCCTGTTCTTCGAGAACGACCTGCGCCTGTTGAGGCAGTTCTGATGCAGGTGCCCGTGACATGGCTGCGGGAGTACTGCGATCCCGGCCTCGGGGTCGACGACCTCGCGACGGCGCTTGCCCTGAGCGGGACCGAGGTCGAGCGCATCACGAGTGTCGGGGTGCCGCGGGTCGACGGCAACCAGGCGCTGTTCCTGGTTGGTCAGGTGAAGTCCGTCGAGCCGCATCCGGACGCCGACCGCCTGAAGGTCTGCCGGGTGGCGCTGTCGGGCACGGACGAGCGCACGATCGTCTGCGGCGCGCCGAACGTGGCGGTGGGACAGGCGGTGATGGTGGCGCTGCCGGGGGCGGTGCTGCCGGACGGCACGCGGCTCGGCCGAGCGAAGCTGCGCGGCGTGGAATCCGACGGAATGATCCTGTCCGAGACCGAGGTTCACCTCGGGACCGACAGCGCGGGGATCATGGTCCTGCCCGACTCGTGTGCGGCAGGCGAGGAGGTCCGGCGCTACATCTCGGTGGGGGACGACGTGCTGGAACTCGAGATCACGCCGAACCGGCCAGACACCCTGAGCGTCTTTGGCGTCGCGCGTGAGGTGCACGCCGTGACCGAAGCTGAGCTCGCACCGGATCCGGGCGACGAGGACGTGGGGGGAGGCGCCGAAGGCGCCGAGGGGGGCTTTGCCCCCCGTGGGCAGCAGGGAGGTGGTGAAGCCGCCGACCTGATCTCTGTCACGGTGGATGACTTCGAGCTCTGCCCCCGGTTCAGCGTGCGGGTGTTCGAGGACGTGCGGGTCGGCCCCTCGCCGCTGTGGCTGAAGGCGCGCCTGATGGCGGTCGGCCAGCGCCCGATCAGCAACGTCGTCGACATCACGAACTACGTGATGCTGCTGCTCGGACAGCCGATGCACGCCTACGACCTCGATCGCGTGGCCGGGCCCGAGCTGCACATGCGCGCTGCCCGCGAGGGCGAGCGCCTCACCACGCTGGACGGCGAGGAGCGTGTCTTCGACGGCGACGCCGTGCTGGTCTGTGACGCGAACGGGCCCACCGGGATCGGCGGCATCATGGGCGGGTCTGCCAGCGAGGTCAGCGCGGACACCACCCGGGTCGCGATGGAGGCGGCGACCTGGAACGGCACCAACATCCTGAAGACGTCCAAGAAGCTCGGCCTGCGCACCGAGGCCAGCAACCGGTTCGAGAAGCAGTTGCATCCCCGTCTCGCCCTCCAGGCGCAGCACCTCGCGGCACGGCTGATGCTGGAGCTGTGCGGCGCGCGGATGGTTGCCGGGACGGTCGACGTGGCGGCGCCCGAGCCGGAGCCGCATCGGATCGCGCTGCGCGGCGACCGGCTCGACGCGCTGCTGGGCCAGCCGATCCCGCCCGAGGAGTCCCAGGCCATCCTCGAGCGCCTCGGCTTCGGCGTCCAGCGTCGCGACCGCGACCTCGAGGCGGTGGTGCCGTACTTCCGCCACTACGACGTCTACCGCGAGGCCGACCTGATCGAGGAGGTCGCGCGCGTGCACGGGTTGCAGCGGCTCCCTGCGACGCTGCCGGCGCGCCGCCGCGCGGTCGGATCGTTGTCGCCGACGCAGAAGCTGCGGCGGGGGATCGAGGACCAGTTGCGCGGGGCGGGGTGCAGCGAGGTGGTGACGTTCAGCTTCGTCACGCCCGAGGCAGTGCGCATGCTGCGGGTCGCGGACAGCGACGTGCGCGCCCAGGTGCTGCCGGTGGCGAACCCGCTCAGCGAGGAGCAGTCGGTGATGCGCACGACGCTCGTCCCGGGTCTGCTCGAGGTGGCCCGCCACAACGTTGCCCGCGACATGCCGGACCTGTCGCTGTTCGAGTGCGGGCGGGTGTTCTTCTCGAGGGGGCGCGACGACCTGCCTGACGAACGGCTGCACCTCGGGATCCTGCTGACCGGGGACTTCCAGCCTGCGACGTGGCGGCGGCCGGCCCTCCAGGCCGACTTCTACACGGCCAAGGGGATCCTGGTGGCCCTGCTGGAAGCGCTCGGCGTACGCTGGCGCCTGATCGCGGGCGGCCCGCCGTTCCTGCATCCCGGCCGGGCGGCCGAGGTGGTCGTGGATGCCCGCGAGGCAGGCTGGCTGGGCGAGTTGCATCCGGGGGTGGCGGCCGACTTCGGCCTGGACGACCTGGAGCGGCCGCCGGCGGTGCTGGAGCTGGACCTCGGCGTCGTGCTGCCGGCCGCCGAGCGCGTCACCCGCCGCTACGAGGACCTGATCACCTACCCGGCGGTCGTGCAGGACATCGCGGTCGTGGTGGACGAGGCCGTCGAGGCCCACTCGGTGGTCGACACGGTTGCGGCCGCCGGAGGGGACGAGCTGCGATCCGTGCGGGTGTTCGACGTGTACCGCGGCGACCAGGTCGGGGAAGGCCGCAAGTCGCTCGCTCTGCGGCTCGAATTCCGCTCGTCCGACAGGACCCTGACCGACGCCGAGGTGGCCGAGCGGCGGGGCAGGATCCGGGACGCGATCGCGCACGAGACGGGGGGGACGCTGCGTGAGTAGGGTCCAGGCCGGCGCCGCCGGACGTTCCCAGACGCTTGCCGGGGAGCCGCTCGCGCGTGCCTGCGTGGTCGGCGCGTCGGGCTTTGCCGGCGCGCTCGCGGCCGCGATCCTGTGGGTGCACCCGCGGGTGTCGCTGGAGGCTGTGACGGCGCGGACGGAGGCCGGCCGCCGGCTCGACGACCTCTACCCGCGCCACCGCGTGCCGCTCGAGCTCGAGCCCTTCGACGCCGAGCGCCTGGCGGAGGTGGCCGACGTGGCGCTCGTCTCCTACCCGCACGGCGCCGCGGCCGAGGTGGTTGCCGCGCTGCGCGGCCATGGTGTGCGAGTGGTGGACCTGTCGGCCGACTTCCGCCTCTCAGACGAGGCGTTGCACGAGCGCTGGTACGGGCCGCGCGGGGCCCCCGGCCTGGTCGGGGAGGCGGTCTTCGGGCTGACCGAGCTGCACCGCGACGAGGTGGCCGCGGCGAGCCTGGTGGCCAACCCCGGCTGCTACTCGACGGCCGCCATCCTGGCGCTGGCGCCGCTGGCCCGTCAGGGGCTGGTCGCAGATGCCGTGGTGGACGCCAAGAGCGGGGTGTCCGGGGCGGGCCGTGCCGCGACCGACCGCACCCACTTCGTATCCGTGGACGAGAACGTGAGCGCGTACGCCGTCGACGGGCATCGCCATGCGCCCGAGGTCGACCAGGAGCTGGCTGCCCTGGGGTGCGACGCGCGCGTGACCTTCATGCCGCATCTGCTGCCGCTCGACCAGGGGCTGCTCGCGAGCTGCTACGTGACGCCGACGCGCCCAATCGACGCCGCGGACGTTGCTTCTCTGTTCGCTGATTTCTACGCGGGCGAGCCGTTCATCGAGCTGGCCGCGGAGCCCCCCGGCGTGCGCGACGTGCGCGACACGAACCTGTGCCGGATCCACGCCACCAGCCTCCCGGACGGCCGGGTGGTCACGTTTGCCGCGATCGACAACCTCTGGAAGGGAGCGGCGGGGCAGGCCGTGCAGAACCTGAACGTGATGCTCGGCGCCGATGAGACGGAGGGCCTGTGGTGAGCGCGAACGGCACCTTCTTCCGCTCCCGCTGGGTGGACGCTCCGGCAGCCGTTACCGAGCTCGAGCCGGGTGTGCTGCCCCGCGGCTTCCGCGCGTCCGGTCTTGCCTGTGGCATCAAGCCCTCCCGCCGCCTGGACATCGGGGTTGTGGCATGCGACGGCGAGGCCACGTCGGCGGCGATGTTCACCCGCAACGCGCTTGTGGCGGCAGCGGTGGAGATTTCTCGCGCGGCCGACCTGTCGCGTCTGCGCGCCGTGGTGGTGAACAGCGGCAACGCCAACGTCGGCACCAGGGAGCAGGGCCGCGCGGTTGCCGAGGCGATGGCCGATGCGGTCGCTGATGCGCTGGGTGTCGAGCGCTCTCGGGTGGGCGTGGCCTCGACCGGGGTGATCGGCGTGCCGCTGGACATGGAGGTCGTTTCGGGCGGTGCCCGGCGCGCGGCCGCGGAGCTCTCCGAGGACGGCGGAGCCCGCTTCTCGGAGGCGATCATGACCAGCGACCGGTGGCCCAAACGGGCCAGCCTCGAGGTGTCGCTCGGGGGCGGTCCCGTGCGCCTGTGCGCCCAGGCCAAGGGCGCCGGGATGCTCTCGCCGAGCTTCGCCACGATGCTCTGCTTCGTGCAGACGGATGCGCTCGTCGACGCCGCCACGCTTGACCGCCTCCTGCGAGCAGCGGTGGAGCGCTCGTTCGAGCGGGTGTCCGTGGACGGCCAGCTGTCCACGAACGACTCCGTGTTCGCGATCGCCGGCGGAGCGTCTGGGCTGTCCGTCGAGCCGGGCAGCGACGACGAGCGGGCATTTGCGGCCGCGCTCGACGCGCTCCTGCGCCAGCTCGCGGTCGAGATGGTGGCCGACGGCGAGGGCGCCGAGCGGGTCGCCCGTCTGGTGGTGCGCGGCGCGGTCGAGGCGGTGGACCCGGTCGCGCGGGCGGTCGCCAACTCCCCGCTGGTGAAGTGCGCGCTGCACGGACGGGATCCGAACTGGGGCCGGATCCTCCAGGCGGCCGGCCAGGCGCTGCCGGACGCGGACCTGTCGGAGCTTGGGCTCTACATAGGAGAGGTCCACGTCGCGAGTGCGGGCGGCGCCGTGGCCCTGGCGGAGGATGGGCGGCGCCGGCTGGACGAGGCGATGGCCGCCGCCGAGGTGGAGATGCGGCTCGACCTCGCTCCCTCCGGTGAGGAGGCCGAGATCTTCTTCTGCGACCTGGGTCCCGAGTACGTGCGGTTCAACTCGGAGTACACGACGTGAGCACCGATCGCGCACCGGCCCGGCAGGGGCCGCGGATCGAGATGCTGCTCGAGGCGCTCCCGTACATCCGGGAGTTCTCCGGATCGACGATCGTGATCAAGTACGGCGGCGCGGCGATGGCGGATGAAAAGCTCCGGGAAGCGTTCGCCACCGACGTCGTGCTGCTGAAGTACGTTGGCCTGAATCCGGTGATCGTGCACGGCGGGGGTCCGGAGATCACCGACTACATGCAGCGGCTGGGCCTCGAGGTGGAGTTCGTCCAGGGGCTGCGCGTCTCGACCGAGCAGACGGTCGAGGTCGTGAAAATGGTGCTGATCGGAAAGCTGAACAAGGACATCGTGCTGCGCCTCAACCGGCACGGCCAGCCGGCCGTCGGACTGTGCGGGGACGACGGGTCCCTGTTCCAGGTCGCCAAGCGCGCGATCACCGACGCGGAAGGCGATGAGCTCGATCTTGGATTCGTGGGCTCGATCCGCCAGGTCGATGTGAACGTGCTGAACCACATTGCAGAGGACTACATCCCCGTGGTGGCATCGGTGGGGGCGGACGCCGAGGGGCGCTCGTACAACGTGAACGCTGACGAGGCCGCCGGCGCGGTGGCGGCGGCGCTCGGCGCCTACAAGGTCATCTTCCTGACCGACGTCGAGGGCTGGCTGGCCGACCAGGGCGACCCGGCCAGCCTGGTGTCGGAGACAGACGTGGCCGAGATCCGGCGCGTGATCGAGGCCGAGGGCGTCGGCGGAGGCATGCTGCCCAAGCTGCAGGCGTGCGCGAGTGCCGTGGAGTCGGGAGTCGGCTCCGCACACATCGTGGACGGGCGCGAGCCACACTCGCTGTTGCTCGAGCTGTTCACGGATGCGGGCATCGGGACGAAGGTGGTCAAGTGACCGTCGGCAGTCGGCAGTCGGCGATCGAGCTGGAGAGTCGCTACATGATGCAGACGTACAGGCGGCTGCCGGTCGAGTTCGTGCTGGGGGAGGGGGCGCGCCTCTACGACGCGCAGGGCGAGGAGTACCTCGACTTCCTCGCCGGGATCTCGGTCTGCAACGCCGGCCACTGCCATCCCCGCGTCGTCGAGGCGATCCGGGACCAGGCCGGTCGCCTGCAGCAGGTGTCCAACCTCTACTACAACGAGCCCGCGGCGCGGCTGGCGGAGCGCCTGGCGACCAGCTTCGAGCCCGGCGCCCGGGTGTTCCTGTGCAACTCCGGCACGGAAGCAAACGAGGCGGCGATCAAGCTTGCCCGCAGACACCGTCGTGGCGGGGAGATCGTGGTGCTGGAGGGCGCCTTCCACGGGCGCACGATGGGCGCGCTGTCGGCGACGCCGCAACCCGACAAGCAGGAGCCGTTCGCACCGCTGGTGCCCGGCTTCCGGGTCGTGCCGCGTGACGATCCCGAGGCGCTCGCGGCGGCGGTGGGCGACAGGACTGCCGCGGTGATGGTGGAGCCCGTACAGGGTGAGACCGGCGTGTGGCCGATCTCGGAGCGGATGCTGCTGGCGGCGCGCGAGGCGTGCGACCGGTCGGGTGCGCTGCTGGTCTTCGACGAGATCCAGTGCGGGATGGGTCGCACCGGCACGCTGTGGGCATTCGAGCTCACGCCCGTGCGCCCGGACGTGCTGACGGCCGCCAAGGCGCTGGCGAGCGGCCTGCCGGTGGGCGCGTGTCTCGCGGGCCGGCGCGCCGCGGACGTGCTGCAGGCCGGCGACCACGGGGCGACCTTCGGGGGCGGGCCGCTGGTGGCCGCCGCCGCACTCGCAACCCTGGACATCCTCGACGACGACGCGTTGCTGTCACGTGTGCGCGTGCTCGGCGACCGCCTGCGCGTGGGGCTCGAGGAGCTGCGCTCCGCCGGCCGCCTGTCCGACGTGCGCGGGCGCGGGCTGATGCTGGGCGCCGACGTGCCGGCCGAGCTCGAGGGCGGGGCGCCGGCGGTCGTGGCGCGCGCGCTCGAAGAGGGGATCGTGCTGAACGCGATCGGCCCGCTGACGCTCCGCTTCCTGCCGCCCCTCGTGATCACCGATCGCGACCTGGACCAGGTGCTCGATTTCCTGAGGGAGGCGCTGTGAGTAGCGACCAGAAGTGGGTGCGGACCGCCTCCTACGAGGCGTCGCCGGACGAGGTGGGGCGGGTGCTGCTGCTCTACTCCGGTGGGCTCGACACCTCCGTGATGCTGAAGTGGATCCAGGACTCATACGGCGCCGAGATCGTCGCGATGACCGTGGACCTGGGACAGCCGGGGGAGGACTTCGAGGTCGTGCGCGACAAGGCGCTGAGGCTGGGCGCGCTCGACTGCCTGGTCGTCGACGCGAAGGAGGAGTTCGCGCGCGACTACGTGCTGCCGGCGATCAAGGCCAATGCGCTCTACGGCGGGGGGTACCCGCTGTTCACGGCGCTCGGCCGGCCGCTGATCGCGAAGCTGGCAGTCGACAAGGCACGCGAGACGGGGTGCGACACGATCGCCCACGGTTGCACCGGGAAGGGCAACGACCAGGTGCGGATCGAGGCCACGGTCGCGACGCTCGACCCGGACATGCGGATCATCGCGCCGGTGCGGAGCTGGCAGATGGGCCGCGAGGAGGAGATCGCCTACGCGCGCGAGCACGGCATCCCGATAAAGGGAGGCACTGAAGCACCGCCGTACTCGGTGGACGACAACCTCTGGGGCCGGTCCTCCGAGGGTGGGCCGATCGAGGACCTGGGTGAGCCGCCGCGCGACGACGTGTGGAGCATCGTGACGCCGCCCGAGCAGGCCCCTGACAGGCCGCAGGACCTCGAGGTCGAGTTCGAGGAGGGGGTCCCGGTGGCGCTCGACGGCGAGCGGCTCGGGCTCGTGGAGCTGATCGAGCGCTGCGCCGAGATCGGCGGTCGCCACGGGGTCGGCTTCGTGGACCACATCGAGGACCGGATCGTGGGCCTGAAGGTGCGTGACGTGTATGAGGTGCCCGCGGCGGCGGTGATCCTGACCGCGCACCAGGAGCTGGAGAAGCTCGTCGGCACGATCCACCAGAACAACTTCAAGCCGGGGCTCGACCGCCACTGGGCGTTCCTGGCCTACGCGGGCCTGTGGCACGAGCCGCTGATGGGTGACCTGAACGCCTTCATGCAGTCCGTCAACCGCTGGGTGACCGGCAAGATCGTGATGCGGCTCTACAAGGGCCGCGCGACCGCCGTCGCGCGCTCGTCCCCGCACGCGCTCTACGACGCGGACCTGGCCGGGTTCGGCGAGTCGGGCGGCCTGTTCAGCCAGCAGGCGTCGCCCGGGTTCATCGAGCTCTGGTCGCTACAGAGCCGGATGGCCTATCG
>Ga0190275_10001017_pt1 | contig 21734 bp, 16 predicted proteins | sample Popmic550T_FD_133745 | JGI IMG/M metagenome (GOLD analysis project Ga0190275, IMG submission 133745) | Populus adjacent soil microbial communities from riparian zone of Yellowstone River, Montana, USA - 550 T | ecosystem: Environmental > Terrestrial > Soil > Riparian zone > Trees stand | place...
AACGAAGCGAATGATCGGCGTGGCATTCGCTTCCGCCTCGACGTCCGAGGCGCTGTCGTCCGTTCCGCGCAGGGCCAGCAGCTCACCGGCCTCGCCGAGTTGCTTGAGGATGTCCTCCATGCTCGAGCTGTCTGTGCCGAAGTACCGCTCGATGCGATCCTGCACCTGCTCGGAGGGCGCCACGACCACGCGCACATCTTTTCCAAGCGCGAAGCGGAGATCTTCGGCTGCGCGCAGATCGAGCGGATCGACCAGGGCGACGCTTAGGGTGTGGTCGCTCATGGCGACCGGCAACGCGCGGTGCAATCGCGCCAGTCCGCCAGGAATCAGACGCAAAATTTCCGGCGCGATGCCGTCTTCCGGCAGGTCGACCAGATCGGTCCCAAGCGCCTCGGCGATGACTTGGTAAAACCCGCGCTGGTCCACGAAGCCGCCGTCGATCAGGGCCTGCTCGATGCTCTTTCCGTTAAGCTGAGCCTCCTGCAAAACATCCTCGATCTGCGACGGCTGGAGCACCCGTTGCTCGACGAAAATATCGCCCACCTGTCGCGCGTTCATGTCTTCATCCGGGGAGCGCAGGCTGCTAGCCTGCACGTCTCGGCAGCTTGCCGAGACGCATTGCGCAAAGCGCATCGCGGAATCTGTTTGGGCTTCGCCAAAATGTAGCCGGCAAGCTGCCGGCTACTGCAGGCTAGCAGCCTGCGCTCCCCGGATCTTCTACCAGTCGCGCGCATAACTAATCCACATCTCCCAGCGTGATCGAAATGACCTCCTCCGCCGACGTCAGGCCGGCGAGCACTTTGCGCACGCCGTCTTCGCGCAGCGTCCGCATGCCGAGATCGCGCGCGCGCTGGCGGAGGAGCAGGGTCGCGCGGCGATTGTTGATCATGTGGCGCGCGTTGTCGTCGATGACGAAAATCTCGAAAATGCCCATGCGGCTTTTGTAGCCGGTCTGCCGGCATTCCGCGCAGCCGGCTGGCTTCATCACCTGCGCGTCGACTAATTGCTCCTGTTCGAGATTGAGGGCGCGGAGTTCGGTCTCGCTCAATTCGCCGGGCTGTTTGCAGTTTGGGCACAGCCGCCGGACGAGCCGCTGCGCGATGATCGCGCGCACGGACGAAGCGACCAGGAATGGCTGCACGCCGATATCGACCAGCCGCGCCACGGCGGAGGGCGCGTCGTTCGTGTGCAGGGTGCTGAAAACAAGATGGCCGGTGAGGCTCGCGTTGGTCGCGATCGTGGCCGTCTCGAGATCGCGAATCTCACCGATCATGATGACGTTCGGCGCCTGGCGCAAAATCGAGCGGAGCGCGACCGGGAAAGTCATTCCGACCTCGGTATTCACCTGCACCTGATTGATGCCATTCATTTGGTATTCGATCGGCTCCTCGATGGTGATGATCTTGCGGTCGGGTTTGTTGATGTAATTCAGGCAGGAATAGAGCGTGCTCGTTTTTCCGGAACCGGTCGGGCCGGTGACGAGGAGAATGCCGTCCGGCAGCCGGAGGAGCCGCTCGAACGTCTCCTGGTCGTCGCTAAAAAATCCGAGCTCAGGCAGGCCGAGCATGAGGCTCGATTTGTCGAGGACGCGCAGGACAATGCTTTCGCCGTGGTTGGTGGGAATGGTGGAAACGCGGAGATCGATCGGCTTCCGCGCGATTCGGACCTGGATACGCCCGTCCTGCGGCAATCGCTTTTCCGCGATGCTCATCGAGCCGGTCATGATTTTCAGCCGGCTCACGATGGCGGATTGCAATCGCTTCGGTGGGGCCTGCATTTCCTGGAGCACGCCGTCGATCCGGAACCGGACGCGAAATTTCTTATCGAGCGGCTCAAGGTGCACGTCGCTCGCGCCGAGCCGATGCGCTTCGATGAGAAGCATCGAGACCATGCGAATGATCGGCGCGTCCGCTTCATCGGTGCCGCTGGTGTCGCCGTCTCCCGAGATTTCGAGACCGAGATCGACATCGTGCCCGAGTTGCTCCGCGAGGACGCCGGCAGCTTCGTCCGCGGTGCCGTAGTATTTGATCAACGCCTGCCGGATGTTTTCCGGACCGGCGCAGACCAGCTCGATCTCGCGCTGCAACAAGAAGCTCAGGCTATCGATCGTGTCGATATCGAACGGATCGCTCACCGCGACGATCAATCCCCTCTCGCCGAAGCCGACGGGAATCACCTTGAAACGTCGCGCGTCGCCGGCGCGAATCTGGCCAATCACTTCCGGCGGGATGACCGTGGCGGAAAGATCTACCCAATCGAAGTGCGCCTGCGCCGCCAGGTGGTGCGACACGTCCGCGCCGGGAACTACGAACTCTTCTGTTGGTTGCACGATCTAGGGGGATGCTTTTGGAGCGCCGGACGCTTGCCAAAGGTTGCAGCCTAAAGAAAAGACCGCGGAAATCCAAGCACGTTAAAATCGGAGGGACGTGCTTCCGCACGTCCCATTCTTCCCTACGGCGAATTCACGCCACTCCCGCGTGGCCGCTAGTGAGGTGGCCTTGCAGATTGCCTCGATCTGCGGCGTACCACGACCAGAACAATCAGAGCAACGATCGCAGTTACCCCCGCAGCGGCGGCGGCAGTCCACCGTCCCCAGATCCGGGCAATTTCGGTAACTTCGTGATCGAGAGAGACCTTGCGAACTCGTAGATAAGGACCCACCTCCAGCTCGCCCAGAATCCCCAATGGCATCCGCAAGTGCTCCAGAATGTTAAATGGCAGCGGTGACATCTACGTCGGCGACATTCCAGCGAACGAGCAACAGAGAGAGGATTCGAATCAACCTGTCCAAGCACCGAACAGACAAGAGAATCCGGCCGCAAAAAAGCAAAAACGCACGCCATTTAACGTGATACGGGGCCAGCTACCAACGCGAAGCGATCTGCCGATTTCACGATGGGATCCCGCCGACCAGGGAGTTGTCGATCGTCCCAATCAGGTAATTGCAAATTCCAACAAGGCAGACGATTAGGTTAGCGAAAGCCCCGCCGGCTCTCCCTGGCGGGCTTTCTTTCGGATGCAACGAAACGCGAGGCTGCTGAAGCAGATGTCAGTAACTCGCAGTTTAGCTATGACTCTTTAAGCAGTAGATCCGCTTTTGATGATGTGCAACGTCACCCCCATTGACTTGGCAACGTCAATAAGGTTTGCGAGCATCTCGTTTTTCGATTCTCTGCCTACAAAGAACGTCAAGCTCCCATCGCGGTCCATCCTGCTCTCGCGAACAATAACACCGAGTTTCTTCGCTTGTTTGATTAACGCCGCGAGGAAGATTTCTGATGAAAAAAGGCCTGGGGTCTCTGGGTTCTCCCAGAGCGCCTTCCGCTGAGGTGATTCGCGCGGTGAGAACATGCTCGCTTCACCAAGCTGTTTACGAAGTGCGCCAACTTCGGCGGTCAACAGGTCCAGCTTATCAATGGGGCCCGGACGTTCGGTCATCTCGGCTTTCACACGCAACGAGAAATACTTCCACAGAGCATTCTCTTTATTAGTCGCGCTTTCTTTTATGTGTGTGGCGAGCTTCTCTACCTCACCAGGGAGTATCCAAGGACGCAGGTCGCTCATGTACGAATGGTGATTAACGAGGTCTAGGTCAAACGGCGGCTCCTTTGTTTCTTCGTCAATTGTCAGGCAAATCGGTTTATTCATCGGGGTTCGGATGCCGAGTTCAAAAAACACATTTGGATTCAGGCCCGACATGTCACACAGCACCAGGGAGGCCGTTTGTAAGTTTTGAACAATCTCGGCGTGGATTAAGTTGGCGCCTTTTGCTTTCGGCTTTATCGGTTCGAAACCAGCTTTGTCCGCAGCAGGAGCTAGCAAATGGTCAATGACGTGCTCACAATGGGCGACGTCATTTAGATAGAGAGGCGCGCGTTCCGGCAGGGTGGAGATCGGCGCGATAATAAAACATTGTTCTTTGGCCATTGTTTTTGGGGTCTTACTGATATTTCTCGGCGGCAGCCATTAAATTGATTGGGTATGTGCGGACGATCGACTCAAAGAGGCCGAGTAGCGAAACGAAAAAAATTCTGGTAATGGGGGATTCATCCTGCGTGTTTTCTAACACCGCGATGCTGAGGGCACGAGGCAAAAACAACATCATGTTCAATCTTTAAACCCATTTCTGATTCGCAATGATTGTTTCCATCGGTCAGCCCCTTCAGCCGGATACGAAGTTATGGAGGTACATCCGACTGAGCACCTTGTTTCTGATGATGACGAAGAAGCACGTGTTCGTGCCCACCGTTGAAACACTCCGCAAAACGGACCCTTTGGAATCCAGTATGTTTTGCGGTAAAACCTTAGAGTGTTTTAAACAGCTGGATTCGAGTTCAAAGAAGTGGCTAACAAAGAATCGCAAGAAAAGAACACGAGAGGCGCTGTTCAGCGTTTGGAAGAGAGAAATTCGATGGCGGAGATGTGCATGGTGTTGGCACGCAGCTGACCTTGAGTCGATGGCCCTTTGGCATCTTTATGCCCGAGAGGGCGTTGCAATTAGCACAACTCCGAAGCGTCTGTTCGATTGTCTCGCATCAAACGAGCGAGTGAAAACAGCCGGAGTTGGGCGCGTTCATTATTGTTCTCGCTCTGAAAAGCTTCCTGGCTCGGAATTTACAGAGCTTCGACCATACATGATTAAGCAGGCCTGCTATTCCTTTGAGCAGGCGGTGCGCGTCATTTTCCCGACCGCAAAGCGCCATCTCGGTGGTTTAACTCTCGAGATCGAGCCTACACAGCTTCTCGAAGGCGTTGCAATTTCCCCGTATGTCCCGGAAAGCGAGGCTGTCGCCTTGCGTCAACTTCTTCAAAGTTTTTGGCCATCAGTGAAATGTGAGCCGTCAGGGGCATTACTTCGGAACTCTCTGCCCACGATCTTAAGCGCGCTGTCCGCAGATCCCGACATCGGAGAGTCCGGGCGCCGCTGGCTTGAAGACACCCGACATCGAGCGGGTATTGCAAAACTCGGTATCATCTCACGGTTGCCGTTTGTGATGAAATGCATTTAGCGAAACTATTGACTAAAACGTTGTTCGGAAACCAATTGTGATGCCGCGGCCGGCGAGGGGGAGGACTTCCTTGAGGAAGGAGAGATGATCGCGGGCTTCTTCGTTCGTGAGGTTGGTGCCTTTCACGTAGAGGTAGTTGTAGGTGGGGCCGGCGCGGAATTTGTAGCCGACGCTGGCGTTGAGGAAGGTGTAGCCGGGGGTGGCGCGCTCGAACTGGGCAACGCGGTCTTGTTCGTTGACGCGCTGGGCTTCGATGGTGGCGTTCCATTTTTCGCCCTGGTAATTGAGCGAGGCGGTGAAGCGAAAGGGCGTAATGCGCGACAGGGGATCACCGGAGTCGAGGTCGGTTGCGCGCACGTAGTCGGCCTGAAGGCGGAGGAAGAGGTCGTTAGGATTTTTCTCCGGCTCGGAAGTGGTCTCGCGCGTGATGACGTTTTTGACGGACTTCGCGTCGGCCGCTTCCTGGTTTTTAACTCGCGTGATCCTGAGCGGGAGCAGGTGGAAATCGGCTTTTGCTTCGCCGCCGTAGAATTCGGCGCTCTTGGGGGTGTAAACGAAAACGTTCAGGCCATCCTCGAAGGCGCCTGTGGACGTGAAATTGATAAACCCGTCGTAGCGATTGTAGAAAGCGCTGATGCTCCCCGTGACGGCGCCGCTGGTTTTCCGCAGGCTCAGATCGACGCCAACATTCTTTTCCTCGCTCAGGTTTGGGTTGCCGACGATGAACTGGAAGGTCGCTTCATGCGGTCCGCGCGCGAACAGCTCCTCGGCGGTCGGCGCTCGCTGCGAATAGGTCCCATTGACGGCAAGCTGCCAGCCTTCGGCGAAATCGTAGAGGATCCCGGCGGCTCCGCTGATCGGAAGGAAATTCTGTTCCTGCTGGTCGGGGGACGTGAGCGAAGTGAGGTCGGGATCGGCGTTGTCGATGTGCACCGACTGATGCTCGACTCGCGCGCCCAATTGCAGCCGCACCTTGCCTAGTTTGATTTCCTCGAAAAGAAACGCGGCAATCTGCGTAGTCTGGGTCGGCTGCAAAAACGCTTCGTCGCCGATCACGGAAAGCTCCTTGTAGAAGAACTGCCCACCGATGGATCCTTCGAAAAGGCCGACCGGCTTGTGGACGAGCTCGAGCCGGGAATCGACGCCGCTCGTGTTGAAGGTGGCGCCGACCTGGCCGCCGTCGATTTCCTGGTGCTCGTAATCGGTATAAACAAACTTGGCGTTGGCGTTCGAGAGCCAGGGCCAGGGCTCGACGATGGAGCTGCGCGCGTTGACCTGGCGTTTGTCCACCTCGAGGTGAACGGGCGAGGGCGGCAGCGCCGGGTCGCTGGTTTCCGGATTAAAGGGTACGCCGTATTCCGAGAGGAATTGGGTGAAGGAGGCGCCGAAGTAGCCCTTGTCCCAGACATAGGACGCGCCAAAGGAGTAATCTTTGGTTTCAACAAACGTGTTGGGCACGGTGCCTTCGGGGTTCTGACCGAAGCCGCGTCCCGCCGCCTGCGCCGGAGTGAGCAAGGCCTGCATCCGCTCGTTGAGCGCGAATCCGGGAATGCTCCGGTCGTCCGTTTGCGTATAGGAGAATTGCCCGTGGAGAACGATGTGTTTCACGGGTGATAACGTCAGGTGGATCGCGCCACTCCGTTCGTCATCGGCGCTGTTGGCGCGGCCGCCGAACTCGCCGCTGAACGGCGTCACCGGTTGTTCGACCGGGATGAGGTCGTCCGAGACGTTGACGACGCCGCCGATCGCGCCGGAGCCGAAGAGGATTGTGGCAGGGCCACGCACGACTTCGATGCTGTGGCTTAACAGCGCGCTCACGCTCGGCGCGTGGTCGGGGCTGAGATTGGAGACGTCGAAAACCTCGGTGCCGTTGTTCAAAACGCGGACGCGATTGTCGGCCTGGCCGCGAATGACGGGACGGCTCGAGCCGGCCGTGAAACCGCTGCCGGCTATGCCCGGCTCATTCGAGAGCGTGTCGCCGAGATTCGGGGCGGCCTTTTGTTTGAGGGCGTTCTCATTGAGGATCGTGACGGATTGCGCCTTGTCCGTCTCGCTTCGTTCGATGGCGCCGCCGACAACGACGACGCGCTCAGTCTCAGCGGTGGTGTTTGGGGTCGGCGACGCTGCCGGCCGGACAGCGTCTTGCGCAGAGGCCAGGGTGGCCGAGGCGGCCAGCGCTGCTGCGATTAAAAATTGTTTCATTGATAAGGTATTCAAAAGTCATTGGTGAAATAAGCGTGGGCGCGGCAGTCGCCGCGGCGACACCGCACAGTGAAGAGGCCAGCACGAAAACCGTGCCGCGAGAACGCGCGATGAATCGAAACGCAGACACTCCGCGCGCGAACGCGGCTGGAGCCGTGCCTAGGCGAGCGCGGGCGGCGCGTGCTCGAAAATGCGCGCGCCGACAAACGGCGTGGCCACCCAGACCGGGTGCAGCGCCGGGACGAAAGAAAGTTGAAGAGCGGGAACAGGGGCGGCGACAAGCGACGCGGGCGCGGGTTGATGATGCGTGCCGGAACTGACCAGCGTTACCGCGCATTCATGCCGGGGCGCTTTCGCGTCGGAATGGAGCAGCTCATGCCAATGCGGCAGAACGCTCAGCGCGAACGCCGAGAGCAATGCGGCGCAAGTCCAGCTCAGGATGGTTCCGCGAAAGAGGGAGATCCTCGACGGCTGGAGCTGGCGTTGCATCGGCGGCTAGCATCTGCGGGGTGCGCCCCCAGGGCAAGAGTTTTCCCGGAGCAGCCCTCGTATTCCGGCTTGCTTCGGCGGCAGCTCGGCTTCCTGCGCTCGTAGCGCAGTCGGCGCTGACAACCAGAAGAGCAAGCTGGAGCTTTATCGCGCTTGGGCCGGCAATTCCTTTTCGACTGCGCCTTTCCGCTGGAGCCAGCGCGCGATCAGGCTGCAGAGCAGGGCCCACGTAATTCCCGCGCACCAGCCGGCGAGCACATCGCTCGGAAAATGGACGCCGAGGTAGATGCGCGTCGCGCCGACGATGAGCGCGAGCAGCGCAGCGCTCGTGAGGAAGTAGGCCTTGATCCCGCTATCGGCGGTCGTGCGCGCGAGCAGCGCGCCCAAGGTGAAATACGTCACCGCCGCGAGCATCGAATGGCCGCTCGGAAAGCTCAGCGATGTGACTTCCGTGAGGTGCAGGGATAGGTCGGGCCGGGTGCGATCGAAGGCGCGTTTCAGCAGAGTGCTCATGATTGCGCCGCCTGCGATCGACGCAACCACGAGCGCGAGCGCGCTCCATTTCCGCCGCAGGGCGAGAAACCCAGCCACGCCGAGCGAGACGAGCGTGATGACCGCGCCACTGCCGAGTGCGGTAAGATCGCGCGCCACATTCACGAGCCAGCGCGGCCCGAGCGGCTCAGCGCCATCAGGGCTGCGCATCGCGCGCAGAGTCCATTCGTCGAAGCGCTGGCTCTCGCCTTCGAGCACCTCATCGGCCGTTTCCACAAACCCACACGCTGCCTGCGATCACGAGCAGGCTTGTCAGCACCGCTGCTTCCAGCAGTCCTGCGCGTTGGAGCCAAAAGCGAAGAGCGGCAAGCACGACAAGCAAGTACCCTTATTTCAGAGTTCCAACTGGCGCAGGGATGATGTCAGCCGGCTGTTGTTCGTTCCCTTCAGCTTGTGGAAATGCAGCTGGCGAACGCGGCGGGTGCTTGCTTGCACCACCGTGACCAGGTAGCCGTCAATCGTCACCTGATCTCCTTTTTTCGGAAGATTACCGAGAGCCGCGGTGACATACCCGGCGGCCGTGCTCACGTCCGCATGCTTCAAATCGAGTCCCGCAATCTCGCGCAGCTCGTGGAGGGCGAGTGCGCCATTGACGATGAAATTGTTCTCGTCGAGCCGATGAAACTCTCGCGGCTGGGCATCGAACTCATCCCGGATTTCGCCGACGAGTTCCTCAAGCACGTTGTCGAGTGTGACGATGCCAGTGGCGCCGCCGAATTCATCCAGCGAGAGAGCCAGGTGCGCATGGCGGTTGAGAAAGAGATTGAGCAAGCGCGGCACCGAGAGCATTTCGGGAATGCTGAGCAGCTCGCGTTTGATCGAGCCCAGATCGGAGATCGCATCGCCCTCGAGTGCGAGCAGATCCTTAATATGGATGAGGCCGATGGATTGATCGAGGTGCCCGCGGCAGAGCGGGAAACGGGTGTGCCCGGAGCTTTTCGCCAACCGCAGGTTTTCCGCGAGCGAATCTCCCACATCGAGAAAGACGACGCTGCGGCGGGGAGTCACGATATTGCGCACAGCCAGGCGGCGAAGATCGAAGACATTGAGCAGCATCTCTTTTTCGAGGGTCGAAACCTCCTGCGCTTTCTGACTTTCCGCGAGAATCACGCGCAGCTCTCCTCCGAATGCGCCAGTTCGGTTTCCGCGACCGGATCGATGTGCAGCACGTGCCGCAGGATGAGATTGGCCGCGCCGTTAAAGAGCCAGATCGCTGGTTTGAAAATGGTGTGAAAAAGAGCGAGGGGGCGGCTCACCCAAAGTGTCGTCTGCGTGGCCTTGCGAATCGCGACCGATTTTGGGGCGAGCTCGCCGAGGACGATGTGCAGGAAAGTGATCGCGGCAAAGGCGAGCGCAAAAGAAATTGTGTGAATGATGGCGGGCGAGGTCACGCCCGCGAGCGCGAAGAAAGGCTCCAGCATGCGTGCGAGAAACGGCTCGCCTAGCCAGCCGAGCGCGAGGCTCGCGAGCGTAATGCCCAGTTGCGTCGCGGACAGATAGGCATCGAGGCGCGCGGCGATGTGGCGCGCGAGTTTCGCCGGCTTTATCCCACCTGCGATGAGGGCATCGAGCTGCGAGGGGCGCACTTTTACGATCGCGAATTCGCAGGCCACGAAGAAGCCGTTGAGCAGGACGAGGAACGCCACCGTCAGGAGTTTGAAGAGAACGATACCGAACGGCTCCCACTCGGTGGCGGGCGTTGCAACAGCGGCGACTAAGACCAGCAGTGCGATGAGCGGCATGGGTCAGTGGTTGGCATGGATCCGGGGTCGGACTCCGGCCATCTCCCTGGGTTCCTTTGCCGGTTTGCGGGGCAGTGGGCGCAACAGCGAGAGCGTAACGGAAAGCGCGAGAATACCCGCCACGACGCCGAGCGCTACAACGGTCGGGATCTTGTAAACATCGGCCAGCAGCATTTTCGCGCCGACAAAAACCAGGATGGCGGCGAGCCCATAATGGAGGGCATGAAAACGTTCCATCACTCCGGCCAGGGCAAAATAGAGCGAGCGCAGTCCGAGGATCGCCATCACGTTGGAGGTAAAGACGATGAACGGATCGTGCGTTACCGCGAGCACGGCGGGGATTGAGTCGATCGCAAAAATCAAGTCGGTCCACTCGACCAGGAGGAGCACGACGAAAAGCGGGGTGACAGCAAGGGCGCGGTTTTCCCGGGTGAAAAAGTGAGGCCCGTGTTCGCCCTGCGCGACTGGAAAAATGCGGCGAACAAGACGCAGCACCGGGTTCGTCTGGAAGTCGAGCTTTATGCCGTGGCTGCGCCACATTTTGATCCCACCAAAAATCAAAATGACGCTGAAAATATAGACCACGAAATGAAACCTTTGCAGGAGCGCGATACCGGCGAAAATCATGGCCGCGCGCATAACGAGCGCGCCTAGAATCCCCCAAAAAAGCACGCGATGCCGGTAGCGCGACGGGACTCCGAAGTAACTAAAAAGGAGCGCGAAGACAAAGACATTGTCCACGCTGAGCGAAACCTCGATGAGGTAGCCGGTGAGAAACTCCAGCGCAGCCTGTTGCCGCGCCTCTGCTCCGGCATAGGGACCAATCCAGCCGAGATAAATGCCGAGATTGAATAGGAGCGCGAGGCTCGCCCAGACGCCGGTCCACGCCAGCGCCTCCGGTAGTTTTACCGCGTGCGCCTTGCGATGAAAAACGCCCAGGTCCAGCGCAAGCATCGCGAAGACGAACGAGGCAAAGGCGACCCACCAGAAGGTCTCCGGTGTCATAGCGCCAAGGCAAGGGACGCGGGCATGGCGGTCGCAATCGGGGCCGGCGTGCGCGTCCTCAACGGCGCGACTCGCATCGGCGCACAAATCACATTGAGCGGGAAATGCCGCAGCACGGTGCGCGCGACGGAGAGATGCGGCCAGGGCGTAAAATCGTGGTGTTGAGGAGGGCCGACCACAAGCAGGTCGGGCTGCGTTTCCTGTGCCAACTCAAGCATCCGGCGATGGACATCAAAGGCGCCGTGCATGACAAGCAGGTCAACGTTTTCATCGCCCAGCAGCGCGCTGATTTTTCCCTTCACCGCCAAATCGGAATCGCCCTCCGCGGAGTCGTCGAGCGCGTAGCCAACGGTCACCTCGCACGGTGCGACCCGGCGCAGTTCACGCGCGCAACCCAGCGCCACCTCTGAACTCTCCGCAGGGTCGCATGCGACCAGGACACGCAGCGGACGCTTCCCTCGGGTCCATTCCTGAAACGGCAGGGCCGCGCGGACCAACACGGTGGAAATCGGCGACCACTCGGCCAGCGCATCCACCGCATCCCCCACGAGGCAGCGTTTCATGAGCTCGCGTTCGGTGGCGCCGATCATCACCAGAGCGGCACCGCAGTCGCGCAGCAACTCTGTCATGCTCTTTTCCGACAACACATCCAGCATTCTCTCTTCGACGGTGGCGCCGAGAAGGCGCAAGCGCGCCGCCTCAGCGGAGAGTTTCTCGCGCACCAGCGCACCCAGCCAATCCTGCGCGCTCTCGAAAAGTTCGTCGTGCCAGTTTTTCGGCGGCGCCGGAACGAGCAGCAGCGGCTGCTTCAGCCGCATCGTCACGGCCGCGGCCGCGTGCGCCGCTTCGGCTGCGAGCAGGGAAAAATCGGTGCCGCAAACGATGCGGCCCGTGAGGCTGTCTGATTTTGGCGCAATCATCAAACCTTTGACAGGTCAGAAAATCGGCGCTGTTCACGGTTCTACTATTACGACGTTGTTGGCGTATTCTTCCATTTTGTGGAACAGTTCTGTGCGCCATGGAATGGCTCAATTACCATCACCTGCTCTATTTCTGGACCGTGGCCAGGGAGGGCAGCCTGCGAAAGGCGTCCGAGAAACTAAACGTCTCTCAGCCTTCCATCTCGGCCCAGGTCAGCGCCTTGGAAGCCTCGCTTGGCGAGAAGCTCTTCCGCCCGAGCGGACGGACAAAAGTGCTCACCGAGATGGGCCAGGTCGTGATGGGTTACGCGGACGACATCTTCTCGCTCGGTCGCGAGATGATGAACACGGTGAAGCGCGGCGCGGGCGAGCGGCCCACTCGGTTCAACGTCGGCGTGGCCGATTCCGTGCCGAAGTTGATCGCCTACGAAATCATCCACCCCGTTTTCGGGCTCCACCCGCAGGTGCAGATGATTTGTCGGGAAGGAAAAGTGGATGCGCTGCTCGCGCAACTGGCCACGCAGCGGCTCGATATCGTGCTCGCGGATGAGCCGGCGTCGAGCGAACTAAAATTCAAAACTTACAATCAGTCTCTGGGCGCGAGCAGCGTTTCCTTTTGCGCAACTCCGGCCCTCGCCGCCAGATACCGGCGGAAATTTCCACATTCGGTGCACGAGGCGCCGGCGCTGCTGCCCACGGGAAACACCGCTTTTCGCCAGGCCCTGGAGACATGGTTCGATTCGCTTGGTCTTCGGCCCCGCGTCGTCGCTGAATTCGAAGACACTGCGTTGATGCATCGTGCGGCGGCCGAGGGTCTCGGCATTGTTCCCGTCCATACGCTCATTGCGAAGGGGGCGGCGCGGAAGAACGGCTGGAAAATTATCGGCGAAATCGACGAATGCCTCTGCCAGTTCTACGCCATCACGGCGGAGCGCAAGCTCAAGCATCCAGCCATCCTGGCCATCACTGAGCATGCGCAAGCGCGTTTGTTCGCCTGAGGAACAAGCAGGGCAGGTGTGGCGCGGACCGATAAATCGTTTCATTTTTCCGGAGAGCTGGGGGAAGTTTCGAGGCATGAAGATTCTTCTGCTCGCTGCTTTTCTGGTGCTTGGCGCGGCCGCGCAGCGGGCCCAGGAGGCCGAGCTCGAGCCGATTGTCGTGACGGGCACCTTTGAGCTGCGACCAGGGCCGTCGGTCATCGATCTGTTTACTGCGCATTTATTGAAACAGATCGAGACCAAGCAGACCATGGAAGAGGCGCTCGCGCGTGCGCCCTGGTTCAATGCGGGATTCTGGAAATACCTTCCGTCCTTGCAATCGTCGATGACCGATTCCTCCCAGTTCTTCACGCCGAGTTATCTCTCGTCCGATTACCGGAATAGCGCGCGCGCCTTGGAGGAATCGCGCAAACAGTCGATCTTCGACTCGCGCTAGCTGAGGCGAGTCCGCTAATTCAGCTTATACGCCTCGACGAGGGCGATGCCGGTCGTGTCATCCTGGCCGCGAACAATCGCGGTGTATTGGCCGGGCGGGAAGTTTCCGATCACGACTGCTTCGCGATCATGGGAAGGGGCAAGTCCGCTCGCTTGGATTTCGATAGGATGGCTATCTTTCCAGTCGTCGTTGAACGCGATCGTCGCGCCATTCTCATTGTGCAATTCGAGGGTGGGATCATCGAGCCTGCCGGAAACAGGAACACCGCTGACCGAGAGGGAAGGTCCCACTCCCCGAAAAATCATGCGCGAATAATCGGTCCCGCCCAGGATCACGCCGCCGATCATCACATTGTTGCCGGTTTGCACCCGGCCGCGAGTTGAAATGTTCAACATCCTCGCGGCCGCACCCCGGTCGACATCGTATGCTTCGACCAACGCCAAACCCGTCGAGCCGTTCTTGCCGGAAAGGACCACCGTGTAATTGCCCGGATCGAGCGAAATCGAGAGCGCCGCTTCGCGGTCGTCCGCTGGCGCGAGGCCTGCACTCTGAATTTCGGTTGGCGGGCTGTCTTGCCAATTATCGTTCATACCCAGGATCGTGCCGTCGCTCTTGCGGAGTTCGATCACCGGGTCCTGAAGCGTGCCGGCAATCGGGCTGCCATTTATCTTGAGCGAAGGTCCGAGGCCGCGCAGCACGACGTTTTTCTTTGCTGGTCCGGCAACAATGAATCCGCCGATCAGGACGTCATCTCCGCGCCCGGTGTGGAGACGGGTGGAGCTATTCAGCAGAATCGAATCCGAAATGCGCCAGACATCGGTGATCGGCGGCGTGCTGGCGGAGGCGCCAATCGGGCTGAGCCCGTAGATTTCCGTCAGCGTGCGCAAGACATTGTAATGGTTCATCGCCGTGCCCGTGGGCGTGATGAACCCGTCGGCCGGGCGCGTATCGGGTGGGTTGATATTGGTTTCGAAATAATCGCCGGGCTCGACCAGCGCGCCGGCAAAAATGGTGGTGATCTGGTTGGAAGGCGTGTTCGACGCGTCTTCGTCGAACGTGACAATGAGAAGGCTGTTGTGCGTCCGGGCCCATTGATAATAGCCGTCGAGGATTTCTGTTTTCAGCCAGGCATCGGCCTGGGCGATGGAGCCGTCATGCATGTTGTTTTGCTCGTTAGGCACGACGAAGGCCACGGTGGGCACGGCCGCGTAGCCGGCAGCGTCCCTGGGGAAAGCACTGAACGGCTGATTCGCCGAGGGAGGCACGTGGTTGTTGGCGGGCGCGTCGGCGGCCTGCCAGTTCGCGACGGGATTGTGCTTTCGCTCGTATTGGTTGTGCGCGGGATCAGTGGAGAACGCATCACCGTCGAAACCGGCGAACGGAAGACTTTCCGAGTAGGTCGCAAACGAGAGTCCGGCCGCGATGAGGGCCGCGCCGAGATTCGGTGTGTTGAAGGGAAGGGACAGCGAGAACGGCTCGGCCGAAGTGCCCGGCCGTCCATTCTGCCGAACGCCCTGGTTGCTGCCCGAGAAAAGCTCCAGATAATTCGGCTGGCTCGGGTGGCGCAAGGCGTGAGAGCCACTCGTAGCCGCGTCCGGATCACCTGGTGCGTTGACGAAATTGGCCCCTTCCGCGGCAAGGGCGTTGATGTTTGGGGCCGCGCTGTTGCCGATGATCTGGCCGTAGGATTTGTTCTCGAAGATCACGATCACGATGTGATCCGGGCGGGGAAGAGGCGCAGTGACAGCCGCATTCGGAAATCCAACCGCGGCGGCGAAAACGACTGCGATTGTTAGAGTCCGCATTAGATGGTTGCGTTTGCGACAGGCCACTTTGCCACAGCTTGCGGAACACGGAACTGATTGCTTGCTCATCCGCGCGCGAAAGGAATACGCGGCGATCTCAGGGGATCTTGATATCGATTGGGCCGGCGGAGGACGAAGCCATGTCGGGCCCGAAATAATAGAGCATCAGCTGCGCTGGGCCTTTGACCGGGACGTTGACTGTAATGTCAAAGATCCCCTGTGCGTTAGTGGTCGCGGTGCCGCCAAACGATTTTCCTTTCACGAGAACGGCGCAATCCACTTTTTGGCCAGAATGGTGCGGGCCCGAAAGTTTCCCACTGATAACGGCTGTTTCTTTGAGCCCGCGGGCTTCGCGGAACTCTAATTTCGAGGCCGCGTTCGGGTTTACGTCGACCGAAAGTCCGCCGAAAGGCAGCAGCGCATCCTCGGTGCGATAGAGCGCGTGCAGGTTAAAATGATAGTCGCATTGGCGGTGCTCGCGTGGCGCGGGCGGGATTTTTTTGTGGTCCACAAAAAGCCGGCCACGCAGAACGCGTTCCTCGTCCGGACCGAGAATGAAGTAAGCGCTCTCCAATTCCAGATCCATCCCGTCAGCCAGACCCGACGGGATCAGCTCGACTTCAATCGGATAATTGAAATCGTTGTTCACCTTGAATTGGAACTCGACCGGTTTGTAGGGACTGCCGGCCGTGGGTGAAAAGTGGTTGACGTTTTCCTGCGCTTCGTTGTTGGCCAGGTCAAGGTCGCCAAAAGCGGAGTCGTGCGTAAAGATTTCGGCGCGGATGCAGGTGTGCCCATTCTCCTTCGGGTGCCACTCGAAAGCGAAATCCTTGAACGAACCGGCTGGAATATCCTGGGGCGCGGAATCGGGGAAAGGCTTGAAGGTGCCTGTGTCGCCCATGCCCATGGGATCGTTGATGTAGGCGCGGACCACGACGCCTTTGCCCTCGACGGTGCCGTTATTGTGCACGCGCACCTTGATCGAATTGACGACGCTTTCGTCCGGCGCCCAATGGGCCGGGTCACCGTTGCCAACGGGCGGATCGCTATTCGGATAATTTTCCGCGCCGTTGCCGGGCCAATCGACCCAGATATCGGGCGTGCCGTACTCGGCCGGCGCCTGCCAGGGACGAATTTCCAGGTCCAGAAAATCGCCGGGGCCGCGTTCCACTTCCACCTTCAAGGCTTCCGGCTTCCCGGCCGGGCCGGGGATTTCACTTACAACAGTGAGCTTGATCCCGCCGTAAGCCGGATAAGTGGTGCTGAAATCGAGCACGTCGCCGACCTGCATGCCGCGCGCCTGCAGGTCCACTCCGTCTGGCAAACCGGCCGCGACTCCATGCGGATTCAACACCGTCACAACCGAGCGATAGAGCGACGGCGTGAACGGGTCGACCGTGTCCGTCACCAGGATCCCCCCGGGGGTGCCGCTAGCTTCGGGCGGCGACCAACCCTTGGCATCATCCGGCAAGGCGGGCGAAATGAATGCGGCGGGCTGACGGTTTTCCACATGGATCCAATGTGAGTCCGACAATTTGATCCGGACCAGGTGGACCGCCGGGGCGTCCTGCGTTCCGAAGCCAGGATAATCACTCACCTTGAACTCGAGCGGGAGCACGGTGAAGGCGCTCGTCTCGGTCGCGCCCGCGGCGGGCGGTGAAACTTCTTTGATAAACGCAGGTGGAATCCAGGCGCCCTTGTTCTTGTGCCACGCGTCCACATCAGCTGCCCGCCAATGGGAGTTCATCATGCTCCAGGTCCGCAGATAATCGAAGTCGGCATGGAACTGACTGTCGTAACTCGGCTGGCGATAGAGGTCCCAGAAACCGAGGTTGTGTCCGAGCTCGTGGGCCCAGGTCTGCCACGCCTGGGTGCCTTGCCCGATCATGAGGCGGCCGTTCAAGTGATGTTGGAACACAAACCCGCCCGCACCTGGAACGACGATATGGAAATCACCGCTGCCGGCTCCGGCTCGCTTCGCCTCGACGGGCCCGACCATTTGCTCCACGAACAACACCATGTAGGACTCAAAGTTCGTCAGCTCGTTTATCACGAGATCTTTGAGATCGCCGGCGTGCGCAGCGTCGATCGGAATGCCCAGTTCGGCAGCGCGCCCTTTCACGTAAAGCGAGAGCGCTTCGGAGATGATAGCGGTCCGGTCGCCGCGGACGGTGTCCCTGGCGGCGGCATGGATAACGCCATCGACACGTGCCGGGCCATCGAGGCCGAACTTGGCAAGGCCGGTTCCCGCGACCACGCGGATGGCGGCGGACTCGCCGGAAAACGCCGGGAGCAGTCGCAAACCGATACGGTCCGCGCCGGCATTGAAACTCTCGGCCCAATTGAATTCCGCGTTGAGCGCCGGCACGATCAATTGCGTGACCGCGTCCGGGTCCGCCAGGTTCCCGGCCGGAAATGCAATCGTGTAGCGGCGCGTGCGCGGATGCTCATTCTTGTCGCGAATCTCGATCGTCACCCAGTCGGTGGCGACGGCGGTGATGGGAAACGTGGCCGCTTTGCCGCTAAGGTTTGCCGCCGCGAGGGAAGTGCCAGGGTTTTCAATGGGGCCGTTCAACCCCAGATCGCCCAGCTTCGTCCCGTCCTTTACCCGGATGAACGAAGCTTCCTTTGTTTCCAGATCTGTCAGCTTGCATTGGATTTCGTCTCCGCTGGCGGCGCAGGTCACCCACGGGTCGGGGACGTCCGGTGCGGCTTTGAAAATATTCTCGATGGCCAGGGCCAGCGCGGTCGCATTCGGAAAGTTCCCATTTGGCGCCACCACGACATCCTTGTTGCGATCGTGCGCATCGCGGACGTGGATTGTGGCGGTGGCGCTGCCATCGAGCGCCAAAGGATATTTTCCGGTTAGCCCACTGGTGGTGAGCGAAGCCGGGGCAAAGGGCCGGTTGAAATAATCGTCAAACGCGCCGGACATCTCGACGATGCGGTCCGGCATCGTGAAGTCGATGTCGACTTGTCCGTAGGAGGCCTCTTTCCAATAGGCGTTCGTGTTCGTTTCGTAATCGTTCAGCTTCCCGTCGCGGTAAGCCGTCCGGTCCGCCGGCGTGCCGGTGAACCGGTGGTCGCTCATATCCGCCAAGATGGTCAACGCGCGAAGCGTCGGATCATCCAGGTAGGAATCTTTCTCCTTGTCGCCGCCCGTTTTCTTCCGGGGTGTTGGTGAAGGTGCCGGTTTGCACGGCTCAACAAAAAGCGGATCGAACAGGCTCTTCGGCGTGGTCGAGCCGTAAAACTTCTTGGCGTTCGGTCCCAGCGGCTCAAGCGGCGGGCCGGCGAGCTGTGTTTTCTTTTTGCACCCTGCCAAAAGCGCGATGAGGCAGAGCGAGAGGCAAAGACGGCGGCCGAAACGCGAAGCGAGACGAGCAGGGGGAGCCATTAGGATTTTCCTCCAAACGAGAGGTTAACTGGCGGCATCGGAGAATTGGAAGCCAATTCTCCCGCAATCGCCCGACCCATCGTTTCGTTCACCGAAAAGCCGCGGGTTTTGAATTCACGCAACTGTCACCTGGCCGCCATACGTCCGTAACAATCGTTCTCTAACTTCGGCGCGTGCAGACAAATGCCGCCGGGCGCAACGCTCCTGCGGCCTTAACCCAACCGCAGAAATAAGGAGAACAAATGTTACGGAAATATTTCGTATTGATCACGCTGGCGACCAGTCTCGTCATAGGCGGCATCCCGGCCCACGCCCAGGATGCCGGAGCGCTGCTCGACCTGCTGGTCAAGAAACGCCTCATCACCGACCAGGAAGCCGAGGAGGTCCGCGGCGAGCTCACCCGCGAGGTCTCGACCACCGCGGCCGGCAAGCTCAAGCTTTCGTCGCCGCTCACGGAGCTGGAAATTTATGGCGATGCGCGCGTGCGCTACGAAGTCCGCGAAGGCAACAGCGGCCCCCCGAGCACGCTCGTCACCAATCCGAACGATGCGCAGCAGCGTAACCGGCATCGATATCGCCTGCGCCTCGGCCTCCGCGGAGTCCTCGTGGACGATTGGTTCTTCGGTCTGCGCCTCGAGACCAGCACGAGCAATCGCTCGACCAATGTGACTTTCGGCGATGACGCGGGTCCGTTCGGCAAGACGAGCGATGGCGCTTTTGTCGGCCAGGCCTATCTCGGCTACAGCGGCTTCAAAGACATCAGGCTCACGGCCGGCCGGATTCCGAATCCGTTTGTCACCACCCCGATGGTCTGGGATGGCGACATCAATCCGGAAGGTTTTTCCCAGCAATACAAGCACACCTTCAACATCTCGTTGGGCGGCGGAGAGATCGTCTCCGAGGCGACTGGAGATGGAAAAAACGCGCTGGCGGCGGTGACCTCGGAAGCGCGCAAGATGACCATCGATCTCTTCGCGAATTTCGGGCAGTTCGTTTACGACGACAACAATCCGGAGAACCCAATCGGGGCGCCACCAGTTTCCGGCGGACGACGCGTGCCGGAAAACGATGCCTACATGTTTGGCTACCAAGTCGGCGCGAAGTTCAACTTCACCCCGACCACTTACTTCCAGCTCGCGCCGACAATCTATCATTACAGCGGCTACGGGAACGACTTTAATACCTTCTTCAACGGCGGGCCGAATTTCCGCAACACCGCGACGCCGCCGGTGGTCATCACGCCGAACCAGGTTGGGATCAACAGCCTGCTCGTCTTCAACATGCCCGCTGAATTCGGCTTCAATATCGGCGAGCTGCCGATCCGGATTTTCAGCGACTTCGCGGTCAATCTGGACGCCGAGGACCGCGCCATGGCTGCCGGCCGGCCGGACAAGGACGATCAGCGTTATGCCTATCAAATCGGCCTGGGCATCGGCCGCATCCGGACCAAGGGCAACTGGCAGCTCAACGTCTTCTGGCAGCATGCCGAGCAATTCGCGCTCGATCCAAACCTGGTCGATTCCGACATCTTTGACAGCCGCGTGAACATGGAAGGGGTCGGCGTTCAGGCGGGCTACGCCCTGAGCGATGCGGTCACCTTCAATCTCACCTACGCCTACGGCGAGCAGATAGATAACACGCTCGGAACAGGGGGTGTCGGCGACATCGGCGTCAATCCGCTGCGCCAATACCAGATCTTCCAGGCGGACCTGAACTTCAAATTCTAACCAAACACCAACCTAACCATCAGACATCTCACCCTATGAAAATCAGACACCTCTTTATCGCAGTCGGGCTCGCGTTCGTCACCATCGACGCACACGCCGAAAAGCTCGTCATCAAAGGCTCCGACACACTCGGCGCGAAACTCGTGCCGCAGCTTGCGGAGCAGTTTAAATCCCAGCATCCCGGGACCACCTTCGACATCGCGGCCGAAGGTTCCACCACGGGCCTCGCCGCCATCATCGACGGCACCGCCGAGATCGGCATGTCGAGCCGGCGGGCCAAGCCGGCCGAGATGGCCGCGGCCACCTCAAAAGGCAAAAACATGAAGCCGACCATCGTCGCCTATGACGGCCTCGGCGTTATCGTGAACAGCAGCAATCCGATTACCGGGCTGACCAAGAAGCAGGTGGAACAAATCTTCACTGGCGACGTTACCGACTGGAGCGCGGTCGGCGGACCCGCCGGGAAGATCTCCATCTACACCCGCAACACTTCCTCCGGCACCTACTCCGATTGGAAAGAGCTCGCGATGAAGAAGCGCGACTACGCCAAAGGCTCCCAGAAGATGGCGGGGCACGAACAGATCGCCGCCGAAGTCGGCAAGAACAAAAACGGAATCGGCTACGTCGGCCTCGCTTATATGAAAGCTGGCGGCATCAAAGTCGTGTCGATTGATGGCGCCATGCCTTCCAAGGCGACGGTGCTGAACAAATCCTGGCCTTACGCGCGGCCCACCTTCTATTACACCAATGGCGACCCGACCGGTCTGGCGAAGCAATTCGTCGATTTCACGACCGGCGGAGCGGGCCAGAAAATTGTCGATCGCGTCGGCTTCGTTCCCATCAAGTAACCGCGAATTCCAAACCAGGCAGACGGTTAGGTTAAAGTGAAAGCCCGCCGGCTCTCCCCGGCGGGCTTTCCGTTGCGCGCGAGCCGGGGAGAAGGGATTGTAACTCGATTAAGTTGGCCCTGTGGTGTGCGCGAAGAACATCGCGCCGATAGCCGGCCGCATCTTTCTAATTGCGGCCCTTTACTTCTGGGAACGGTGATAGAATCTGCGGTGAATCCCGATGGCTGGCGAAACACTTCCAATTTCGGTCCAACAGTTCCTGTCGAAATATATCCGCTCACTCGAGCAACTGGAAGTGCTCCTCTTGCTCCGGAACAGCCCGAATCGTTCCTGGACGTCCGCCGAGGTTTACGAAGTCGTACGCAGCAGCCGTTCTTCGGTCGAGGAGCGGCTGGAAAGTTTTGTTCAGCTCGGATTTCTCGCAAAGGAGAATGGCCCGCCCGCGACATTTCGTTACGCTCCGACGGAGAACCTCGGAGCCGCGGTAGACGAAACCGCCGGCGCTTATCAGAAGTGGCGTGTTCGGGTGATCGAGGCGATTTTCACTCCGGTGGTCGACCCGGCGCAACGCTTTGCCGATGCGTTCAAGGTGCGGAAAGATTGA
>Ga0190275_10001018_pt1 | contig 21712 bp, 9 predicted proteins | sample Popmic550T_FD_133745 | JGI IMG/M metagenome (GOLD analysis project Ga0190275, IMG submission 133745) | Populus adjacent soil microbial communities from riparian zone of Yellowstone River, Montana, USA - 550 T | ecosystem: Environmental > Terrestrial > Soil > Riparian zone > Trees stand | place...
CGCTGCCCGGGGGAGTAAACCCGTTCATCGCTGGTCCATCCCTGCGGCGAGACGCCGCGGGCGCCGGGACGGCGCCCGGCCAGCCGGCGCGGACGCCGGCGCTCCGACGGCCGAACGACGCTTCGCGCAGGTGCACGGCCGGGTGAGGGGTCGTGCCACTTGCGCTGAGTTTCCCGCCATTGCTTCGTCCCATGACCTTCACTGATCAACGGTTGTCCTCGTGTTCGGGATCGTCAGTGTCCCGCACTTCCCCCTCTTTCTCTCCAACGGGGTCGGGCTTGGGGGAGATGGCCTCGTCGATAAATTTGCGAATCGAGTTACGAAAAGCTTTGAAACCAGCGGCGGCCGAATCGGCCAGGCTGCGGCTGTCATGGAGGATGCTTGTCGACTGGACGCCTGCGTGCATGTCGAATCCACCACCGATGCCGTATCCGACTTCAATACTATTCACGCCCTGTTCGTCGATTCCCAGGTCCGCAGACACGCTATGCCCCGCGCGAAAAGCCATACCTGTTGTAAGACCGGTATCTTCAAGATCGTGAACGGTGTCTGCGCGCCAGTTCCATTCGCCGACAACGGCGCCACCGCCCTGCGGCAGGTTGGTCATTGCACCACCGGCCATGTTCGAACGCAGTAACGCGATGTTCAAGTTGTCGTCGATTGCCAATGAAAATTTGACGCTGCTCGTCTTCCCCATGAGACCTGACGAAAAACTGATTCCCACGCTGATTGTGAATTTGCCGGTCGGGTCGGCGTTATTTACCGGGCTGTTTCGAACGTACGTATATCCGTTCCATGACTGCGGCCGCGTCGGATCCCAATCCTTTCCGGGATCCACCGACAGGAACCGTCCCATCCCCGGGTCGTAATACCGGGCGTGCATGTAGTCGATGTACTCGTCGTTCGGTTCGTTGAGGGAGCCGAGGTAATCGCGTTCGTGGCCGGTGAATTTGGCGGGGTCGGGCGGGTCGTGCTCGCGGCGGGTGACGTCGTTGTCCCGGAGCGGCATCTCGGTGCCGAAGGGGAGGTAGTCGACGTTCGCCACTTCGATGGCGCCGTTGCCGCGGCTGACGCGGCGGATGGAGCCGAGGTGGTCGAGGTGGTAATGCCGGAGTCCGCTCTCCGCCGTCATCATCTGACGCTCGCCGGCGACGAGCCGGCCTTCGGCATACACGTAGTCGCGCACCCATTCCGGCGGGCCGACGGTCTGGTTCCACTCCCGCAGGACTTTTCCCTGGAAGTTGCGAACGCGGACGCGGAGGGTGTCGTAGTCGCCCTGGCCGTCAGTGGTCATGACGGCGATCCGCTCGTCGTCGGCGGTGTAGATCATCCGCTTGGCCAGGGTGCCCGCCTCGAGCCGGGTCAGCATCCCGACGGCGTCGTACTTGTAATCCCTGTCCTTGCTGTCTTTCTCGACGTTCCCCACCGCATCGTACGGCCGGTCCACCAGTTGGTTGGTCTCCGGGTCGACGTCGGTTTCCTCGCCCGTCCCGGCCTTCTTCAGGTTCCCGAACTCGTCGTACGTGTACGACTCGCTCTCGCCGCTCACCTCCGCGAAGATCAGGCGCCCGGCGGTGTCGTAGCGGTAGTCGTCGGCGCCGATGGCGGTGATGTTGCCGCTGCCGTCATAGGAGAAAAGGCCGCTGTCCCAGCTCGGCACATCGGAGTGCGTGGTCACACGCGACGGCTCCGCGGTCCGGGTAACGGCGCGCGGCACCGGCTGCTCACTTCGCGGGCCGGGTTTGCCGTCCGAGATGCGCTGCAGGAAGGCGACGCGGGCATGGCCGCGCAACGCCTCCGCCGCGGCGGGGGGAATGACGATCAGCCGGCGGTCGAGACGGGCCACCACGACGCGGCCGCCGAGGGCCTCCACGTCGGGCTCGGCGACGTGCGTCCCGGCGGGCGAGCCGCGCAGGGCCATGATGTACATCTCCATGCCGTCCGGCACGGGCGGCAGCGGCTCCGCGGCCGACAGGGTGAATGCGAAGAGGACCGCGACAAGCGCGAGCAGAGCGTGAGTTTTCAGTTTCATGGTGGTTGTCCCTTTTGCCTACTGCACGGTCAGCAGCTTGTCGGCGTAGCAGCCGTTGTCGTTGTCGGTCACGCGGATCCAGAACGGCGCGGGCCGAGTCGGCGCGTAGACGTCGGTGGGGTTGCTCTGGCTGTAAGGGGAGCTCGTGTTGCCGAGCGCACCCTGATACCACTGCAGTCCCCAGTTCTCGGTCCCGATCAGGATGCTGGCCGTCAGGCGATAGGTGTCCGAGCCGAGAGGCTGGATGCTCGTGTTGTAAATGTCCGGGGCGGTGATGACGCTGATCGTGGCGGGGTTGGTCTGGTGGGCAGCCGTACCGCTGACGGCGTTGCAGACGACCTCCGTCGCCTCGGTTACGGTGAAGGTGTAGGTGGTGGAGTTGCTCCCGACCGCCGTCCAGGTCGAGGCACCGACGGCCCGGCGGTACCACTGGTAGGTGATGGTCGCCGGATCGCCCGTGGCGACGGCGGTGAGGGTCACCGGCTGCCCGCCGCACACCGAGCTGCTGGCCGGCGAGGTGGTGAACACCGGAACGACGCTCTGGAGTGCCGCGACACTGTCCGCGCTGCCGCAGCTGCCGTTGACGCGGACCCAGTAGCTCTTCGTGGACCCCGGGACGATCTGGAGCGTGTTGCTGTTGGTGCCGACCGGGGTCGTCGTCACGCCGGCGGCTCCCTGGTACCACTGATACGAAGTGACGTTGCCGGTCGCGGTGACGGTGAGGGTGACGGACTGGGTCTGCGAGATGTGGTTCGGCTGCGGCTGCGCGGTGATCGACACGGCATTGCAGACCGTGACGGTCGCCGCGTTGCTGTTGTTCACGGTGGTGGCGCATCCGGCCGTCACGGGACTGCTCACCCGCACCCAGTACTTGGTCGTCGCGGAGAGCGGCGTGGTGGTGTAGCTCGCGCTGTTGGTGCCGACCGGAGTCGTCGTCACGCCGGCATCTCCCTGGTACCACTGGTAGGTCAGCGGTCCCGGGCCGGTGGCGGTGACGCTGAACGAGGCGGTCTGTCCCGAGTCGATGGAGGCATTCGCCGGTTGGGTGTTGATCCTGGGGATGCAGATCTGCGCCGTCACGGCCGCTGAGTCGGCGTCGCAGCCGGCCCGCTTGGTGCGAACCCAGTACTGCGTCGTCTCGTTCGGGGCGACGTTCCGGGAAGTGCCGGTGCCGAGGAGGGTGGTGGTCGTACCGGAAGGTCCGGCGTACCACTCGAACGTCTCGCCTGCATCGGAACCGTCGACGGAAAGCGTGACCAGTGCTCCAGCCACCTTGTGCGGATTGCTCAGGACGACGCCGCGGGGCATGCAGACAGTGAGCATCGCCGGCGCACTGTCGGTATGCGCATGACCGCTGGTGACGCGGACCCAGTAACTGGTGTCGGAGTGAATCGCTCCCGTCGGATACGACGCCGAGGTCGCGCCGGAGATCGGATTGGACGCCGCGTCATACCACTGGTACGTCAGCTCGGTGCCGCTGGCCGTCACCGAGAGGGTGCGCGAGCTCCCCTTGGTGACTGCTGCGCTCGCAGGCTGCGCGGTGATGACCGGCGGAATGCTGATCTTCGCGGTGGTGCTGTCGTCGGTGCCGCAAGTGCCGGTGACGCGCACCCAGTAGTTCGTCGTTTCGGCCGGATAGACGTTGAAGCTCGTCCCGGTGGCATTGGCGATCGGGTTCGCGGTCACGCCCGAAGCGCCGATGTACCACTGATAGGCGGGCGCCGTTCCGGTGGCCGCGACCGACAGGGTGACCGCCGCGTTGGCCGTGCTCGTCTGCGTCAGCGGGTCGGAGGTGATGTTCGGCGGCACGCAGACCGTGACGGTCGCCGCGGTGCTGTTGTTCGCGGTGGTGCTGCACCCGGACGCCGCCGGACTGCTCACCCGCACCCAGTATTTAGTGGTGCTGGAGAGCGCCGCGGTCGTGTAGGACGCGCTGTTGGTGCCGACCGGAGTCGTCGTCACACCGGCATCGCCCTGGTACCACTGGTACGTCAGCGGTCCCGGGCCGGTGGCGGTGACGGTCAGCGTGGTGGTCTGCCCCGGGTTGATGGAGGCATGGGCCGGCTGCGTGTTGATCCTGGGGATGCAGATCTGCGCCGTCACGGCCGCCGAGTCGGCGTCGCAACCGGCCCGCTTGGTGCGGACCCAGTACTGCGTCGTCTCGTTCGGGGCTACGCTCCGGGACGTGCCGGTGCCGAGCGGGGTGGTGGTCGTACCGGAAGGACCGGCGTACCACTCAAACGTCTCGCCCGTATCGGGACTGTCGACCTGCAGCGTGACCAGTGCTCCGGCCACCTTGTGCGGATTGCTCAGGATGACGCCGCGGGGCAGGCAGACGGTCAGAGTGGCGATCTGGCTGTCGGTGTACGCGATCCCGCTGGAAACGCGAACCCAATAGCTCGTGTTGGAATGGATGGCCGGCGTCGGGTACGTCGACGAGGTCGCGCCGGGGATCGGATTGGATGCCCCGTCGTGCCACTGGTACGTCAGCTCGGTGCCGCTGGCTGAGACCGAAAGCGTGCGCGTGGTGCCCTGGGTGACCGACGCGCTCGCGGGCTCCGCGGTGATGACCGGCGGAATGCTCACCTTCGCGGTCTCGCTGTCGTCGCTGCCGCAAAGGCCGCTGACGCGGACCCAGTAGTTGGAAGTCATGGACGGCGTGACGTTGAGCGTCGTGCCGGTCGCTCCGGAGATCGGATTGGTGGTGGTCCCCTTCGTGCCGGCGTACCACTGGTACGTCCGTTCCGTACCGTCCGCGGCAACCGTCAGCGCCACCGGGGCGTTGGCGGTGCTGGTGCGCGAGCCGGGATCGCTGGTGATGTTCGGCGGCGTGCAGATCGTGATCGCCGCTGCCGCGCTGTGGACCGTCGTCGAGTTGCAGTACGCGGAGGGCTGGTTGCTGACCGCGACCCAGTACGACTTCGTGGCCGTCAACGCGGGAGTGGTGAAGGTCTCAGCCGTCGCACCGGCGATGGGAGTGGTGGTGACGCCGGAGGTCCCCTCGTACCACTGGTACGTCAGCGCCGGATCGCCGGAGGCAGTCACCGACAGGGTAGCCGTGGCATTCGGATTGACCATCACCGAGGCCGGCTGGACGGTGATGTTCGGGAAGCAGACCGCGACGATCCAGGCCGGACTATCAGCGGGACAGCCGCCCGCGTTCGTGCGCAGCCAGTACTTCGAAGTCACGGCCGGCGTGACGCTGATCTGCGTGGCGGTGTTGACCAGGGTGGTCGTGTCGCCGCTCTCGCCGGTGTACCACTCGTACGACTCATTGGAGTCGGGGAAGTCGACGCGCAGGGTCACCGTCGAGCCACTGACGGTCGACGGCTGGTTCATGACGATGCCGCGCGGCTGGCAGACGGTGAGCGCAGCACTCTCGCTGTCCACCCACGCATCGCCGCTGTACACGCGCACCCAGTAGGTGACGTCGGCCAGCAGCGGGGGCGTCGTGTAGGACGCACCGATGGCGCCGGCGATCGGCTGCGAGTCGTCCGGGCCGAGATACCACTGATACGTCAACGCGGCGCCGGCGGCCTCCACGGTGAGCGTTCGGGTAGAGCTCTTCGCCGCCGGCCCGCCGAGGGGCTGCGTGACGATGCTTGGGGCGATACTGATGGTGACGACCTCGCTGTCGACATGCGTGCCGTCGGCCGCGCAGGCGTCGGAGATGCGCACCCAGTACTGCGTGGTCTGCGACGGCGTGGCCATGTACTGGCTGAGATTGGCGTTGAGGATCGGGTGACTCTCGTCGTCTTCGCCGCCGAGGTACCACTGGTACGACAGCGCGGTGCCCTTTGCGTCGACGGCCAGCCAGATCCCGTAACCGGGAACGGAGATCCGGGACGTCGGCTGCAGGATGATTTCCGGTTTATGGCAGACCTGGACCGTCACGGCCGCCGTGTCGATGGCGCAGCCGCCGGCAATGGAGATCCGGGCCCAGTACTTCGTGGTCTCCTCCGGCTTCACGGCGATCTGCGGCACATCTGCATTGGCCACCGGCACGGACGTGTCGCCGCTCTCGCCCTGGTACCACTGGTACGCCAGTGGGAACGGTGAATTGGCGGTGACGCGCAGCGGGTGCGCCGACCCGAATTCATCCCAGGTCATCGTGGTGCCGGCGGGGATCTCGGTCACGGTGATGTCGTCGCATGAGGTGACGTGCAGCGTCGCGTACATCGAGTCGGCCGTGTGGCAGCCGGTGCGGACGGCCCGTGCCCAGTAGGTCGTGGTGCGGATCGGGGCGGCCCCGTAACTATTCAGGTGTGCGTCGAGGCGGTTCAGCGTGCCGAGGCCTTCATACCAGTAGATCTTGTCGGGCGCGGGCTGCGAGGTCTCGAACGACAGGACGTGCGGAGTGCCGGCGTGGATGTTCGCCGACGCCGGCTGGCGCAGGAGCTCCAGCGGCTTGCACGAACCGTCCGTCACGGTGAGCGTCGGGCCGTCCGTGTGCATTTCGCACCGTCCGATGGCGCGCACCCAGTAGGTCCCGGCCTCGTCCGACGCGAAGGCCGGCCCTTCGTGGATCAGGTCGCGCGTGTTTCCGGAGTCGCCGCGGTACCACTCGAACGTGACGGTGTGCCAGACGCTGCTGGCGGTGAACTCTTTCTTGGCATCGGGGTCGTCGAGGGCGATGCTGGTCTGGTCGACCGACATCGGCGGCTCCGGACAATTGTCGACGTTCCATACGAACGCCTGGCGCGTCACCTGCGGCGAGCGCAGCTCTCCGCAGATTCTCGAGACCTCCACCTTGATCGTCTTCGCCGAGGGGATGTCGGCGGAGAACTTCCAGCGTTTCGGACCGTAATGGACGGGGTTCCCGTCGACGGACCAGCGGAAGAAGAAACCGTTCGGATCGGCAGGCCAGGTTTCGGCCCCTGCCTCCGGTTGGAGCGTGACCTCGAGGTCGACGCTCGGCCGCCCGGCGGTCACGCGGATCTGTGCGGGGAAGCCTGTCGCAATCTCCGGAATCGTGCAGACAGGCGCGGGCTCGGACGCGTCGACCACCTGGATGACGGTGACCAGGCGAGCCGCCGTGCCGCAGCCGCTGGTGAGGGAGACGAAGAAGCGGAACGTCCCGACGGAGGAACGGCTGAACGGGATCGACGGCGCGTTCGCCACGATGTCGTCCGAGATCCAGAGGCCGTTCTCGTAATGCTCGACTCTCCAGTGGTACGAAAGGGTGGTCCCGCCGGCGATGACGCGAATCTCGATCGGGTCGGTTCCCGAAGCGCTCTTCAGAACCACCACCGGCTCGCCCGCGAAGTCTGCAGCGGGCGAAGTGATGACCGGAGGGACACAGACGGATACCTGGGCGGTCTCGCTGTCCTCGGCGCACGCCGAGTCGGGCGAGAAGACGCGGCACCAGTACCACTTCGTCTCCGTCAGCGGACCGACCTGCAGCGTGCTGGAGGAGCCGTTGGGAACCGGCTTGCTCGTGTCGCCGCGTACCCCTTCATACCAGGTGAACGTCGCACCCGGCACCGACGAACCCACGGTCAGGGTCGCCGTACCGGCGGCGTTCACCTGAACGTTCTGCGGCTGCAGGCTGATGACCGGGCAATTGGCGATGTTGTAGACCAGGAGCTGCGCCGGCCGGGCCATGCCGGTGGTGGTTTCCGGCACCTGGACTTCGCGCACTCCATTGGTGTGCGTCCGCTCGGCCCAGAGGGCGTTCTCGCCATAGGACGTGCTGCCGACGAAACCGTCCACGCTGTAAACGCGGCCGTACTGGTACGTGCTCGTGACGAGCCGCCCCGTGTTTTCCGGGTCGGCATCCGGTTGCCCGCAGGAGGTGCACCACGGATAGGTGACGGCGGTCTCGCGGTCGAGCGTGTCGTACGCGACGGACTGCGTGATCGGCTGGAAGAGCAGCTCCCCGGCGGCGTCGAGGTCCGCGGCCGTGGCGATGGAGGTCTTCCGCTCGTCGAGGCGGCCGGCGAGGTCGTAGTCATACTCCTCGACGACCCGGATGGTCTCGCCGGAACCGTCCGGCGCGTAGTTCATGCGCGTCGCCTTGATGAGCCGGCCGCGCTTGTGGCCATCCGGGCCGAATTCGAACTGCTTGATCACATCGCCGGACGGCAACGCCCTGGTCCGGAGCAGCCGCTCGGCCGAGTCGTAGTCGTACTCGAGGTCGAAGCCGGTGCCGGCCGCGTTCTTCTTCCACAGATGGCTGCGCGAGTCGTACTCATACAAGGTCTCGCCCGACTCGGGGTGCTTCTCGCGGGTCAGCAAGCCGCGCCCGTCGTAGTCGAACTCGCGCTCCTGCGGAGTGGTGTCGCCCGCCAGCCCCATGGAGACGGAACGGAGCCGGCCACCCTGGTCGTATCCATACTTCGCCAGGACAGCGGCACCTGCGGAAGCTTGAACGGTGGTCGGTCCCGCGTTCTGTGTGACCTCGATCAAGCGACCGAAGGCATCGTATTTCTCTTTCGTCGTCACCGTCTGATTGCCGTTCGGAAGCGTCAGGAAGGACGTGCGGTTCGTCTCCCAGACACCGGCGTAGGAGAAGGCGGTCGTCGACTCGCGGGCCGTCGTGTGATCGGGCGGGGTGATCAACGTGACGCGATCGAAGCGGTCATATTCGAACAGCGTCTTCGGGAGATCGTCTCCGCGTCCCAGCTCCGTGACCGATGTCCGGCGCCCGAGCTTGTCGAGCGTGGTCTCGCGGTAGCTGGCGAGGCCGTCCGGCATGAGCGTGTACTCGCGCCGGACGCGGCCCCAGCGATCGAATACGACCATTGACTGCGTGCCCTGGTCGCCAGCCGGGCCTCGGGTGATGAGCACCGAAACATCCGACCCGGGCTCCGGCTTCAGGAGCGACGCCGCGTTGTAACAGGATGGCCCCGTGGCCAGGGGGGTCGTGTAGCAGTACTTCGTCGCCTCCCGTCCGGCCGGGGTGACGGACTTCAGCCGGCGCAACACGTCGTAGTCGTACGTCGTCTCCACGCCGGCGGTGTCGCGGCTGCTGCGGACCAGGCCCGTGCCGGGATCGATGGTCTGGTCGACGCTCGGGTAATTGAGACCGCGGTACTTCGTAGTCGCCAGAATTCCGGCGGTATAGGTGTGGGTGAGCTGGTACTCGCTCTCATCGGAGTCGGAGCACAGGTTGAAGTTCGTATCGACCGCAAACTGCGGACGGTCGCCACCGTACCAATCCTCGGAGACCCTCTCGCCCGTCACATAGCCATAGCGAACGACGACGTCTTTCTCATCTTCCGTCGCGCCGGCCAGCCACCGCTTCCCGAGGAGCTGACCGAATGGATCGAAACAGGCTTTCGCCGTCGACTCGAACGTCCGGGTACCCGTCCCGGTGACCTCCGTCTCGGTGACCTTCTCGGTCGTGTAGCGATGAAGGACCCACGGTTCGCCCGGGCCGAGATACGGCGCATCGCCCTCCTTGCCGTGCTCGTCACTCCCGGGGTTGTAGTCGGTAAACGTGGTGCGGGTCGGGCCGAACGACGACCGGACGACGGCAGTCCGGTGGTTCCCGTGACCGTCGTAGTCAGAGGATTCGGAGTCGATGTACGGCAGGCCGCCCAACGGCTCCGGGGCGCCGGGATCCTCGATGAACTGCGTGTGCTCGGCGATCACACTGCGCCGGGGGTACAAATCGAGGGGGGACGTCTCGTTGTACCTGAGATACATCTTCCGCAGGGGAACGCAGGGGTGGGCTTCGTCGTGTCCTGTCCCGCTCTCACAGATCTCCCGCGAGAGGAAGCGCGGCCGGGCCGGGTCACCGTCCGCGTCGATGCTGATGGCGCGTGTAAACGGCAGGCCGTACTCGTGGGCCTGGTTCGCATTCTCGTAACCTGGGTTGATGTCGGAATTCCACGTTGCGAAATAGTGCCAGGCCGTCCTTCCCTCAGGATCCGTCACGGCGGTGATGCTGTGTTCTGCCCCGTAATGTGTTGCGTCGTATTCGAAGTTTCCGTTCGGCAGTGACTGCGGAGGACAAATGTTCGGGATCGGGTCCGCCTCCGCAAGGTGCTGCCAGTACTCCCACTTGCCCTGCGCGGTGTCGCCCGGGCCGTAAAGCGTCTTCGTCTTGACACCGAGCGTGTAGTTCTTCCATTGCAGGCCGGAAGCGACGGTGGCGCAGCCGTTCGACGGCAGGGTGTAGTCGACGTAGTCCCAGCCGAGGCCTCCGCCGGTCGGCAGGGTCATCTTCATCAGCGTACCGGTCGCGAAACAAGTGTCGGACGGCCGGTTGTAGGCGAACGCGTAGCGAGAGCCATCGGGGAGGATCAGCGCCGCGAGCAACGGAATCCTCACGTTGGTCGTGCACGGGTCGCGGTACGCATTCGCACAGCCGCGCCGGATGTCCGCGTCGTCGTATTCGAATTTGTAGATCGCCGTCGTGGATGTCCCGGGCGCCGAGAACGCCGTCAGCTCGACCTCATCCACGACCCACTCGAATACAGGGAAGCGTCTCGCCTGGGTCCCGGGATCTTCCGAGCTCGGCGCAGCCTTCTTCAGGCGGATGGTCTGGGTGCGGTGCGCATCCGTCGCCGTCCACGTCCAGATGGTCGCCAGCTTGACGCTCGTGATGACGACCGAGTTTCCGAACCGGTCGTTCATGCTCTCGATCGAACCGTCGGCACCGAACGTGTGGAAGGAACCGTCAGGGAACTCGACGCGGAACTTGCCGGCGGTGGTCTTCATCATCCGCAGGTTCGACCCGTCCGAGCTGTACCAGACTTTGACGATGTCGTTCACCGGAGGGTTGTAGGGATGTCCGACGCCGAATGGGTGGTACGCCCCATCGGGCGTGTTGTACGCCCCCTCCGGAGTGACCCAGCCGAACCCAAAGGACCATCCCAGCCCCGCGTTCATCCGCGACGCGACCGGAAAGGCGACGTTGCCCGCATCCTGCTGCGCCCCGTCGCCACACTGGTTCCCTGTCATCAGGGATTCGGCGTTCCAGAGCTTGCTGTTGTAATACAGCGTCAGGCCGTACGAAAGGTTCGAGCTCACCGGAGCCGAGCCGCCGATCGGGATCGACAGGGTCAGGTTGCCGTTGAAGAGGTTCACGCTGTCGATCCCGCCGAACTGGTAGAGCTTCTCCGGGACGAACCCCCGTTCGTTGTTCACCGCCTCGCGGGCAGCCTCGTCGCCGTACCCGGACGTGGCAATGACGAACAGCAGCAAAATGGCAAACAGACGGGTCCGGAAAGCGACAAACGGCGCAACTCGATCGTTCACAAGCACCTCAGGCAGTCATCAGTGGGTCAGCGGATCTGGACGGAAAATCTCTCTGGCCGGTTTTGACGCTGAGAGGAGGGGCGTATTGGTGAGGGGGGCGAAAAAATGTTTCGGCGTGGAAGCCGCACGGCGGGCCATGCATCAGCGGTGCGCAGGTGACCAGCGCCGGCTCGCGAGTCTGGCGGCGACGCGTTGCCGGACCGGTCGGCGCCAGCTGGGAGGGTCAGTCGACGACTTCGGTGTCGATGATCGTGGCGCCGTTCTCCAGCGCCGCAACGCCGACGACCGTGCTGAGCGGGCGACCGGTGGTGAGCTGAACGCGGAACCTGCCGTTCACCAGGCTCGCCTGGTTCTCGTTGATCAGCAAGGCGGTCACCTCGCGGGCAACCGTCCCTGTGACGGTGACGTTCAGATTCCCGGTGCGCCGGCTGCTCATTTCGAACGCCGCGCGGTCCATCACTGTGAAAATGCCGTCGGCAGGCGGGCCGGCCAGGAGGGAACCTCCTGGTGGCGCTGACTGTGCGACCACCCACCAGTTGCACACGCCTGGCTTCGCCGCCCAGGCATATGCTGGGCCGATCGTGGTCACTTTCTGTTCCGGATCGTCATTGCATTGCAACCTCAACGCGTACGACGTCGCTCCGTCTGCCGCGGTCCATTGCAGGAGAATCTGCTGCGAGGACCCAAGAGGAACGGTCACCCCTGTCGTCGGCGAAACGATCGATACCTCGCCAGGCGTGAAGGGTTGTGCCTGGCCCACGTCGCGCGGTGTTTCATTCTGGAAGCTCACCACGAAGCGATAGCGGGACGTTTGCGGGCCGTCTTTCACGGAGACCGTGCCGACTCTCAGTTTCTGCAGTGACGAAAGGAACTCACCGTTCTCCCGAAACGACAACAGGAGCACTTGCTCGGCCGCCACCCGTCTCCCCCGGCCCGACACCATCGGACCGGCCGAGACGGTGCCGTCGCCGGGCTGGACCAGCAGGTCGTATTCGCTCTTGACATTGCCGAAGAGAGTACAGGGCCCCGAAAATCTGATTTGTCCGCGCCGTTGCAGATCGATCCGGGCGAAGCACGGAAGACTGGCTCCGGTGAACATCGACGTCGCTGTCGGGCTCCAGCGAATCCCGAACCGGATCGGGATCCTCACATTTCGGACGACGAGATCGATATCCGGCGCCTGGAGGATGCGCACGTAGGCGGCCCGGTTTGCCGCGTAGTCAACCACGTTGAGCGTCAGCCCGAAGGCGAACTCCATCGGCACTGCAATCGACGCCGCGGACAATTGACCAACTTCGCCGGATCGCGGAGCCGCTTCGCCGCAGCCGCTAAACACGATCGCCAGCATGCCTTCATCCACTGGGTTTGCCTGGCCGATACACCCTACCGGCGCAGAGACGGGGACGCCGCCAGGTATATCCGTCGTCGCAGTCGTGTCGGTGGTCGACCCAGTATCGGTCGTGTCGGTGGTTGACCCAGTACCGCTTGTGTCGGCGGTTGACCCGGCGCCACTTGTGTCGGTGCTCGACCCAATATCGCTCGTACCGGTACTCGACCCGATACCGTCCGGACCGGCGCTGCTCGTCTCGGTGGACATCGTCTCCGTCCGCACAGTCTCGGTCGCCGCAGTCTCCCCGGTCGCCGTTGAGTCGCTGGTGTCGGTCGCAGTCGGGGGCGAGTAGAGAACGGCGCTGCCGGCGGTCATCAGGAGAAGGAGTGCCGCCAACACGGCCGCCGCCGCAGTCGCGACCATCGCACTCGGCCCCAGGGCAGCAAAGCCGCCGCGGAAGCGGAGCCGCGACCAGCGGCTCGGAGTCGCTCCGCCCCGCTCCGGGTCGAGCAGTCGCGGAAGCACTTCGTCCCGGCGGACGAGCGCCGGGTCGACGAGCTGCAGCTCGCGCGGCAGCGGTTCGACTTTGCCGTGCCGCGCAAGCATTTCGTGAGCGATCGCCTCCACAAGCAGGATCTCGGCGGCAAACGACCGCCGCGGCGCTTCGGTCGACGCGCGGCGCAGCTCGCGTGCGACGGTCTCCTCCGCTGTCCGTGCCAGCTCCGGGTCCAGGGCGAGGAGGGCCCACAGACGCCAGCGGATCTCCTCAGGGATCGACCCTCTGCGGAACCAGCCGATCCGCACCAGTTCGAGCACGGCCGTCTCCGTCAGAGCCGGGTGCGCGATCCGGCCGAGGGCCAGCGTGGTCGACCAGTCCAGCGAGCGCTGCGCGGCACAGGCAGTGAGCCAGCGGAACACCTCCGGCGAAAGCGCCCGCCGCACTTCGCGCACCGAGGGGGAGTCGCTGAGCGGCGCATCGCTCGCGGGGCGCGCTTCGGTGGTGCTCGGCGCGGCGAAGTGCAGCGCCAGCCGCAGCAGCCCTCCGGCATCCGCGCGCTCGACCTTGAAGAGCGCCGAAAGCACGTCCAGCCTGCGCTGATGCGGAATGGCCGGCACGAGCAGCGCCCGCTGGTCCCAGCCGAGATCGTGCTCGACCCAGGGCCGCATCGCCCCGGTCCGAGCATCGACGAGACCGCCGCCATCGCTGAACAGCAGCAGCTTCGCGGTCGGCCGTGCGGCGCGCAGGCGGGCCAGATCCACCGTCGTACCGTCGGCCGCGGTACAGACCCGGGGATCGCCGGTGAACGTGTAGGCGTCGACCGCCGCCCCTTGCTCGACCAGCTCGTTCACCAGAAGCACAAAGTACGTCCCGAGGTGATCGTCGGGGGAAAGACGGTCGACCAGCGCGATGTATTCAGGGGACTGCGCCGAGCCGGCATAGCGCAGCCGCGGGAAGCCGCCGCCTTGGATGGTGTCGCGAATGGTCCGGCGGATGTCCACTTCCATCCGCTCTCCCGCGAGCCGTCCCCGCAGAGCATTCACCGCCTGCTGCAGCGGCTGGGAGTCGAAGATCTCCGCATCGGCGTCGGGCGGCCGCGGCCACTCGTACGGCGGCCGGCGTCCTTTGATATCGCGGGCGGCGTACCGGCGCAGGAGCCAGCGGAAGGTATCGGTCAGGCCGCCAAGAATGAGGAGCAGCGCGAGGAGCAGCGCGAGGACGTCCTGATTCTGCTGCCGATCGCCCTCCCCTGCCGTGCCGGAGGTCGTCGTCGACGTGGTCGTGGTCGGCGACGCCGTTTGCGCTGTAGACGTTCCCTGCACCGTTGTGATCGCGGTCGAGGAAGTCGTGCCGGAGGCGGTTGAGTCGGTCTGTCCGGATTCTCCAGTACGGCCTGTCGTTGACGCTGTATCGGTCCCCGTCGTCCGGCCGCCACTTCCTGACCAATCAGGCCAGAGCGCGACCGCCGCGATCAGAAGTACAGCCAGACCTACGGCAATGAGCATCTTCGTGCGCCGCGACAGTCTGCGGGTTTGCGGCGGCGCCTCCGCGTCGCCGGAAATTACAGCCCGCAGGCCCAATATGTCCGTAGCGCTGCCGGGTGTCTTCCTGTCGTCGTCTCCCTTCAGCAGTGCGCGGAACACCTCATCGAACTTCTTCTGCTGCTCCGCGCTGGTGGCGAAGAGAGGCCGCAGCACAAGCCGCAGCTCGTCTGCAGGTGTATCCGGATCGACGAGCTGCAGCAGCCGGTAGGCGCGCAGGTAATGAACGACGCTCACCGGAAACCCGGCGTTCCGCAGCCGCGGAAACAGTTCGTCGGTCCGGAAGGAAAGCGCCATCGGCTCAGCGGGCCGTGGCGGCCTTCCGGATCTTCTCCCGGTCCGCGTCCTCGGTGGCCATCACCGCGCAGGTGATGCGGAGAGCATCGTCGTCACCGGCGCGGACGTCAGCCGGCGTCTTCCCGCTCTTGCCGAGCATGCGCGCCCACTGCAGCAGCTCCGCGGTCGAAGGCTCCTTCCGGAGCTTCGCGTTGCGAATGGCGTCGAAGAGCTTGACCGCCTCCTCCACCGCATCGCCGGGAAATGCCGATGCCCGTTTGACCAGGCGCTCCGTCACGATGATTTCGAGCGCCGTCGTGTCCGGCGGGTCGATGTGGAAGAAGGCACACCGCCGGAGAAAGGCGTCGGGAAGGCTCTTCTCGCTGTTGCTTGTGAGGATCACGATAGGCCGGAACGTCGGGTCGATGCCGCCGGGCGGCAGCATCTCCCCCGTCTCCCGAAGGGTGAACGAGAGCGAAACGATTTCGCGCAGGATGTCGTTCGGAAGGTCGCGCGGGGCCTTGTCGATCTCGTCGATCAGCACGACCGATCTCCGCGGACCGAGACCGCGGTACTTCAAAGGCAGATAGCTATCGGCATCCGGATCCGTCGACGCCAGCAGAGCGGCAATCCCGAGCGCCTGAAGCTCGATGTAGCGCATCGTCTCCTTCCGCTGCTCTTCCGGAGTGAGCTCCTGCGGCGCACTCGCCGGAGCGGCCAGTGCGCCTGCTTTCCGCAACTCGCGCTGAACACTCGCGGCCTGGAAGTGGCGGAGCGCGTCGTAGCGGTAGAAAAGGTCCTGCGCGGTGGATGTGGTCTTCGCGTCGAAGCGGAGCGGCTCCTCCTGGCCGAATTTGTGGGCGACGTGATACGCGAGGTCCGTTTTGCCGCAGCCTGGCTTGCCGGTGACCAGCAGCGGCAGGCCGAGCGTCACCGCCACATTGACGGCGGCGGCCAGTTCCTCGCTCGGGTGATAGAACGCGGGATCTTCCATGCCCGGGAGCGCCTCGTACGCCGGGGCACGCTCGAGGGCAGGGGTTTCTCTTCCGTATTGTTTCCACGTGGCGCTCATGCGGTCTTCTTCTCCGTCAGTTCGTGAAATGCGCGTTTGAATTCGTCGATCACGGCATCGAGCGGCTGCTCCTTAAGCGTCTTGAACAGCTCCCTGCAATACGTCTTCGTCCGCAAACCGAGCCCGATGTCGGCAAAGTCGTTGACCCAGGTATCCACGTGCGACTGAGTCACGGTGCCGAAGCGGATCGGCGTCAGCGGCGGAAGGACCTTGCTGTTGCCCACCTTTTCGACGAGCGTGGCGATTTCCCTATCCACGTTCCTGCGCACGCCGGGATTGACGTTGGAGCCCCATTCGATGGTGAAGAAGACGACGACCTGCTTGCGCAGGCCGGCTTTCACGACATCGCGCCAGAACGCGAGGTACTTGAGGAGCAGCCGCGACGTCTCGCTCTTCCAATGTTCCGGCGGGATGGGATGCGTGATCACCAGAACCGTCTCACGGAAACCGCCGACCAACTCGGCAATCGCCGACTCGGTGAGCTGCTCCGGCTTCGGCCAGGGGCGATTCAGCTTTCTGGAGAGTGCCTCGAGTAACGGGCGGAGGCGGTGACGCAGCGGCCACTTCACCGGCCACTTCAGCTCCGTCTCGCGGATGGAGCCGATGGCGGTTTCGTCGTCGCCCACGAGCCACCGGGCGTACGTCCTCAGCAGGGTTTCGGAGACGCGGTCCACGAACAGGTCATGCCGTTCGCGATAGTCGCCCACCAGGCAGTAGAACTTCGGCTGGCCATGCCGCTCATTCAGGCTCTGTTCGAACAGCGTTTCTTCGTCCGTCCGGTTGCACAGCGCCGGCAGAAAAGATGGGTCGATCTCACGATCCAGGTTTGGCGGCTTCTCGAGGCCCAGGTATTCGAAAAGCGTCGCGACCTCGCGGCCGAGGGGCGCGACCAGCGGCTTCAGGCCGCGCACGAAGTCGGGGATTTCGTTGTCCCGCGCGGCGATGACCATCGGGATGAGCTTCAGGCCGCGCTCCTGGGCCTGCCGCAACTCCTCGCGAACCCAATCCACCTTCTCCGCGGCGAACGAGGCCAGCACGAGCAGATGGGAGGATTTCTCGTCAATCGTCGCCGCGATGACCCGCAGAATGTCATCGCCGACCTCGATGCTCTTCCGGTCGAGGAAACAATCGATTCCGCACTCCTCGAGCGCGGCAGCGATCTGCTCGGCAACTTCTCCGTCGTACCGGTGGCGGCCGGTGTAGGAAATGAAGATGTGCATGCGTGCTGGCGGACCGCTTACCCCGGGTGGGGTTAGGAGGGATTGTAAATGCGTCGATGTCTCCGTGCACCGCCGGGATTCATCGGCGGGCGGAGATGCCGCCCCCTCCCAGTTGCCCACACATTTGGGCGTACAATCGCCCTCACCGATCGACGTTACGCGGAGGGAGATCTTTTTGATGGCGACGCTGGACGTCCCTGCACCGGTTCCTGCCTCACGGCCCGACTTCGTCGAGCTGGATGGCGACGTGTCGCAGAGTCCTCTCTGGAACGAAGACCTGGCCCCCACTCCCCTCTCTCGCCGCACCTGGACCACCTACAACATCGCCGCTCTCTGGATCGGGATGTCGGTGGTCATCACTACCTACACGCTCGCCTCGGGGCTGATGACCCAGGGGATGACCTGGGCCCAGGCGCTGACCACGATCCTCCTCGGGAACGCGATCGTGCTCATCCCCATGATCCTCAACGCTCACGCCGGGACCAAGTACGGAGTCTCCTTCCCCGTCCTCTGCCGGGCCAGCTTCGGCGTCAAGGGGGCGAACATCCCGGCCATCCTGCGGGCCATCGTCGCCTGCGGCTGGTTCGGCATCCAGACCTGGATCGGCGGCCTGGCCATCGACGCGCTCATGACCGCGGCCTGGAGCGGCTGGAGCGGCCTCGCCTACGGCAAGGCCATCGCCTTCGCCGTCTTCTGGCTGATGCAGGTGGCGATCATTCTCAAGGGTACGGAAGGGATCAAGATCCTGGAGAGCTGGTCGGCCCCGCTGCTGCTCGCAGGCGGCGCGGCGCTGCTGTGGTGGGCGGTGCGCAACGGCGGCGGCCTGGGGAACATCCTCTCCGAGTCCTCCCGTCTCCGCGGCCCCAGCACGACCCCGTTCTGGACGCTCTTCCCGGCCGCGCTGACGGCCAACGTCGGCTACTGGGCCACGCTCTCGCTCAACATCCCCGACTTTACCCGCTACGCGAAGAGCCAGAAGTCGCAGGCTCTCGGCCAGGCGCTCGGCCTGCCGACGACGATGACCGCCTTCGCCTTCATCGGCGTGGCCGTCACCAGCGCCACGATCGTCATCTTCGGCCAGCCGATCTGGGACCCGATCACGCTCGTGGCGAAGATCGGCAGTCCGGCGGTGATCATCTTCGGCGCGCTGGTCGTGCTGGCGGCGCAGATCACCACCAACATGGCCGCGAACGTGGTCTCACCGGCGAATGACTTCTCCAACCTCTCGCCGCGGAAGATCTCGTACGTCACCGGCGGTCTGATCACGGCGGTGATCGGCATCCTGATGATGCCTTGGAAGCTCTACTCCGATGCCTCGGCGTACATCTTCACCTGGCTGATCGGCTATTCGAGCCTCATGGGCGCTCTCGGCGGGATCCTCATCGCCGACTATTGGGTGCTGCGCCGCCAGAAGCTGAACCTGCGCGGCCTCTTCGAGGTGCACGGCGAGTACAGCTACGGCAACGGCACGAACTGGCGCGCGGTGGCGGCGCTGGTGCTGTCGATCCTGCCGGTCGTCCCCGGCTTCATCCGCGCCGCGCTGACCCCGGGCGGGCAGGTCCCGAATCCCGGCCTCTTCGATCATCTCTATACATACGCGTGGTTCGTCACCTTCGCGCTCAGCTTCTTCCTCTATCTCGCATTCGCGAAACGAAAGGCATGACCATGGCTGACCTCAGCACCACTTTCACCGGAATGAAATTCGAAAACCCGTTCCTCCTCGCGTCGGCGCCGCCGACGGAGTCGGATGCGAACATCATCCGCGCCTTCGAGGCCGGCTGGGGCGGCGTGGTCACCAAGACCATCGGCCTGCACCCGGTGACGAACGTGAAAGGGCCGAAGACGAAGTTCCTGCGCGCCGAGAACAACGGCACGCGGATGTCGATGAACAAGCGCCCCGACACGACCCTCATGGCGTCGTGGAACTGGGAGTTGATCTCCGACAAGCCGCTCGACTGGTGGATCGGCAAGCTCGCCCGCATCAAGCAGCAGTTCCCGAACCGGATGCTGGTGGCGTCGATCATGGCCGGCTCCGGCAACGACAAGGAGCTGCACGCCTGGCAGACGCTGGCCAAGGCCTGTCAGGACGAGGGGGCGGACGCGCTGGAGCTGAATTTCTCCTGCCCGCACATGGACCGCGTCGACATGGGCTCGAACGTCGGCAAGGACAAGGTCCTCTGCTCGGTCGTGACGCAGGCGGTGAAGGAAGTGGCGAAGATCCCGGTGTGGGTGAAGCTCACTCCCGCCACGTCGAACATCGTCGAAGAAGCGCAAGCCACGTTCCTCGGCGGTGCCGACGCGGTCTGCTCCTCCAACACCTGGCCCTCCCTCCCGCTCATCGACCCGCAGACGCTCGACTTCGAGATGAACGTCGAAGGCTTCGTCTCCCCCGGAGGCCTCGGCGGCCCGGCCATCCTCCCTCTCTCCATGGCCAAGATGGCCCAGATGACCCGAGCCTTCCCCGACTCCGAGTTCTCGGGAATCGGAGGCGTGTCGACGTTCGAGCATGCGTTGAACTACTTCCTCTTGGGCTGCGGGACTGTGCAGGTGTGCACCGCGGCGATGCTGGATTCTGCGATCGGGCCGAATGTGATCAAAGCGCTGACGACGGGGATGGCGGAGTTCATGGACAAGCGCGGGTTCGCGTCGCTCTCGGATTACCGCGGGTTGCGGAGGGAGCGGATTGTCCCGCACTCGCAGATCAAGCGGCCGGAGACGGCGGATTATCACGGGGGGTATGCGGAGGAGCAGGAGGGGTACGCGGCCGCTGGCGCCGTAGGCGCAGGGCCGAGGGCCGAGGGCTGAGGGGCTTCGCCGCTTTGAGTGCCATTGCCGGTTTTGAGGATCTCGTGGTCTGGCAAAGGGCGATGGGACTCGTGCGCGAGATCTATCGCATTACCCGGGGATTTCCATCAGAGGAACGCTTTGGACTGACTTCGCAACTGCGACGGGCGGCAGTTTCGATCCCGTCGAACATCGCTGAAGGTCACGAGCGAAACACGACCGCGGATTACATACGTTTCGTTTCCATCGCCGAAGGGTCTCTCGCCGAGGCGAGGACGCAACTGCGAATCGCCTGCGATCTCGCCTACTGCGAGCAACGCGACATCGATCCACTGCTGAATGAAATGATCGAAATCAGACGGATGCTGAATGCACTGAGAAGATCACTCGGCGAGCGGAAGAACCGCTAGCGCAACAGGGAGCGGGCGCTCTGACCCCTCGGCCCTCAGCCCTTTGCCCTCGGCCCTTTTCGCTTACCGCGCCACACACTCGATCTCGAGCAGCAGATCCTTCCGGCAGATGTCCGCTTCGAGAAACAAGTTTCCGGGCAGCACATCCTGCAGCCTCCCTGCGATCCTTCCGTAATCCCCCGCATTCCTCACATACGTCTTCGCCGAGATGACGTTCTCCAACGTCCGTCCCGTCGCCCGCAACACCACTTCGATGTTCCGCAGCGTCTCATCCAGTTGCGCCAGCACGTCCCCCTGGTGGACGGTGGCGTGGCCGACGACGCTGGAGGTGCCGGAGACGTAGACGCGGTCGCGCCAGACGGTGGCGCGGGAGAAGGAGGGGCTTTTCGGGCCGTATTGGGGCGGGTAGTTGTAGGCCGCGACCTGGCGCGGGTTTTCGACCTGCACGCCCGCTTCGCGCGCGGCGAGGAAGTAGACGATCAGGCCGCGCCCCTGCATCCCGACCGCGCTGGCGGCAGGGAGGTCGACGTCGTGGTGGTAGCCGGCGTCGACGAAGGCGTCGTGGCGGCCGGCGCAGAAGAGCTGGTAGCGCTCGCGGTCGCGCTCGTATTCGTTGATGCCGCCGACGTAGTTCCACATCCTCACAAAGTACGGGTGCCCGGCGGCGCGGACGTCGGAGATCAGGCGGACGTAGACGTCGCGGGAAAGCTCTTCGAGCGGCTTTGTCTCGGCGGCGACGATCGAACCGAAGACGACGCCTTCCCCCGCCTGCCACACCTCCACGGCCGGCTCGCCGCCCAGCGGACGTAGAGGGACCGAGAGCGCGCCGGGCAGGGAGTGCCCGAACGTCACGGCGTGCTCGGTCGCGGCGGCGGGGGGACGGGATATGGAAGACGACATCGGGCCGGCTGACAACGCTACCTGCCGAGACGCCATTTCGCAAGCCTCGGCCTTCGATAGAATGCGTCGCCATGAAAACCGTGATCCGCAACGGCCGTATCGTGACCGCCGTCGACGACTACCACGCCGACATCCTCATCGAAGACGGGACGGTAGCGATGATCGCCCGGACCATCGACGTCGAGGCCGACCGTGTCATCGACGCGAAAGGGCGCCTGGTCATCCCCGGCGGCATCGACCCGCACACGCACATGGACCTGCCGTTCGGCGGCACTTCGTCGTCGGACGACTTCGAGACCGGCACGGTCGGGGCGGCGCACGGCGGCACGACGACCATCATCGACTTCGCGGTGCAGTACAAGGGGCAGTCGCTGAACGAGGCCCTCGACGTCTGGTTCGCGAAGGCGGAAGGGAAGGCGTCGGTCGACTACGGCTTCCACA
>Ga0190275_10001019_pt1 | contig 21681 bp, 14 predicted proteins | sample Popmic550T_FD_133745 | JGI IMG/M metagenome (GOLD analysis project Ga0190275, IMG submission 133745) | Populus adjacent soil microbial communities from riparian zone of Yellowstone River, Montana, USA - 550 T | ecosystem: Environmental > Terrestrial > Soil > Riparian zone > Trees stand | place...
CCGCCACCACGGCGGCGAGCACCTCCCCTTGCGCGAGCAGGCTGAAGGCATCCTGGTTGTTGCGGCCAGCGCGGGCGTGCTCGCGGCCGATGACGGAGGCGGCGGCGATGTCGAACGAGGGAAGCATGGGCACACCTCTCCCGTGCCCTGAGCAGGGCGACGGCACTGCGGGTGGATGGGGCGGCTACAGCTCGAAGTTGAAGCCAGCCTTCTCGAGCTGCTTGTACTTCTTGTGATCGAACCGGTAGAGGCGCGCGGCGCGGTGCGAGACGTCCTGCTCCACCTCGTCGAGCTCCTCCAGCAGATCCATGGAGAGGATCTTCTTGCGGAAGTTCCGCTTGTCGAGCGTGCGCTCCAGGATTATCTCGTACAGGCGCTGGAGCTGGGTGAGGGTGAACTTGGGCGGCAGCAGCTCGAAGCCGATGGGCTGGTAGCGCACCTTGCCCTTGAGCCGCTGGAGCGCGGTGCCCAGAATCTCCGCGTGGTCGAACGCCAGCTTGGGCGTGTCCCAGACGGAGAACCACGCCGCCTCGCGCGCATCCGTCGAGGCGTGGACCCGGTGGTCGCTCAGCTTCACCAGGGCGAAGTACGCCACGGTGACGACGCGGCCGCGCGGGTCCCGCCCCGGCTCTCCGAAGGTGTAGAGCTGCTCCATGTGGCTGGGGCGGATTCCGGCCTCCTCCTCCAGCTCCCGGCGCGCGGCCTCGTCCAGAGACTCCTCCATCCGGACGAAGCCGCCGGGCAGCGCCCACTTGCCAACGAAGGGCTCCAGCCCCCGCTGGATGAGGAGCACCTTCAGGTCCCCCTCGTCCATCCCGAACACCACGCAGTCCACCGTCAAGGCGGGCCGGGGGTACTCGTAGGTGTGGCTCACGGTCGCTCTCCTTCGCGTATCTTCGACACCAACATAGTGTCCATCGAACACCAAGTCAAGGCGTCTCGCACGAGGAGGGCAGCCTACACGGAGGGCCTCGTGAAGAAGACGGTGGTGAGAGGAATTCCGTGGCTCAGGCGCTGACGAGGCTCGAGAGGCGATGCCAGTCGACGAGCTGGACGTGCTCCTCGGCCAGCTCGAACTCCACGGAGCGGCGCAGGCCGAGGAAGTCCCCTCCCAGCTGGAACGGCACCTCGCGGTCGAAGTCCATGCGCACGCGCTCCACGAGGAAGTCGTGCATCTTGGGCATGGGGTGCTGGCCGCGCCACAGCTTGAACATGTTGCGCGTGGCCTCGAGCACGCTGCCGCCGTAGACGCGCACCGAGAGCCGGTTCGGCATGGCCTGGGCGAAGGGGAAGGCCTTGAAGCCGAAGCCCCACTCGGGCGTGGTGGCAGCCCCCGCCACACCTGCAGGGCCGCGGTACAGCAGGGCGCCCGTCTCGCCGTGAGGCAGTGGGCGGATGGCGCGGTGGGCGTCCACGGTGAGGGCCGGAGCCCCGAGGTTGTAGACGGAGACTTGCGGGCCGCCCCCGCCGAACACGTGCCGGGGAATGGTGCGGGTGAACATGGCTCCCAGGTATCCCCGCAGGCCGGCCTGAGCGTTGCGCAGCGGGCCCGAGGAGGCGAGCTGACCCTTGAAGTCCTGGATCATCTCCGCGTCCCAGCCCGTGCCCGCGAAGGGAGCCAAGTGGCCCTCGACGCGGACGAGGCGGAAGGGGCGCAGAGGCGGCAGGCGCTCACCGTAGGCGGCGAGCTGCTTGAGCGCCACGGCGGGGCGGGGTGCGCCCGTGACATGGGCCCACGCATTGCCTGTGCCCATCGGGAGGACGCCGATGGCTGGGAGTGCCAGGCCCTGCGCGCGCATCTCGTTGAGCAGGCCGGTGATGGTGCCGTCGCCGCCCCCGGCGAGCAGGAGCGCGGGCGGGTTGGTCCGGAGCTGCTGATCAATCCAGGTGCGTGCCTCGTCGAGGGATCGGGTGAGCGCCACACGGGCGAGGGGGAGGAAGCGCTGCACGAGGCCTCCCATGACTTCGGAGCCCCTGCGTGCGCGGAGGTTGACGAGGACGGCGATATTCATAGGCGGCTGGACTCTCTCTAGGTCATGTCATGGCACTGTCAGGACAGGCACGAAGGGGTGTGGCATTCCCAACAATGGGTGAGGAGGGCGAGCTCACGCCCCGAGCGCGTTCACGACCTGGAGTCCCAGACGCCGAGCTGCCGCGGTGCGTCGCAGCGAAGCGAGCGTGGCCACAAGGCCGCCAGCGAGCAGGAGTCGCTTGAACCACTGTCGAGCGGGCGAGCGGTAGCCGGCACTTCGACCGATTCCCTGGGACATGGGCCGGAAGAGATTGCCCGAGGTGCGGGGCTGGCGCTGGTGCTCGAAGTGCTTCGCGTCCGTCATGGAGCGGAGGGACTTCTCGGTGAGGGCGGGGAGCAGGCTGTGGAGGACGGTGAAGGCGCGGCGCGAGGGGCCGATGAAGAGCTCGCGGCGGGGATGCGCGAGGACGTGGACGATGGCGCGGGCGACGCGCTCGGGGGAGTAGACGGGCTCGACGGGGCGGGCGCGCCAGCCGGTGTAATTGGCGGTGTGCTGCCAGAGGGGTGTGTCGACGGAGGCGGGCAGGATGGTGCAGACGTGGATGCCGGTGCCCTCGAACTCCTGGCGGATGGAGGCGGAGAAGCCTCGCACGGCGAACTTCGAGGCGGCGTAGGCGCTGACATAGGGCCCGGCAGTGGAGCCGTAGACGGAGGAGACGTTGACGAGGGTGCCGCGGCCCTGGTGACGGAACTGGGCGAGCGCCGCGCGTGAGCCATACACGGTGCCGAAGAAGTTGGTCTCCATCACCTGGCGGAAGGCGTCATCGGGCGTCTCTTCCAGGCGCCCGACGAGATAGACGCCTGCATTGTTCACCCAGCCATCGATGCGTCCGAAGGCATGAAGGGCCTGGGTGGCGAGCGCACGGACGGCGGCGGAGTCCGTGACATCCGTGAGGACGGCCAAGCAGCGGATGCCGAGGGCCTCGCACTGCTGGGCGAGATCATCGAGAGGCTCCTCACGACGGGCAGCGAGGACGAGGTGGGCGCCCTTCTTCGCAAGAGCGAGCGCGGTAGCGCGTCCAATCCCACTGGATGCCCCGGTGATGACGAAGACCTTGTCCTTCCATGCGCGCTTCATGCTGGCGCCTCCCAGGCCGTATCTCCGGTGCCCAAGATGGCCATGACGCGTGTTGGCGCACCTCGTCAAAGACGGTTGCCCGGTGGGCGAGCGGGAGATCAGGCCGTCGCCCGTACCTATCTATAAGGAGGGCGCAGGGAGTCCCTGCTGGCGGACGGCCGTCCGCGCTGGGAGACGGTCCAAGGCCTGGGAGCAGTCCACCGTGAGAGGTAGGACGCCGTCGGGACGCACCAGACCTGAGGGGTCGGCGGATGAAAGGCAAGCCCTGGAAAGAACGAGGTTTCCGAGTCCTGGGAGGGGACAGGTTGTAGGGAGCACGGAGCGGCTGGTATCTCGGGTCCGCCTGTCCGGTGGTCGACGGAACACTCCCTGCAATCCAGGACCTCGCAACGAGCCCCACCACTGACCTGGTGGCATCCCTCCACGACTGCTGAACCCCAGACGCCCATGAACAAGATATTGGTTTGTGTCGGTTTCATTCTTTCCCTTTCAGCGCAGGCGGCGCCGCGTCGGATGGTCGTGGCCAGCGGTGAATGCAAGGACGCCGAGCTGACCAGTCAGGCCAGGGCGTTCCATGCGGCGCTCAAGGCCCGCCAGGACCAGGAGGTGATGAGCCCCGCCGCCTTCAGTGAGCGCATCTTCCCTGCGTCCTCCGGCAGCTTCGAGGACATCCAGCGTCAGCTCGACGCCGCCCAGGACCACTTCTACGAGGCCCGCTACTCCAAGGCCGAGCAGGCCATCAACGATGCCCTCAAGGAGATCTCCCGCCTCCCTGTCGGTGATGCCCACTGGAAGCTGCACGCCAACGCCCACCTCCTCCATGCCCTCAACTACCGCTCCATGGGCAAGGTGAAGGAGAGCGATGCCGCGTTCCGCAACGTCCTGCGCCTCCAGCCTCAGCACAAGCTCGACCCCTCCCTCTACGCTCCCTCCATCCGCCAGGCCTTCGAGAAGGTGCGCAGTGAGCTCGCCAAGGCCAGGAAGGTGAAGCTCTCCGTGAAGTCCACCCTCCCCGCCTCCGAGGTCTACCTCGATGGCCTCAAGGTCGGTCAGACCCCCGTCTCCGTTGATGTCATCGCCGGCACCTACGACATCACCGTCGTGAAGGGCTCTGCTGTCAGCTTCCCTCGTCAGATCCAGGTGCAGGGGACCGACACCCCGGTGCTCGTCGATCTCGCGTACGAGGGCTCCGTCTCGGCGACCCCGTTCCCGTGCCTCGCCTCTGCCGACAGGTCGGATGAGCGCACGCTCAGCCATGCAGTCCGCCTTGGTGGCACGCTCGGCGTCGAAGAGGTCATCGTCGTGCGCCTCGAGACTCCCAGCAGCGGTCCCAAGTGGTTCGCCGCCACCGTGCTCAATGTCGAGGGCGGTCAGAAGGTTCGCGAGGGGGGTTTCAAGACCCAGGGATTGGATGCTCCCCCCGACACCCTCTCCGCCCTCGTGGACTTCGTCACTACCGGCAAGGCCCCGCCCAACCTTGTCGTCCCCAACACCAATGGCAAGGCGCCCTGGTCTCACCAGCCCGCGGCCGACGCGCCTGTCGCCTCCACCTCCTCGTCCAGCCCTGATGTCTCCGCGCCAAACCGGCTCCCCGAGGGGGGCCTCTCCACCTCCGCACTCTCACCGCGCTCCAGCTCGACCCCGGGCCTGCGCGTCGCCTCCTATGTGGCGCTGGGTGCTGGCGCCGCGGCCCTCGCCGGCTCGGGCCTCGTGCGGCTCATGGCCCAGAAGGATCTCGATGCGCTCGAGAAGCGCCTCAACTCCAACGGTCGCATCAATGCCGACGACCAGGAGGCTCTCGAGCTCCGCGACTCGCTCGCCTCCAAGGGCAACCTGCTCACCGGGCTCCTCATCGGCTCCGGAGCCGCGCTCACCACGGGCGCCGTGCTCTTCCTCGTGTCTCCCTCGAGCTCTCCGCCCCCCGTGGACGTGGGTCTCTCGGCCGGCCCCGGTGGCGCCTCGGCTTCTCTCTCGGGATCGTTCTGAGCAGCAACCCAGCGTGAGAGCTAGAGTGCGCCCCCATGCGCTTCCTGCTCGCCCTGCTGGTGGCCACCAGCGCCTCCGCCACCACTCCCCGCACCTTCCGCGTCGACTACTTCCACACCGGGAATGCCTCCGAGGAGCGCTTCAGCCTCGATCGGCTCGTCGTCGAGCCCCTCTCCTGGCCCGGCAACCCCTCGCGTCCCATCGACGAAACCAACCTCGGCAAGTACCTCTTCGAGGTCCGCGACCGCGCCACCAACCGCCTCCTCTACTCGCGCGGCTTCGCCTCCATCTACGGCGAGTGGGAGACCACTCCCGAGGCCAGGGACTCCCACCGCACCTTCCACGAGTCCCTCCGCTTCCCCGCCCCCGAGAAGCCCGTCCAGGTCATCCTCAAGAAGCGCGATGAGCAGAACGCCTTCCGCGAGATCTGGTCCCTCGTCGTCGATCCCAAGGACATGTTCGTCGACCCGTCCGCGCCTCCCTCGCCTGGAGCGCTCCTGCCGGTGCTCAAGAGCGGGCCGTCCGAGCACAAAGTCGACCTGCTCATCCTCGGTGACGGCTACACCGCCCGGGAGCGCGCCAAGTTCGAGAAGGACGCCCGCCGCCTCGCGGACATCCTCTTCACCTTCTCGCCCTTCAAGGAGCGCAAGTCCGACTTCAACGTCTGGGGCCTCATGCCCCCCGCCGCCGAGTCCGGAGTCTCCCGGCCCTCCACCGGCCTCCACCGCCGCTCGCCCGTGGGCGCCACCTATGACGCCTTCGGCAGTGAGCGCTACGTCCTCACGTTCGACAACCGCGCCTTCCGGGACATTGCCTCCTTCGCGCCCTATGACGCCGTCGAGATCCTCGTCAACGGCAACACCTATGGAGGAGGCGGCATCTTCAACCTCTATGGCACCGTGGCCGCCGACAGCCTCTGGTCCCCCTACGTCTTCGTCCACGAGTTCGGTCACCACTTCGCCGGCCTCGCCGACGAGTACTACACCTCCGAGTCCGCCTACCTGCCCGCCGCCTTGGAGCGACTCGAGCCCTGGGAGCGCAACGTCACCGCGCTCAATGAGCCCTCGGAGCTCAAGTGGAAGGCGCTCGTGTCACCCGGCACGCCCGTGCCCACGCCCTGGGACAAGGAGGCCTATGAGACCCACGCGCGCCAGGTGCAGCAGCAGCGCAAGCAGATTCGCGCCCAGCGCCGCCCCGAGTCCGAGATGGACGCCCTCTTCACCTCCCAGCGCGACTGGGAGGAGAAGTTCCTCGGCTCGCAGAAGTTCGCCGGCAAGGTGGGCGCCTTCGAGGGCGCCATGTACGAGGCCCGCGGCTACTACCGCCCCCAGGCGGACTGCGTGATGTTCACCCGCGATCGCGTCCCTTTTTGCTCCGTGTGCCAGCACACCCTCACCGAGGTGATTGACCTGTACGCCGGAAAACCCAGCAGGTCCGGTACGCCCACTCCCTGAAAACCGGCCTTGCTGGTTTCCCTGCGTGACAAGCGGATGGCGCAGGGCGGCATCGGTAGACGACCCTTCCGAGGGAAGTGTAAGGGTACTGGCACCCAGTCAAACCCTTGGAGGGGTGTTCATGTTGATGCGCAACTGGCTCCAGGCGCTCGGCGCCTTCGTGTGCGTTCTGGCGCTCACCGCATGTGGCGACGAATGCGTCGATCAGTTCGACTGTCGAGACGAGAAGGGGCCCGCCCCCGCGGGCAAGGAGTACCAGTGCATCGAGAACACGTGTGAGCTGAGGGACAAGCCCCCCACGGAGATCACCTGCTCGCCCGAGTGCGCCGGCACCGAGTTCTGCGACACCAGCTCGGGCGAGGGCGTGTGCCGCACCTGCTCGGCGACCCAGGGCTGCTCGGCGCCCCTCTTCTGTGACGTCGCGGCCAACAGCGGCAAGGGCCTCTGCCGGGCCTGCTCGGACACTGGCAATGCCACGGACCAGGGCTGCTCCGCGACTGCCCCCGTCTGCGACCCGGCGGCCGGCAATGGCGCGGGCGTGTGCAGGGCCTGTGTCGACTCGGCCCAGGGGGGCAGCACCGACTCGGGGTGCTCCGCGAGCACCCCCATGTGCGACCCGGCGGCCGGCAATGGCGCGGGCGTGTGCAAGGCCTGTGTGAACTCGGCCGAAGGTAACGGCACGGACCTGGGCTGCTCCGCGAGCTCTCCTGTCTGCGACGCCGCGGCGGCCAGCGGCGTGGGCGCGTGCAAGGCCTGCGTGGACTCCGCGCAGGGGACGGACACGGACCTGGGCTGCGCTGACACCGCGCCCATCTGCAACGCCTCCGCGAGCGGCGGCAAGGGTGTGTGCAGGGCCTGCCTCGACACCGCCCAGGGGACCGACATGGACCAGGGCTGCGCCGCGACGGCTCCCATCTGTGACTCCGCGGCCAGCGGTGGCGCGGGCGCGTGCAAGGCCTGTGTGGACTCCGAGACGGGGGATGAGAATGACCTGGGCTGTGGCGGGACCACCCCTCTCTGTGACTCCGCGGCCAGCGGCGGCGCGGGCCTGTGCAGGGCCTGCGTGAACTCCGCGCAGGGCACGGGCACCGATCTGGGCTGCGCAGGTACCGCCCCGATCTGCGACATCGCGGCCAGCAGCGGCGCGGGCGCGTGCCGGGTGTGTGTGGACACCGAGAACCCGGGCAGCAGCACCGCGGACCTGGGCTGCTCCTCGCCGACCTCCCTCTGTGACACGGCGGCCAACAACAGCGCAGGCGCGTGCAAGGTCTGCCTGACGAGCAACGAAGGCTGCGCCGGCAATCAGACGTGCAACGCGGCGGGCTCGGCCTGTGAGGGCTGCCTGAACGACGCGGAGTGCACCAACGCCTCCACTCCGATCTGCAAGCCCCCGCCTCCCGTGGCCATCTGCGTTGAGTGCATCGATGATGCGCAGTGCGCCTCGGCCCGGCCGACATGCGACACGGCGACCAATATCTGCGGCTGCACCGCCGATACGCAGTGCGAGGATGCCCCGGGCAACACCGATTATTGCGACACCACCGTCAGCAACGGCCGCGGTCAGTGCACGGTCTGCCTCACGGATGCCCACTGCGCGGCTCCGACGCCCTTCTGTGACGACCGCATGGCGTGCATCCAGTGCCGCAACAACTCGCACTGCTCGCTGACCCAGGCGTGCAACCCCACCACCAAGGCGTGTGAGGCCGTGCCGGGCGCCGACCCGGCCACCACCAGCAGTCAGATCCAGGCGTTCATCAACAAGCCCATCGGAACGATAGACCCGCCGATCACCATCGAGAACGCGTTCGTTACCTACATCAAGCCCGCCCTGGGCGCCGATGTGGCCGGCTTCTTCCTCCAGGCGGAGCCGGACGGTCCGGCGATGTTCGTGGCGGTCGATGCGACGACGCTCCAGGTGCAGGTGGGCGACCGCGTCACCCTCACCGTGGGCGAGGTCCTGCGGCTCGGCGGCGAGCTGGAGGCTGCCTCCGCCCTCTCCGGCTTCACCCCGGTCGGCCGAGGCTACCCCGTCCAGAACCTCAACACCGCGACGCCCCCCGGCCTTGCCGTCGATCGGTCTGGGGCCAACGATCTGCAGACCCAGCTGCTGACCCAGTACGAGAGCGAGCTCATCTCGCTGACGGGGACGATCGTCTCGGCCCCCGCCGCGTCTGGCGGTGGGCATGTCGCCTTCAACATCACCACCGCGGGCATGACGACGTCCGCCAACACCTTCCGGCTCCGTGTCCCTGACACCCTGCCGGATGCGATCGATCTCGTGCAGACCTGCGGCTTCACGCTCAAGGCGGGCCCCATGTGGCGGTTCACGACGGGCGCGGTGCCGAACCAGACCCACAACGCCCAGCCGTCCGCATACTCCGCGTCGGACCTCATCCTCACCAACTGCCCGGCGCCGAGACTCGTGACGGCGGTGACCAGCTCGCTCACACAGGTGCTCCTGACATTCGACCGTCGCATCGATCCGGCGACGGTCCTGGGCACGGGAGAGCAGTTCACCTTCACGAACGGGCTCACCGCGACGTCGGCTCAGGTCAGTGGCCGGCAGGTCACCCTGAGTACGAGCGATCAGACGCCCGGAGCGGACTACACGGTCACCGCCGCGGCTTCCGTGGAGGACCTGAGCGGTACCGCCGTGTCGGCGACGGCGAACACCGCCAGCTTCCGGGGATACCGGACGCCTGCGGTCCTGCGCATCAACGAGGTCCAGCCCAGCGCCGCGAGCAACATGGATCTCGTGGAGCTGGTCGTGGTCAGCGCGGGTACCGTGGATGGCTTCGTGCTGCAGCAGGACATCAACTCGGCGGTGACGCTGGCCACCTTCCCCAACGCGAGCGTTGCCGCCGGGGACTTCATCGTCGTGCACATCGCCCCGCCTGCGGGGTACACGAGCGAGACGACAGCGAAGGACCAGTTCCCCGCCAGTGGAACCTCCATCAACTACGACACGGCCTGGGACTTCGGAGGAGGTACCACAGGCATCACGTACTCGAGCCGGTTGATCCTGGTGAAGAGCGCCGCGGGCGCCATCCAGGACGGAGTCTCCTTCGGGCGGACTGACGGCACGCCTCCGGGCGCGTTCCCAGGCAACCTCCAGGCGCTCCAGGCCCAGGGCCATTGGCTCCCGGCGGACTGCAACGGGGTGCCGTGCACACTCATCTCGGTGCCCTCGGCCGTGGAAGTGTCGGCCAACTGGACGGGGCTCCCTTCCTCGGCCGCCACTCCGGCGAGCAACACGGTCCGCCGCCTCACTGCGACCGACACCAACACCAAGGATGACTGGGGCACCGGGGCACCGACCTGGGGTCTGCCCAATCCGTAGTCCCAGCATGAGCCGGAAGGCTCAGCGCTGACATGGAGGGGCCGCGGCTCTCATGGGCCGCGGCCCTTCTCTTTGCGGGCCTCTCTTCCCTCCCGAGGGCTCCACCTGGAGCAGTTGGAACCTCTACACTGGGCGCCTTTCATTGTGCGCCGGAGGCTCCGGCTCACGGAGTGGTGCCATGTCCCGCGTGCGTCTCCTCACCGCCCTCTTCCTCTCGACGCTCCTCGCCTGTTCCGACGGCGGTCCGGTCGAGCCGGATCCCCAAGGCCCTGCGCTCCCCTCCGCTTCGCTGGGCGAGAGCACCGTCGGCGCTCCCTTCTCGCGCAGCCTTGCCGCCTCCCGTGGCACCGCGCCGCTCTCCTACTCCGCGCAGGGACTCCCTTCGGGGATTGCGCTCGACTCCCAGACCGGCGCCCTCTCCGGTGCTCCCGCCCAGGCCGGCCCCTTCGACATCGAGGTCTCCGTCACCGATGCCGCCGGCCTCTCGGATCAGCGGCGCTACGCTCTCCTCGTCCTCGATGCTCCCACCTTCGTCACCGCCTCCCTTCCTGCCGCCACCGCCAACGTCGCCTACGCGGTTCGCATCGAGGCCTCCGGCGGCAAGGCGCCCCTCGTCTACAGGCTCAGCGGAGGAGCCTTTCCTCCGGGGCTCTCCCTTGATGCCTCCGGCACCCTCAGCGGCTCTCCCTCCGCTGCAGGCTCCTCCTCCTTCGAGGTCTCCGTCACCGACGCTCATGGCGCCGTGAAGCGCGCCCCCTTCAACCTCGAGGTCCACCCCCCACCGCCCGTCGTCGTCACCACGGAGGTGGCCTCGGCTCATGCCTCGGGCGCCTACCACTTCGCCTTCGCGGCGGAGGGCGGCACCCTGCCCTACTCCTGGAGCAAGGTTGACGGTGCGCTGCCCTCCGGCCTCGTCCTCTCCTCCGCCGGTGAGCTCTCAGGCACGCCCTCCTCTGGTGGCACTTTCTCCTTCACCCTCGAGCTCCGAGACGCTCGCGGCCAGTCCGCCCAGAAGACCTTCTCCCTCATCGTCATCCCCGCCCTTGTCCTCGTTACCTCGACTCTTCCGGACTCCTATACCGATACGCCTTACGCTCAGTCCCTCACCGCTACAGGCGGCCACGGCTCGCTCTCGTGGGCGAACACCGACCCCTTGCCCCAGGGTCTGAGCCTCTCCCCCCAGGGCGTCCTCTCCGGCACACCCACCTCCGTAGGGGGATACACCTTCACCCTTCGTGTCACGGACAGCCTCGGCCGGTCGGACTCTGCCCTCCTGTCCTTCGACATCTACGCGCTCCCCATCGTCGACACGGGCACGCTCGTCGACGCCTACGTCTCCGAGCCCTTCGCCCAGAGCGTCCTGGGCCTGCATGGAAAGCGGCCGTACACCTTCTCCGTGGCTCCGGGCTCGCTGCCCGCTGGGCTCTCGGTCGCCTCCGACGGCCGGATCACCGGCACCCCCACCCGCCCTGGCACCTCCCAGGTCGAAGTCCGGGTGAGCGATGCCAACGGGCGCACCGGCACCCGGACCCTGCCGCTGTCCGTCTACTCGCTGCCCGCCTTCACCACCACCACCCTGCCAGAGCCCGTCCAAGGCCAGCCCTACTCCCAGACCCTGACCGTCTCCGGTGGCAAACCGAGCCTCACCTTCTCGCTGGAGAGCGGCTCCACGCCCGCAGGCATCACGCTCGAAGAAGAGGGGAGCCTCACGGGCACTCCGTCCGGCAGCACCAGCGCCTCCTTCACCGTGCGCGTCTCCGACGCCAATGGCCGCTCCGGCGTGCGCTCGTTCACGCTCTCCGTCTACGCCCCGCCCCGCATCACCACGCCCTCCCTCCCCAACGCCACCCGGAACACCCCCTACTTCGAGACCCTCGGCTACAGCGGCAATCGCGGGCCCTTCACCTGGGGCTACTCGGGCACGCTGCCTCCGGGCCTCTCCTTTGGCTCGGATGGCTCCGTCCTCGGCACCCCCACCACCGCCGGCACCTGGTCCTTCACCGCCACCTTCCAGGACTCCGTCGGCGGACTGGACTCTCGCGTGTTCACGCTGGTCGTGGACCCCTCAGACTCCAGTGGCAATACCCCCTTCAAGGTGGGCCACTGGAACATCGAGTGGTTCGGCAGCGACTCTCTGGGCCCGCCCCGCTCCACCTCGCCCGGAGGCTCGCTGGATGACCTCCAGATCGCCAACGCCAGGGCCCTCATCGACGACGCGGACGTCAATCTCTGGGGCCTCGTCGAGGTGGTCGATACCGCCGACTTCCAGGCCCTCAAGGCCCAGCTCCCCGGATACGACGGCTTCCTCTCCGATGATCCGCGAGTCAACCTCGGCTCCTGGTACTACTCGCCGAGCGAACAGAAGCTGGGCGTGCTCTACGACGGCCGCCTCTCCTTCCAGTCCGCCACCCTCATCCTCACCGAGGCAGCGGCGGACTTTGCCGGCAGGCCCCCGCTGCGTGTGGACTTCGGCACTCACATCCACGGCGTGAACACCGTGCTCACCGTGATCGTCGTCCACATGAAGGCCTTCGATGACTCGGCCTCCTACGACAGGCGCCAGCGCGCAGGCGCCGCGCTCAAGGCCTACCTGGATGGGTTCGTGCCCTTCCACCGCGTGCTCGTCGTGGGCGACTGGAACGATGACGTGGACGTCTCCATCACCGACGATTCCAATGGCAACCCGCTGCCCAGCCCCTACGAGAACTTCCTCGCTGATCCCGATGACTACGCCTTTGTCACACGGCCGCTGTCATTGACCGGCGAGAGCTCGACGATCGGCTACCCGGATCTGATCGACCACACGCTCGTCTCCAACGAGCTGGCGGCGGACTACTTGCCCGCTTCGGCCCACGTGCTGCGCCCCACCTGGATCGCCGACTACGCGGGCACCACCAGCGACCACTACCCCGTGCTCAGCCGGTATGACTTCGGCGCTGTGCCTCCCTAGCTCACGCTCACCCTCACCGGCCCCGCGGGCGCTCACCTTCGTGGACGGCTCGGCCTTCTAGCGGCGCTCGAGGGAGGTAGACGGCGGAGGCACGCGCTGGGGCAGCAGCGTCACCTCGAGCGCCACCCACTCGCCCTGCTGCACATCGTAGGAGACCTGGACCTCCGCCCCCTGCTCCACGGTCCTCCGGCTCACCTCGCGGTCCCCTCGCCGGAAGCGCGTGTCGTCCAGGACTCGCACGTCCCGCTCCACGCCCCCCGTGTCGCGGACGAGCAGCTCGTCGTCCCCCACCCACTCCACCGTTCCAGTGACGCTCGCGGTGAGCCTGCTCTGCCCCGAGCCGCCGTGGCCCAGCTCCTCGCCCTGTCCCAGCTCCGCCTGGAGATCTCTCCGCTGCGCCTGGAGCTCGTTCGGATCCGGCATCCGCTCGCGCGAGGCGATCAGATCCCTCAGCAGCTCCGAGCGGGCCTCGCGCTCCCGAGCGCTCGGCGGCCCGTCCGCATTACCGCAGGCGAACCCCAGCCCCAGGAGCCCCCCCACGGCTCCCGCCACAGCGGCCCATCGACGCAGGCGGTGCATCACACCGGTTCCCCCTTTCGACTCCCAGTGAGAATCCAGCCTTGAACCTCTGTGCGCCCCCGGCTCCTGGGAACTGAGCGGCAGAGACCCCTCCGCTCGCCTGCCCGCTGGCCCTCCTCGTGCTCAGAGCGCTCCCAAAGCCCTCCGGTCCCTTCCAGAAAAATCCAACCTATTGGATACTGTGAATCCTGATGACGGACTCCACCCTTCCCTCATCCCCAGCGTGGGCCGCCTACTCCTCTTTCCTCTGGGAGCAATGGCCTAAACGCACTCTGCGTATGAGTCAGACCGCCCTGGTGGGTAGTCTGATTCTGTTGCTATCGGACACGCTGAGCGTGGGCCTGGGGACTGCCGCAGGCACCCGGTCCCTGCTGACCGTCATGGCGGCCCGCATGGCGTGTCTCCTGCTCCCGGGAGTCGCGATGCTGGCCCTGAGGAACTTCCCGGAGTGGCAGGCAGGGCCCCGGACGGGTGTGGCCCTGGCAAGCCTCTGGCTCCTGAGCAGCCAGATCGTCTTCTACGTCGCGGGGACGCAGCGCACCATGCCCCACACGGCGCTGCTGGTGTGGAGCGTCTTCTTCATCCCCCTGGTGCTGCCGCTGCGCTCCCAGGCCCGCGGCCTCTTCTATGCCTTCACGGTGGGGAGCTACGCGGTGCTGGAGCTGGCCCTGGATCCGGGGTACCCGCTGGCGCAGCGCATGCTGGGCATCGCGGCGCTGGGAGGGGTAACCGGGGGCATCGCCTGGTCCCTCGAGCGCATCCTGCGCGCGCTGCGCCACCACTTCTTCCTCAAGCAGGAGATGACCGCCACGCTGCGGGCGCTGGAGAACTCCCATGCCCGGGTGGGGAAGGCCGCAGAGACGATTGGTGAGCTGGTGGAGAAGCTCCGGGACTCGACGCTGGAGCTGTCCAGCGAGTCCTCCCGCGCTCGCTCGGAGACGGCGCGCATCGCCAACGCGAGCGAGACGGTGGCCCTCATGGCCCAGGCCGCTTCGCATCGCGCCTCGGGCGCTGGCTCCATCGTCTCCCAGGCCACCGGGCACACCCAGCGCATTGACGACGAGATGAACCAGGTGGAGAGCGGGGTAAACAGCATCGGGCAGGCCATCGGCTTGACGGAGGCCAGCCTCCTGGAGCTGGTGACGAGCGCCCGGCAGATCGTCGAGTTCACGCAGACGCTGCAGGAGTTCGCCAACCAGACGGACGTGCTGGCGCTCAACGCCGCCATGGAGGCCGCGCGCGCAGGCGAGGCCGGGCGGAGCTTCTCCGTGGTGGCGCGCGAGGTCCGCCGGCTGGCCGAGGCCTCCAAGGACAGCTCGGTGAAGATCCACGAGGTGGTGCAGGGCACCCGGGCCCAGCTGGAGTCGGCGCTGCAGGGCATGGCCATCATCCGCGACAGCACCCACCAGTTCGAGACCCGCTTCACGGATGCGCGCAAGACGCTGGAGGCCATCCGGCAGATCGTCACGCAGATCGAGTCGCTGATGCGCTCCACGGTGGTGGATGCTCAGGAGCAGGCCCGGGCGACGGGGGGCATCTCCTCGGGAGCAACGCAGCTCCAGCGGCTGATCACCTCGCACGCGCAGATGAGCGAGGACGTGGCCATCACCGCCGACCGGCTGGGGCAGCAGGCCGAGGCCCTGCGTGCGCTCCTGCCGAAGAAGGAGCCGCAGCCCGAGCCCCCCAAGCCTCAGGTGGATCCCACCCCCAGCGGTCCGCTGCCAGGCTCCCACGCCGTCGTGGCCTGACACGCCCAGGGAGCCCCTCTCCCGGCACGAGCCTAGCGAGTCCCTTCGATGGCGTAGATGAGCGTCACCTGTGCCTGGACGGTCTGCTCCTCCGGGATGATGGGCGTGGCCGGGGCGTTGCTCTTGTCCCCCGCCTCCATCATCGCCATGCGGGCCGGATAGACGCGCGGGGGCTCAGCCACCGTGCTGGCATCCAGCACCACGCCGAGCCGCACCCCGAGCGCCGAGGCCAGCACCTCCGCCGTCTTCCTTGCGCGCTCCACCGCCTGCCGCAGCGCCTCGGCACGCACCGCTTCCTCCTTGCTCAGCGCGAAGCGCACGCCGTCCACCCGGTTGGCCCCGGCCGCCAGCGCCCGATCGATGAGATCGCCCAGGCGTGGCAGCTCCCGCACGTGCACGGAGAGGCTGTTGGTGACGCGGTAGCCGCGCAGCTTCGGCTCGACTCGAGGATCCGGCTGCGTGTACTCGGGGTAGACGGAGTAGTTCCGGGTGTCGAGCTCCTTGCGAGGGAGGCCCGCGCCCGTCAGCGCGGCGATGACGCGCTCCATCTTCTTGGCGTTCTCCTCACCAGCGGCCTTGGCGGTGGTGCCCAGGGTCTCCACGGCGAGATCCACCCAGGCCTCATCGGGCTCGGCCTTCGCCTCGCCCATTCCCTCCACGCGCAGGGTGCGGACCGCAGGGTCCACGAAGGGGCGGAAATCGGGACGGGACTCGGGAGGAGTCCGCGGCTGGGCCGCCGCAGTCAAGCCAGCGAGCAGGGCCAGTGCCGTAACGAGTCGGGTGAGCTTCATGGCGACCTCGGCGCAGGGGGCATACGCCCCAAGGGTGGGAGCCCCGGTTCAAGATGGAGGCTCGTCCCTGCGTTGGCTACAGGAGCCCCTCGACCCTTGTCATGACCCGGAAGACCTCGGCTGCCGCTTCCCGCTCTCCATAGGGAGGCTCCCACACTCGCATGGAGGTGAGGAGCGCATCCCGAAGGGCCGCCCCCGAGGCGTAGCGCTGGCCAAGCTCCGGTGCCAGGGCTCTCGCCAGGAGGGCCTTGAGGTGCTCGGGTGCGTGAGGCACCGCCTGCTCGATTGCCCTCTCGGAGAGGGAGGCGGCCTTGCCCTCGAGCGGGTGGGGGCACGCCAGCATCCCCAGGAGGACCCACGCCAGCGAGACCAGGTCCTCACGGGCCTCCGCCAACACGGAGTCCCCAGGTCCCATCGTGGACCAGGCCTTGTACTTCGCGGGCAGACGGCACCAGCGCCTGAGGGTGTGGGACGCGCGATAGGTCCATCGCTCGATCCTGGGCCAGAGCTCCGTTCCCTGCAGCCAGCCCAGGCCCTGCGGAGGGATCTCCCAGGGAGGCAGGGGATCGTGGATCCTGAGCTCGAAGCCGGCCAGCTTCACCCGGCCAAAGCGAGTCAGGCGGATGGTCCGAGCGCTGATGCCCCCATGAGGGATGCAGGAGGATCGCCCATGCTCCCCGGGCAGCTCATGGGCATGCTGGAGCGCGTCGGCCAGCTCGGCCGTGACATGGCAGGCGAAGGCCGCTGACAGCCGCCGACCATACGCGGACGCCAAGCGCAGCACCTTCTCCAGGGAGATCCCGTCCACGTACTCCGTGATCGCATAGAGCTCGCCTCCCCGCCGCGCCAGCTCGTGGAACCTGCAGATGACCGGGTGGCTCAAGCGCCGGACGCGCATGGCCTCTTCGAAGAGGCGCAAGCGGTGGTGCGGCTCCTGGGAGCTGGCCAGCTGCGTGAGGACAACGGGCTCGGCCCTGCCATCCGGCAGGCGGCGCCAGGCGAGCATCCGCTTCTGGCGCCGGTCCGGCTCCCTCAAGGTCCGGATGAGCTCATAGGAGACGCCATCCCGCTCGAAGACGACGCGAGCCTCGGGCATCGCGGGAGGAAAGGGGCACCCTTCCTCCGTGGGATTGCCTTCGAGTGTGCGCACCATGAACGCTCCAGGGCCATGGCGGCTGAGCACGAAACCATGGCGCTCCAACCCTACCCTACGGGTGGGTTGCACGCCAGAGACTCCTACAGGTCGCCAAGGCCCCAACTGCGTCAGCAGCCACAAGCGGACCCAGGCCGACCCGCGCATACGCACGGTGGGCATGCTCCTCTGCTCGGCAGCGCCCCGCGTGCAATACTGCGGGAGGAGGTTGCATGAGAGTGGCACGCCGTTGGGTACATCTGGCAATCCTGCTCCCAGTGTTTTCGGCTCTCGCAGGGTTGGTGGGTTGCCACGGATGTGAGAAGAACGAAGCGGGCTCGCCTGAGGCGCAGCGCGCAGCTAAAATCGAAGAGAGCAACCCGCGGCTTATCGACGTCGAGATCGACCTGCCCATCGCCCAGTTTCCCGAGGGGTTCAGGTTCGAGTTCGGCCCCGCGGATCCAGAGCCCTGGCTGCAGCATGCGGGGATAGTGGACGTCGCGGATCGGTACGCGGCGGCCGTCATGATCGCCCTGAAGGATTCGCCAACCCTGGTAGCTTGCAGCGGTGTCCTCGTCAGTCCGCGCCTGGTGCTGACGGCAGGGAGCTGCGTGTGCGCGCAGAGTCATAGCGAGTCCGCTGTCACGTCCGGAAATGCTCTCGTGTCTTCTTCGTGTGCGGAGCGCGTGTCAGTCACGACGGTTGTCTATGGTGGGAACTCTGGACCTGAGGCCCAAGGGGAGCAACTGTGGTTGCGAACCTACGAGGGAAGCGTGCGTGCCCATCCTGACTTGCAATTCTGGGTGGATCCGCGTGGCCACCTGCGCTCAAGGCGCGCGGATCTGGCTGCCATCTCCCTGAACGAACCTGTCCCGGAGCAGCTGGCGAAAGTGCTCCTATCCGGAAGCGAGGTCCGGCAAGGCGAGGCCCTGATCATGGCTGGCTACGGGCATGATCAGATCCTGGGCGGAGACTTTGGAACCCGGTACTACAGAAAGAACACAGCCACGCGGGCACCTCAAGAGGATGATGACAAGCTTCACTACGAGCAGGAAGGAGCGTACGTCTATGATGGCTTTGCCGGAGGGCCATGTTTCCGCGAGGAGAGAGGAGGCCAGTGGTTGGTTGGGATCGCGGGGGTCGGCTCGGACGCGGCGCTCACGTGCACGAGCACCTTTATCCACCGGGAATGGCTACGTGCTGAAATTCAACGGGCCCGGAGAGAAGGCTCTGCCAGCCCATGAGGAGGCGCCGCTGAGTTCCTGGAGGCTGAGCGCCGCCAGTATCGCGTGCGCCGTCTCGCTCGCTGCATGTGCTGGCGGGGCAGCGAAGGGTGCCGTGAGTCCGGAGTACGCAGAGACAGCATTTGAGCGAGGGGCACATAGCCTGACATCCGATCTCGAATTCTCGATTTCGGGAGGGCAAGTGGATGGCCAGAAACGCTATGAGACAGTGGTTCAAGTCTGGGGCGCACGGGGTCATTGCAGTGGTGTCTTCATCAAACCCCAGCTGGTGTTGACAGCTGCCCATTGCGTGTGTGCACCCGAGGACCCCAAGCTCCAACGGCGGGTCATTGACGGTGCAGATTGCGTGAAGAGCGTGACCATCAGAAGAAGCCTCCACGGCTCGGAGGGTCCGTCAGGAGTAAAGCCTTATGAGTCCAAGGGACAGGTGCAGGTGCATCCGGCCTTCAGGGCTGAGTTGGAGAACGGAAGACTGAAGCTGAACGTCGCGGATCTGGCGGTGGTGCGTCTGAACGAGCCCGTTTCAGGCCTGAAGATCGATTTCAGATTTCCGGAGCAGGAAGTCTCCATCGACGAGCTGCTCACCTTGGTGGGCTTCGGTGAGACCCGCTACAATGGGAAGGATGGTGGCATGCGGAGAGTAGGGCACAACTCCGTCACGGACATCGTTCTCTCGGCGGGAGGTCCTGGCTCCTTCCTGTTTCGCGCTCCCGGAGCACACACGCATGCAGGGGACAGCGGTGGACCCTGTTTCCGCGAGACTCCAGCGGGACGGTGGCTTGTGGGCATCAACAGTGGTCACGCAAACAGTGGCACGGCTTCCTGGTTCACGAGCACGTTCCACTACCGAGCCTGGATCGCGGAGCAGCTCCGGAAAGGAGCCACGGATTAGTACGACAGCAGTCCTTACGGGAAGGTGACCTCTTCCACGCGCAAGACGCTTCCATCATCGCGCTCGAGGATCAGGGTGTAGGTGAGCTTGGCACGGCTCTCGCTGAGGCTCCATTCGAGGACCACCCTGCCCCATTCTGTTGGACGCACGGGACCTGACGTCCAGAAGGTTTGCGGAGGCAGCGCGCTGCCATGCCCGTCCGTGAGGGTGGCTCTTGTGACGGTCCGTTCCTGATCACGCGGCTGCAATTGCAGGGAGACTGCAACATCGCCGGTGTCAGCAAAACGGAAGCTCCAATGCTCCCTGAGTTTCGCAGCTCCCTTGATGGTGTTTGGCAACACCTTCGGGCCCAGCAGCCCTCCCTTGCTTATCTCGCCCTTGGCAAGCAGCCCTGCCAACCCTGCCGGCTGCTCACGGTTCATCTGGGCCCGGCTCAGTTGCTCGCGCAAGTGCGCCACCTCGGCCCGGGCCTCTTGGGTCTCCCGCTGATACGCCTCGGCGGACATGACCTGCCGGAACACCTCCACCTGCCGTGTTGCCAGCGCCGGGTGCCCCACAAGCACAAAGGTCGCCATTGCCGGGGCAGTGCCATCCAAAAATCCAATCGTGAGATTGAATGTCTCGCCAGGGGAGAGGTTGGCCGGAGGAATGAGCATGATGCTCCGGTCTGTCACTGCCACAAAAGCAAAGCGGCTACGCTCCTGTAGCACCAGCGAGTCCGGGTCAATGGGCGAGTTGAGGAGGATGGAGGTTGTCAGGCCGAGACTCACACACACCCTGGGCAGTGCCTCTGACGGCTGGGAGCCGAGCGCCACCCGGGGCGATGCGGACTCGCACTCCAGGTACGCTGAGGATGAAGCTTGAACTGGCCCGCCGAGGAGGGCCAACGCCAGCAGGCCAGGCGCGAAGATGACGGGCATCGGGTCAATTCTACTCGAAGCGGTCCACTATCTTTGCGGATTGAGTTGACAGGATGACATGAGGCTCACCCTCCTTCGCGGTTAGATGATGGACCTGTGCGCAGATTGGGAATGCTTTGCCGTCATACGTGAATGCTTTCGTGAGGCGTATATGAACGCGATCCGGACCGAAGATGATCTTGCCTTCGACCTTTCCCCCTTGCCACTTCCATGTAGTCCTTCTACTCCATGCCTCAGCCGTGAAGGGGCCCTCCTTCACAGGCATAAATACGTTTGGCTCCGGTGGGAGGGCGAAACCGAATTCAAACTCGATGTCCATCCACTCTGCCATCGCCTTGATCGCTCCAGGCGGGCATGGCTCCGCGGGTGGGTCCTGACGCATGATCTGCGGGGCCCCCACGCAACTGGTCAGCGCCGTGCACAACGTGATGACAGCCTTCCTGGCTGCTGAGCTTTTCTTCACATGTGGCTCTTTCTCGCGATACGCCGCCTCAACGGCGGACGCGGGGGTTTTATCCGCGCCGACGCCAGACTGGGGCGGGTACGGCGGGCTTGCCAGTTTTTCGCCCGGCGAGCCTACCTGCCAGGCTACGAAGGGAGGGCCTGCCCCAGCAGGTTGGAGTGAGTTGGAGGGCCCGCCCGGCCAGAGCGCCGGCTCCTCGAAGAGGACCGGCGCCGGTGCGCGCGCCGGCGGCTCACCCAGCACCGAGGATACCTCAGGCCCCAGTACGAGCCCCAGCAAGAGCAGCAGCGTCCAGGAGGCAGCCCGGCGCGCGCCCTGCAGCGCTGGCACGGGCCTACCCCAGGCGGCCGGCGCCGGGACAGCCGCCATGACCGCCGGGAGCTCGGCGATGCGCTGGATGGGGACCGGCGCTGGGACAGGGGCGGGTTCCGGGAGGGGCACGGGAGGTGGAACCGCCAGGAGCCTGGTGGCGGGCAGCTGGATGACTCGCCCCCGCCGAGGCGCTCTGATCAGTGCGAGGAGCAGGTCGATCCCGCCCTCGGCCACGACCGTCACATCGATGTCGGTCGTCCGGCACTCCGGCGCGTCCGGCTGGCCGAGTGGAACGTCCCAGGCGGCCCCATCCACGGCCTTCTCCAGCACCTGGCGCACCGCCCCGCAGAGCTCCTTCAGGTCCGCGTACCGGTCCTCTGGGTTCTTCTCCAGGAGCCGCATGCAGAGTGCCCCTAGCTCGGGCGGCACGCGGGGGTTGACGACGTGGGGCGCCTTGGGCTGCTCCCGGAGCACCCGCCGCGTCATGAGCGGATCCTCACGCCCACCAAAGGCAAGCAAGTCCGTCAGCATCCAATAGAACGTCACCCCCAGCGCCCACTGCTCGTCCTTGGCCGTGGGCCTGTAGTGCTCCTCCTCCTCGCAGGCATGCCTCCACGCTTCCGGGCTGACGTACTCCAGCGTGCCTGTCACCTGTCCGACCCCCATGCTCGACGAGGCCCCCGCCAGCGCTGCAAGCCCGAAGTCGAGCACCACGGGCTCCTCGCTGGGGAGCCGGACCATGATGTTCTCCCGCTTCACG
>Ga0190275_10001020_pt1 | contig 21679 bp, 11 predicted proteins | sample Popmic550T_FD_133745 | JGI IMG/M metagenome (GOLD analysis project Ga0190275, IMG submission 133745) | Populus adjacent soil microbial communities from riparian zone of Yellowstone River, Montana, USA - 550 T | ecosystem: Environmental > Terrestrial > Soil > Riparian zone > Trees stand | place...
AAAGGCGCGCAGAATTTTGCGCGCGGGCTCGGGTTCAAGATCGAGGACGATCTCAACACGGAGAACTCGAGAAAACTTTGGCTGGATTGGAAACGGCGGATCGATCCGTCGCATTATCTCGACCCGGAAAAGCGGGCGAAGGCGGGCCGTGAAGCGATGCAGCAAATGGTGGCGGAAGGGTTGATCGATGCGCGGCACATTTATGGGACGATCAATTGCGACGGGATCAACGCCAAAGGCGAGATCTGCGGCGTGACCACGACGAGCGGCCTGGCCTGGAAGATCCCGGGACGCGTCGGCGATTCGCCGATCCTGGGCGCGGGGCTTTACGTGGATGGGGAGATCGGCGCGGCGGGATCGACGGGGCGCGGGGAAGCGAACCTCTACAATCTCTGCTCATTCCTGATCGTGGAGAACATGCGGCGCGGGATGCACCCGAAGGACGCGGGACTCGACGCCTGCAAGCGGATCAAGGCGAACACGGTGGAGAAGCGGCTTCTCAACAGCAAGGGGAACCCGAACTTCGGGATCAATTTCTACGCCTTGAATGCGAAGGGCGAATACGCGGGCGTGTCGATGTATCCCGGAGCGAGCTACGCGGTTTGTACGGAGAAAGGGCCGGAGACGGTGCCGTGCGAACCGCTGCTGGAAGGCAAGCCGGGAGACTAGGGGAAGAAAATTCGAAATCCGAATTTCGAAATCCGAAAAAAATCCGAGAAACAAAAAGGTAGGGATCGCTGCCGGTTTCGAATTTGAATTTCAAATTTCCGAAAATTGTTTCGAAATTCGGGCTTCGGATTTCGAATTTTCCACAGTTCGGGATTGCATTTCCGGCTTGGTCTCGCTAGAACAGCCGCTTCAACGCAGTTAAACCCTCCACAACCGCGGTCGAATTTTTCGACCCGACAACAGACAGAAATCCTCCCATGAACAGTAAAATCAACATCCTCACCGCTTGTACCGCGGCCCTGGTCTATTGCACGCCAGTCGCCGCTTTCGCAGCTTCGCCAACGCCAGCGGCCAGTCCAGAGAGCTCGCCCAAGGCAAATACTACAGCGACCGACCAAGCCCCGGCCGCTGCAACAACCACCACCAAGGTCAAGGCGCTTCCGTTTCACGGAACGATCGCCAGCGTAGAGCAAACGACAAAAACCTTCACCATCGCGGGCAAGGAAAAATCCCGCATCTTCAAGGTGACCGAGGCGACCGTCATCAAGAAAGCCGGTGCGCCCGCGACCTTCGCAGACCTCGCCGCAAATGAAGAAGTGCGCGGCAATTATGTGAAGGCCGCCGATGGAAGTCTGGAAGCCAGGACCTTGAAGGTCGGCCCGATGACTGACGCCGAGAAGGCGGAGAAAAGGCCGAGCAAGAAGAAGAAGACCGAAGAGGCTTCAGCACCGGCTGCACCCAGCGTATCGCCGAAGCCGTAGCGCGAAGGCAGATCTTGAGTGGGGCGAGCGAAAACTCGCCCACTGAGAGGTGGATCGAGCGCTCCGGCGCTCGATGTTAATCTTGCGCGGCGAAGCCGCGACTTGTTTGGCATCGCGCGACGGAGCGCGCGATCCACCTTCCCGGCGATTATCGCGCTGCCTTCAGCGCCACGCGAAGGTCGGCGACGAAAAGATTGTACTCGCGCTCCCGCGATTCTTCATTGGGCTGGCGGAGCAGCGAAGAGGGATGCACTGTCGCCACCACTTTTGGCGCCAGTTCCGATTTCAGGACTTTGCCGCGATCGCGCGTGACCCGAAATGCGGGCCCGAAGATGGCCTGGGCGGCCGTGGCGCCGAGGCAAACGAGAAGCCCCGGGTTCACGACACGCAGCTCCGCTTCGAGCCAGGGGCGGCAGGCGGCGATCTCGCGGGAGTTCGGCTTTTTGTGGATGCGGCGTTTGCCGCGCGGCTCCCATTTGAAGTGCTTCACTGTGTTCGTGACGTAAACCTCCGCGCGATTGATCCCCGCTTCCTCCAGAGCGCGATCGAGGATCTTGCCAGCCGGGCCGACGAACGGCTTTCCCGCAAGATCCTCCTGATCCCCCGGCTGTTCGCCAAGCAGCATAAGCTTCGCGCCTTTCGGCCCTTCGCCGAAAACGGTTTGGGTCGCGTGTTTATAGAGGTGGCAGGCGGTGCAGGTTTTCGCTGCGTTCCGAAGCGTGGTCAGGCTCGACGTCTCGGGCGCCGGCGCGGGCTGCCAATCCTCCTCGTCTTTCGCCACAAATTTCGCCGCGCTTTTTTTCATCATCTCTTCGACCCGCCCGGGCGCCTCCTGCAAGAGCGTGGGAATCAGCGCCGTCTCCGGCAGGTTCCGCCAATATCTCTTCGGCATCTCGGCCTGCATCGCGTGCACTTTAACGCGCGCGGGGTTGAATATGTTTCCGTAATAGGTCAGCCAAAGCGTTTCGACTTCGTCCCCGGTGGGCGCTTTCGATTTGTCCACGCCGTCGGTGAAGGAAAGCGCGCGCCCGTTCCAATGCGCGCAGCGTTCCGGCGTGAGGATCGACCAGCTCATCGACGCGAACCGATCGACAAAAAAGGCGGCGTTGTGCTCGACGATATGGTGCTTCGGCTCGAACCACGCCACGAACCACTTCCCGCCATCCCGCGCGATTTCGCGAAAGCGGACGAATGCGCGCATTTTATGAATGTCGTGCCGGACAGACTTCTGCCAGTCGAACGCGAGACTCACGTCGGGATCAATCACGATCTCGAGCAGTTTCGGTTCGCCATGGGTGAGCCGCCAAAGCAGGCGGTAAAGCAACGCCCAGCGGCGTTCGTCCTGATGAAGGGAAATCAGGCGCGCCAGCTCCACGAACTTTTTCGGCACCCGGAATCTTGAGATCGCCTCTGAAGCGGAAGGAGTTTCGTTTTCCTCAAAAAGGTCCAGCGCCGGCTCGTCTCGCCCCAATTCCTCCCAGACGAGTGCACCAGGCGGAAGCTCGCGATGGAGCGCCGTGCGCGCCGCTTTCTCCAGGCAGCGAAGGTCGGCGGGAAGCTAATCCGTTCCACACCTAGAGCTGACCGTTAACGGCCGAAGCCGCGGCGGAAAACAGATCGAGCTGCCGGTTGGCGGGGACAAACCTGGCCGCGAGCGCGTCGCTATCCAGGGCCAGCGCCACGGAGTTATGATCGGGGGTCACAATAAACGGCAGGACTTTTTTGAGACTCAGATGGAGGCGCGGTAAATCTTCGAGCCGGATCTTGTGCCAGCGGCGCACTTTGAGAATTCGCTCCACCGATTTAGTGCCGACGCCGGGAACGCGCAGGAGCAATTGACGCGGCGCCTTGTTCAGATCGACCGGGAACAGGTGCCGGTTGCGCAAGGCCCAGGCAAGTTTCGGATCGATGGCCAGATCGAGATTCGGTGCGGCGCTGGTGGTGAGCTCCTGCACCTCGAATTCGTAAAAACGCACCAGCCAATCCGCCTGGTAAAGGCGATGCTCGCGCACCAGCGGCGGCGCGATCGCCGGAAGCTTGCTGGAGGCGTCAGGAATCGGGCTGAAAGCGGAATAGTAAACGCGCCGCAATTTGTATTGCGAATAGAGTGACGACGCCTGCTCGAGGATCGCGGCATCGGAAGTATCGGTCGCGCCGACAATCATCTGGGTGCTTTGCCCCGCAGGAGCGAACGCAGGCGCTTTGCGACTTTCACGGCGGGCGACCTTCGCTTCATCGATCCGCTCTTTGATGCCGGCCATGGCCGCGCGTGTCCGCTGAAGGTTTTTTTCGGGCGCAAGCTGCGCGAGCGAGGCCTCGGTGGGCAGCTCGATGTTGATGCTGATCCGGTCCGCCCAGCGCCCCGCCTCCTCAATCAAAGCCGGCGACGCTTCCGGAATCGTTTTCAAATGAATGTAACCGCGGAAGGCGTGCTCCTGCCGCAAGGCGCGCGCAACGGCAATCACCTGCTCCATGGTGTAGTCGGCATTCCGGATTATTCCCGAACTGAGGAACAGCCCTTCGATGTAATTGCGCCGGTAGAAATCGAGCGTGAGCTGAACCACTTCATTAACCGTGAAGCGGGCGCGCTGGACGTCGCTGGAGATGCGATTGATGCAATAGAGGCAGTCGTAGATGCAGTAGTTTGTGAGCAGAATCTTGAGCAGCGAAACGCAGCGGCCGTCGGGCGTGTAGCTGTGGCAGATGCCGGTGCCGGTCGTGGAACCGAGGCCGCCGGATGTGCGCGAGTTGCGCTTCGTGGTGCCGCTGCTGGCGCAGGACGCGTCATATTTCGCCGCGTCGGCCAGAATCGCGAGCTTCCTGGTTAACTCCATCGAAGATTCTACGCACAAAATTCGCGGCTTGCTGCAAAAATGTTCGACTGAACATGCGGGAATGGGGATCGGGCAACGCGCGTTGCGATCTGCTATTGCTTACCTAGGCAATAACGCCTGCCACGATTTCACGTCGATTGAAATGCATTGGCTGCTCGCGTATAACCGACCTCTGGACGTTCTTTTTGTTGAGGGGGAAGGACGTGCAACGGCTACCATGAGATTTACACGCTTCGAGCATGTGTCGCCCTTTCACGATATTTCAAAATGCCGAAACCGGCCCCGACCGCGAGTGAAGATGCGGCGAACATAAAGTATAGTGGTCTCGTGGCGGGCGCGACGAAATACGAAACTGAAAACAAACTATCAACACCATATCCAAGCAGCAGGATAGCAAGGAAGGCATATCCCCAAATCATAACCATGGGTGAGAATCCAACTGCCAATGCGAGCAATGGATAAGGCCAAAACCGGCGCGATTCCCTGAGTGTCGAAGCGAGAAAACGCATCACCGGGACAAGAATGAGAAAAAACGCAGGGAGAAAGCCAATTATCGAAAGCGGTAGGATTTGGACCAAGTTGAAAAGCAGCGCTTTGTCACCGTAGACAAAGTGAAGGACGAGGCTGTAGGTGGCCAAACCAACGGCCCAACTTATTCCGGCGAGCATGAGTTCAATTTTGAATTTCATAGCGCAACAGCGGCGAGTCGGCTCGGTTCGGCTGCGTCGATAACGTTCGTCGAGGATCCACGCTGCTCGCACCACAAATTTGTGTCAATACTTAGCTCTGACCTTGTATGTGAGCTCAATTACCTTTCAATCCTAAGCAGCAAACCCCTTCGTGTTCGCTATTTCGATATGACCCCTTTTCTCTTTTCTTTCCTATCACGCGCCAGCCAGCGCAAATGTCCGTTCCGCATCAGCCCGTCCAATAGGATGATAAGCAAGATCACTCCAAGCAGAGGAACACCGGTGAATAGAGAATACCATCGAGACGCCGAAGTAATTTCAAGCAGGTCTTGAAGGCCGGCGAGAAGCAACCCCAAAAAGAAGCAACAAACTACGAAAACAAGGAGAAATCGGCCGATGCGAACACCTTTGAAAAACTCCGGAAGCGCTTTCATGATACCCCGCTCCATAACAGGACGAGTCGATCCGCAATCATTAACGTCGTAGTTCGAAGTTCAAACACAATCATCGCTAGGGGGTTTAGATCGTTGAATTGCTGTAATCGCATAAGATAGGTCTTTCGATCATGTGGTCTTATCCGCCGTCATCCTCCCTGCGAATGTTCTTCCAATATTCAATTGCTGAATTGTATACATTGTAGGCTTCCCACGTTAAATCCACGTTGCCTCCGAAAATCAGCTCGTCATTGGCATTCCTGAAACTACCGTAACTAGCACTAAACGGGCTAGGCGCATCAAAGCTGCCTGTGGAAAAGCCATCCCCACCGCCATTGCTGAAAATAAAAGTTCCGTTCGCATCACGACCAAGAGACGTAGGAGGCGGTTCGCGCTCTGGGCGGGTCAAATACGGTGGGGGAGCTGGTTCGCTTGTTGGAGGCGTGTTCGGGGGTGTAGGATTCGGCTTCGTCAGAGACGTCAACGCCTCTTGCGTCACTCCCTGCGCCGTCCAACCCGATGTAGTCGCGACAACCACTAGGAGCGCTGATGGATCTCCTGTCGCTGTCCCCAAAATCGCTCCAAAAACGAACCCGCCGACTGCGCCAGAGGCTGTGCTGATTCCGACAGCACCCCAACTGAAGCCGTTCCCGATCGCAGCTGAATAGAACTGGCCGGAAACGCCTGCCACGAACCCACCGGCTCCTCCGATAGCCGTTCCTACCCCCGCAGTGGCCCAACTCCAAGCTAATCCGCTAGGGTCAATGTAATTGACCGGATCTCCACCGCAGTAGCGGAAAAGATTCGCATCACCGGCATAGAAGCCGATTGGGTCGCTTTGGAGGAAGCGACCGAGAATGGGATGGTAAAAGCGGTGCCGGTAGTCGTAAAGGCCCAGCTCGGGGAAATATTCCCGCCCGGTGAACATGAACCGGTTCCCGTACCAACTGTACGGACGCGGGTTCTCCCCATTTGCATCGGTCACCGTAGGCAGGCCAAAGGCGTCGTAGGTGTATTTTTCCACCACCGCCCCGTTCCAATCCAGCAGAAACGCTACATTCCCCATCCGGTCCAGGTGATAGCGCAGATGGTCGGGGCTGTCCGCAAAACGCCACAGAATTTCGTCCGGCCCAGCGCCATAAACGTTCCACGCCTTCCGGAATCCCCACTCGTCCCACTCGACGATCGGTTTCCAGCCATCGTAGGTGATCAGGATCGTCTCCCAGCTCACGGTCCGTTTCAGGCAGCGGCCCAGCCCGTCGTAAACAAATTGCGCCTGATCTTCGCTGCCCTGGGCCCAGGTCAGGCGATTCATCGCGTCATAGCTCGCGCTAAATCCCCCGCTCCAGATGAGATTGAAGTTGCCGTCGTAATCCATCTCCCCGCCGGCCACGTTTTGATACTGGTTGAACGCGTTCGGCGCGTACGCGCTCACATCCCCGTTGTCGTTCATGCTCGTGCGGTTCAACGTGTTCGAGGCAATGGCATAGTTCACCGTGCGAGTCGCGTTTTGCGGGCTGCCGCTTGAGACCCCGTCCGCGTTGTACTTCACATCCGTGAGCTGACCAGTCGCATTATAGCCGAACGATTCTCCCTTGCTCGCTTGTTCATCGCGCCACGAGGCCGTCAGACGGCCGAGCGCATCGTAGTTGAAATGGCTCCGCGCAAAAGCCGTGTTGCTCACTCCGTTTACCGTTCCGGTTTGTTCCCACATCATCGGGCGGTTGAGCGCATCGTACTGGCTCACCCCCCCGTCCATGATGCTGGTTGAATCATTCACCCCACCATACACATCCTGCCGCCTGGTCATGTTCCCGGCCAGGTCATATGAATAATTAACCCACGGGGCCGCGTTCCCATCGAAAATGGTGCGGAGCTGGCCGCGTTTTGTGTAGTCGTACCGGAGCCCATACCCGCCTGATGCGTTCAACGCCTCCCGGAAGCCGTCGTCATCCCGGGGCGTTTCCACCCGGCGCGTCGGATGGCCGGCCACCGTCTGTTCTTCCCAGATTTGCCGGTTCGCATCGTCGTAGCCGAAGGAGACCAGCGTCTCATTGGCACTGGTGCCAAAGAGCTTCGTGGCCACACTGGTGAGCCGGCTCGCGGCATCATACCCGTTCGCGATCTCCGGCCCAAACCAATCGGGAACGGTGCTGGTCTCGGACGAGTTCCAGTAGCTGTGCCAGGGGCGGTTGCGCGGATCGTATTCGAGGTGCCGGTATTGAAAAGCTGGATTGCGGTACAGATCCATGTTCCCCGCCCAATCGTAATGCCAGGTCTCGCCGCGAATCTCGCCGGTCGCATCCTGTGGATAGGCGGCGCTGATCTTCCGGTTCATTTTGTCGTAATCGAAAGAATAGGTGGCCGGCTTTGGATCGGTCAGCTCGATCACGTTCCCGGCGAAATCCCGCTGATAATGGGTGTGCTCGTTCGCGAAACCGTAGGTATCGATCACCCGGCTCTGCGGATCGTACTCCATCCGCCGGAAGGAGAGATCAGGCCGTGTTTCCTTCGTTAGATTGCTTCGGGTATCGTATTCCCATCGGGTGATCTGAGTGTGGAATGGATAAGGGGCGGTCGAATTGATGCGGCGGTTCCGTTCATCATAAGCAAAGGTCGTGATGTGCCCCCGCGGGTCGCGGACACTGGTAAGATTGCCCACCTCGTCGTAGCCGAACCAAGTCCCGCCATCGTCATCGGGGCTTTCGGCCCCTTTGCGCACCATTTGCCGGCGAAAATTCTGGTCGTAATCGAAATCGATTTTCTTAGCCAGCGGCGAGGTTACCCGATACACCGAGGCCGTAGTGTGCGAATGACTGCCGGCGCCATTGGGAGGCGCATAACTTAGGGTATTGGGGGGATCCACAGGATTGGTCACGCTGATGACGCGCTTATAATCGTCGTAGATGTAACGGGTTCGCTCGTTCACGTTCCACGAGGCGTTGGGATGATTTTCATCCGCTGTCCAGGCGAGGGTGCCATCGGCGTTGTACCCGTTCTGTCTGAAGGTTTGGTCCTGGTGCGTCACCTTGGTCACCTGCCCGCGCGTGTTGTACTCGAACCAGGTCGCGTTGTTCCGGGGATCGACCACATACCAGAGCCGGTCGGTATTGGGCCCGCTGGTGTAGTAAAAATGTCGGGTCTTGTGCTGCTCCGGGTTGGGATCGCTCGGCGTCGGGGGCGGCCACGACTCGTACATCATCCCGCGGCCATCGTAGCGGAAGTTTTCCACTCCACCGCTGGTCATGGTGTGGGTCTCGACCTGACCAAAATTATTGTAGGTGAACTCCTCTTTAGGGCCACTCGGAAAGTCCGGATACCAAATCCTGAACACCCGGTGCGTGACAGGATCTCGCTCAAAAAAGGTGTTACTGTTAACATCATTCACCAACCGCTCATCCCCTCGTATCTCTAAAAAATAGAGAGCATCGTTGACGTTCCTATAGGCGAACCGCTGCGTCGACTGTTCGGGATCGGGATGAGTGAGCACGGTGAGGGCGCCGTTGGGACCGTGGCGCTGGTAGCTGGTGGTGTGATTGCGCGCGTCGGTGAAGGCCGACACATAGCCATTCACATGGGAAAGCGTCGAATAATGACCTTGGAAATCCGTGTAACGCCAGAGCAGCGGCGCATTGGGGTACTCAAACGTGCGGCTGGGGCCGTCTCCTCTGATTTCGTTTCGCCAGTAGATAAAAGGAACGGAGAGCCTGGAAACGATCTGACCGGTGTTCCCATTGTTCTCGCTGTGGATCTGCCCAACGACGACGGGAATGCCAGGGTCGCCATTCACCGTGGCGTAAGTGTAGGAAATTTTCTTCATCGGCCCGGCATACATCGGATCGTCGCAAAAACTCAGAAGAGGATACCCGTTGGGGTTGGGCCCGTTTGGGGCCTGGTATGCATAAAAGGCGGTCGGTGATAAATTGAGGGCCGGCTCGAATGGATAAACCACGGCGCCCAGAGACGTGTAGAGGTTTGTTCCCGGCGAGAAGGAGGCCTGGTTGTAATAATATTGAACGACCCGGCCATCGCTCGCCTGGATATGGTCAACCACGCGATCAGGCAAGCCGTTCGAGTTGATCCAGTATGTCGTTGCATAGGAGAGCTGAATCCAGCGTCCGGCCGGCTCCTGGACCCAATCCAGGCTTCCATCCGGATGGTAAAAGAAGCTGGTACGCAGGCCATGTGGATCGATGATGGCCTGGGCCTGATACCTCCAGCTGTAATCGCAAGGCGGGATGAGCTCGTAATCGCACTCGATAATCCGTGTGCCCTTGAATTCCACCTTGCCGCCATCAGGCAGAATCAGATACGCGATCTCGTTCGCGTTCATAGGCTGGAACCGCTCGGGCACTCCCGGAGGCCCCTGAAAATAGGCGTCTGAGGGTGAGCCGGAAAAGTTGATAATCCTGCCGTCAGGGAAGAAAACGGAATAAACCGTGGGCCGGTCGGAGGGGTTATGGGAAGTATCTGAATCGTCGATCTCCCAGGCGTAGGAGTGCCGCCATCCCCCGGCCTGGCCGAAACCAAATTGCCCAGCCTGCAGGTAGCGGCTGTTCGCCGTCCGGGTGAAGGCGAGAGGGTATTTGCCCACGGCTCCGGTTACCGCCAAATCGGTAATGCTCCGGGTGGCGTTTCCAGTGAAGGGATCGTACGAACATCCGGTGGTGATATTGCCATTGAAAACACCGGCATGGCCGGTGGGGTTATCGTTGCCGATTTGCGCGCGCAACGCCGTCGGAAGAAGCGGCAGGACAAGGAAAACAAACGCCGCCTTCCGGAGGCGGATTCCGGTCGTAGTTGTGGCAATCATTGAGATATCCCTCAATGCTGCGGATTCATGACAGGTGGATTGGCTCTCGGATTGTTTGGATCGGCGACCCAAAACTGAATGAGCGAAGGCGCGCCGAAGCCCGGGACGAAGACACGGTATAATCCGGGCTGACTCCCAGCTTGAAAACGGATCGTAGCCAGGCCACCAACATCTACATCGCTTCTCGAAAAGGAGATGAGTTTTCCCCCATCCAGGGGCTGCGCCATAGCCGAACCGGCCGGTAAACGGGCAGGAAGTTGCAGGGCGATATCGACCACCTCCCCCGCCCGAAGTCCCACTAGCCGAAAGCGGCCGGTCCTGCTGCGCGTCGTGAGTCGCTTGCCGTCTCCGAAAATATAGGTCGCGGCTGGGCGGCGTTGCGCCACGGCTTGCTGCGCGGCTGCGGAGACCGTTACGTCAGGCGTCAACGGCCCAGCTGGAACGGGCAGCCGCACCAAAGATTCCTCCCACTTCGTCCCGAGAGGCGATTGGGCAAGACCGTACTCCGCGGCCAGGCAAATCAGCGCGAAAGCAGCGAGAAAGGCGGCGGAGAACGGTGCTCTTACGGCCATGGGGGAGATGTTTCGGGATGACGCACGCTCTCGTCGGATGATCGCCTTCACCTATCAATACGGCGAAATCGTGGCAAAGTTGTCGGCGATCGGAAGATTTCGCGAAATAAGCCGGTACCTCAGCCCGTTGTGGGCCCACGAAACGACGCAAACCCGACGTTTACGCTACGAGGGAATGACGCTGGATAAATTCTTTCGCCAAGGCCCGATAGGCTCGGGCGCCAGTGCCACTCGAATCGTATTCCAGGATTGATTTGCCAAAGCTGGGCGCTTCGCTCAGGCGGACGGTGCGCGGAATGACGGTCTCATAGACGCGCTCGCCAAAATGGGCGCGGACATCGGCGACGACCTGGGCGCTCAGATTGGTGCGGCTGTCGAACATCGTCATCACGATGCCGCCGATCTCGAGCCGGTCGTTCGCGCCGGAAACCCGGACCTGCTCGATGATGCGGACGATTTTCACCAGGCCCTCGAGCGCGAAATATTCGCACTGGATCGGTGTGAGCAGCTCGTCGGCAGCGGCGAGCGCGTTCGTCATGAGAATGCCGAGCGACGGCGGGCAATCGAGGAGGACGAAATCGAAAGTGTCATCGGAGCGGAGGGGCGCGAGCGTGTCGGCCAGGCGCGTGAGGTGATTATCCAGCCGCGCGATCTCCACTTCGGCGCCAGCCAGGTCCAGATCAGCCGGCACGATGAAGACGCGCTCGACGCGGGTCGGCAGAATTTTGTCGGCGATCGAGGCATTGCCGAGGAGCGGCTCATACAGACTCTCGCCTTCCAGTTCCTGCAACCCGAAGGAACTGGTGGCGTTGCCCTGCGGGTCCAGATCGATGAGCAGGACGCGCAAGCCTTCCTCGGCCAACGCGCAGCCGAGATTCACCGCCGTGGTCGTCTTGCCGACGCCGCCTTTCTGGTTCGCGACCGCAATAATCTTCATGGGAAGAAACCTCGAATTTCGAAATTATCCGGGAACGATCTGGGTGCGAAGCTCGAACGTCCGGCGGCCATCTTTTTCCTGCCAAAGCAGATGCTCCGGATCCGGCAGCATCTCCGTCACCTCCAGTTCGCCGGCTTTGGTGAGCCAGCGGTAAAAAATTTCCAAAAACAGGTAGCTCTCGAGGTCGATGTAAACCGGCTTAGTGTCTTTATCGCGCCCTTCCGCCCCGCTGCGGCGCAACGCTTGTTCGCTTGGCCGAATATAAATATGGCGGGGCCAATCTTTTTCCGCGCGCAGCCGTTGGACCGCGACAACCAGCTCCAGGGAGAGGCCCTGGAACTCTCCGTTCTGAAATTCCTCCAAGGTGACGGTCCAGGTTCGCCGTTGCACGACGACCTTTCCGCAAAGCAAACGGGGCGTGTGCGGCGCAAGGGAAAATTGGAATGGATGAAAGCCGAGAGGAATGAGCCACGCGCGGGCGAATGAACCAAGCGGTTCCCTCGTCCCGGACCGGCGCAACCGGACGTCGCCCGACTCGTCATCAATGTAAACCTCCGCCTCGGCCGGCGGCACACGACGCCAGCCCGGATTAGCCCGCTGTGGTGCCACAAAATTCGTCAGCTCCGGGAGGGCATCGAAAACTCGAACCGTGGTGTGCGCGGTGAAATCCGCTGCGAAAAATCCAAAATGAAAATTGGGTTGGGCATGGGTGGTACTGGCCAGGGCCGCGTTTAAGGCAGGTTTATCCGGGCAACTCCAATAGACGCCATGATGAAGCAGCGCGACGGGGGGATGCAACTCGGCCAGGATCCATTGATAATCACCCCGTTCCAGCGCCTCGATCGACCCGGCCGCTAACTGCAGGTCGGCCGACGGATAGGTGTATTCATCAAACTTTGGATAGTCGAACTTCCTGCGCACGATCTCGCAGTCTTCGGGCGTGAGCCGGTATTCCGCCTTGTCCGCATGGGGCCGCAATTGCTCGCGAAGAACGTTCTTTACTTCCTGAAAAGCGATATGAGCCAGCGCGACCAAACCCGGACCGGTGAGCGAGAGGCGGGCGGATTCACAGGCCTTCAAGAATTCGGGTAATGGCATCACCCGTTTCTCCGGCGCCGAGATCTCGAGGATTTGCCGCAGCCCTCCGGCGACGCGGCTGGCGATGAACGCGTAAGTGTCGCGCCAGAGATCGATCCAGGGCGCGGCTTCCTCGGCCACTTCCCGCACGAGCTCCTCGGAGATCGAGAAGTTACAATTACGAAAACATTCTTCCGCAATCGGATTGACAGCGGAATAAAGGAATCGTTCCGTTTCCTTTCGCGCGCCGGCGATCGCTTTCAGCTCGTCACGCGCAAAGGTCATCAGCGACCGGCGGGTGGCCGGATCCGAGGTGCGGCCGAAGTCCGCCGCAAGCTCGGCAATTTTTTCCAGTCGTGGCAGCCAGCGACTTCGCGCCGGACCGTCCGGCCATTTCAAGAGATCTTCGACAAGCCAGCGAAAGGGATGAGGATCAAGCGCGGGTACTTCCAGTTTCTTCTGGGGCGGCGTTTCCGGGTCCGCGTTGATCGCGGCCGTAATGGCGTGCGCAGTCCACCGCTCCAGGAAAACTTCCCGAGTTGCAACCCCGCTCTCGGGAGCGAAACTTAACTTTTTGGCAGCTTGACCGGCTGCGCTTGTCCCCCAGCCGGAAGGTCCAAACTCACTGAAGGTGTCGTTCTTGGTCGCGACCCGTTGCAGATACATGAGCAGGCTCTGCTCGAACTTTCGCGCCGCCCTGTTTCGCGGATCGGGCTTCGCGGCTTCGGCGGAAGTGCCGTTCAGTTTGTCCCACAAGGGGCCTCGAACACTTTCTGCCGCGAAGAGGAAATACCGGGGAAGATAAGCACGGCTCGATTCGAGGAGAGATGTGCGCGCCCGCTCCGTTTCACGACCGAGAGAATCCTCCAACTTTTTCTTTAGCGCTGCCACTTCGCTCGCGATCGCCGCGTAGTTCGAAACAAACGGCGGCTGATCGCCGGTAATGCCGGTTGGGGGCTGCCGGGCCCGGATGGCAACACGCAAGGCGCGATACACTTCCTTCGTCAGGAGTTGCTGGTGCGACCGGAAATAGACCTCAACCTCGTCAATCGCGCTCTGCAGCGCGCTCTCCTTGCGGATCAGGTCCCACGCGAGCGCAACGCTTTCCCGTGTCGCGAGACCTTCGATAACATCGAAGGGAACGCCGGCCATGCGAATCAGGAAAATGGGAGCGACGCGGTAGGAAGAGTCGGACACTCGTTCAACAGAATGGAACGGACTGGCAGTGACAAGCGAAAGTAACTGGAGCGGTCCACTCTGATGGGGAGCGCAGGCTGCCAGCCTGCAGTGGTCGGCAGCTTGCCGGCTACACCGAACAAATGTTGGACGCGGCTCGCCGAAAACCGCCTGATTATTCAGCGAGCGGCAAACGGATCGTAAAGCTGGTGCCGATCTGCGGGGTGCTGTCGACTTTGATCGAGCCGTTGTGATCTTCGACGACTTTTTTCGTGATGTAGAGGCCAAGACCGGTGCCGCTCTTGCCTTGCTTCGTCGTAAAATAAGGGTCGAAAATTTTCGCCATCTGGGCGGGCGCGATGCCGTAACCGGTATCTTCGATCCGGACATCGACGTAAAAATCTTTGCGGAAACAGCTCACCGTGACTGAACCCTTTTTCTCCGCGGAAGCTTGCAGGGCGTTGATGATCACGTTCTGAATGGCGCGCGTCATCTGCACGGAATCGCCCAGAAGGGTGCAGGGGTCTTCACAGAGATCGCATTTCAGCTCCACGCCGTTTTGCACCGCCATCGGGCCGACGCCTTTGACGACTTCGCGCACGATGCCGGAGACGGAGATGGGTTTGTGGGGCGCGGCCTCCACGCTGCCGTAGCTCTGCCACATGGTGAGCAGCTCGCGGCAAAGCCGGACATTTTGCTCGATGATCTGGAGTTCTTTCGCGGAGGTGGTGCTTTTGGCGCCGTTTTCTTTCTCGGATTGCTCGAGTTTCTTCGCGAGGAGCTGCACGTAGCCCCAAACAATCGTGAGCGGGTTGCCGAGGTCGTGGACGAATTCCGCGGAAGCCTGGCCTAACGAAGCCAGCCGCTCTTTTTGGGCAAGCTCCTTGAGCAGCCGATTGTTCAGCTCCTTGATTTCCGCAGCCGCGTTGACGCCGGTACGATGGATTCGCGTCCGCTCGACGTTGCGCCCGATTACCTCGCGCATTTCCCGCGCATCGAACGGCTTGCTGATATAATCGTTCGCGCCCAGCCGCAGCGCTTCCTGCGCGGTCTCGAGCGCGCCGAACCCGGTCAGCATGATCACCGCGACGTGCGGATCAATCTCCCGGATGCGCCGCAAACCATCTATGCCGCTCGCGCCGGGCATGCGGATATCCGTAATGACGGCGTCCGGATGTTTTTCTTTTAGAAGCTTGATGCCGGCATCGACGCAATCGGCGGTGTGCACCTGATAGTTCGGCTTCAGGAGCATGCGCAAGCTTTCGCGCGGACCCATTTCGTCATCGATGACCAGGATTTGAGGGAGGTCGGAGGCAACAGACATGGTGGTGGAAGAAAGCTAAGGCCGTACCGCGCAAAGAGTGTATAATTTGCTACCCCTCGCCTCAAAACGGCGTCTCCGAAGTGTGAAACTTTTTCAGGCGAGCACAAGATGCAACTTGTGAATAAGTCGAAAATTTGGTGAATAACATCCATACAAGGGCCGAAAGAAACATAATGACTACATTTAGTGTAATGATTAGAATGCACGCCTTTGTGCCCAAATCCGAATCAGTATTATCATGAAACTAAACCGGAACCGCGTCGTCGTTACAGGCATGGGAATTCTCGCTCCCAATGGGATCGGACTCGAGGCGTTTTGGAAATCTCTCGTGGCGGGCCGCAGCGGGGTGGGAACAATTACGCGCTTCGACCCAACCTCGTTCAAAAGCCGAATCGCCGGCGAAGTGAAAAATTTCCAGCCGCTCGATTATATCGATCCGAAATTTAAACCGGCGCGAATGGCGCGGCATACGCAGTTTGCCTTTGCGGCCATGAAGATGGCGTTGGCGGATGCAAACTTCGATCCCGCAAAGCATCCGGTTGACCACCCGATACCCGTCATGCTGGGAGTGAGCAGCACCGCGATGGAAATCCTCGAAGGCGGGTGGGAAGACCTCGCCCGGCGCGGTCCACGTGGAGTGAGCGCGGGCGTAGTCGATTGCCAGCCGCAAGCCGCCACTCAGATCCTGACCATGGCGCTGGGAATTTCCGCGCGGGCCACGACCATCTCTTCCGCCTGTCCGTCCGGACTGGATGCGATCGCTTCGGCCACGGCCATGATTCGACAGGGTGAAGCAGACATCGCGGTGGCAGGGGGAACCGACGCGACCATTACTCCGTTGTCCATGGCGAGCTTTGCTACCGCTGGCCTTAGTTCGACTAGAAATTTAGATCCCGAAAAGGCGAGCAGGCCCTATGACCTTCAGCGCGATTCGGGCGTCATCTCCGAGGGCGCCGGCATCGTGGTGCTGGAGAACTATGAAACGGCCGTCGCTCGCGGGGTCACTCCCTATCTCGAAATCACCGGCTATGGCACGCAGGGTGATGATTACGCCAGCGGTGAGTTATTCGGACTGGGACAAACGATGAGAGCGGCATTGAACGGTGCCGCGAAGACGCCGGAGGAGATTGATTACATTTGCGCCTATGGCCCGGGACATCCTGCGCTCGACATTATCGAGACCGACATGGTCAAACGCGTCTTTGGCCGGCGCGCCTACAGCATTCCGATGAGCTCAATCAAGGGTGTCACCGGCAATGCCCTCTCTGCGGCAGGGCCGCACCAACTGATCACGTGCGGTTTGTGCTTTAAGTACAACATCATTCCGCCCACCGCCAACTACGAAGTGTCCGATCCGCGTTGCGACCTCGACTACGTTCCTGGGCGTTACCGAAACCGTAAGATCAACACGGCATTGATTAACGTGCGCGGGCTGGGCGGCGGCAACAGCAGCCTCGTGGTGGAACGCGTTCGGGAATGAACGCCGCATCCATCCCCTTCTGGCTGGCCATGCTCATTCAGCTTGGGCTTGGCATTGCTGTTTATCGCGCGAATTCCCGGAACCACGCGAACCAAAGTTTTCTCATTGTCTCAGTCTGCATCTTGACGTGGCTCCTCTCGCTCCACTTTTCTTTCAACGCCACTGACGCCGGCGTCGCCGCGTTCTGGATCCGTAACGCCTGGGCCAGCGGCGTTCTGCTGGTGAACGGATTCAATCTGCTGCGCCTGGGCATTCTTTGCCGCGATGGCGGATGGCCGGAAATCGGAAAACGTGCCGCTAAGCTGGGCATTCCCAGCCTCATCGCGATCGCCTCCTGTTACACTCCCTACTTTCTCCGTTACGCTGAAATTCGGGAAAAGGCAGGCCATGAACTGGTCCCTCTGCCGGTTTACGGACCACTTTTTCCCATCTTCGCCCTCTTCATCGCAAGCTCGGTCGTCCTCCTGATCGTGTTTTACATAGTGGCGATGCGCCGGACGGCCGGGATGCAGAAGGTCGAATTCCAATTCATCATCGCCGGCGGCGTCGCCCTCGCGCTTCTCCTCGGGCCTACCCAGTTCATGGAGCGCTCGATCGCGGTGCAGTTCGCGCCGTTTCGGATCGTAGTCTTCACCCTCATTATCGCCTACGGCATCTCGACGCGGAAGATCATGGACGTCGGATTTTTCTTCCGGCGTGTGACGTCCTATGCGGTGCTCACCGGCTACCTGCTGGCACTTTACGGTCTCGTTTTTTGGCTCGTCTCGACGGCTTCCAAGGCACTTTTCCCGACCGAAGCGGGCGCATTCGGCCATCTCGCGGCGGCCTTGGTGGTGGCCTTCGCCATGGCGCCGGCCCGCGGCATTTCTCAACGCCTCGCCAATCGCCTCTTCATCGGATCGCGCGGAATCGACTTCCAATCGACGATGAGAGAGGCCGCCAGCATCCTCAAATCGGTCACTACTCTTCAGGATCTGCTTGATCGTTTCGCCAATACAATCGGTGAAGCTGTCGGAACGGATCGGGTGTTCATCCTGTTGCCCCAAAAAGAGGCATATGGGCAGCGCTATCCCGCCATCCATCCAGAGTCGGGCGCAAACGAATTGAGTCTCAGCCGCAGTGAAGCCATGATCTCCTACCTCGAAACGCACCAGGAAGTTCTGGTGCTTGACGAGCTCCACCGTATTCGCACCACGCCGGAACTGGAACGTGTGGCGGAGGAAATGCATAACCTCAAGATCGCTGTGGCGCTGGGAATCTTTTCCCGCCAGCATCTCGCCGGCGTGATGCTTTTGGGGCAACGCGTTTCCGGCCGCATCTATGGCGCCGTCGAGCAAAACGCGCTGCAAGTCCTTTGCGGCCAACTCGCGGTGGCGATCGATAACGCGCAATTGTTCACCGAAGTGGAGAACGCGAGAATCTATAATGAGACGCTGCTCGAAAACTTAACCACGGGCGTGATCGCGGCCGGCTCCGACGAGCGCGTGACTGTGTTTAATAATGAGGCTGGCCAGATTACCGGACTCAGTCCGCGGGAAATCATCGATTATTCTCTCGACCGGTTGCCGAACGGTCTCCGGGATATTTTGTGCGAGACGCTCCGCACCGGCGAACGCCAGGAAAATAGTGAGCTGATTCTTCCTCTGGGCGATCATAACGCCGTCGTTCGCGCCAGCAGCTCCATTTTCCACGGACAACAAGGTGAGATGCTCGGCGCCCTCGTGGTGCTCACGGACATCACCGTGCTGAAACGTCTCGAGCTGCAAATCCGCCGGAGCGATCGGCTCGCCAGTCTCGGCACTCTTTCCGCCGGCATGGCCCACGAAATCAAGAACCCGCTCGTCTCGATCAAGACGTTCGCCCAGCTTTTGCCGGAGCGTTACCAGGACTCCGATTTTCGCGAGACCTTCTCGAACCTGATCGGCCACGAGATCGATCGCATCGATTCGCTCGTCAATCAGCTCCTGCGCTTTGCGCGCCCGGCCAAGCCGGTTTTGGCGCCGATGCACGTGCACAACGTGCTGGAAAAATCGCTTCAGCTCGTCGGCCACCGGCTTTACCAAAAAGAAATCAAATTAACTCGTTCGTGGGAGGCCGATGTGGATACCATCCGCGCCGATGCCGACCAGCTCGAACAAGTTTTCCTCAATTTTTTCCTGAATGCTATGGAAGCCATGAATCGCGGCGGCGAGCTCCGCGTCGAGACAGAAATTCGCGCCAGCAATGAATGGATGGCGGCCGTCTCGGGAACGAATGGCGACTCGCATGAGGTGCTGCGAGTGACCATTCGCGACAATGGAGAGGGCATTCGGGAGGAAGACATTCCGCATGTCTTCGATCCGTTTTTTACCACGAAAGATTACGGGACGGGGCTTGGGTTGTCTGTCGTTCACGGCATCATTCAGGAACACGGGGGGCAGATCGAGGTGGAGAGCGAACTGAAGAAAGGCACCGCCTTTCATATTGTGCTCCCGCTGGTTCGCTTTGCCCAGGGGGTGGCCGCGGCATGATTTCTTCGCCCGTTTGCATTCTCTATTCACAGGACGCCGATCTCGTCCGGCGCAGCAAAGCGTTCCTCACTGCCCTGTCTCAGGTGCGCCATGTCAGTTCGCCTGACCGGCTGGACGCCGTCCTCCAGCAGAATAGTCCCGCGATCCTGGTGATCGATCTGCGCGCGAAGGAAGCACGCGATCTTCTCGAACAAATCCAGGCAGCCCTGCCGGAAGTCCTGGTCATCGCGCTCGGAACTCTCCGCTCGGAACCTCTGCGCGAGGTCGAGCAGTCTGGCGTCTATGCGGCCGAGGATTTGCAGATTGACCGGAGACGACTCCAGGCGTTGGTGTCTCGCGGTTTCGATCATCTGCGGGTTTTGCAAGAGAACCGTGATCTCCGCGAACACACCATGATCCCCCTCGCCCCAGAACCTTTACGCCGCGTGGAAACCCTTTCTGACCGGCGCGAAACGTCGATGCCGTTGCTCCGTTTCCCGCGCGTCTTTCGGCGCTTCGACAATGTCGAGGCGCTGCTCGCCAGCGTGGTGGAAAGCGTGGCCGATGCGACAGGAGTCGGCCGGGTTGGCATTTTTTCCAAGATCAGGCAAAGCGATCGCTACCGGTTGCGCGCCGGATTGCGTTGCCTTCCTGAAACCTACGAAATCGAATACGGCGAGCGCGATACGCTCGTCAGGTGGTTCGAACTGCACGCGCACCTCATTTGCCGGGCCAACCTCCCTCAGGTCGATCCTTCGCAACGCTCGCTCATGCGCCGCGCGCTCGATACCTTCGCCGCGGAGGTTATTGTCCCTCTGCATGCCCGTGGACGGATCATCGGCTGGATCTTTTTCGGCCACCGCATCACCGGCCAGCGTTTCGAATCCCACGATCTCGAAGGGTTGATGCTTCTCGCGGAGCACGTTTCAACCGTGCTGGAAAACGCGCTCCTCTACGAGGAAGTGACGCTCCAAAAAACTCTCGCGGAGACCTTACTCAAGTCGATCCCGCCTGGAATTGTGGCCACGGACGAAGAGGCCACGATCCGGTGGTTCAACCCAACAGCCGAACAAATTCTCGGCGTCGATGCCCGGGATGCTCTCAATCAACCGATTGAAGCGGCCGGCAGCCGCATCGCGGCGTTTCTGCGCGAAACGCTCGACGCCCGGGAAAACCTGCCGCCCCGCCAATGGATCGATCCCAACACGCGGCGCTCCCTTTCCGTGGAAACGCGGCGGCTGGTGGACCAAAAGAATCCACTGGGAGCTGTGGCTGTCGTCCACGATTTAACCGCCGAGGACAACCTGCGACAAAAACAGGATTTGGTGGACCGGGCCGCGTTTTGGACAGATCTCGCGGCCAGTATGTCGCATGAAATCCGGAATCCGCTGGTGGCGATCAAAACCTTCGCCCAGTTGCTCCCCGAGCGCTTTGAAGACGCCGATTTCCGCAAGGACTTCAACGAGATCGTTGTGCAGGAGATCGACCGGCTCGACAAGATCATCACCCAGATCAACAACTTTGCGCATCCCTCCGAACTGGTCATGAAGCCGCTGGACGTTCGCTCTTCGGTGAAGAAAGCGATCGAGCTGGCGCGCGTCCGCGTCCCCAAGAACGGCGTGGCAGTGGATACCACCCTGCCGAACGATCTGCCCCGGGTCTTGGGCGACGAAGCGGCGTTGACCGAGGCGTTCGCGCACCTGGTGGCAAACGCGGCCGAAGCAACCTCCGGCCAAAGCAAGCCGCGAATCACCCTCGCCGCCAAGTCGATCCGCGAAGGTGACCGCGCGAGCGGCGTGGTCATTACCGTGCAGGACAATGGAAAGGGAATTTCGCCCGATCTCCGCGAGAAAATTTTCTCGCCTTTCTGTACCACGAAAGCGCGGGGAATGGGTTTGGGCCTGCCAATCGTGAAGCGGACTGTGTTCGATCACAACGGACGGGTCGATATCGATTCCAACCCGAACGGGACTTCAGTCAGCGTCATGCTCCCGGCCACGCAGGCCGTGGACTGAGGCCATTTTCGATTTTCGATTTCCGATTTTGGATTTAGGGTGGCGTCCCCTCCGCGCTGCAATCCACACCAAACCAAACTAATCGGAATGATCGTCACCACCGCTCAGCTCTACAAACCGGCCTATGGCAACTATGCCGTTGGCGCCTACAACATTAACAACATGGAGCAGTTGCTCGGCCTGTTTAACGGCAACGTCCGCAGCAAGGCGCCCTTCATCATTCAGCTTTCCAAAGGCGCCCGGAAATACGCCGATAAACGCATGCTCGAGGCGATGATCCGCACTGCGGAGCAAATGTTTCCCGAGGCGATTTTTGCCGTCCATCTCGACCATGGCGACGAGGAGACCTGCTACGACTGCATCGAGTCCGGCTTCTACAGCTCCGTGATGATCGACGCCAGCCACGAAT